>Ga0307987_1001513_pt1 | contig 12714 bp, 11 predicted proteins | sample EllFjometagen181_FD_203157 | JGI IMG/M metagenome (GOLD analysis project Ga0307987, IMG submission 203157) | Marine microbial communities from Ellis Fjord, Antarctic Ocean - #181 | ecosystem: Environmental > Aquatic > Marine > Unclassified | place: Southern Ocean | collected 2014-10-08 | reverse complement strand
AGGTAACAAGTATGGATGATACTTGTGAACATGTCTCCAACCCAGGCCCCAACCTCGTTTCTGTAAAACATGGCGTTTTTTCGGTTGAGCACCGCTCGCTTCAGTGCCTGTTCGCAAATATAATGCCGCCTTCCTTATTATGCTGCGTTGATAGAGAAACGAGAAACATTTTGGGGTTTGAATGATTGGATGACGCGGCATAATATTTGTGAGATCTTTGGTTTGGCAACTCACCCAAACCAAAGGAGATCACATGACAACAGCTATAGCTTCTTTATCGAATAGGTCCCAGAACACGGAACTGTCAAACAGTCTCACAAATTCTTTTTTGACATACCTTCGTACCCATGGGTATGCAGAACGAACGTTGTACAAAAAGAAATCTGTCATTGCATCATTTTTAAGATGGACAATGGAAAAGCAGTTCGCAGTGAATGAACTGAATGAGTCCCATCTGTCTGCATTCCTCGATCGATTGGCCCAAAGACAAGAGACCCGTATTAAATTTGAAATTAGCGTTTTGCGCCCTTTCCTCAAGCACATCGGGGCCGAAAGGGAAGCGCAGAATCCGCCAATACTGATCAAAACCTCAAATGCAGACAATATAAATCGGCTTTATATTGAATATTTGCGCAAAGAACGTGGTCTTGCAGAAAACTCAATCCTTGTTTACTCTCCTCTGATCAATGATTTTATTACCGAGCTGGTAAAGCAGAATGGCAGTGCTTTCATCAACTCATTAGATGCAAAGATTATTCAAAAGTTCCTTCTTAATCGAATACGTAATCGGTCAAGCGAATATGCACGACTTTTAGCCACGGCTTTGAGGTCGTTTTTGCGTTTTCTTTACCTTTATCAAAAAACAACAATTGACCTCTCACCTTCGGTTCCCATGGTCCGCCAACGGGACAAAGAGCGTGTGCATGGCTCCTTTTCGCCAGAAGAAGTGGAGCATGTCCTCTCCACAATTGATCTATCCATTCCGCGTGGGCGTCGTGACCAAGCCATATTACTCCTCCTTGCACGACTCGGTTTGCGTGCGGGAGAAGTTGTTTCCCTGGAACTTGATGACATTCTATGGCGATCTGGTGAGATCATCGTTCGTGGAAAAGGCCATGTTCAGGATCGCCTCCCCCTGCTATCGGACATAGGAGAATCTTTGGCTCAATATTTAAATCAAGACAGAGGCACAACCTTATCACGAAAGGTTTTCCTGCGAATGTTAGCTCCACGCATCGGCCTGGCAGGTCCGGGTGCTGTCGGCCATATTGTACGCTATGCAGTTGATCGAGCCGGACTGCGCTTTCCAAGCCGTGGGGCAGCACATTTTTTTCGGCATAGCCTGGCGACAAGAATGATTTGCCATGGTGCTTCCATCGCAGAAATTTCTGAAATCCTGAGGCACCGATCCCAGAATTCTACCTTGATTTATGCAAAGGTAGATTTTGAGACCTTGCGTGGTGTAGCAAGGCCTTGGCCTGGCAAAGGAGGCAACTAATGACTATTATCCGTGATGCACTCGCAGAGTATATAATCGTCCGCCGTGCCCTCGGGACCAAACTTCAAGAGCCTGCCATGACGCTTGGATACTTCGTGGATTTCCTCGAACATGAGGGGGCAACGTTTATAACCACCGACCTTGCCTTGCGCTGGGCATGTGAGCCGAAGAATGTACAGCGTGCAACCTGGGCTCGTCGTCTTAGCATGGTAAGACAATTTGCTACCTGGCTGAATGTCTTTGAGCCAAGAACTGAAATCCCGCCAAAGCGCCTCCTTAATGCTCGACATCGGCGCAATAAGCCATACATTTATAATTCTAAGGAAATACAGCGTCTCATGGCCGAAGCCTCTCAACTTCCATCACCTACAGGATTGAGGGCACGCACTTATGCGACACTGATCGGTCTTCTTGCCGTTACCGGTCTTCGGCCGGGTGAAGCGTTGGCGCTGAATATGTCCGATGTGGATCTACACAATGGAATCCTTTCGATCCGGCAAACGAAATTTGGAAAATCCCGTTTTGTTCCGATTGAAAATTCAACACTTCTTGCCCTTGAGGATTATGCAAAACAGCGCAACAAGCTTTGCGCATGTCTTCAGACTGACAGTTTCCTTGTTTCTGAGCGAGGTACACGGCTTCCTTCTGGCTGTGCCCGCCGTACATTTGCCAAAATTTCACAGATGATTGGGCTAAGGCCAAAAATAGAAGGTCGCCGCGTCGGGCGAGGGCCCAGGCTACAGGATTTCAGGCATACTTTTGCAACAAGAAGGCTCATCGAATGGTATCAAGACGGATTAGATGTGAAACAAGAACTGCCAAAATTAACCACCTATCTCGGCCACGCTAACATTAATAATACTTATTGGTATATCGAGGCAGTCCCGGAACTCCTTCAATTGGCCACCGAACAAGTTTGCCAGAGGGAAGGTGCACGATGACTCCTTCCCGTTTTCCGTCTCTGTTGCAACTTTTCTTCACAGACCGTTTGTTCGGTCAGTTAAATGCGAGCCCGCATACGGTAGCCTGCTACCGGGATGCCTTCCGCTTACTATTTCTTTTTGCCAAAGACAACCTTGGGAGATCGCCTTCTGAACTTCGCCTGGAAGAACTTGATGTGCCTTTCATAGGGAAGTTCCTTGAATATCTCGAACTTGAACGTCATAACTGCATCCGTACACGAAATAACCGTCTTTCTGCACTTCAGGCTTTTTTCCGCTACGTTTCATTCAGGGAACCGGATCTTGCATTACAGTGTCAGCGTGTTCTGGCCATCCCCACAAAACGCTATGTGCGTTGTCCTGTTGAATTTTTAACAGAAGAAGAGGCCTCCGCTCTTGTTGCAGCTCCAAAACCTGATAAATGGATTGGCAGACGGGATCGAACAATTCTTCTCGTTGCCATCCAGACAGGGCTGCGTAATAGTGAGATAACCTCTCTTCGATGCGAGGACGTTCAACTTGGCACCGGAGCTCATGTCAACTGTTTGGGAAAAGGGCGCAAGATGCGCTGTACCCCGTTACGCCCTGATGTCGCCACCGTACTCAAAGAATGGTTAGCAGAACAGGATGGAAATCCGAAATCCCCACTATTTCCAAGTTCCCGTGGTACACGTCTCAGTGCAGATGCTCTACAGAGACTCGTCGTCAAACATACTGCTGTCGCAAGTCAGTCTTGTCCGTCACTCAAAGGAAAAAAAGTGACACCCCATACTTTAAGACACTCTGCTGCCATGAATCTGCTGCGGGGCGGTGTGGATTTGAGTGTGATTGCTCTTTGGCTCGGTCACGAATCGACCGAAACAACTCAAATCTATTTGCATGCCGACATGCGGCTTAAGGAACAAGCCCTTGCCCATGCCACATCAAACGGTTTGGTTCCTGATCGGTATCGGCCACAAGACGCATTACTCGATTTTCTTGAGAATCTTTGATTATGCCGACTAATGAAGCACTAAGAATAAGATAATACACACAATCTGGAGCGATGGTAAATTCCAACGCAGCATAATAAGGCAGGCGACATTATATTTGTTATGCTGCTATCGGCATAACAAATATTGTTATCCAAAGGTGCCCCAGCGATTCTTAAGAAGAGGGTTAGAGCTGTCCAATGCTTAAGCATATAGGTAATAGCACTGCCCAGTACAGAATTGGGTTCCACCAATTTTTCATCAATCTGTTTTTTCATCGAATTATGAAGGGTTTCCATGACCGGCCCGCTGTGTTCCTGATGATATGCCAGTCGCTCCTCATCAGACATATTTTTGTCTTTGGTAACGGCATCGTTTTTATATACCTCGGCAAGGAAATTGATGACCTCTTCACATTCCTCGGGGAATACCGGGATGATGTCTACAAATCGTCGACGTCCGTGGCTCAGACAATGGGAGAGATATCTGGTAAACACTTCAGTGCTATTCCTGCTCAATGAGTCACACATCTGGATAGGCATACTTTTTTCCGGATCTCTGTGGGTCTGAAGCGCATCCAGATTTTCTCCGGCATGATTTCGGCCCGTAAAAAACAGAGCAATGTGGGTATTGTCATCCAGTATGGCCACAATGCCGGTGGTAAACATGCCGGTTCTCTCTTTGTCAGTCCTTTCTTTATTTTCTTTCATTAATGAGAGGACAGTCATGGTGGTGTCATCATTATGAAAGAGTTTGGCCTGGGCTGCCTGGCGTATCAACTCTTGGTAAACTGGCAAAATGGTGTTTGCAAGTTCTTCGGTTTTATCCCACAGGGTTGATGGAGCCAATGGAATACCAACCATTTCCTGGATCTTTGACATCCGGTAAAAGGGCATCCCGTATCCATATTTGAAGATCGGGATGATTGCTTTGGCAGATGCATCATAATTTCTGATGCCATTGATGGTATTGTCTGGGATCTCTGCGGTAAAAACAGCACCGCAGGCATTACATCGCAGCTTCTCAAGATCGAATATAGTGCCTGTCAACGGTGCATTACCAGAAAAAGACAAGGTCAGACCCGGCTTGAGTGAATAAAGTTTTCCCTTCGGACACAGGAGGGGACATTTCTGACCGGGCTTCAAATCGGCATGTTCTATTCGTTTCCGATCCGCACCGGAAAAGGCATCAGCCCCGTTACGACCATGTCCTTTCCCAGTTTGGCTTACCGGTTTTTCATCCTCGGTTTCAATATGTTCAGACTTATTTTCTTTCCCCTCTTCAAAAGAGAGGGGCTCATCCAATTGGTCAGATTCAGATTTTTGATTGTCATTCTCACTGTCGTCATCAGGCGTTGGTGAGGATGGATCGCTGTTTTCGGGGGTCTCACCGAACAGCTTGGATCTTTTTTCAGTTTTTATGCCAAAAATTATTTTGAGAAGGCGTTTGATAGAAACTTCTTTTTGTCGGAGCGCTTCATTGAGGGTGGAAATCACCTCCACCATACCTTGAAGAATTTCATAATCCGTGGGAGAAAGGGATTTGTCCTGAAGTCTCTGATAGAGCGCCTCTATCTCCTGCGGGCTCAGTTCTATTTTTTTGCCTTTTTTTTTCATGACGGCAAATATGCATCACATTTTTCAAAATACAAGCCCCCTCTACCCAAAAAAAATATCATATCAATTTGGCAATTTTCTCCACTTGGGGGCAACAATGGATTGTGTGGGATCGCCATTCCAAATCAGCAGTTGAAGTTCATGAACATCCAACTGTTTTACTGATTCATTTTGGGATTTTGGCCACCATTTGAATTTCCCCTCGGACAGCCTTTTCTGGCACATCCAGAATCCCTGGCCATCATAAGTCAGGATTTTCATGGATGTTCGGCCACGATTCAAGAAAACAAACAAGCAACCCGAAAACGGATCCGATTTTATGACTGTTCTACAAAGGCGGGCCAAACCATCGATACCCTTTCTAAAATCAACAGGTTCCACTGCGAGCATGATTTTCATCTGAGGGGCAATTTGAATCATGATCGCCTCATCCAGAATGATTTACCCAGCTCAAGCAGATCAAAATCGGTCTTGCCTCTGAAACACATCCTCATTTTAGAACCACTCCCGTCTTCCATCTCCACCACACATTCCGATATTGATGCGGAGGGTGCTGAAAAATCCAACTCAAAGAACGCCGGATCTGGCTTACTTTCCTTCGTTGAATTTTTCACGACTTTTGTTTCAATACGTTGTTTTAAATCGGTATAACTCAGGGAAAGGTTGGTGGCAATTTGGCTGACCGTAAACTCAGGATAAAGCCCCACTGCCTCTTCCCATAGGGATGGAGGGATACGGCTTCCTTTCTTTTTACTGGCTCGCCAATTTTCAAAATCCGATTTCACATTTTTTAATCGGGATGTTGTTGATAAAGTTTTTGCTTGATTCATAGTGCCTCCTTCATTAATGTTAAACTTTGGAGGCTATTTTATCAATTTATGAGGGGTAATTCACGCATGCTTGCCGAAAGGACACTTTTATTCATGCCATATCTTGGAGAAGATATACATCAACAAATCTATGTGGACTTGTTTTAATCATTGCTGGCATTGTAATTCAAAAATATAATGAAACGGACACGGTTAAAAATTGGGTCTCTTATAATACCGGTTTGAAATGGCACTAGTTTTAACCCGTAAGCTACTATTCTTTAAGATATAAACTCCAAAAGTTAGCATCAAGTCATGTGACCGGCACTATAGGAACAGTTTACTGAAAAAAAATATATTTTTGAGTGAGTCTGATCACCAAAGGGAGAGTATTTGGGTTTTAGTCACAGGTTACATGGTGTATAGATCATCAGTGGCAAATAGAGGATCGGTGGTAAGGTTGATACCAAGCCTTCTGATTCCCTCCTCATCCCCCGGAGACGGCATGTGGGTCATGTGCATTTCACAGTCTCGAAACGCCGTAAGTTTTTCCATGGCCAGCTCCACTGCATGGTTGCTGGTGGCGCTTATGGCAAGGGCGATGAGCGTTTCCTGAAGATCCATGCTCAGGCTTTTTTCATTCAGGATTTTTGTTTTCATGTTTCTCACCGAATCGCAGATAATTTCCGGCATCAGCTGAATTTTGTTGGGAATTTCTGCCAGGTGCTTCAGAGCCCGGACTATGACGCTGGATGCCGCATGCATTCTGGGAGAGTTGGTTCCTGTGATAACTGTGCCGTCGGCAAGCTCAATGGCTGCCCCTACGTAAATACCTTCACTGCCGAGCCTGGGATCATTAACCGCGTCTTTGGCGACCTGTTGGGCTGGAGAGACCACGGTCCGGTCTGCTGGACACATATTGAATTCCTTCATCAACAGTTCTGCTCGCTGGACTGTTTCCTGGGTGGTGAGCCCCAGGGTGTATTCACACTGATATCTTAAGAATCTCCGGATAAGCTCCTGCAGGGCTGCTTTTTTTGCCCCCTCATCATCGATAATGGCAAACCCAACCCTATTGACGCCCATGTCTGTGGGAGACTGATAACAGGACTCATCTCCGGTAATTTTCTTGAGTATCCGTTGAAGAACGGGGAACACATCCACATCCCGATTGTAGTTCACCGATTGCACCTGGTACGCCTCAAGATGAAACGGGTCGATCATATTAAGATCTGCAAGGTCAGCGGTGGCTGCCTCGTAGGCCGCATTCACCGGGTGCTTCAGGGGCATGTTCCACACGGGAAAAGTTTCAAATTTGGCATAGCCAGCTTGGATGCCGTGCCTGTGGTCGTGGAAAAGCTGGGAAAGACAGGTGGCCATTTTGCCGCTTCCGGGTCCCGGTCCGGTAACTATCACCAGAGGTCTTTCCGTTTTGATATAATCATTGGCCCCATATCCCTCGTCGCTGACAATAAGGTCTACGTCCGTGGGATACCCCTTGGTGAAGTAGTGGGTATAGACGTTGATGTTGCGTCTTTCAAGTTTCTGTTTAAATATCACGGCCGACGGTTGGTTTTCAAACCGTGTGATGATGACACCCCGGACAAAGACTCCCCAGCTTTTAAGGTCATCAATGATTTTCAATATATCGGTTTCGTATGTGATGCCAAAGTCTGCCCGGATTTTTTTCCGTTCGATGTCCCCGGCATAGATGCAGATCAGAACCTCGGCCTGGTCTTTCAACTCCTGGAGCAGTCGGATCTTGATGTTGGGATCATACCCCGGCAACACCCGGGCTGCATGATAATCAAACAGGAGCTTACCACCGAACTCCAGGTAAAGTTTGTTGCCGAAGTTTTTAATTCGCTGCCTGATCTCGGCAGCCTGTTCCGCTATATACTGATCATTGTCAAAGATTGTTTTTTTCGACATTTTGTCCTTTGTCTGCTGATAATTTTTTCAGTTTGTTATTTTCTTTGAATCTCTCTATTGAAGCCTTTAATAAAGGTAGTTTTATAAAAAAACGGCAAGAAAACCCCTGAGTATTTCGTTCCAGGAGGACTCGCCGTTCAATTATCCAATATTTAATATCATATCAGAAAGTGCTTTTCAAAGATTTTTTTTTGAATCATGTGAGCTGCTTGCAGAAATAAAAATATTTTGGGTGTCTGTGCAACATGTGGCTGTTGTATTCTCTCATGTATCAATATGTGGTGTCGCTACGTGCAAAAAAACTATTTATACAAAATTCTCATGTGAGTGCTTTTTTCATATTCCCGGGGGGACTCTTCTAATGATGTTCTGGATATCGTCGGCAATATTTATGAGCACCGGGGTCAACAACAGGGGAATAAATGTGGCAAACAGTTCACCATGGGCATGGCTGCCCCCTCAACTCATTATTGTTCTAAAGTGGCGATGGATGGATAAAAACTGGGCAAAAAATTCAGACAGGCATTTACGGCATCTTCCTGGGGCAGTCACCCCCCCCCCCAGAATGCCAGCCAGACGGCCAGTTTGGTATGATCGGCAATTTCTTGACAGTACCGTTAAACCGCCGTACAGTCAATTTCAATGCTCGGTGAACATGCGTATAGTCAATAATATTTTTTTATCATTAAGGCACTAAAATAATGAACTCGTCAAAAACCGCCACACTTTGGGTATTTTTCATCACCTTTATTTGGGGGGCTGAATTTGTCTTGATTCACAATGCCATTGAATTTTTGGAACCACACAGTTTCAATGCTGTCCGCTTTGGGGTGGCCTTTGTCTTTATGGCCCTGTGTACCGTACCCTGGAAAAAATGGAGGGGATTTAACAAAGGATTGGTGCTCAACGGATGTTTTCTGGGCCTGTTGTTGTACCTGGGTTTCACGTTCCAGACTCTGGGACTTCTCTATACCACGGTATCCAATTGCGGTTTTATCACCAGTCTAAATGTTGTGTTGGTCCCCCTGATCGCCCTGGTATTGCTCAAGGAACCCCTCCGGGTATTCACGGGTGTGGGCGTCAGCGTTGCCGCAGGAGGGCTCTACCTTCTGACTGCTGCTGGAGAGATCCCCTTTAATGTTGGAGATTTGCTGACCCTGATCGGTGCGGTGGGGTTTGCTCTGCATCTCATTTATACTGAAAAACTGGCCCGCCAGCATGAAGCCCTCAAGTTGACACTAATCCAGCTGGGCACGGTTTCGATGTTAAGTTTTTGCACAGCACTGGCCTTTGAAGACGTGAACGGGTTGTTGGACATTAAAGTGATGGGGAATCCCACGGTTCTTTCGGCTATTTTGATTACAGCAATCCTTGGAACCGGACTGGCGGTTATAGTTCAAACCCTTGCACAAAGTTACCTAACCGCCACCCGGGTGGCCCTGATTTTTACCCTGGAACCTGTATTCGCGGCATTGACTGCCTTTCTCGTACTCAACGAGCGTCTGCCGGCAGCAGCAGGACTGGGTGCATTCCTGATCATCAACGGCATCATCATTTCAGAATTGCCTCTGGGTGCGCAGACAAAGATGCTTTTCGCCAAAGGAAAATCTTAAAATGGATTTTCCATAATTCCATTCTGATGGGCACATAGCTAGGGCGCATTCCATTTTCCCGGCCCATCTTATAACCCATTAATTTCATTAAGCCACCACCCATTGATACAAAATAAAATATCTTGATAAATCAAAGAGTTGAATCTCCAACCGGAAGAATGGGAATGCGCCCCATAGCTATATAGTGTGCGTAGCCGCCTGTCCCGCCTTAAGTGGGTAGCCTGTTTTTGCTCATGAAGAAGGTTTTTGGGTTTTATCCTTAAGCCATCCTGGCCAGACGCTTTGATCCTCCGCCGGGTAAGTTCTTAACTCTTGCCCTTTGGGATTAAGAAGTTCGGGCCACGTACAATCCATGACAGACGCTGCCGCGTGTAATCCAGAGACGGCAGCCCCTGAAACCCCGTGAGCAACCGTACTTGCACCTGATAGCCTCAGTCCTTCAATTTCAGTCCTGACCTGATAAGCCATTGGGCCAATTTGTGAGTAGCTTTTTTCTGTCCCGTAGGCACAGCCATTTGTGGATTTTATGTAATGGATATTGGTAAGCGGAGTGCCCAACTCGGAAAAGACAACATGCCCGGAAATTCCCGGTACAATTTTCTCAAGGGTTGTTAAAAACATTTTTACTATTTTTTGTTTGAGGAGTTCGTATTCTTTTGGCCTCGATCTGGCTTCGCTTCCTTCAAATTTTTTAAAAGCATCATAGCCTACATACGTAACAACTTCCATCGTATGTTCTCTGCCGTTATAGCCAGTTGGGTCTTTTAGCGTCGGACTTGAGACAAACAGTGCTTCAAAGGAATCTTTTTCATAAATTCTATGATCCTGGGCCCTAATAAAAACTCTGTCCAAATCTGGATCTTCCGAATACCAGATATTGCCGGAATCCAGGCCAGCTGCCTTTACATCCATATCAACAGCCAGAAACAAAAGAAGGGAAGTTAACGAGTACCGGGTTTTGCTTAAGCGCTTATTAAGCTTCCTACTTAGGTTTTTTTCTCCCACCATGCCATAAAAAGTCTGGTGAGGATCAGCATTTGAGATAACATGCCTTGCTCGTAATTCTTCCCCGCCTGCAAGCTTAACACCCACGACCCTCCGCTTGCAGCCATTTACTTCAGTTATAATTTTATCAACACTGACTCCCATCTTTACCTCGCTGCCCGTACGGCGGATGGCTTTGACAAGTGCCTGGGCAATGGCGCCGCCACCTCCCCTTGGATAAAATCCACCATGCTCGTAATGTCGGGCCAACCCAGCGTGCAACATCATCATTGTTCTGGATGGAGGCAAGCCCTGATCACCACACTGAATCGAAAGTATCCCCCGCACAACTGGATCTGAAATCCTGTCCTCAAGAATCCGTTTTAAGGAGTACAATCCATAGCGACCAATGTGTCTGGTCCGATATGGCATCAAGATTACATCTTTGATGCTGTTGACCTCTAATATCAGGGGAAGCTGGCGGATAAGGTTCTGCAGAAGCTCCATGTAGTTCCCAATACCTTTTTGCTCTTTAGGGAATCTCTGCAAAAGACGATCTGTCATTGTGGGGAGATGAGCATGGTAGTTAAATTTTACGCCACCAAGATGGCAATGCTCGTAATGCTCAGGATTTTGTTCAAAAAAGATCAGGTCGTTGGCAGCACCAAGACCTTCATAGATATCCCTTGTTTCACCGCCAGGACCCAAGCGTCCGACGTAGTGAACACCGGGACTAAAAGTAAAGCCACCCCTGCTGAAATTGTGACACCAGCCCCCCGGGGTATAGTGCTGCTCCAGTACCAACACCTTTTGTCCGGCTCGCGCCAGGGCAAGAGCCGAAGTCAACCCGCCCGAGCCAGAACCAATTACAATTGTATCTGCGTCAAAATCTGTCATCTATACCTGTAGCTATTGTTCTTTTTCTGGTTAGCTTCAACGCAGAGCTACAACCTCTACGACTCTTTATCCCCACTACAAATATCCTGAAACCAAAAACCTTTCTTGATCGTCTCTCCCTCTTTTTCCAGGACTCCCCGGCCATATTGTTTTCCTTTAAAAAATTCTCCGACAAACTTGCTTTCATCAGGATAAGTCAGTTCGCCTTTGCCATTCGGGGTTCCACTTAGCCATTCATTTCGGTAAAAGGTACCAGTAAATGCTTTTTTGTCAAGAATAAAGAAAAAGATTTTGCAAAATTTAAAATATGCACTCAGCCCCGAAACGACACAATATGTTGTGTCTTTTTGGGGCCTGGAGATAAAGCCTCATGATTTGATTTTTCAGTCATTTTGCATAGGTCTTTTAACTGCACGAATTGCAATGAACCAGGGGGTCATTGAGAGACGCTCATATCCTTCTGGATTAACGCGTCGAAAATCTTCTGTAGGTTGGGGCTCAAGAAGCCTCCCTGAGTTCCGAGGCCTTCTGGTAATAGTGGTTGACGATGCGATACCGTTCCATGTTCTCTTTACCTACCATGGATTTAAGCTCTATACTATTTCAGATCACAGACTGGCTGGGCTGACCGTATCCATCTCTGACGGCCTGTTCCATTGAAGTAAGTTCCTCATCTGTTAAAAAATCGAAGTGAGTCGATCTTTTTCTGGCGGACAGTGCCCCATTGTTCTGGAGGCATAGTTAGATAAACAGATCAATCAGGCGGTCCGGCATATCGATGATATCCTGAATCGTCTTTTTGGTGTTGTCGTAATTTACCAGAAAGCTGAGTTCTTCAACAAGTTCCTCATCAATGGTCTTGTTTACAAAATCATACAGAGTTTCTGCCTGCCGGGTCATATCCATACTGTTTTGAAGTTCTACCAGCTGCCCCTTTTCGCAAAAATCTTTAATTTCAGCAAGTTCCAGCACAGAATCTTCCAGTACGATGCGAACAATTGCTTTGTCACCCTCAATTCCCATGCCGTTTGAATGTGAGACCTTCGCCAGTTCAAACGCTCCATTTCTCGGACTCTATATTGACATTGATTTGTTTTTTAAACTTTATTCTGATCCAATACTTCACGTATCTTCTGCGAAAGATCCTTCATCACAATTGGTTTTAATAAAAAGCCCTTAATTCCCAGTGAAGCTGCCTTTTCTTCGGACATAGTTTTACTGAACCCGGTACAAAGCAATATGGGAATATCAGCTCGTAATTTAACAAATTCAGCAGATAGTTTGTCTCCTGGCATATTTGGCATTGCCATATCTGTTATGACCAGATCAAATTTATCTGGGCTACTACGAAAAGCTTCAAGGGCTTCAATGCTGCTGGTACGTGAAGTAACTTGATACCCCAAGCGCTCCAGCATCAGTTTTTCCATTGTAATGATTGCATCTTCATCATCAA
>Ga0307987_1001511_pt1 | contig 12734 bp, 9 predicted proteins | sample EllFjometagen181_FD_203157 | JGI IMG/M metagenome (GOLD analysis project Ga0307987, IMG submission 203157) | Marine microbial communities from Ellis Fjord, Antarctic Ocean - #181 | ecosystem: Environmental > Aquatic > Marine > Unclassified | place: Southern Ocean | collected 2014-10-08 | reverse complement strand
CCAGGCCATTGCCCCTCCTGATGCCTCGGGAACGACCAAGGCCCAGGCGGTAAGCGTCTACTCCATGTCCGCCACCGTGCCCCTGCATTTCCGCGTGCGGGACCTTTACGACTACAAGTACCGCCACGAGGATGCCGGCAAGATCCTCGCCGACATCGCCTCCCGCGAGCTTACCGACTACTTCGCTGGCGTGGACTTCTTCACCATTCTCACCTCCGGCCGCAAAGAGGGCGCCGCCTTCCTTGAGCAACGCATCCAGGCCGAGTCGGATCGCCTGCAACTCGGCATCGAGGTCGTCTACATCGGCATGCACGCCATGCACCCCCCGGTCGAGGTCGGTGCCGCATTCGACCGTGTCGCGGCGGCCAGCGAGGAACGCGAGGAGATCATCCTCAAGGCCGAGACCGAACGCGTCAGGCTTGTCCTGGGTGCCCGCGGCCAGAGCGCCGCGCTCCTCAGCGAAGCCGAAGCCTACGCCACCGACAAGACAGAAAACTCCGCCGCAACCGCCGAGCGCTTTGTCCAGCAGTTGCTCGGCTTCGAGCAGTCCCCTCAACTCTTTGTGCTCAATAGTCTCCTGGATGTTTTCGAGAACGAAGACACCCACGTTCGCAAGTTCGTCGTTGCCGCCAACGCCAGTCGGCAGGTCTTCATCCTCGATCTCCTGGAGAAGGCCACCAGTGGCATGCTCACCATGCCGGTCAAGGCGAAGAACGAAGAAGAGAACAAGAACTAACCAGTTGCCGTACGGCTTTTCCGGAGGTTGCTTTCGATGGCGAAAAAACGCGAGTTCATGCAGCATTGGCCAGTCATTGCCCTGGCCCTCGTGGTCCTGGGGATCTTCCTCGCCGCCTGCGTCTCCTTCCAAGTGCAGGAGTACGAGGTGGCGATCGTCAAGACCTTTGGCGAGGCCCGCAAGGACGCAGGCGGCAAAGACATCATCTACAAACCGGGGCTGCACTGGCAGTGGCCCGCGCCCGTCGACCAGGTCTGGCGCCACGACAGTCGGCTCCAGTGCTACGAACTGGATACCGGCCAGATCGAACAGATCCAGACCAAGGACGACTACATGATCATGGTGACCACCTTCGTCCTCTGGCGAGTGGGCAACCCCGGCCTCTTCATGCGGGCCGTGAACACTTCCGCCAGTGCCGAGGACAAGATCGCCAGTCTGGTCAGAGGTAGCCGCGGAACCGTGTTTGGCGGCAGGCGCCTGTCCCAGCTCATCCATGTGCGCGACCTCGGCGAGACGGCCGCTACCAAGGATGGCGAACTTGCCTTGATTGAGGCGGAGATTCTGGCCGGCGTGAAGGGGCAAGCCCTGGACGACTTCGGGATTGACATCGTCCATATCGGCACCAAGCACCTTGGCTTCCCCAAGGATGTGACGGAGAAGGTCTTCAGCCGGATGGTCGCCGAACGCCAACGCAAGGCTCAGGAACACATTTCCGAAGGCGAAAGCAAGGCCACCGAGATCCGCGCCGGAGCCAACCGCGCGCGCCGCCAGCTGGAGAGCATCGCCCAAGCCAAAGCCAAGCGGATTCGGGGCGTGGCTGAAGGGAAAGCCGCCAAGGAGTACGAGGTCTTCGGCAAGAACCCCGAACTGGCGGTCTTCCTCCGCCAGCTTGACGCGCTGCCCAAGATCCTCGGCTCACGCGATACCCTGATCCTGGGCACCGATTCGCCACTGTTCAGCATCCTTGGCCCCGACGCGACCAAGTTCGCCACCGAGGCAGCCAAGAAGGCAGCCAAGAAGGGTGAAGAGAAATGAGCGAAGCCCCAGCCAGAACCCGGAACGAGGAGCCGCTCGGGGCGGGGCTCCAGTCTCTTGTGCGCACCCTGCGCGTGCTGTTCTTCCTGCTCCGCATCGCCATCATCCTGATCTTCGTCTGGCTCCTCTTCAGCGGGGTCTTCTTCGTGGATGATCAGGAAGAGGCCATGCTCTTCCACTTCGGCAAGCTCAGCGAGCGCGTCCTCGACCCCGCCCAGGGACCGACCAAGATCCTGACCAGCGGCCGCTGGTACTGGGCCTGGCCCTATCCCATCGACACCGTCAAACGCATCCCGGCGCGACGACCCGTCACGGTGACCACCGAGGGACACTTCTGGCCACCGATCAACGTCAACGCCAGCGAAGCGGCAACGAGAAGCATCCAGACCAAGAACCTTGTCCCTGGGCAGGGCGGCTATCTGCTCACCCAGGACGCCAACATCATGCACGCCGAGTGGTCGGTCAACTATCTGGTCAACGACGCCCAGAAGTACTACCTGAGCTTCTACCACGACCCCGAAGTGAGCAAGAAGGAGCGGGACATCGCCAAGCAGCGGGGTATGGAGGCCCTGGTTCGGGATCTCCTCTGCAACGCTGCCCTGACCGAAACCTCGCTCTGGCAAGCCGAGGACATGTACAAGAGAAGCCGCGAAGTCATCGACGCGAACGGCGAGAAGTCCACCGAGACCTTGCAGGCAAATGTGGAGAGGCGCCTGATCGCCTTGGTTGCCAAGCTTGAGCTTGGCATCGAGATCCTCCAGGTCAACATGCTCGAACCACAACCCCCGTTGGCGACCCTGGCCGCCTTCCAGCGGGTCAACCAAGCCTCCACGATCCGCGCCGAGCTGGAGAGCAACGCTCGGTCCTACGAAGATACCCAACTGCGCATCGGCGAAGGCCGGGCCCGCGAGATCGAGGAGGAAGCCATCGCCTACGGCACCCGCGTGGTGGAATCCGTCCGCGCCGACCGCAAGTACTTCGAGGTCATGCTCGAGGAGTTCCGCAAGAGCCCGGATACCATTCTCACCACCCTCTACGCGGAGAAGGTGGGTGCCGTGCTCCAGAAGGTCAAGGCGAAGTACGTGATCCACACCAGCCCCGACGGCAACATGGAAATACGCATCAGTCTTGGCCCCCAGGCCGTACGTCCCAGCACGGCCGACGCGCCGGCAGAGACCAACTAATCCCACCCGATCGAACCACGGGATCACCATATGCTAGCAGAGAATCTCAGCGAAACCTTCGATTCCCGCACCGGCGCGGAGGCCAAGAAGGGCAAGCTCGACGCATTGCGGATCGGGCTGGCGGCGTTGGGTGGCATCTTGGTGCTCAACTCCTTCCTGGCCCGCAAGTTCTTCAGTGGCACCATCCACGCCGAGGCCGCCCAACTGAGCGCCGCTGCGGGCGCCATCATCCTCGGCACCCCGATCATCATTTCCGCTATCCGTGACCTGCTGCGGGGCAAGGTCTACATGAACGAACTGGTCGCCCTGGCCCTGATCGCAGCCTTTGCGGATGGCGACTATGCCACCGCTGGCGCGGTCGCCTTTTTCATGCTCGTCACCATCGCCATCGAGCGCCGCACCGCGATCGGGGCGGAGGCCTCCATCGAGGCCCTGATCCGGCTCACGCCAAAGCAGGCCCGCTGCTTGGTGGATGGCAAGGAAGTGGAGGTGGAGGTGCTCGATCTCCAAGTCGGGGACATCTGCCGCGTGCGCCCCGGCGAGAACCTCCCGGCGGACGGCCTCGTGATCAATGGGCAAAGCTCCATCAACCAGGCCTCCATCACCGGTGAATCCCTGCCGGCCGACAAGGCCGAAGGCGACCAAGTCTATGCCGGCACCCAGAACCTCACCGGCTTGGTGGACATCCGGGTCACCCAGGTCGGCACCGACACCACCCTCGGCAAGGTGAAGAGCCTGATCGTCGCCGCCGAGCACTCCAAGACGCCGGTCATGCGGATGATCGACCGCTACGTCGGCTACTACACGCCGACCGTGCTGATGATCGCCGCGATGGTCTTCTTCTTCACGCGCGACATGAACCGAGTGATCGCCGTGCTGGTCATGTCCTGCCCCTGCGCCCTGGTCCTGGCCACGCCGTCGGCGATCATCGCCGCCATCGCCTCGGCCTCGCGCCTGGGCATCCTAATCAAGGACGTGGCGCACATCGAGCTGGCCGCCAAGATCAAGGCCGTCGTCTTCGACAAGACGGGCACGCTCACCGAGGGCAATCTGGAAGTGGGCCGCCTGCAACCCGCCGAGGGCGTCGAACTGGCCGAACTCCTCCAGGTGGCCACCTCGACCGAGTACCACAGCAACCATCCTGCCGCCGCCGCCATGAAGCGACTGGCCAAGGAAGCCGGGATCGACTGGGAGGATCCCGAAACCTACACGGAAGTGGCGGGCAAGGGCGTCGAGGCCACCTACGCCGGCAGCGTCTGCCGGGTCGGCCGCCAGACGTGGCTGGAGGAATGCGGGTTGAGCACCGGTGGCATGACCGAGGGACTGAACGCCGACGATACGGCCGGCATGAGCGTGGTCTTTGTCTCCCGCGATACCCGCGTCCTTGGCTGGATCGGCCTGCGGGACGCCATCCGCACCGTCGCCAAGGAAGCGATCACGCAGTTGCGCGGACTTGGCGTCAGCAAATGCTGCATGGTCACCGGCGATATCGACCGCGTGGCTCAGATCGTCGGCGCCAAGATCGGCATCACCGAGATCCAGTCCGCTTGCCTGCCCCAGGACAAGGTCGCATTCGTGGAGAAACTCAAGGCAGAGGGCGATCTGGTCGCCGTTGTCGGCGATGGTGTCAACGACGGACCGGCCCTGGCTGCGGGTGACATTGGCATCGCCATGGGCGCGATCGGCAGCGATGTCGCGGTGCAGAGCGCCTCGGTGGCCCTGATGAACAACGACCTGCGCCGCATTCCCTTCTTCATATCCCTCGCTCGGCGCACCCGCATCCTGATGAACCAGAACCTGGCCCTCGGCCTTGGGTTCATCATCCTGGGACTCTACTTCTCCACGCTCGGCTACATCAATCCCGTTGTGGCAGCGGTGCTGCATAGCTTGGGATCGCTCATGATCCTGTTCAACAGCGCCCGACTGGTCCGTGCCGGCGAGGAACTCCAGGCACAGGAACCGTGATCACGCTCTAGAAACGAGAACGCATAAGGTGCCCATCATGCCCGAGAAACCAGCCCTCGTCGATGACGCGACCGCCGTTGCGTCCACGGGCACGCCCGTCGTGGAAGCTGTGGGTCTGTCCAAGGTCTTCCGGGACTTCTGGGGCCGCCCCAAGGCGCGTGCCGTCAACGGTATCGACTTCACGGTCCGCCAAGGACAGGTCTTTGGTCTCCTTGGCCCGAACGGGTCCGGCAAGTCCACCACCGTCAAGATGATTCTTGGCCTCCTCTACCCCACCCGCGGCAAGTTGGAGGTCTTCGGTGCCACGCCGCGCGATGTGGACACCAAGCGCCGCATCGGCTACCTGCCGGAGGAAACCTACCTCTACCGCTACCTCACCGCCCGCGAGACGCTGGACTTCTTCGGAGCGCTCTTCGGCCTCTCCAAGACCGAGCGCAAGAACCGCATCGAGCAATTGCTGGAGATGGTGGGACTGGCCAACTCCTTCAACCGTCCCGTCGGCGAGTTCTCCAAGGGCATGGCCCGCCGCATCGGCTTGGCGCAGGCTCTCATCAACGACCCCGACCTAGTCATCCTTGACGAACCCACCAGCGGCCTCGATCCCATCGGCTGTCGGGAGGTCAAGGACGTCATCCGCCTGCTGGCCCAGCGCGGCAAGACCGTCATTCTCTGCAGCCACCTCCTGGCCGATGTGCAGGATGTCTGCGACGAAGTCGCCGTCCTCTATGGTGGCCAGGTCCGCACCAGCGGCGACTTGGCGGATATCCTCACCGTCTCCGACAAGACCCGCATCACCTCCCCGCACCTCGATGCCGCCACCCTCGATGCCGTTCAGGACCTGATCCGCCAACGCGTGGGCGATGGCACCATCGACATCGACCAACCGAAGATGAATCTCGAGGACTTCTTCCTCCAAGTGGTGCAGGAAGCGCGCGAGGCCAGTGTCGAAACTGCAGGCGTGCAGTCCGGCGGACGTATTGCCGCCTACTTGCAGGGCGATGGGGACGAATCGGCAGCCGATCCCAGCCAAGTTCTGGCAGCGCTTGGTGCCAGCCAGCCCGAGCCCCCCCCCGAACCCGAGCTTCCCGAGGAAGTGGTGCCAGTGGTCGATACGGGGCGCCTCGAGAAGCTTAGCGAAGCGGACGCGAAGCCCGCGGAACCAAGCGAAGCCCAGGTCGAGGCCGAAGAGGACGAGCGTGAACAGGCCGCCAAGGAAGCTCAGCAGACCGAAGCGAACCAGCGGCTCAAGGGCTTGCTCGGCGATCAGAACGACGCCGATAAATAGACTGCTTCTCCCCGGGAGCCAGCCGACATCGGGTGGCCGGGGAACGAGGATGAACACACGCGCCAAGCGCGCCAGACTAGGAGTGTGCAAACGTGGCTAACGAGAAGAAGAGCGGGAACATGCCGGAAAAGAAGAAAACGACCGGCAAAGCAGGGGGTGAGCTTTCCCAACTCCTGGACATGTTCGGACCGAACATCAAGCAATGGATCACGCGCGGCGTATGGCTGGTGGTCGGCTTGCTGCTGGCTCTCCTGATCGTGCAGCAGAGCCGGGCCAGTCGGGCGAGGAAGGTGGCCAAGGCGCAAGCTCAACTGGCCGCAGCAGTCACGGTCGAGGACTTCACCCGAGTCGCCAACGACAACGAGGGCACTCCCCTTGCCTTCCAGGCGCAGCTCTCCGCTGCCCAGAAGCTATTCGAGGATGCCAAGTACGAGGAAGCTGAGGAGCGCTTCTCGCGTTGCGCCAGCAGCGAGGACGCTCTCGTCCAACTACAGGCGACCCTCGGCCAAGCCCATGCTGTTGAAGCCAAGGCCAGCCTCGGCGAAGCAGTGGACAAGGGGCAGCTTAAGGCAGCCCAGACACTATTTGAGGGGGCTGCGATCAAAGCGGCGACCCTTGATCTGATCACACTCCAGGTCGATGCGCTCCTTGGCCAGTCCCGTTGCGTACGCCTGGTGGGTGATGCCGCCAAGGCCCGCGAGTTCATCGAGGCGGCAAAGAAGGTCACCGACTCCGCCAAGCAGCCTGCGCTGGCATACTACGCTCAGATCCGGGTCGATGGCGCGACCCGTGCCATCGACGCCCACGAGACCGCCTCCCCGGCCCCCGTGGAACAGGCTGAACCCGCTGACAAGCCCGCTGACAAGCCCGCTGACAAGCCCGCTGACAAGCCCGCTGACAAGCCCGCTGACAAGCCCGCTGACAAGCCCGCTGACAAGCCCGCTGACAAGCCCGCCGAAAAGCCCGCCGAAAAGCCCAAGGCAACGAAGGCTGCAGAGTAGGGGCCGTCCTACGGAACCCGATCATCCCGCACAGGGGCGGTGCCGGCCCAAGAGGTCGCATCGCCCCTTTTTACTTCCTGTCCTGAACGAAGCGAACCATGCCCAAACCGACCAGCTATGTGTGCACGCTGACCGAGGAGCAGATCGAGCAACTGCGCGGTGCTCTCGACGCCCGGAACTGGAGCTTCAGTGAAGCTCCCTACGCCCACTGGAAAGCGAAGCAAGACAAGACCAATGTCGTGGCCTACTGCTCCGGCAAGGTCACCGTGCAGGGCAGAGGCACACCGGACATGGTGCAGTTCATCCTCGAGCCCTACATCCTCGGCGAGGCCCGCTATGGCTACGAGAATATTTTGGCCGAGACCGAAAACCCCGAGATGTTCCAACCCCACGCCGGCATCGATGAAAGCGGCAAGGGGGACTACTTCGGTCCTCTCGTCATCGCCGCCGCCTACGTTGAGGAAGAGACCGCTCGGCGGCTGCTGGAGATCGGCGTCACCGACTCCAAGGCCATCAAGAATGACAGGCGAATCGCCGACCTGGCTGATCAGACGCGCGACCTGCTGCGCGGCCAGTTCGAGGTCATCGCGATCGGCCCTGCCGCCTACAACCGCCTCTATGCCAAGATCGGCAACGTGAACCGTCTCTTGGCCTGGGGACATGCCCAAGCCCTGGAGAACCTCCTCGAACGCGTCCCGGAGTGCCCGAGAGCCATCTCCGACCAGTTCGGGCGCAAGGAGACCGTCATCCGCGCCCTCAAGGAGCGCGGGCGGGCGATCAAGCTGGAGCAGCGCACCAAGGCAGAATCCGACATCGCCGTGGCCGCCGCTTCAGTTCTTGCTCGCCACGACTTTGTGCGCCGCCTGGAATTCCTTGGCAAGGACGCCGGCCGAACTCTCCCCAAAGGGGCGAGCGCCAAGGTCGTCGCCTGCGCCAAGGAGATCGGCCAGGAGGGCGGCGAGGAAGCCCTGGGGAAGGTCGCCAAACTCCACTTCCGGACCACCCGCCAAGCCCTTGGGCTACCGCCGCTGGACTAACCGACCTGGACTTCCCGAGCCCAGGGGATCGAGTCCATCGCTCCAGGACGCGTCACGCTGATCCCGGCCGCTTCAGAGGCGATGCCCAGCGCTTCGGCAACTGTCCTGCCAGCCATCTCAGCGGCCAGGAAGAAACCGATGAAGGTATCGCCCGCCGCTGTCGTGTCTATGGGCCTGTGCGCGGATGCCCGTTGGGAAAGGGTCTGCCCCGCGACCTCGCGGAACATGATGCCGTCACCGCCAAGGGTCAGGCAGAGACGGGTCTGGGGGTACTTCGCCGCCAGGGCATCAAGGATGCGTTCAGGCACTGTCTCGCCGGAGAGGGCCTCGCCTTCATGCTCGTTCACGATCAGCAGATGCAGCAGCTCCAGTGGGTAGCTGTGCACGGATTCATCCATGGGGGCTGGGTTCAGGCAGACCCGCAAACCAGCCGCCTGCGCCTGCCGGATCAGCTCCGCCGTCCCGTTGATCTCGTTCTGCAGAAGCAGCACATCGCCTGGGTTGCAGGCGGCCAACGCCGCAGACCTGTGTTCGGCCGAGATCCTCTGGTTCGCCCCCCCAAAGAGAACGATGCTGTTCTGCCCACTCTCTTCCACCTGGATGATCGCGTGCCCCCCTGCCCCGTCATCGACGCGGACGAGATCCACATTCACCCCGTCCTCGGCCAACCGGCCACGCAACCACTCGCTCTCCGGCCCCACCATGCCCGCGTGCCATACCTCGGCCCCGGCTCTGGCCAGAGCCACCGATTGGTTGGCACCCTTGCCGCCGGGGAACCGGGAGTAGGAGTCACTCCCCAACGTCTCGCCAGGACGCACAATGTGGGCGACTGCGTACACGTGGTCCACGTTAAGCGAGCCGAAATTCAGTACCTTCATCCGTCCACCTCCACACTCGCTTTCAAGGGAAGGCCAGCGACGGTGCCAAGCGCCGCCGCTGGCGAGTGTCTGGGGGACTAGTACCGGTAGTGATCCGGCTTGTAGGGACCCTCTACCGGCAGACCAAGATAGTCGGCCTGGTCCTGCGACAGCGTGGTCAACTCGGCGCCAAGCTTGGCCAGGTGGAGCCGGGCGACTTCCTCGTCCAACTCCTTGCTCAGACGGTACAGCCCCACTCCCCGATCGGGATTGACGGCGATATCGATCTGCGCCAACGTCTGGTTGGTGAAGCTGTTCGACATCACGAAGCTCGGATGCCCCGTGGCGCACCCCAAGTTGACCAGACGGCCCTCGGCGAGGAGGTAGATGCAGTGGCCATCCGCGAAGGTGAAGCGATGGACCGGGCACTCGCTGCCCTTGATCTCTTCCTTGACGACACCGGGCCACTGTTCGAGCCTGGCCACCTGGATCTCGTTGTCGAAGTGACCAATGTTGCAGACGATGGCCTGATCTTTCATCGCGGCCATGTGCTCGGCCGTGATGATGTCCTTGTTGCCCGTCGTGGTGACGTAGATGTCCGCCACGGGCAAGGCATCCTCGACCGTGCAGACCTTGTAGCCGGCCATGCATGCCTGCAGGGCGCAGATTGGGTCGATCTCGCTAACCAGAATGCGGGCGCGTTCGTTGCCCAGAGACTCGGCGGAGCCCTTGCCCACATCGCCATAGCCGCAGACCATTGCGGTCTTGCCGGAGATCAGCACGTCCAAGGCGCGCTTGATGCCATCGACCAGCGAATGGCGGCAACCATAGACGTTGTCAAACTTGCTCTTGGTCACCGAGTCGTTGACATTGATCGCCTGGAAGAGCAACTCGCCGCACTCCTCCATCTGCGCCAGCCGGTGGACGCCGGTGGTGGTTTCCTCCGAAACGCCGCGCACTGCCGGGGCCACCCGTTGCCAATGGCCGGGATCCTCGGCCTGAACGCGTTTCAGCAACGCGTTGATGACCTGCATCTCATGCACATCGGTCGGCACGTCGAGGATCGAGGGATCCTTCTCCGCAGCGAGGCCGCGATGGACCAACAGCGTGGCGTCGCCGCCGTCGTCCACAATCTGGACAGGTCCGGAGCCATCCGGCCAGGTCAACGCCTGGTAGGTGCAATCCCAGTACTCTTCGAGCGTCTCGCCCTTCCAGGCGTACACGGGAGTGCCGCCCACCGCGATCGCCGCCGCCGCATGGTCCTGAGTCGAGAAGATATTGCAGGAAGCCCAGCGCACATCGGCGCCCAAGGCCACCAACGTCTCAATCAAGACGGCAGTCTGGATCGTCATATGGAGACTGCCGGTGATCTTCAAGCCAGCCAGGGGCTGAGCCGGGCCATACTTCTCGCGCGTGGCCATCAGGCCCGGCATCTCCTTCTCGGCGATGTCGAGTTCCTTGCGACCGAAGTCGCTCAGTGCCAAGTCGCGGACCCAGTAGGTGTCGGTTTTCTGTATCATCGTGTTCTCGCGTGTGTTGCTGACGTTATGCCGTGATGCCGGCGCGAAGAGCCTGCCAGCGTTCGGGGGGAATCGCCGCCCCCATGACTTGAACCACCTCGTCCGCCACCTGGGCGCCAAACTCGCCGCACTCGGCCAAGGTCCGACCGGTGAACATGCCGTAGAGGAATCCGGTAGCCCAGAGATCCCCGGCGCCGGTCGTATCGACCGGAGGAATCACTCGCGGACCAACCTGGGCCAGCTCGTCGCCACGGCGCATCAACGCGCCACGCTTGCCGAGCTTCACCACCGCCACATCGCACAATTCCGCGAGCCTCACCAGAGCGGCCTCCTCGTCCTTGTTGCCGACGAAGGCAGCCGCCTCGTCCTCGTTGGCGAAGACCATGTCCACCCACTCGCCCAGAAGGTCGGCCAGAATATCCGAGCAAGCACCGACCACCTCATAGGAGGCCAGGTCCAAGCTCACCGTACATCCTGCCGCCTTGGCGGTCTTCAACAAGTGGAACATCAACTCTCGGTTGAAGAGCATGTACCCCTCGATATGCGCGTGCGTGCAACCGGCGAAGTCCGCCACCGAGACCTCGTCGGGAGAGATGCTGGCCGCCGCGCCCAAAGAGGTGCGCATGGTCCGTTCGGAGTCGGGGGTGACCAAGCTGATGCACGTACCGGTCGGGACGTCCGGATTCACCTTGAAGGCCACCTCATCCACGCCGGCGGCACGGGCATTGCTCCGGTAGAGCCTGCCGTGTTCGTCATCCCCGACCTTGGCCAGCAACCGCCCCCCCAGGCCAAGGTGGCCGAGACCGAGGACGGTGTTGGCGGCCGAACCGCCGGGGACCAGGCTGGCGTCTGCGGGGAGCTGGGCAACCAGGGCTGCCATCTCCGGGCCATCCACCAAGACCATGCCGCCCTTGCCACCGGGAAGCTCGGCCACGAATTCCTCCGAAACCCGGGCCAGAACGTCCAGCAGCGCAGAGCCAATGCCAATAATACGCGTCATGTTGTCCGTCCTGTCGCTCTAGAGGAGAGCCGCTTTGAGGGCGTCCACCTTGTCGGTCTTCTCCCAAGGGAAGATGTCGCGACCGAAGTGGCCGTTGGCGGCGGTCTGCTGGTAGCTCCAGCCGGCAGCGCCAGGCGTCTTGAGGCCGAGGGTCTCGATGATACGAGCCGGGCGTAGGTCGAAAATCTCGTTCTTCTCAATCACCGCCTGGATTGCCGTCTCGGCAACCGTGGCCGTACCATAGGTATCCACGTTGACGCTCAACGGCAGGGCGATGCCGATCGCGTAGGCCACCTGGATCTCGCACTTGGCGGCCAGGCCAGCCGCAACCACGTTCTTGGCAATGTAGCGGGCCATGTAGGCCGCCGAGCGATCCACCTTGCTCGGATCCTTGCCGGAGAAGGCGCCGCCGCCATGGCTGCCCACGCCGCCGTAGGTATCGACGATGATCTTGCGACCCGTCAATCCGGTGTCGCCGTTCGGGCCACCCACCACGAACCGACCGGTGGGATTGCAGTAGTAGACCACGTCGTCGTGCAGGAACTTGTCGGGGACGACCTCGCAGACGACCTGTTTGACCAAGGCGCGCAGTTGCTCGTCTTCCATCTCGGGCGTGTGCTGGTGGGAAACCACGACGGTCTCAAGGCGTACCGGCATGCCATCCTCGTAGAGGAACGAAACCTGGCTCTTGGAGTCGGGACGCAGGAAGCCGTAGGCCTCAGGGTCGCTGTGCCGCAGTTCGGCGAGCCGTTCCATAATGCGATGGGCATACAGAATGGGGGCCGGCATCAGCTCGGGCGTTTCGCTGCTGGCATAGCCGAACATCATGCCCTGATCGCCCGCGCCCTGCTCGACGAAGGCACCCATGCCCTCGGTGACTCCCTGGGAGATGTCGGGCGACTGCGGATGCAGGGCCACCAGAACCTTGCAGCTGCTGGCGGAGAAGCCGATGTCGTCGGACGTGTAGCCGATTTTCGCCACGGCGGCCCGGGCCACCTCTTCCCAGTTCACCTTGGCCCGGGTGGTGATCTCGCCCGAGAGCACGATGAGGTCGGTGGTGGTCAGCGTCTCGCAGGCCACGCGGCTATCGGGGTCCTGAGCCAGGCAGGCGTCC
>Ga0307987_1001508_pt1 | contig 12755 bp, 8 predicted proteins | sample EllFjometagen181_FD_203157 | JGI IMG/M metagenome (GOLD analysis project Ga0307987, IMG submission 203157) | Marine microbial communities from Ellis Fjord, Antarctic Ocean - #181 | ecosystem: Environmental > Aquatic > Marine > Unclassified | place: Southern Ocean | collected 2014-10-08 | reverse complement strand
TAAGTAACTCTTCAATAATCGGATAGAAATTATTTGCTTTCATAAAACTATCATAAAAATAAAAAGGAATGGCATTTCCATCAATGGCATACTTTTTGGATAATATTGAATGAAGTTCTCCCATATTGCTGGCCTTTGCTCCAAAAGCCACACTATCAGTCTTTGAAATATCATGCAGTTTTAAAATTTCTACCAACTTAAAATTCATATCAGGGATAGGGGTTGATATGGGTGATGCATTTTCTAAATTATCTTTTAAGGAATGGTGAGAAGTCTCCTTGATTTCATAACCGTCCGCAGTCACGGTAAAATGAACAGGTCTGCCGACCAATTTCAGGAATTCCTTTTTTGTAGAAGCGTTTTTAATATAGGCATTGGGGATATTGTTCTGTTTAGCTTTCAGATTAACGTGGGATAAGGGTGTCTGGGAAACATCGGTAATTATTCCACGGACATGGCTTAAATCATTAGGTAATGAACGAAAAATGACAATATCATGAAAATCAGGTATGTTTTTGTAGTCCATTATTCTTAAAATACCGTATGAACTGCCTAAATTTAAGGGAATAAAGTTAAATTTCTTGAACAAAGTATCTGTATCAATTAGTTTTATGGTTGATTTTTTATACAAGGATTTTTCATCATTAAATTGATTGATTTGAGATTGACTGCTCAGGTGGTAATAAATCTTATCAGCGGCAAAGGGCATTGCCCTGTTAATTAAATCCCAGGTGAGTTTGACAAAGGGATAGGAAACTGGGTCAGAGGGCCAGTATTCTATGCTGTAAATGCCTTGCTGGTTATTATCGTCAATATAGTTGTCATGAGCAACTATTGAACCTGCCAGGTTTTTTCTGCCTGTATTGGAATAATAAGTAATGGCATCGAATTCTTTTTCATATATGTTATAACCCAATATTTTTTTATAAAATAGATAGTGATGCTCTTGTTTTTTTGTGTTCATAAAAAAGAATTTTGGTCCAGGAGTATCAACGTGGGTGATCAAAAATTTACATACCCATATCCTCTTTAATCCGGGTATGTCATTACGATGTGCAAGTTTTTGAAATTGTAAACGATCCTTGATCTCATGATGTATGAAAAATGAAAGGAAAAAACTTTTCAGGTGATAATAAACTGGTCGTAAATAGTTTTTCAGATGATACATATACTTGTTTTTTAAAAAATCTGTATAAATTGATTTCATGTTGTGGCATCCTTCATATGGCCTCAAAAGTACTTTACAGTCTTCTGGGAATATCTTTTAAAAAATGGGATTTTTGCTTCACCAAGTGTAAACTGAAGAATGAAGAATGCCGAAAAGTGCAGGGGGGCAGTTTGGCCTATGGAGAAGATATAACTCCGTCCCCTCAATTACAGTGTCGTAATTAAACTCCGGGTTTTTATGGATTGTTTTGGTTCTCCAGGAAATAGACCCTCAAGCGTACACCTGCTTAACCCTTATGAGGGTATATTTTTATTTTGTAATTTTTTCAACATATTTTTTGCAGCTGATAGCTCTTCGATGACTTCATGGGAGTTCAGATATCTATTAATTTCATTGATGGCCAGATCATAATTTCCCTGGCTTTCATAAATGCGGGCAATCAGCAGATGGGCATTGTTCATGGAGGGTTGCAGTTGCAGTGCTTTGGCAGCATGTATCAATGCCTCATCATATTGGGACAGATCCAGAAGTGCCTGGGCCATTGTAAAAAACACATCCGGGAAAAGGATTTTTTTTGATAAAAGAATATGTCCATGTTCACAGGCCGCTTCATGTTTACCATTTTTCTGGAGGATTTTCAGCAAGTTTATACGGGCCGTAGCATAGTCCGGATTGAGCTGCACAGCTGTGGTAAAGGCGCTTTCAGCCTCAACGGGCTCGTTGCAGAAAAGTAACTGTGAGCCCAGACTGTTGTAAAGATCTGGATAGATTGGGGTCTTTCGGATCTGTTCTCTAATAAGGGGGATTAGAAAATCCGAGATGCTGGTATCCTCCTGGGCGAATCTGGGGTTACTGAAGATGGCAATAATTTCAGAAAAATTTGGCATAATGTCCAATCCTTTATGAAATTCATTGCGAAGGGCTGCAAGGGAGTCATGGTTGCCAAAAATAGTTTTAAATTCCTTTGGAATTTCATCGCTGGAGGTCAGTGGGGGAGTGTAAATTTTAAAGAATTTTTTGACCAGTTTTAACCGGTTGTCATCCGGATAATACTCAAGGGCCTCATTGAGTTGAGATTGCGCTGCATCGGTCCTTCCCATTTGGGAATAGATCATGATTAATTTGACCTGGGCGTTTTTATATGCGGGGCTGATTTTGACGGCCCGTTGAAGAAAGTGAACGGCCTCTTGGAGTTCGTTGCCTTCCTGTTTGATGAGGGCGATCAGATAGAGGACATCGGCATAATTGGGATTTTTTTCAATAATTTGGCATAACTCGTCATAGGCTTCGTTGAGCTGTCCCACCGAGGCCAGGGTGATCCCCAGCTTGATTTTGGCATTGATGTAATTGGGATTGATGTGTACGGCTTTTTTAAATGAATCAATGGCTTCTGCTGTTTTTTCCTGATTCATCAGGGACAGGCCCAGGTGAAAGTGAATATCTGCAAAATTCGGACTCTTTTCAAGCAGTTTTCTGTAAATATTTTCGGCATTTGCCCACATCTTCAAGTTATGAAGGATCACCGCCATTTTTAATTTATTCGGAATATTCCAGGGCTCTATTTCCTGAATGGTTTTGAAAAAAACCATGGCCTCTTTGAATTGACCAATGTTGTTGAGACAAATGCCAATGAAATAATTTAAGTCAATATGTCTGGGGTTGCAGTGTTGGGCCTTTCGGAAATAAGAAAGAGCTTCCTCATTATTATCTCTGGTAAATTGTACAATTCCCAAGTTCCGATATGCCAGTCCGCAGTAAAATGTGGCCAGTTTTAATTCAAGAGTTTTTTTCATGGAATCTTCAGAACGCACCTGTTCAAAATGCTTAATGGCATTATTGAATTTTAATTTGTTATAGCATTCGATCCCTTTTTTATAGGCATCATGTGCTTTTTTTCGATCAGAGCCCAGAAGCTTGCTTATAAAGTTCATTTTTTATCCTTGAATTGAACACTCCCTGTAAAGGATTCTTGGTGCTTGGGGCGGAGTCGCCAATAATAACCGTCTCATTAATTAATATGCGCCTTTTTTCAGCAGCACTGCAGGGATTGTTTTTAAAAGAATTTTGATATCCTGTGCGGCTGAAAAATTGTAAATGTACATGAGATCCAGTTTCATCCATTCATCAAATTTAATGTTGTTTCTGCCACTAACCTGCCAGATGCAGGTGATTCCCTGGGGGACGGAGAGGCGCTTCCGTTCAATGGGGCGGTAATGAATAACCTCTTTTTCAATGGCAGGTCTGGGGCCCACCAGGCTGATATCACCTCTGAATACATTGAATAGCTGGGGTAGCTCGTCCAGGCTTGTTTTGCGTAAAAATCTACCGCTAACGGTTTGACGGGGGTCGTTTTTTATTTTAAATGCCGGGCCATCCATTTCATTGAGGTAGGTGAGTCCTTCCTGCATTTTTTCCGCCCCCACCACCATGGAGCGAAATTTATACAAAATAAATTTTTTACCATATTTTCCGAAACGTTCCTGCCTGAAAAAAACAGGGCCCGGAGAAGTTAATTTAATGGAAATGGGAATGGTGATCCAGAATGGCATACAAAGTACGATGAGAACTGAGGAAGCGGTTAAATCAATAATGCGTTTTAAAAAGACAGTCAATGGTATGATGTAAACAAATTTAATTAGCTTGAATTCCATGTTGCCCATGTGCTCAGAAATAACCCGTGTTTTTTTGTAAGCATGGGCAGGGAAGCTTCCTGTGTGGTCGCAAAATCAATGCCCATGCCAGCGCAGTTTCTTAAAATAAAATCATGGTGTGAGGCATACCCCTCATCCCCTGGGAAAACCACACAGTCTGTGTAATGCCCATGGACAACGCGGGGCAGTAGATCAATGGTTCCCAGAATTTTTTTGTTGCCTATCGGTTTGCCAATGTCTTCGGGATTGTCTGTTATAAAACCGGTGACACGCCAACCGCAGTGCGGATGATTTTCAATATGGTTGGCAAGTGTTCGTGCCTGAAAACCTGTACCCACCAGTAAAAGATGCCGGATAATATTGGGATTTGAATTCCCTTTGGACAAATTATAATTAAGGTGCAGTCTGCTCAACCCCAGAATGGAAAACAGTAAGAAAAAGGAGATCATGGAAAACAAAACGGTTTTTTTCAGAGTAAGGTCAAAGAAAAAAAACAACAAAAATAAAACGCCACTGGAGAGGGTGCTTAACAGAAATGCCGGTCGACAGATGTTTTTAATGCCTGGGAGAGCGATTTTTGAATAACCATTCAATTTTATCATGGCCAGAACGGGCAAGAGAATGAAAAAGGGAGAAAGAAGAAAAAATTTTTCCGTCCGGCAAAGGCCGGATATCATTATATGGTGGGGCATGATTGAAATTGGGATAGAAAAACAACTATTCCCCCTTGATAAAAACAGGGGGGTAATCAGATAATAAAAAGCAGTAAGACATATAAAATCAGAACATATATGTGATAACTTCAGGTATTCTTTTTGATCATGAAACATGAAATCAGCTCCGCAAATTGGGATGACCTGGAATGAATCAATTAAGGAGAAAACATTCTGAGCCTCTGGTATCTGTGTTGATGGCCTACCTCGGAGACTTCATAATAATAAATTTACTGCTTTGTCATTACTTAATTTTAGGTTTACTTTCTTATGAAGAATGCCGTGGAGCAATAGTCTTGACGTCTGACTTGGCACTCCATACAGTGGCAGGCCGGAGAACTTATAGCTGACGAGTATTTTGTCCAACTTAATAAATAGAAGACGTAAAGTCAACTGACAGTTTATGACCCGGCTTAAGGAATTCGCCTATTTCAGAACAAGCGAACGTTGAAGGATAGTGCTCCTGAATTTCAAATGGATATGTTATTTTGGACTTAGGGAGACCGAAAATAATAATCGTCCAAGATTTCTGTGGCACAGCAGAGCGGCGTAACGACTACCGCCAGGTTGAACAATTATTTATTTCATCTCCCTTATTCCTTATTTGTCAGGGTCTGCGACTCCCCCTCCCATATTTTGAGTAAAAATCAGAAATTTTGGATGGGCACAAGCCTGGATTTTTTCGTTTGACTTCAAGTTTTTTGATTGGTAAAATATTTGGTTTTTATATGAGACTCCAGACCAACAGACTGGAATCATGGGGTTTCATTTTTCGTTGTGGCAGGCAAATCTGCCACGTATGTTTTTTATGACCCATCCAAAGTGGCTGGTGGTGTGATCAAAAGCCCACAAAACGGAATGTTTTTTCTATGATAAGCCAGGTTAAGGCCAATATTTACAAGCTTTACATCATCAAAATATCCAAATGGCTCATGCTCACCATGCCCATTGTATTTCTATTTTACCGGGAAAATGGGTTGGGTACCCGGGAATTGTTTCTCCTGAAGGCTGTATACTCGATTTCCATTGTGATCATGGAGGTGCCATCGGGATATTTTGGAGATATGTGGGGTAGAAAAAAATCTTTGATTCTGGGCAGTTGTCTGGGGTTTCTGGGTTTTTCGCTGTATAGTGTCTCCTCTGGTTTCTGGGGATTTATGGTCTGTGAAGTTGTGCTTGGGGTGGGGCAAAGTTTTATTTCTGGATCAGACTCTGCCATTTTGTACGATACCCTGCTGTGGGCGGACAAAGAAAAACAGTATTTAAAAATTGAGGGAAAACTTATCTCCCTGGGAAATTTTGCCGAAGCCATTGCAGCACCCATTGGCGTGCTTCTTGCTGTTATTTCCCTTCGAACCACTTTTTATTGCCAGGCCCTTGTTGCTTTTTCCGCCATTCCTGCGGCCCTGTATTTGTTTGAACCCCATAAAGTGAAAAATTGTGACCGAAAGGGGGTGGCGCATATTTTCACCATTATTCATTATGCCCTGGTTCAAAACCGGGCACTTAAATGGAATATTATTTTTTCATCCGTCATGGGCACTGCGACTCTGACCATGGCATGGTTTGTCCAGCCCTATCTGGTGTTTCTTTCCATTCCCCTTGCCCTTTATGGTGTCATTATACCTGTTTTGAATATGACCACTGGCATCACGGCCATGCACGCCCATCGTCTGGAAAAAAGATTGGGAATGACCCGAACGATTTTTTTTATAGCCGCCTCCATTGGTTTCGGTTATTTGTGTCTTGGTTTTTTTCACACTGCCTGGGGTATTATGTTCCTTTGTCTTTTTTATGTTTTTAGGGGGATTGCAACCCCAGTTTTACGAAATTATATCAATGAGATAACTCCTTCAGATATTAGGGCCACCGTGCTTTCTGTCAGGAGCCTTGCCATTCGCCTTTCTTTTGTTTTTGTTGGCCCAGTTATTGGCTGGCAAGCGGATGTTTCTGGAGTGCCATTTACCCTTTATGTCAGTGGCGGGCTTTTTTTGATTGCCGGGATAGGGGCTGCCTTGATGTTAGCGCGAGAGCAGAAATCTAAAGAGGGGTGGCCCCATTTAAAGGACGTCCGTGTGTGACCTTGAATTTTTCGAGTATGACTAAGGAATACAAATTTATTAATCTGATTTAAATTTATTATTGACTCGGTTCATAAACAAATCATGTCAAAGGGCTCCTATTAAGTACCCACACATATTTTTTTCAGTATTCAATGAATCTATACCATTGATATCTATGAGTTTTATCTTGATAAATATATGCCCGGGTACTTATACGCAACGTTTATAATGAATTTAATTGTGTTCATTTAATTTAGTATGCATTCCTAAACAGTTTTGGAGGGGTAATATGATAGTTGGCATTGCAGGGGGAAATCTTCAGGGTGTTGAAGCCACCTATTTGGCTTTAAAGGCGGGTTGGACCACCCTTGTGGTGGACCGACGGCCCCATGTTCCGGCATCGGGGCTTTGTGATCATTTTTTTCAGGTTGATGTGACGGATGAAAAAGCACTGCTTAGGGCCTTTAACGGTGTGGATTTTATTTTGCCGGCCCTGGAAAATCAGTCGGCCCTTAATTCTTTGGTCCGTTTTTCCCAGAAACAGGGTATTCCCCTGGCCTTTGACACAGACGCCTATGCAATATCATCCTCCAAGGTGATATCTGACACCCTTTTCCAGGAAAAAAACATACCAGCCCCTTTGTCATGGCCCCGGTGCGAATTTCCAGCCATGGGAAAACCGGACAGTGATAGTGGCAGTCATGGCATTACTCTTTTTCACAATTCAGGAGAGTATGAGGGGTTTTTGAAAAAATTTGGAAAACAACCTGATGTACTCCAGGAATATGTGGAAGGGCCTTCCTATTCCATGGAAGTTTTGGGAATGTCAGGGACGTACGCCGCCTTGCAGAATACAGAGTTGTTCATGGATGATGTCCATGACTGCTGCCGTGTGACAGCACCCGTTCCCCTTTCCCGGGAGTTGAATGAAAAATTTGTACAGATTTCCCTGGATCTTGCCCGGGCAGTTAATTTAAAGGGGATTATGGATGTGGAGGTGATTCTTCATAAGGGATGTCTGAAGGTGCTGGAAATTGATGCACGCCTGCCCAGTCAGACTCCCACAGCCGTTTTCCATTCCACTGGTATCAATATGGTGGCCCTGCTGGGAGACATTTTTGTTCACAAAACACTTAATGAACCAGTGATTCCCCCATACCCTGCCTGGGTAAGTTATGAACATGTTTCTGTTTCTGATCAGGGTATTTTGTGCCAGGGAGAACACATTATGGCCATTGGTGAACCATTGAGCCTGGTGAAAAATTTATTTGGAGCAGATGAAGTGATCACCAATTACCAGGAGGGCAAGAAGACCTTTGTGGCCACATTGATTACTACTGCTCCGTCCGCCAAAGACCTTGAAATAAAAAGAGAGGCCGTATTTCATGCCATTTCAAAACAGATTGGTGTGAAAGACGGTCTGCATTTTTAAAAAACAAAAATACCGAGAAATAACCAACCCTACTCTCTTCAGGTCTGACAGTGTCCCCTATTCGTTTATTTGGGACTGCGTAGCATACTAATGCTATGTGATTGGGCCCAAATAGGTGAATATGGAGTGCGGACGAATATTTACCTGATTTATTTCCGTGGAGAAAAATACAAATGACCCGTTTGAAAACGTGTGACATTGACACCATTTCTGATAACTTAGATGGATATAGCAAAAAATTGATGGAAAAAACAGGACTCTCGCTTTTGGGAGTGGCATGTCATGCCTGTGGTCGACAGGAGTCTGAAATTCAACAAATAATAGAAACTTTCAAGGTAAGCGTGGTACCCATCACCGCAGGTCAGGGAATTATCACCACTTTTTCCAATACGGTGGAGGCCATCATGGCTCATCTTGGCTTTCCGGTTTCTGTGACTACGGCCACGGACACCGCAGGGGTGGCTGAGGCCTTTGAAAAAAAGGCCCATGGTATCATGATGTCCGATGATAACCGATTTGTGGCATTGAATCTTGCCCTTCAACGGGTGTCAGATAATTCCGAGGCCACTGGTAGAGGGTATGCGGCAGCTCTGGATCTCATGGCCGGGGGCTTAAAAGAACAATCCGTTGTGGTGGTGGGGTGCGGTCCTGTGGGCACTGGGGCGGCGAGATGGTTGAAGAATTCCGGTGCCCATGTGGTGCTGTATGATGTTGACCCCCAAGCTGCCCGAAAGTTGAATGATACGCTGTGCGATGATACCGGTACTGTTCCAGGGAGAGTTACTGTGGCAGATGAAGACCTGGTGACTATTCTTGGCCGGGTGAGGTATATTATTGAAGCCACTCCTGTGGGGAATTCCATTCTGGAAAATGCCCTTTTTGACAATACGTTTGTGGCGGCTCCAGGGGTCCCCCTGGGAGTTTCAAAAAAAGGCTATGAAAAGATTTCCAGCCGCTTGATTCATGATAAATTGGAAATTGGGGTTGCCACCATGGCTGTTTCCATGCTGTAAGGGATTCAGAAAATTTTAATCTACCGAGGGATTTGCAAAAATAACTGTTCCGCATGCAATAACACTATATATTGATAGCACAAAGATATAACGACTATATGTAACATAGGTAGCTGAACGTTTTTATTTCTGCAAGCAGCTCTACCGTTTAACTAATACAAAGTTTAGAAGATAATAGCCATCTGGGGTTTATGAATGGTAGCTTAATAAGCTCTGGCTTCCTAAGCTGGAAAAAGAAAAAGGATTTTATTTTGAATGACATAGTAACATGGACTGAAACCCAGGTGTCCCGGCTCAGAGAACTGGAAGCCGAAGCAGATGATCTGATCTGCACCTGCGCCACCCCCGGTGAGAGAAATCAATCCTTCCAGCGCATTGAAAGACGCTTGGTGAAACAACAACAGCAAAAGTTAAGACAATTTCTCACCGTTGATTTAAAACCCCACCTGATTCAACTGGAAGAACGTCTCACCATGGTTCTTAATCAGCAGGGCTTTTCCAGGGTTACCACCCCTATTATTATTTCCCGGGAAGCCTTGGACAGAATGACTGTGGACAGGGATCATCCCCTGTCAAAACAAGTGTATTGGCTTGATGACAAACATTGCCTCCGGCCCATGTTGGCCCCCAATCTTTACCAGTATATGGTAAACTTGGGGCGCTTAAAAGCCCGGCCTATCCGATTCTTTGAAATCGGGTCTTGTTTTCGCAAAGAGTCCGACGGCGCTCGTCACAACAGTGAATTCACCATGTTAAATCTGGTGGAGATGGGGATTCCCATGGATGAGCGTGAAGATCGTTTAAAGGCGTTGGCCAAGGTGGTGGCAGATGCCGCCGGATTGAATGCGTATGAATTTGAAACCGAAGAATCCGTGGTGTATGGGGAGACCCTGGATGTGGTGGCGGGAGCTGATCGCATTGAAGTGGCCTCGGGTGCCATGGGGCCCCATCCCCTGGATGTGGCATGGCGGGTCACCGATACCTGGGTGGGAATTGGGTTTGGTCTGGAACGTCTGGTCATGGTAGCTCAAAATTCTGAAAGTATTGGAAAATGGGGAAAGAGTGTTTCCTGGGTTAATGGTATTCGATTGAACTTATAACAAAAAATAGGGACAGAAAGCCAAAAATAGCCTTCTGTCCCCGGTATTATTTTAAAGAAATTTCGGCATCCTTCAAAAGTGCTTTACACTTTCTTTAATCATTCCCCATTTGTCGGGACTTTTCTCAAAAGACTGTAAGGGCGTTCATGGAAAATAATCTACCCAACACCAATGAGTTCCCCAGCGACTATCTGGAGTGCAAGATTCAAAGGTGGGTAGTTTTATTCTTATAAAGTCCTTAAGGGTCTGTTTGAAAATTAACCATCTATATATAATATTTATTGCCCCACTGGGGTGTCTCCGTCAGAGACTTTTGCATGGTTTGTTTTTTAACGGATACTAAGGTACTTTTGATGTCATATGAAGGATGCCAGAATCTCAAAAATAAACTTTAAATTTTAAGACTTTAGAAGTTAAGCGTCTCCTGGAGTTCATCGGTGGAGAAACCCCAATCCACGTTGTGGGGGGGCAGTTTCTCATCAAACATATCTGGGAGCTGGTCATCATGCTTGGTAAAACCAGCCCGACGGTTAAACTCTTTTTCATCATTGAGGGTGGCTTTACCAAGGCTCACCACATCATCCGGGGTCAGGCTCAATCCATGCTGTGCATTGATCAAGTTTACAATGGTCTGCACACCATCTTCATTGTCCAGAACAGCAAAGGCCACAAACAGGCACAGCCCTGCGGCATCAATGGCTGCGGTGGCAATTTGCAGATTCCGTGACAGCTCAATGTTGCCCTCTTTTTTCAGGGGATCAATGTCGCCACCCACCTTGAGGATATTGGCGGTGACGCCATAGCCTGCGGTGTGATCTGCACCCATGGGGGTGGTGGCATAGGTGACGCCAACGCCTTTTACTGCCCGGGGATCATAGGCGGGGAAAGCCTGTCGTTTAACCACTGGAACTCGGTCCACACCTAGGGCATCACCGGTGAATGCGGCACCATTGCCCAATATTTTACCATTGCCGGTGCCCTTGGCAATCTCTTTGATCAGTTCGATGGCGGCTTTACCGTCACCCCATTCCAGAAGTCCACCTTCCATGGCAATACCGATGGCCACACCAGTATCTATGGTATCTACACCATAATCATCACACAACCGATCCATCATGGCAATTTGATCCAGATCCTTGACGGTGGTGTGTGCGCCAAAGGCCCAGAGGGTCTCATATTCAAATCCGGCGGTTAACTGCTTTCCATCCTTATCATTGTAGACCTGGGAGCATTTGATTACACAGCCCGGATGACACCCCTCGGAAACAACGCCGCCCCTGGCTTCAATGTTTTCCACCATCTTCTCACCACTGATCTCATGGGCATGTTCAAACCGTCCATCCCGGAAATTTTTGGTGGGCAAACCGCCTGCTTCATTGATGACATTGACCAATACAGCGGTTCCCAATCCGGGTAATCCCTGGCCGGTGACTGGATGGGATTTCAGCATATCAACCCATCTCTTATTGGCAGCCTTGAACGCTTCCGGGTCTGCCATGGTCAGTCGATCGCACCCCTTGTCATCCACAACAATGGCTTTGATTTTTTTAGATCCCATGACCGCACCCAGTCCCCCACGGCCCGCGGCACGTCCTGGGGTTCCCTTGAGGTCTGCCAGCTGAATGCTGGCGGCTTTCAGGCGTTGTTCTCCTGCCTGGCCAATGCTCATGACGCCGGTTTTGGCCCCATAAACCTTCCACATTTTTTCAACGACTTCGTAATTGCCCATGCCCACATACTCGTCCGCTGGCAAGATTTCTACAGACTCTTTTTTAATGACGATCATGCTGTAGGCATCCCCAGCGGGTTTTCCTTCCAGGACCACTGCTGCAATCCCTAATCGGGCCAGCTTCTGGGAAACAAATCCACCGGAATTACTCTCTTTGATGCCGCCGGTGAGGGGGGATTTGGATCCCACAGAAAGCCGACCGGAGTTGGCGGCGGGTGATCCAGAAAGAATTCCCGGGGCAATGACGAGTTTGTTGGCAGCCCCCAGGGGGTGACAGGTGGCAGGGACTTCATTGAGAACCATTTTGGAAGTCAGGGCTCTGCCGCCCAGGCCTGCCAGTTCTGTCGGAACTTCTTCGTAGGTAAAGGTTAGATTTTCAGTGTTTATCCTAAGAATTTTACTCATTTTTTACTCCTCTTTGTCCGAATGCCAGGGAGAGCCACTTTGAGTGGCCAACTGGAATCTGACAGTTACATTAATGTAAGGCATGCCTGTGGCAATTGCATTACGATTTTTTTATGAAATGATGAAATAGTGGGTTTTGATATTTTTATTTTTACCATAAATTAAGTATTGACTTTTGAAAATTCGAACCATAGAAAACCACAACATACAAATATTTTGCATTATAGGAGAGAAAGACGGATCTGTAAAGCCCATGGATGTAAAAAATGATATGTGTTTTAAAAAAGATTCCGGTTCAGTGATGTGGGGGGTCTGAGAAAATAAATACTATTTTTTGTTATTTTTGGTTACTTATGAGGGGGAGGGGGAGGGGGAGGGGTCCGGCCCATTAGGACCCAAAGGCGATCATCCCTTTTGCCCTACCATTCCGGTTATACAAAACGCCACTCAACAATTTGAAATCATAAAGGTTCCAATTTTT
>Ga0307987_1001507_pt1 | contig 12758 bp, 6 predicted proteins | sample EllFjometagen181_FD_203157 | JGI IMG/M metagenome (GOLD analysis project Ga0307987, IMG submission 203157) | Marine microbial communities from Ellis Fjord, Antarctic Ocean - #181 | ecosystem: Environmental > Aquatic > Marine > Unclassified | place: Southern Ocean | collected 2014-10-08 | reverse complement strand
TCGACCCGCCACGCCGGCCCGCGGGCGAAGCGCAGCACATCACCGAGCTGCAGGCCCATGCGCTGCTGAATGCGCCGGCCGTTGAGAGAGGTGCCATTGCGAGAGCCCAGATCGCGCACGAACCAGCCATCGTTGACCCACTCGACCACGGCATGAAAGCTCGACACGGCTTGTTCGTCGAGGCGCAGATCGTTGGCAGGGTGGCGCCCCACCTTCAGGTAGGAACCAAAACGCACACGCTGGCCCGGGCGGGGGCCGAGAAGCTCGGAATAGTCGGACAAGAAGTCAGCCTCGGCAAGATTGAAAGGATAGCCGCTCGAGCCTGTGCAAGCACAAAGCTGCGCTGCGACGCCCAACTACCCATTCTGCCAAAAGCGATAAAGGCCTGTGGTTGGGTGGTCCAAACCGGCGTTCAACCGATACACTGTAGGCATGACGCCCCAGGATCACCCCACCCTCTGCGAGGGACGCTACCGACTCATCGAGATCATCGGTGAAGGCGGCATGGCGGTGGTCTACCGGGCCATGGACGAACACCTCCGCGTGGAGCGAGCCGTCAAGCTGCTGGCCCCAGCCGCGGCCCGCCTGCCAGAAGCGCGAGCCCGACTGGAGACCGAAGCCCGGTCCATGGCGGGCCTGGCCCATCCCAACGTGGTGTCGGTCTTCGACATCCGCCAAGACGATAATGAGCTCTTCCTGGTCATGGAGCTCATCTCCGGCGGAACCCTGTGGGAGTGGGTCCGGGGTCACGGCCCCATGCCCCCCGCCCTGGCTGTGCAGGTCATGCTGCCGGTGCTCAACGCCATGCAAGCAGCCCACGATGCTGGGGTGATCCACCGGGATCTCAAGCCCCAGAACATCATGCTCGACGCCAGCGGCATCCCCAAGGTCGTCGACTTCGGCATCGCCCACGTCCAGGACTCCCTGGCCAACACCTCCTACACCCGCACCGGCACCGTGCTGGGCACCTGGGCGTTCATGGCCCCAGAGCAGCGTCACTCCGCACGTCAGGTCGACGAACGCAGCGACCTGTACGGCCTGGGCGCCACGCTGTACTCCCTGCTCACCGCCGAGCCCCCCTTCGACCTGTTCGCCGCCGACCAGGACTCCCGGCTGCTGGCCGGCATCCCCGACGCCCTGGCCGGGCCCATCCGTCGCGCCACCCGCTACAACCCGGACGAACGCTTCGCCAGCGCAGACGAGATGGCCGAAGCCATCGCCGCCGCGCTTCCCAGCCTCGAGCCCATCCCCCAAGACACCCCTCGCCTCGGCTCCGCCCCCATGGCGGGGGCCGCGACGGGGGGCGAGACCGCGGGCTACAACAGCGACAGCGACATCCAGCGCACCGACGGTCCGGCGGCGGACCTCCTCTTCGGCCGCCGCAGGCTGCGCTCCGCGCCCATCGAAGACGACGGTGCCGATCACAGCCCCGAGCTGGCCCTGTACTGGAAGATCCTGGCCACAGCGCTTCCAGCCGTGATCGCCGCGCTGGCCGGCGGCGCCGTCATGCTGTCCCGCAGCGACGACACCGTTCCCCCCACCGAGCCAGCCAGGGTGGAGCTGGCCGGGGGCGCCATCTCGATCGAGCTCGTAGACCCCCGTGGACACGGGCACCCTCCCGGCACCATCCCAGCCGGGCACTACCACGTACGCGCGCTGTTTCAGGGCCTCGACGCACCGGTGGCCGCCGGCGATGTCAGCCTCCACCCCGGCGAAGCCATCAGCCTGCTGTGCAGCGCCGCAGACCAGCGCTGCGTGAGCCAACCCGGCGGCTAGCCCGCCTGGTCGTTCTCGAGCATCCGACGCCACAGGCCCATGGCGGCCCGGCGAGCGCGCGCATCGACAGCGGTCTGGTCGACCCCCACGGTGTCGCGATCCCACAGGCGCCACTCACCGCCGGTCATGACATGGCGGACCATGCCTGAGGTGAAGCGGAAGATGTAGGCGTTGGCGAGGTTCTCGGCCAGCAAGGGCGGGCCGGGGATGGGGTCGAGGACCACGAGGTCCGCCGCGGCTCCGGGCTCGATGCGACCGATGGTGACGCCCAGCTTGTCGCCGGCGAAGTCGGAGGCCGCGTGCATGGCCTGCAGGAAACGATCCGCGAACCAGCCCACGCCACCTTCCTGGGACCGGAAGTAGGCTGCCTGGGCTTCGGCGATCATGTCCGAGCCGATGCCGTCGGTGCCCAGCACGGACTGCGCGCCGAAGTGCTGCAGCGGAGCGTAGCCCACGCCGTTGTTCATGTTGGAGCGGGCCTGGTGGGAGGTCCAGGCGCCGGCATCGTAGATGCGCTGGATCTCTTCGGGGCTCAGGTGTACGCAGTGGGCCAGCAGGCTGCCGGGCACCAGGGCGCCCAGGCGCTCCATGCGGTCGATGAGCGGCTCACCCACAAGCTTCTCGTCGCCCGCCGCTTCGGCCACGTGGATGTGGATGCCGACACCGGCGTCCCGGGCCAGGTCGCCGCAGGCCCGCAGTAGATCGTCATTGACGGTGAAGTTGGCGTGGGCGCCCACCATCACCGCGCGCCAGCCGTCAGGGCCGGCGGCCAGCAGCGCCTTGTGGGCATCGAGACCGGCCTGGGCTTCATCCGGGCCGCCGCGGTCGGTGACTTCGTAGCAGAGCACCCGGCGCAGACCCAGCTGGCCCAGTCCGTCGTCGAGGCTCTCGAGGCTGCCCACGACGTAGGAGGGAGAGGCGTGGTGATCGACGATGGTGGTGACACCCACCCGCAGCGCACCGATGCCGCCCACCAGACCACAGAGCTCGACGCTCTCGCGGTCCAGGGCCTTGTCCATGCGCCACCAGACCTTGGCCAGCATGTCGGCGAAGTCCACCGGGCCGTCAGGCAGGAAGGGCATGCCGCAGGCCAGCGCCGAGTAGAGGTGGTGATGTCCACAAACCATGCCCGGCATCACCCACTTGCCCCTCAGGTCGACCACCTTCTCGCCGGGTTCCGGGGAAAGCGTCGCTGCGAGGGCGAGGATGCGGCCGTCGCGAACGCGGATGTCGGCCTGCTCGACCCGCGGCGGGTCGTTGTGGATAACGGTCAGCCCCGTGAGAAGAAGTTGCTGAGTCGCTGAAACATTGCTTTCCAAGGTAGCCATGAAGATCTCCGAGCTGTGGATGCGGTAGGCGTACTTACCGGGTCGAGGCTCTGGGTTCAAGCTCGAGCACGCCACGAGCGGAGGGTGAAGATATGCTCTGTGTCGCTTCAGCCCCACGAGATGGAACCATGAGCACCGTACGCTTCACGCTCAACGGCCAGCCCATCGAGGTCACCGACCTCCCGGGAACCACCACACTCCTTCGCTTTCTGCGCGATCACCTGGGCCTGATGGGCACCAAGGAAGGCTGCGCCGAGGGCGACTGCGGCGCCTGCACGGTGGCCGTCCTCGAGGCCCGGGATGGCGACACACCCGTCTGGCGAGCGGTGGACGCCTGCCTGGTCTTCCTGCCCATGGTCCATGGCAAGCAGGTGGTCACCGTCGAAGGCCTGCGGGGCCGCGACGGCACGCACCACCCGGTGCAGGAGGCCGTGGTGGGTACCAAGGCATCCCAGTGCGGCTTCTGCACGCCAGGTGTGGTCATGGCCCTGTTCGAGGCTTGCTACCGGGACGACCTGGACCCCGCCGACGCCGCAGCCGTGGACGAACAGATGGCGGGCAACCTCTGCCGCTGCACCGGGTACCGCCCCATCCGCGAGGCGACCGCTCGCGTGGCCGGGCAGCGCCCCGACGACGCCTTCGAGGCCGCCCGCCAGGCCTTCGAACCCCACAGCTCCACCCTGGACTACCAGGCGGGCGACCAACGCTACCTCCAGCCCAGCACCCTCGCCGAGCTGTTCGAGCAGCGGGCCGCGCATCCCGACGCCGTGCTGGTGGCCGGGGGCACCGACATCGGGCTCGAGGTCACCCAGCGCCACCGCCACTACCCCGTGGTCATCGGCCTCGAGGCCCTGGACGAGCTGCGGGTGTTCCGCCGCGAGCCCGAGCGCTGGTTGCTGGGCGCGGGCCTGAGTCACACCCGCCTCCGCGAGCGGATGGCCGGCGAGCTCCCCGCCCTGGACAAGATGCTGCGCTACTTCGGTGCCCGGCAGATCCGCAACCGCGGCACCCTCGGCGGCAACCTCTGCAACGCCTCGCCCGTGGGCGACATGGCGCCACTGCTGCTGGCCATGGATGCCACCGCCGTAGCCGTGGGCCCCACCGGTGAGCGGCGCATCCCCCTGCGGGACTTCTTCCCCGGCTACCGTCAGACCGCCCTGGCCGACGACGAGCTGCTGCTGCGGGTGGAGGTCCCCCGTCCCCCTCCCGGAGCCTTCCTGAGCGCCTACAAGGTCTCCAAGCGCCGGGAGCTGGACATCAGCGCCGTCTCGGCCGGCATGCTGGTGCAGACCGACGCCGCAGGCGTCGTCCGCAGCATCCGCTTGGCCTACGGCGGTGTGGCCGCCACCCCGGTGCGCGCCCTGTACACCGAGCGCCGGCTGCTGGGTCGCCCCTGGACCGAAGCCGAGGTCACCGGCGCCCTGGACCACCTCGAGCAAGACTTCGAGCCCATCAGCGACCACCGGGGCTCCGCCCGCTACCGCCGCCTGCTGGCACGCAACCTGCTGCTGGGCTTCGCCCTGGAGTCCGCCAGCCCCGACCGGGATCGGCTCCAGGCCTTCCCCACCGGCACCGTAGACGTCACGTGATCAGGGAGCCCACCATGACCAGCCCCCTCGGCCAGAACCATCCCCACGAATCCGCTTGGCGGCACGTCACCGGCGACGCCCGCTACATCGACGACCTCCCCGAGCCCCAGGGGATGCTGCACTGCATGGTGCTGCCGTCACCCCACGCCCGGGCGCGTATCGTCTCCACCGACGCCACGGCCGCCCTGGCCCTGCCCGGGGTCCAGGCGGTGCTCTTCGCCGCGGACGTGCCCGGCGACAACCAGTGCGGCGCCATCCAGGCCGACGAGCCGCTGCTGGCGGTAGGCGAGGTCTTCTGCATCGGCCAAGCCGTCGCCGCGGTCTATGCCGACAGCCGCGACGCCGCGCGGCGGGCCCTCGAGCTCATCGACGTGCAGTACGAGCCCATGCCGGCGGTGCGTGATCTGCACGAAGCCATCCGCCAGGGCGCCTACCACGTGGACCCCCACGTCATCGCCCGAGGCGAACCCGACGCCGCGCTGGCCCAGGCGCCCCTCCGCATGAAGGGTACCACCGCCTCGAGCAGCCAGGAGCACATGTACCTCGAGGTGCACGCGGCCCTGGCGGTGCCCGGCGAAGGCGACAACGTCCACGTCACCTCGTCCAACCAGCACCCCACCGGGGCCCAGGTCATCGTGGCCCGCGTGCTTGGCTGGGGCCGCAACCAGGTCACCATCGTCAGCCCCCGCATGGGCGGTGCCTTCGGCGGCAAGGAGACCCAAGGCGGTCAGTGGGCCGCCACGGCTGCGCTGGGCGCGGTGGCCACAGGGCGCCCGGTCAAGCTGCGCTTCGATCGGCACCACGACATGATCCTCACCGGTCGGCGGCACCCCTTCCACAGCGAGTGGGAGGTGGGCTACGACCCGCAGGGCCGCGTGCTGTCACTAGTGGCCGAGCTCTACGCCGACGCCGGCTTCGCCGCTGATCTGTCCCACTCCATCCTCGATCGCGCGCTGTACCATGTCGACAACGCCTACTGGCTGCCCGACCTGCGCCTGACGGGGCAGGTGGTCAAGACCCACAGCATGTCCAACACCGCCTTCCGCGGCTTTGGCGCCCCCCAGGGCATGCTGGTGATGGAACACATCATGGAGCGCATCGCCGAGGCCACGGGGGTGGACCCCCTCGAGGTGCGCCGCGTCAACCTCTACGGTCCGGCACCACGGAACGTCGCCCCCTACGGCCAACTCCTGGGCGAGTTCCGGGTGCCCCGCATCCTCGACGCCATCACCCACGACCTGGCCGATCGACGGGCCGCCATCGAAGCCTTCAACAACACCCACACCCACATCAAGCGGGGCCTGGCGGTCTCGCCGGTGAAGTTCGGCATCTCCTTCACCTCCAGCTTCCTGAACCAGGTGGGCGCCTACCTCACCGTCTACACCGATGGCACTGCGCAGCTCAACCACGGCGGCACGGAGATGGGCCAGGGCCTGTACACCAAGATGCTGCAGATCTGCAGCCACGACCTCGGTCTCCCCATGGACCGCATCCGCCAGATGCCCACCTCCACCGACAAAGTGCCCAACACCCCGCCCACCGCCGCCTCGAGCGGCTCGGATCTCAACGGGCAGGCCGTGCGGGACGCCAGCGTCAAGCTCGTGGAGCGCCTGGTGCCCGTGGCCGCTGAAGCCCTGGGTGTGGCGCCCGAAGCCATGCACACCGCAGCGGGCAACCGCGGCCCCTACCCCACCGCCAGCGACGGCACACCGGCCTGGGCATGGACCGACGAGGGCGAGAGCCTCAGCTTCACCCAGGTTTGCGTGAAGGCCTGGCTGTCACGCGTCCCGCTGGCATCCGCCGGCTACTATGCCACCCCGGACATCCACTACGATCGCGCCGCCGGCAAGGGCAAGCCCTTCCACTACTACGCATACGGCGCGTCCCTGTCCGAGGTAGAGCTCAACGGCCTGACCGGAGAGTGGCGCCTACGCGCCGTGCGCATCCTGCACGACGTGGGCGACAGCCTGAACCCCGACATCGATCGTGGGCAGATCGAAGGTGGCTACCTGCAGGGCGTGGGCTGGCTGACCTGCGAAGAGATGGTGTGGTCCGACCGGGGCGATGTGCTCACGCTGGGACCCTCCTCCTACAAGATCCCCGCTATCGGCGACGCACCCCTGGAGCTCGAGCTCGAGCTGCTGGACCGGGCCCACGAGCCCAGCGTCATCCACGGCTCCAAGGCTGTGGGCGAGCCGCCGTTCTGTCTGGCCATCGGAACATGGATGGCCTTGCGCAGGGCTGTGCGCGCTTTCGGCGGCCGCGAGCTGTCCATTCCCGCCACCCCCGAAGCGCTGCTGATGGCCATCGAGGCCGGTCGTACGCGCTGAATCGGCGAGTGACCGCCATGTCACGACCCTGTATGGAACCCCCCTGATGCGTCAATGGGGAGCACGAGGTCGATCGATCGGCTTACAGGGTCGTACTAGCGGATCGAACATCCCCGCGACGCCGCGGGCACGGAGGCTCCATGGAGCACCGCCAAGCCGACCTCCTCCATCCCATCCTCGAAGCCATCGGCCAAGCCGGTCCCGGCAGCATCCTCGTGGTGCGCGGCGCCAACGACGGCTGCCTGGGCACCCTGGTACGGGCACTGCTGCCCGCATGGCCCACGCTGGGCGTTCGAGTGGATCCCCAGGCTCTGGCCCAGGCACCCGTGGGTAGCCTGCAGATCCTCCGGCCCACCAACAACGACGGCAACTGGCAAGCCCTGGGGCCGGCCCACGCCACCGCGCGAGAGCTGCGCCTGGTGCTGTGGCTGAGCCCCGACATCGAAGCCGTCGAGATCCCCAACGCCACGGTCATGGACTGTCCCGAGCGCCCGGTGGGCCACGGGGTCCAGGGCTTGCACGCCGGCGCCCACGGCCCCGGTGTCGAGTGGTTGGGTGGCCCTCTGCCCATCACCCTCGAAGCGGCCCATCCGGAACGCGCCATCCAGTGGATCAGTGCGTCGGCCACCTACGACGAGCTGCTGCAGGCCGTCGCTGACGCCGGCGACGACTGGGCCTGCTGGACCGACGTCGATGGCCAGTTCACCCTGCGCCGCTTGCGCTGGGCCCTGGCCGAACGCGGCCGCTGGGGCCGCTCCGTGCTGGTTGAGCCCGACGTCATGTCCCCCGGCTGGTGGCCCGTCCACGCCCAGCTCGCCCCCCTCGACGCGTCCATCGAGCGCCTGGCCCAGGCCGGCGCCACCCAGCCCGGCCGCCTGGCTGCCATGGCGGACCTCGAGCCCGAAGGCGTCGATCTGGTGGAGGTCCTGCTGGCCACCGCGACCCCCGAGGTCGAGCTCCAGGACGCCATGACCGGCGAAATGGATCCCGGTGCGGCCCTGGCGCGGCTGGGTCGCTCCCGCGGCCTGTTCACCGACGACGACGTGGTCAACCGGCTGGTGGCTCCCCCCATCCAGCGCGCCTTCGGTGCCGACGAAGCCATCGGCGCCCTGCGCACCGAGCGCTTCACCAAGATCGGCGAACAGGTGCTCGAGAGCGAAGACGTCCCCATGGACCTGCTGGGTTCCTGGGCCACCACCACCGCCCTGCCCATCCCCGTCAAGGTGCTTGACTGGTCCCCCGGCAAGGCCACGGCCTGGCTGGTGGAAGCCGCCCTGCGCCACGGTCCCGAGACCGCGGAAGACTGGCGCGCCATCGCAGATGCCGCCATCCGCATGGGCGACGCCCACGTGGGCGCTCGCTGGGCAGACAAAGCCCTCGAGTTCACCGACGTGGACGAAATCATCCGCTCCCGCGCCCTGTACACCCGGGCTCGCGCAGACTACCGGCTGGGCGCCTACGCCGCCTCCGAAGAACGCTTGCGCACGGCTTTGGACATCCAGGAAGCCGTCCTGGGCGAAGAGCACCACGAGGTCTCCCGCACACTGCATGCCCTGGGTCAGGCCCTCAACCGCCTCGAGCGCTACCCCGAAGCCCTGGCCACCTACAACCGCGCGCGGGAGATCGAGCAGCGCCACCTCGAGCCGGGCCACCCGGACATGGCGGTCACGCTCCACGCCATCGGTCAGGTGATGGTACACCTCACCCGCTACCAAGAAGCCACCCTGGCCTTCCAGCAGGCGCTGCAGATCAAGGAAGAAAAGCTCGGCCCCGAGCATCCCTCCACCGCGGCCACCCTGCACGCCATCGGCCAGGCGCTCACCCGCCAAGGCAAGTACAAGGAAGCCCTCGAGTCCTTCCAGCGCGACCTGCGCATCACCCGCAAGCAGCTCGGGCGCGACCATCCCTCCCTGGGGCCCAGCCTGCACTCCATCGGCCAGACCTACACGCTGATGGGTCGCCACGAGTACGCGTTGGCCTGCTTCGCCCGTGAGATCAAGATCCTCGAGCGCGCGCTGGGCAAGGACCACCCCGACACCGCCAACGCGCTGGACGCCATGGGCCAGGTGCTCACCGACATCGGTCAGCTCGAGCTGGCGGTCTCCCGCTACAAGAAGGCCCTGCGCATCAAGGAAGCCCACCTGGGCGATGAGCACCGCGACACCGGACGCACCCTGTACGCCCTGGGCAACACCCTGGCGCGTCAGGGTCAGCTCGAGGACGCCCTGGACGCCTTCGAGCGCACGGTGGACATCCGCCGGGCCACCGAAGGCAAGGAGCATCCCTCCACCGCGCTGGCGTGGCATGCCCTGGGTCAGACCCACGCCCGGCTGCGCGAGTATCGCCAGGCCATCGGTTCCTTCGACCAAGCCCTGTCCATCAAGACCAAGGTGCTGGGTCCCGAGCATCCGGAGACCTCCATCACCCGCTTCGAGCGCGGACGCGTGCTGCGAGACTCCGGCGATAGCGGTGGCCACACCGAGATGACGGCCGCCACCAGCGCCCTGGTCGCCGGGCTGGGCCCCGACCACCCCATGGTCAAGGCCGCCAAGCGAGCCCTCAACTAGGCAACGCTCCATGCCCGCCCGCCACGCCAACTTGCGAAAGGTGGCGTTCGCGCTGGCGACCGCTGCCGTGCTGTTCAGCGGCATCGAGGGTGTGCTGCGCCTGGGGGGCTGGTACGCCGACGCCGGGCAGGACTCCCCCTTCGACTTCGAGCAGCTCGGCACCCTCGAAGCACGGCCTGTGGCCGGAGGCGTCATCCTCCCCGGAGCCCGCAGCCAGGTGGTGGCGTCCCCTAAGCGGGCCACCCGGGTCTACGTCATCGGGGGGTCAGCGGCCCAAGGCTCGGGCTACACCCCCTTCACGGCCATGCCAGGCTGGGCTGAGCGCATCCTGCGGCGCGCACCGGGCATGGGCCCCATCGAGGTGTTCAATGGCGGCGTGGGCGGCCTGGCGTCCACCCAGCTGGTGGACGTGGTCCGTTCAGCGTTGACCCTCGGCGAGCTGGACCTGCTGGTGGTCTACGCCGGCAACAACGAGATGTTGGACGCCCTCGAGGTGGTGCAGATGCCCGACGGCCGCCGCCACACCGAGCGCATCTCGAGGGCGCTGTGGGGCCTCCACGGCTTCCGTATGCTCAGCGCCCTGGTGCCAGCCTCGGACAATCCGCCACCACCACCCCCGCCCTCCCAGGCCGACGGCGAGCTGCCCCACCACCAGCCTGTGCAGATCCAGGAGTCCTCCCGCCGCGAGGCCCACGCGCGCTACCGCGATCGCATCGACGCCATCCTGGACCTGGCGGAGCATCACGGGGTCCCCGTGGTGCTCACCACCGTCGCCACCAACCAGCGAGACCACCTGGACCCCCAGGGCTCACCCCGGGAGCGCGAGCTGTACGAGCAGGGCCAGCAACACCTGGCTGCCGGGCGCATCGACGAAGCCCGCGAAGCCTTCGCCGCGGCCGAGGAGAACGCCGCCCGACCGTCCCGGGCCGACCGGACCATCCGGGCCACCATCCGAGCGCTGGCAGAACGCCCCGGCGCGACGCTCTGCGATCTCGAGGCCGAGCTGTCCAGCCACGCCGAGCACGGGATCCCCGGCCGAGACCTGTTCTTCGACTCCTGCCACTTCAACGCCCACGGCCACCAGCTCGCGGGCACATTTCTGGCGGGCTGCATCGCCGAGGCCCTAGGGGAAGATCCCGGGGCTCTCACAGGGCTGGACCCCAACCCCGCCGGCGGCTGGGACCCCCAGCGCCTCGACCACCACCGCGGCTTCTGGGAGGCCCAGCCCCCCACACCCGGCGACGACCCTGCCAAGCACATGAAGTGGGGACACCTGCACGTGGCCCACAGCCGCATGGACCAGGCCGCCACCGCCTACCAGCGAGCCCTGGAGCTGGGCGCACCGCCCGCGGCCATGGCCGTGAACCTGGGCCTGGTGGCCCAACACCGAGGCCAGCTCGACGACGCCCGCCGCTGGCTCGACCAGGCCACCGCGGCCCTGCCCGACGACCCCGATCTCGCCGCTCAGCGCGCCGTGCTGGGTCCCTGAGTTCATGACCGCCAAGGCGCTGCTGCAGGCAGGGATTCCCATCGTGGACAGCGCCGTTCTGGCGGCCCACAAGCCCCAGCTGCGGGCCTGGCAGATCCAGGAGCTGGGCGACCGCCTGGGCTGGCCGGTGGTGCTCAAGGCCGACGGCCCCAGCCTGGCCCACCGCAGCGAGCATGGCGCCGTGGTGCTGGACATCCACGGACCCGACCCCCTCGAGCGCCAGGCCCAGGCGCTGGTGGAACGCCTGGGTGCGGCGGTCACCGCACTGCAGGTCCAGCGCCAGGCAACACCCGGACCCGAGCTGTTGGCGGGCTGGCTGCGGGACCCCACCTTCGGTCCGGTGATCCTGCTGGGGCGCGGAGGCATCGACGCCGAGGTCGATCCGGACGTGACCATGCGGCTGTGGCCCTGTTCCCGCGCCCAGCTCGGTGCCATGCTCGGCGAGCTGCGCAGCCACCGCGCCTTCGAGGGCTTCCGGGGGCAGCCAGCAGTGAACAGCACGGCGCTGGTGGATACCCTCGAAGCCCTGGGGCGCGCCAGCGAAGCCCACCCCGCGTGGCAGAGCGTGGACCTCAACCCCCTCATCGTCCAGCCCGATGGCTCCGTGCTGGCGGTGGACCACCTGGTGGTCTCCGGCGGAGAGCCCTTCGCGGCGCGGCCCCTCGACCCCCTCGAGCAGCGAGCGGCCCGCGTGGCCCCCTTCTTCCAGGCCCGCAGCGTCGCCGTGGTTGGGGCCAGCAACAACCCCGCCAAAGCCGGCTGGGTGATCCTGAAGAACCTCGAGCGCCTGGGCTTCGAGGGCGAGATCTTCCCGGTCAATCCCCGGCAGGCCCAGGTGCTGGGGCTTCCCTGCCACCCCTCCCTGGCCGCCATCGGCCGGCCCGTCGATCTGGCGGTGGCCGTGATCCCTCGAGAAGCCTGCCTCCCCCTGGTGGAAGACTGCCACGCCGCCGGCGTGGGCCACCTGGTGATCTCCACCGCCGGGTTTTCGGATCAGGGCCCACAGGGCGCCGCCCTGGAGCAGCGCATCGCCACCCGCTGCGCCGAGCTGGGCATCGTGCTGATGGGACCCAACAGCATCGGCGTCATCGAGCAGGCATCGGGCCTGGTCAGCTCCCTGGCGTCGGTGGAGCCCGTGCCCCCGGGGGGCGGCGCCTACTTCGGCCAGACCGGTCTGTTCGCGTCATGCTTCCCCCGCTGGTTCTCCGCCACCGGCCGCCAAGGCGCTCTGCGCTTCGCCTCCATCGGCAACAAGGCGGGGGTGGACGAGACTGACCTGCTTGCCTTCCTGGGGCGAGACCCAGCCGTCCGCACGGTGGGCACCTACATCGAGGGCATCACCCAGGGCCGGCGGCTGTTCGAGGCCCTGGCCGAGACCGCAGCACGCAAGCCCGTGGTGGTGCTCAAGTCCGGCCGCACCGCCATGGGCGCCAGCGCCGCAGCGTCCCACACCGGCGCCCTGGCCGCCGACGACGGGGTGGCCAGCACCGCCTTGAAGCAGGCCGGCTGCACCCGCGTAGACAGCTTCGAGGCCCTGTTCGACCAGTGCAAAGCCTTCGACATGCTGCCGCTTCCCGCCGGGCCGCGCCTGGGGGTCGTCAGCATCACCGGCGTGGGCTGCGTGCTCACCGCCGACGCCTGCGGTCAACACGGCATCGAGCTCCCGGCCCTCTCCCAGG
>Ga0307987_1001505_pt1 | contig 12768 bp, 9 predicted proteins | sample EllFjometagen181_FD_203157 | JGI IMG/M metagenome (GOLD analysis project Ga0307987, IMG submission 203157) | Marine microbial communities from Ellis Fjord, Antarctic Ocean - #181 | ecosystem: Environmental > Aquatic > Marine > Unclassified | place: Southern Ocean | collected 2014-10-08 | reverse complement strand
GGCTGGCCGAGATGATGCTGGGGCGCACGATCTGCAGGGGTACGTCGCCCCGCTGGGCCACCAGCAGGTGCTCGGCCAGGCACTTGGTGAAGGTGTAGGTGTTGGGGTGCCGCGACGCGGTCAGCAGCTCGGCCTGGTCAGCGTCGCCAGCGAGGATTGCGTCGTAGGTGGCCTGAGGATCGAGGGGCAGCGGCACCAGCTCTTCACGCAGGGGACCGCAGGGGGGATGAGGGCCGACATAGGCGGTGGACACCGACACCATCACCGGCGGACGCTCGCAGCTCCGAGCCAGAGCCAGGCAGTGCAGGCTGCCGCTGATGTTGGAGACGGCCGCGTCTCGAAGAGGAAGATCGAAGTCCACCGACGCCGCACAGTGAACCACGTGGGTGAGCCGCTCCCGCAGCAGACGGGTCATACCCGGGGAGATACCCAGGTCGGGCTTGGCCACATCGCCGCGCAGCGGTCGCACCCGCCGCCAGGTACCCCGGGGCAGGTCCTCGAAGGCAGGGCTCAGGCGGACCTGCCGGATGTAGCGTTCCCGTGCGGTCTGGGACTCCGACGGCCGCACCAAGGCCCAGATGCGAGCGGTGGGCAGGCGCTTCAGCAGCTCAGCCAGTACAACCTTGCCCAGGAAGCCCGTGGCGCCGGTGAGCAGAACCTCAACGCGCTCGTCGTCAGGTGGGCGGTTCACCATGGCAGCCCATCCAGGTCCACATTGCCGCCGGACAGGATGATACCCGTGGGGACGCCACGGGGGTCGATGGCGCCACTGAGAAGCGCCGCCAGCGGCACCGCCGCAGACGGTTCCACCAGCAGCTTGGCCCGCTGCCACAGCGCGCGCATGGCCATCACGATGTCGGCTTCGCCCACCGTGACGATGCTATGCAGGCAGCGCTGCAGGATGGCGAAGTTGCGCTGCCCCAGAGAGGTCAGCAGCCCATCCGCGATGGTGCGGGGATCGATGGAAGGAACGATGGTGCCAGCCGCCATGGAGCGGTAGGCGTCGGCGGCCCCCGCCGGCTCGACCCCGATGACGCGGCAGTCGGGGGCGACCAGTTGGGTGGCCAGGGCGGTACCCGCCAGCAGACCGCCGCCGCCCACAGGCGCCAGCAGCAGCTCGAGACCAGGGACCTGCTCATGCAGCTCGAGGGCGGCCGTAGCGGCGCCGGCGATGACCCGATGATCGTCGTAGGGGTGTACAAAGTGGGCACCCGTTCGAGCGACGACCCGCTCCAGGGTGGTCTCCCGGGCGGCGAGGGTGGGCTCGCAGGTGGTGATGGACGCACCGTAGCCCTCCACCGCTGCTCGCTTGACCGGAGAAGCACTCGAGGGCATCACGATGTGGGCGGGGATGCCACGATTGCGGGCCGCCAGGGCCAGGGCCTGAGCGTGGTTGCCCGAAGAGTGCGTGGCCACACCCGCAGTCGCGTGGGTGTCACTCAGGGAGAACACCGCGTTGGTGGCTCCGCGGAACTTGAAGGCCCCGACCTTCTGCAGCTGCTCACACTTGAAGTGCAGCGCTGCCCCCGCCATGGCGTCGAGGCTGCGACAGCGCGCAACGGGGGTGCGATGGGCCCAGGGTGCGATGCATGCAGCAGCCCGACGAATCGCATCGAGGTCGGGAACTGCATCATCGGGGTGCTGCAAGGAGTCCTCCAGGCGCGCGCCTCTATCGGGGGAAGCCCCCACGCGCGAACGAAAGCCCAGGGCTCATGCGTATCTGCGTGGGACACGCTAAGAACCACCCACAAAGGAGTCCCCATGCACACCCGTCGTCAGCTCACGTCCGCATCGGCCCTGGCCGCATTCGTCCTCCTCGCCTTCGGCAGCGAATCCACCGAAGAAGGCAGCAGCTCCACTTGGGACGAACCCATCGGTGTCAACGATCTCGACCAGCCCTCCGAAGACCTCTCAACCACCACGGCCCCCTCGGCCGGTGCCTCCGGCGACTGCGCGCCCTGGACCGGCACCGGCGGCCCGGTGGCGAACATCGAAGATCTGTTCGATGCTTCCAAGCTCCAGTCTCTCGGCCGCAAGCTCGACATGAACGTCGAGTGCTACGACATCGACGACTACGACGGCGACCAGGAGCTCGACTGCAACTTCTGGAACGAGAAGTGGGCCTTCGACATCGAGGTCTCCAAGTTCCGTTCCTCCCAGGACGCCAAGTGGGAAGTCGAAGACCCCTGGGTAGGCGAAGCCTACCGCCGTCAGGGCAACTGGGTGCTGAACGTCGACGCCCAAAACGGCACCTGTGCCAAGCTGCTGATGGACACTGTGGTCCCCAAGAACGAGCCTCTGAAGAGCTTCAACGAAGACCGCATCGTCAGCGCCATCAAGGCCGCCGGCTGGACCATCGGCGACGGCGGCTGCTCTATGGAGAAGTACGACGGCGACATGTCCTTCGACTGCCCCATCGAGAACGGAAGCAGGCTCGAAGGCAGCTTCTCCTTGAGCTACGAGATCGATGGCGGCAGCCGAGTGGAAGAAGAGCGCGAGATCGACAGCGGCTACTACTACCTGCGCCAGGCGTACGGCTACGCCTCCTGCAGCATCGACGACACCGCCTCGGCAGAAAACCTGATCAAGGCGCTGCTGAAATAGTCACGGTCTGGTGGCTACCGAGTGCCGTTGGTGGGCCAACGACTTCGCGCCCATCGCCTTGGTGGCTATCGAGTGGCGTTGGTGGGCGCTTGACCCCCACCTGACCCCGGCTGCGACGAGCGCGCAGTCCCCATCGGGATAGGGTGCGCCGGAATCCTGTTTCCAAAAAACGCGCCAGCCACCAGGCGCATCAACGCGAGGACTCCATGAGCGAGCTTCAGCTTCCCACCACCTACGTGGCCCGGCGCAACTTCTTCAACTTCATGGGCATCACCTGTCGCATCCTGGACAAGACCGGCGGCCTGCTGTTCTTCATCAAGATGAAGGCCTTCAAGCTCAAGGAAGACATCACCATCTTCAGCGACGAAGCTCGCACCAACGCCGTGCTAAACATCAAGGCCCGCCAGATCCTGGACTTCTCGGCCTGCTACGACGTCACAGACGTGGCCACCGGTGCCAGCCTGGGCGCGTGCCGCCGCAAGGGCATGAAGTCCATCCTCAAGGACGAGTGGGAGATCCTGGACGCCGACGATGCAGTGCTCGGCCACGCCAAGGAAGACTCCATGCTGCTGGCCCTCATCCGGCGCTTCTTCTCGAACCTGATCCCCCAGACCTTCATCATCGACGCCTTGGGCGACCAGATCGGCAAGCTCAAGGGCACCTGGAATCCTTTCATCGTCAGTTACGACGTGGACTTCTCCGGCAATAACAGCCAGATCGACCCTCGCCTGCTGCTGGGCATGACGGTGCTGCTGATGACCATCGAAGGGAAGCAGAAGTAGTCCGAAGGCTACTTCTACTGTCGGCGTTCGTACCGATGGGCTTTTTGCTCACAGCACAACGCCGACCACCGTATCGGACAGACAGTTCCCAAGCGGCGTCCCTCCACAGGGGCGCCGTCGGCGCTTCAGGGGCCCGCTCGTCCCCAGACATTCCCCCCCTCGCACACGCAAGAAAGCTGTCAAGTCGACACATTTCGGAACCGCAGCTTCGCCGCGCTTGACCACACTCACGGCGGCAGGAGCGGCCGCCCCGAACCTCGAGCCGGCGGGATGGTTCCATGTGTGCACTTCGTGTGCCCGTACAGGGCAAAGTCATTCGTATAGGCGTCCTCCAGGACGGCAATATCGTCCAAGAAAGGCGCTTGAATCCTGGCGAAACGCTGACAGTGGGCAACGACAAGCGGGCGACGGTGCGCTGTCCCCTGCCCTCCCTGTCCCGCCGCTATGCCTTGATCGAGCCCCACCGGGGCCGCTACCGATTGCGGGTGCCAGCGGGTATCGACGGCAAGCTGTCCCACGAAGGCCAGGTGCTCACCCTCGAGCAGCTTCGCCAGCGTGCCCCCAGCGCCAAGGGACGATGGGATCTCGAGCTGGAGGACAAGACCCGCGGCTCCATCAAGCTCGGCTCGATCACCGTACTGTTTCAGCTGGTGCAGGCCCCTCCCGTAGCCCTGCGCGAGCTGGAGCGACCCAGCTTCCGGCCCCGCCTGCTCAACGATGACGACCCGGTCTTCATGGGTTTTCTGGGGCTATTCACCGTGATGGCTTCGTGTTTCGCTGCCTACACCTCCACGGTCCAGACCCCGGAGTTGTTGGCCAGCATCGAGCAGGTCCCGCGCTTTGCCGAGCTCATCCTAGCGCCCAAGGACGTATCGGAGCCCGATCCCATCGTGCCGGACCCGGTGGTGGACAATGGTCCCAGACAGCGGGTGAAGGACGATCCGGATCCCGAACCCGAGCCCGGACCGGGCACGGCCGTGGCCAAGAACGACACACCGCCTGAACGACCCCTGACGGCGCAAGAAGCTGCGTACAGAGAGATTCAGCGCAAGGAGGACCTGCGGCAGGAGGTCATCGCCAACTCCAGGGTGCTGCAGCTGCTGGGCAGCCGAGGCATCTCCGATGCGGGCTTCCTGGACCCCAAGGGTGTCTGGGGCGACGGAGTAGACATCCCCTCGAGCGACAACCTCCCCGATGGAAGTGTGGATCTGGTGGTCTACACGAAGCAGGGCATCGGCAGCGGAACCAGCCGAGAGGACGCAGGCATCGAGCTCACCACCCTCTCAGGTGCCGACGCGAACATCACCGACGCCGGCGGCGTAGGGCCCGAACCCACCATTGTAGAGCCTGCCGACGCCCTACCCAAGAACAGTCCCGATGCCGAGAAGGTCCACCGGGCCATCCGCGCCTACTACCCCCGGGTCAAGACTTGCTACGAGCGTGGACTCAAGGACAACCCCGGGCTGCAGGGCCGCCTCGAGATCGAGTGGGTCGTGGACGGCGGGGCGGCGCTGGACATCTACGTGCTGTCAAACTCCACGGGCGACCGGGAGCTGGAGCGGTGCATCGCGGACTCCATCATCGGCTGGAGCTTCCCCGCCGAGGTGGTGGCCTTCCCCGTGGTGTTCCCGTTCGTGCTGGCGCCGGGCTAGTCTTCCGCCTGCTGAATGAGCTGCTCGAGCAGCTCCTTGGCGGCATGGGGAATGACGGTGCCAGGGCCGAAGATAGCCGCGGCGCCGGCGGCGTACAGGGGCTCGTGGTCATTGGGCGGGATGACGCCACCGGCCACCACCAGGATGTCGGGGCGCCCCATGGCGTCCAGCTGCTGGCGCAGCGCGGGCACCAGGGTGAGGTGACCCGCCGCCAGTGAGCTGGCGCCCACCACGTGCACGTCATTCTCAACCGCCTGACGGGCCGTCTCTTCGGGGGTCTGGAACAGGGGCCCCACATCCACATCGAAGCCCAAGTCGGCGAAGGCCGTGGCCACCACCTTCTGGCCGCGGTCGTGCCCATCCTGGCCCATCTTGGCCACCAGCAGACGGGGCCTGCGGCCCTCGAGTTGTTCGAACCGATCGGCGAGCTCTCGCACCACCTGGATGTCTTCGCGATCCACACCAGCCTCCGTGCTGTAGACATTGTGCACCAACTTGGGTGCTGCCTGATGACGGCCGTAGACCTGCACCAGGGCTTCGGAGATCTCACCCACCGTGGCCTTGGCCCGAGCGGCCTGGATCGACAGCTCGAGCAGGTTGCCCTCGCCCCGGTCGGCGGCGTTGGTCAAGGCCTCGAGGCGCTGGCGCACCACCGTGGGATCCCGCTCGGCGCGCAGGGCCTCGAGACGGGCCACCTGGGAGCCGCGGACGGCCGTGTTGTCCACCTGGCGAATGTCGATGGTGGGCTCTTCGTTCACGGTGAAGCGGTTCAGCCCCACGATGGTCTGCTTGCCGGCGTCGATGCGAGCCTGGGTGCGGGCCGAGGCTTCCTCGATGCGCATCTTGGGCAGCCCGGTCTCGATGGCCCGGGCCATGCCCCCCAGCTCCTGCACTTCCTTGATGTGGGTCCAGGCGCGGTCGGCCAGGTCCTGTGTGAGCCGCTCGACGTAGTAGCTGCCGCCCCAGGGGTCCACGGTGCGACAGGTGCCCGTCTCCTGCTGGAGGTAGAGCTGGGTGTTGCGCGCGATGCGGGCCGAGAACTCCGAGGGCAGGGCCAGGGCCTCGTCCAGGCTGTTGGTGTGCAGCGACTGGGTGTGACCGTGGACCCCCGCCATGGCCTCGACGCAGGTGCGGGCCACGTTGTTGTAGGGGTCCTGGGCGGTCAGCGACCAGCCTGAGGTCTGGCAGTGGGTGCGCAACATCTTGGACTTGGGGTTGCTGGGATCGAAACCCGACAGCAGCCGGTGCCACAGCAGCCGCGCGGCCCGCAGCTTGGCCACCTCCATGAAGTAGTTCATGGAAAGCCCGAAGAAGAACGAGAAGCGCGGCGCGAAGGTGTCCACGCTCAAGCCAGCCGCGACGCCGGTGTTCACGTAGTCGAGCCCGTCGGCCAGGGTGTAGGCCAGCTCGATGTCAGCCGTCGCCCCCGCCTCCTGCATGTGGTAGCCCGAGATGGAGATGGTGTTGAAGCGTGGCATCTCCGCCGAGGCGTACTCGAAGATATCGGCGATGATCTTCATCGAGGGCTTTGGCGGGTAGATGTAGGTGTTGCGGACCATGAACTCCTTGAGGATGTCGTTCTGGATGGTCCCGGACAGCTGCTTGTGCTCGACGCCCTGCTCTTCGGCCGCCACCACGTACAGCGCCATGATGGGCAACACCGCGCCGTTCATGGTCATGGACACCGACATCTCGTCCAGCGGGATGCCGTCGAACAGGATGCGCATGTCCTTGATGTTGTCGATGGCCACGCCAGCCATGCCCACGTCCCCCGACACCCTGGGGTGGTCCGAGTCGTAGCCACGGTGGGTGGCCAGGTCGAACGCGATGCTCAGGCCCTTCTGGCCTGCCGCCAGGTTGCGGCGGTAGAAGGCATTGCTGTCTTCCGCGGTGGAGAAGCCGGCGTACTGCCGAACGGTCCACGGCCGCCCCACGTACATGGTGGCGTAGGGCCCGCGCACGAAGGGCGCGAAGCCGGGCCAGACCCCCACGTGAGACAGCCCGGCGACATCGTCCGGGGTGTACAGGGGCTTGACCGGGATGCCTTCGGGGGTGAGCCAAGCGGCGTCTGGGTCCAAGCCAGCGGCGGTGGCCTGCTGGCGCCAGCCGTCGGTATTGGCCGCGGGGGCATCGGGAAGAGCGAGGGTGGAGAAGTCGGGGAAGATTGTCATGACCGCACCCCCAGTGCGCGCTGCAACTCGGCGAGGACACCGAGGACGTCGCAGCCGAGGAAGATGAAGGCATCCACACCCGCGGCCTCGAAGGCAGCCTGGTGGGAGCCGGGACGCCCCGCCAGCAGGACGCGCTGGGCGCCCGCGTCACGGAGGGCCGGAGCCAAGGTGGGTACAAGATCAGGATACGCGGGGTCCGACCCGCAGATCACGGCTGCGAGGGCTCCCTGTTCGCGCACTGCGGCCGCACAGGCCGCCGCAGCGTCGGCGACGCCCTCGAAGCCGTCGTTGCCCAACACCTCGAAGCCGCCGGCTCCGAGGAAGTTGCCGGACCACAAAGCCCGCACCCGATGTTTGGGGATGGGGCCCAGGTTGGCCAGGAACACCCGCGGGCGTCGCCCGTGTTCGGCCAGGTAGGCGTCCGAGCCATCCCGCAGGACTTCGTAGGCTCGAGCTTCCCGCAATGCCGGGAGGGCCTGACAACGAGCAGCGGGTCCACCGCCGCACAGCGCCTGGGTGATGGCACCGATGGTGGCGCCGTTGGCCGCGGCCTGGATGGCAGCGCGGGTGGCCAGCCCATGGCCCACATTAGCCGCTCCGAGCTCTTCGAGGCTGACCATGGGGTGGTCGGCCCGCCACGCCGCCAGAGCGCAACCGGCCAGATCCGCCAGGTCGTCGATGTCGAGCGGCTCCCGCAGCACCGGCACCTCGTGGATGTCAGGGAACTCACTGACCCCGGTGATGGGGTCCTTGCGCTTGGCGACAGCGCCGGCCCGCCCAGCGGCCACACCGGCGATGCGCTCGGCAAGCCAGCCGCTGTCCAGCACCGCGGCGATGCCTCCGGCCGCTTCGATGGCCTGCAGCTCGGCCCAGCCTGCCTGCATGAGCTGATCGCTCAGAGACTCCACATACCAGCTGCCCCCGGCCGGGTCGGCCACGGCGTGTAGGTGGCTCTCTTCCCGCAGCAACAGCTGGGTGTTGGCCGCGATGCGGCGGGAGAAGTCGTCGGGCTGCCCCACGGCTTCGTCGAAGGGCCCCACGTGGATGCTATCGGCACCGCCCACGGCCGCGGCGAAGCACTCGGTGGTGCTGCGCAGCAGGTTGACCCAAGGGTCCCTCGCCGTGCGGTCCGCAGGCGAGGTGCGAGCGTGCATGACCATGCGGCCGGCGCCATCGGATCCACCACAGGCCGCCACCACCCGCGACCACAGGGCCCGGGCGGCGCGCAGCTTGGCCACTTCCATGAACATGTCGGCCCGCAGGGCGAAGACGAACAGCAGCTGGCCCGCCGCCCGATCGACACTCAGACCGTGGGCGCCCATGGCCCGCAGATAGGCGATGCCCGTGGCCATAGCGATGCCCAGCTCCTGGGCTGCGTTGGCGCCGGCGCCGTGGTGGGGCAGCGTGCTGACATGGACCGCCCGGAGACCCTTGGTTTCGGTGCTGCACCAGGCCGCGAGGTCCGACAGCTGCGCGAGGGCCGCGTCGAGGGAGCCAGGCATGCTGCCGTCGGTGGCCAAGGCCCCGAAAGGATCCATGCCGAAGGATCCCCGGAGGGTGTCGAGGTCCGCACCCCGAAGCCCGGCCAGGGCCAGCACCATGGCTGCTGCTGGCAGCCCGTTGGCGCCGGCATCGATGGTCACGGGCACCGCGGCGAAGTCCACCGACTCGAAGGTGTCCCTGACCTCTTCGAGGCTGGCCACCATGGCGCCTCCCTGCCCCGCCAGCGCCAGGGCGGGGGTGGCATCGTGGTCTTGACCGCTGCGACAGGCCGCATCGAGCCGCAGCCAGACCGAGCTCACCCCATGGGTGATGTCGGTGACCATGGCCGCAGCGTTGGCGCTGGCCTGGGGGTAGGCGTAGTGCTGCCTGAGATCCCAGCCCCGCACCGGGTCCACCACGGCGGCGCCACCGCGGGTGTAGGGAGGCAGGCCGGGCATACCGGCGGCATCGGGGCCGGCGGCACCCGGACCGTACACCGGCTGCACCGCGATGCCTTCGTGGGTGCGAGCGACCATCTTCTTCTCGAAGGGCGCTCCACGAAGGGTGGCCTCCGCGGCTGCTCGCCAGTCTTCGTAGCTAATCGCGGGGGTTCCGCCAGCGTGGTCTTCGCTCGCCATGGGCTGATCCTGATGCGTAGGGGCATGGAGGACTAGCCCCCGGTCCGCAGCATCGCAAGGCTCCAGGAGGCGAGCGGGATCAGCTCGGGCTCTACTGCTCCACGAGGGCGGCCACCACCGCCTGCAAGCGGGCCAGCTCGGCCTGCATACGTAGGCCCTCCCGGCGCTCGGCCCCGAGCTCTTCGCGCAGGTAGCTCACCACCCGCAGCAGGTCACTCACCCCACCATCGGAGGCGTCCAGATCCCGGGTGACCTCGGCCAGGCCCGCCTCAGGAAGGGCCAAGACCTCGCGCTCGTCCCAGCTGGTGTAGGGATCGTTCCAGCCTTGGTCCACTAGCGGCTCGGCCAGTCCCGGCATGTCAAAGAAGCCGCTGTGGGTGGCGGGGTCCTCGGAGACCACGCGCTGTACCAGCACACGGCTGGCGTCCATGGCCGTAGGTCGCTGCCAGCGGGACCGCACCACCCCGGGCTCGGTGACGGGCTCAGCGCGTGGGAGACGCCGACGACGACGCTTCCAAGGCCTATCGAACTCGAGCTCGTCGGTGTCCAGGGAGAAGAACGGACGCTGCTCCACCAGCGTGGCCTTCACAGCCACCCAAGGACCGTTGGGCCGCAGCTCGAGCAAGGCGCGCTCACCCCCGATCCACAGCTCGAACTTGCCGTTGTCCGCCAGCTCGAAGCCCACGAACACGAACACCCCCGCCAGCACCTCCGAGACGCTCATGTCGTCCTGATGGCTGTTGCTGCGCAGGGACGCCTCGGTGACCGACCACACCGGCCGGGTGCCCAGCACGGCACGACCATTGCGGCAGGCGTAGCGCACCGCGAAGCGCGCTGGAGAGCCCACCTGACGTCGCAGTTCGAGGGTAAAGCCTGCGGCCATGGACCACGCCCTTGGAGAGCGAGAGTGAAAGGAACAACCTGCATCCAGGGTAGATCCATCCTGGTTGGAGAATTGTCGTTTTATGTCCGGCCAGGCTGCACGCACGGCACAATCCGCCTTCGAGGCGACATAGGAACCTTTCCGATTTTGCGCGAAGTTCGTGTTCTGCGCCGAGGAAGTCAGTCGAGCTCGGCGCTCAGCTCCAACAGCACCTGGCAGGGGTCGGCCTGGAACACCGGACAGAGCCCATCGTTACCCCGGGGATCGCGCACTTCGATGACCGCGCTGCCCTCTACCTGATCCTTAGCCAGCGCCCACAGCTCGGCATCCGCTCGCATGTCAGCCACACAGTCGCCGGTGTTGCCCCCCAGGCCCACCGCTGGCATGGTGCTGCCCTGGACCTGCAGGGTGGTCTCGTCAAGCTTGGTGACGGTGACTTCCATACCCAGGAAGGGCTCCCGAAAGTCCACCGCATAGCTGGCGGGGAGCTCGTCTACGCTGGGGATTCGCACCGCGTACTCGAAGGCGTGGGGCGTGTCGGGTCCAGCGGGCATGAACAGGGCCTCGAGGGCACCATCCAGGCACCCGTCGTCCACCACCGTGGTGAACATCTGGTAGTCCCCCCCCTTGAGCTGCTCGAGGGGCACCATTTCGACCTGATCCTGGTCCTGACTGTCATCGTCGGGGCCGCAGGCTACGAGGGTCAGGATGGCGAAGCAGGCGGCGGGGGTCCGTAGGGGGCTCATTCACGGAGCATACTCCGGCGGGCTGTGAACCGAAAGCCGGCCGGCGTGCCCACGCGGCTCAATGGACGAAGCACACCACCGCTGTACGCACCGAGGAGCAGTACCCGGGCGAGTGCTCGGATGGCGCCGACAACAACTCAGACGGGCTGTACGACTGCAACGCCTCGGACTGCGCGGGGTCCCCGGACTGCAAGGCAGACACTGATACCGACACAGACACAGACACAGACACAGACACAGACACAGACACAGACACAGACACAGACACAGATGCGGATGCCGAAGTGGAGCCAGTGTACGACGTCTGCGATAACGGCAGTTCCGCCTACGCCGACATCCAGGACGCCATCGACGATGACGCTACGGGCGACACCATCACCGTCAGTGCAGGGGTCTACGATGCCATCTACATCGGGCCCACCGACGAAGTGACACTGATCGGCGAAGACGCTGCGACAACGAACATCTTCGGGGGCGCGGGCACGGCGGCCGAGGTGGCCGACGGCAGCCTGAGCATCCAGGGCTTCAGCGCACGAGGCACCCGCGTCAGGCCCAGCCCCGCTGCGTTCTTCATGGATGGCGGCTCGCTCGATGTCAGCGATGTGATCATCGACGCGTGCGGGGGCGACACAGTGGTGGCGCAGTGGAACGGTGCCAGCGTCTGGGACAGCGTCATCATCGAAAACAACAGCATGGCCACCGACCGCAACCTCATCTCGTTCATCGGCTCGGGCTCCACCACCTGGGGCCACTGCATCATCCGAGACAACGTGGCCACCGCAATCTGGGATTCCAACACCCTCGATGTCGCGTTCGAGAACAACCTAGTGTACAACAACGCCATCGCCGGTTCGTTCGGCCTGCGAATCACAGCCAACTACAGCGGTGACGTGGACGTGGTGAACAACGTCATCCACGGCAACACATGCACCGGACACACCAGCGGCGCCTACGCACTACAGTCCACCAACGTCCGCAACACCATCGTCACGGACCACAATGTGGGCGCCATCTTCGGCGCCGCATACTACAGCCTGTTCCACGACAACAGCGGCGGCGACCTCAGCGGAGGTGACGACAACCTCTTCGCCGACCGCCGCTTCACCGATGCCGCCGCGGGCGACTTCACTCTACAAGCCGACTACTCCCCAGCCATCGACGCCGGCGATCCCGAGAGCCGCTACGACGATGGGGACGGCACCCAGAACGACATCGGCGGCTACGGCGGGCCATTCGGTTCTGGGTAGAGGATGTAAACTCGATGGGAGGTCTCCCTCATCTTGGATCAGAGCCGGCCCTGCTCCCATTCGAGGTAGCTGTCGTAGATGCGTGGCATGGTGGACCAGACCACGCGGCCGTCGGCGCGGCGGGGCTCGAAGCTCTCCAGCAGCAGATGTAGGAAGTCCTCATCGAAGACAGGCCCCATGCTCCACTGGATCACGAAGGTGTTCAGGCGCTCGGGCTTGGCGCGCAGCGAGGCTCGATCCACATGCTTCAGCAAGGCCGCGATGTCCCTCTCGTTCAAGATAGGATCTCCTCTGCTTACGCCTACGTCCTCGCCGCGACTCCCCTCGTCCAGCCCGAACAAACTGTCCAGCATGGCCGGCATGATCACGAGGTCCCCCGATGCGTCGTGCTGGGTCCAGTTGTCCGGATCGGCGCGCCAGGGATGCATCCGCCTCCACAGCAACCGGGGGAAGACATCGTGACAGGCGCTGGGCTGCGTACACTCATCGTGCGGGAGGGGGCGCAGCTCGGTCGGCAGGGACTGGAGGCAGTACGTCACCCCTCCCGAGTAGAACGCATAGCC
>Ga0307987_1001504_pt1 | contig 12776 bp, 6 predicted proteins | sample EllFjometagen181_FD_203157 | JGI IMG/M metagenome (GOLD analysis project Ga0307987, IMG submission 203157) | Marine microbial communities from Ellis Fjord, Antarctic Ocean - #181 | ecosystem: Environmental > Aquatic > Marine > Unclassified | place: Southern Ocean | collected 2014-10-08 | reverse complement strand
CCGATTAATGAAGCCAATCGTTTCCCGCCCTTGACGTAAATTGAATACTTCGTTTTCATTTATTTCATGGTCGTCAGGATGAATAAAGTTCTGATAAGGCTGAGATAGCAACTCCTTGTTGGAGTAACCCAGCAATTGCTCACCTGCCGGATTGACATATTTAAAATAGCCGTCCAATGTAGCAATACAAATCAAATCCGTTGAAAGTGTGAACATCCGACTGCGTTCCTCTTCCACTTGTTTGCGCTCGGTGATGTCCTCGATAGCCAAAAGAATGATTCGTTCCTTGCCCATCCCTTGTTCAATCTGCCGGGCATTCAAAAGCATTACACGTTTGCCTATGGTGGCAAAATCGTGTTCAACCTCATAATCGTCAAAAGTGGTCTTTTCGGGAAGAATGTTTTCCAGCAGTTCTCGCAGCTTGGGGATATCCCACTGTTTGTTGCCCAGGTCATAGATAAGTTGACCCACGGTATCCTCAGGCTTTACCTCGAAAAATTCATAAAAGGAACGGCTGACCATGACCACCCTGAGGTCTTGATCCAAAGAAATCAAGGGTTCACGCACGGTATTGATGACACTATCCGCAAATTCATGAGCTGCATCTGCGGATTTCTTAATAACCTCCAGTTCTTTCTGTATCTTTTTCAGACCGAAGTCTCTCTCATTACGCTCTGACTCTGTTTGTTCCAATTCCCGAACACGTTGCTCAAGTTCTTTATAGGTAAGTTCCTTGGACATCTTTATCACCACCCTTTATCGGTGAAGGATCGAATGTTACGATAGCCTGCACTATCCTTGAGTCCTGCAGACCTTAGATACTCGATGAATGCTCAAATTTCGACAAAACGAAAAGATTCAACCTTTTTTGCATTATCCATGGTTTTTTAAATATTCAATAATTCAAATGCTATTTTAAATCACAGAGGAGGACAAAATTAACTTTTGGAAACACTATTTTTTTAGATATCAGACAAGTCTATAGCAATTATAGAAACATTTATAATTACTCTATATTAATAAATTTTAAAATACAAATGAAATGAAATGAAATACTACCGTTGACTGATGGTATAATCGTTCAGGAGTTCATTCCCCAAATTACCGGGCGCTTTTTTCACCAGTCCGAGCTTTTCAAAATTTGCCCTGATACAAGATGTATGGATGGATTTTTCATTTTCAGATTTGAAATTCATATGGGACAAGACATTTTCAAATTAATCAATTCCCCGGTAAATTTAATTGAAGATACATTTGATTTTTGTTCAGACCCCGGGAAGGAATTTTTTAAAATATGCTAAAATGTGATGTATATATTAACCTTAATGTGAAAAGATGGCTTACTACAATGATCTTGGTCCATATAATTTAATGCAAAGTGACAAAATAATATTCAACCCAACCACACGATATGGGATTGTTCCTGTTCCAAAAGTTCCAAAAAACAGTGTGTTATTTATCTAAAACTTTTCGTATAGCTTTTGCAATTGTGGACATTGATGCAGGCTTCATAACATAACCGGCAATCCCAAGTCGTTTTGCTTTTTCTTCATCAATTAGCGAACTGTGGCCTGTACAGATGATGATAGGGATGTCCGATCGAAGCTCCTTTAGTTTTTCAGATAGTTTAGCACCGGTGATCTGGCAGCAGATCTGATAACAGACGCCTGTCTTCGGGAAAGAATTCTATACCAGCAAAATTTATTCCGCCAGTAAAAAAAATCCATAGGCAATAAGTAGTTAAATCGGCAAGTTCAATTGAGGTGCTTTTGAATAAGTTTTCCATTTTTTATCGTCCAGTTTGCCCATCACCGTCCAAACGAAGTCTGTATCATGGCTTTCCTGGACCCGAGTCCGCACTTAAACCAATTCTGAACCATGCTTCATCTCTTTGTATATTCCAAAAATGACCCCAATAGAACGGGCTAAAAAGGGGCTTCAATTGGAAATCTAGACGATGGATATAGTGAAAAGATCTTCGTCCAGCCAGGAAATTTTTCATTGATATTTCCATTAACGGCACCCATGACAAATTCAAAAATCCTTATTCAGAGCTGTTTGTTTCATCCAAGACTTTCCGAACCGTTTTGGCCAAATCAGCTTTAACAATGGGTTTGTATGCTAAAGCCTTGATACCAATTCCTGCTGCGCTTTCTTCAGATATTTTTTTGCTGTTCCCAGTACACACAACCACAGGAATATCAGATCGGATTTTCATCATTTCTGCAGCCAGTTTGTCGCCGGTCATGTTTGGCATTGTCATATCAGTAATAACGATATCAAACGCTCGTGGCTTAGATCGGAATAATTCCAGGGCTTCAACACTGCTTGTACTTGTTGTCACTGAATAACCCAGCTGTTCAAGAACCTTGGTCCCCATTTTTGCAATGGGAGCTTCATCATCTACAAACAGGATGTTTTCGTTGCCAAGGGGTAGATCCTCTTTTTCGGAATGAGTATGGACTTTTCGTTTTTTAGTAATGGGCAGATAAATAGTAAAGCAGGTTCCTTTACCTATTGTGCTGTCGACTTTAATTTGTCCACCATAGCTTTCAACAATACCATGGGCTACAGCCAACCCCATTCCTGTTCCTTCCCCCACAGGTTTGGTTGTAAAATAGGGCTCAAAGATGGTGTGAATGTGCTGGGGAGATATGCCCATACCTGTATCACTTACCTTGATCTGGATGTATTCTCCAGGTTTCAAATCAGGTATAGCCATTCTGTCGATCGGTATATCCTTCACGCTGACGTCAAGAATACCTCCGTTTTCCTCCATGGCATAGGCGGCATTGGTGCAAAGATTCATCAGTACCTGATGAACCTGAGTGTGAGATCCCATGATAAGCGAATCGCTGTTTATTTTATCATTGATCTGGATGGTTGCTGGAATAGAGGATTTTAAAAATTTGAGCACTTCTTTAGCAATTCCATTGACCGGAACCGGCTTGACGGCTTCATCAGATTGACGGGCATAGGTCAGGATCTGTCTAACAAGATCTTTTGCCCTCAGTCCGGCTATGAGGACTTCCTGCAAATCATCCTCAAGCTCAGTGCCTTTTTCAGCCCCGCTAAGAGCCAACTCTGTATATCCGATAACGGAGGACAGGATATTATTAAAATCATGTGCGATACCGCCTGCAAGCGTTCCGATAGATTCCATTTTTTGCGATTGCTGAAGTCTTCCTTCCATTTCTTTAAATTTGGTAAGGTCTTGAGCCATGCTGAGCATGTGATCTTGACCCGCAATATTGATAATTTCTGCGGAAAATAACAGGTCTCTAATCTCACCAAATTTATTGAGGATCTGAATCTCGACACGCACTTTCTCATGATTTTGAAGCATTTCAACAATTCGATCTCTCTGCTTAAGGCTCACCCAAAAATTTAATTCAATGGGTTTGCATCCAATTGCCTCGGAACTTGAATAGCCGGTTATATCCTGCCAAGCTTGATTAACATGTGTTAATCGACCGTCACTTAGGCGTGTCATGGCTATAGCTGCAGGATTGTTTTGAAAGATGGTCAAAAAGCTTTCTTCAGATGCTTTCAGTGCTTCTTCTGCCTGCTTACGTTCGGTGATATCCTCTATGAATGCGGTTCCGAATCTGGCATTTCCCTCATCATCCATGATCCCAGTAGCATGTACGGACACCTCGATTATTGTACCGTCCTTGCAAATATATCTTTTCTCCATGGAAAAATTTGTCGTTTCCAAAGAAAACATTTCTTGAAAGAGCTCTTTGTTCTTGGGCCGATTATCTAGATGCGTCACATCAAAAAAGGAAAGACCCCTGAGTTCTTCTTTAGAATAACCCAACATCCGTTCGTATGTTATATTTGTTGTGACAAAGTTGCCAAGCGGGTCAACCGTGCAAATTCCAACGGGAGACGTATCGATGATGAGATGCAATTTTTCTTCACTCTCTCGCAGTGCTCTGGAACGTTCAGCCACAACTTGTTCCAGGGAATCTCTTTCCTTGCGCAGCGCATCTTCTGCTTTTTTAATTCGAAGCATAGCCTTTACCTGGCCTGCCAGCTCGAACTGATCAACGGGTTTGACAAGAAATGCATCCGCCCCAAGTTCCAGCCCCTTGACTCGGCTTTCCAAGCCTGTACGGACAGCGGTCAGCAAAATCACCGGTATGTGCTTTGTTCCAGGGTTGGTTTTAAGAATATTACAGGCCTCAAACCCGTCCATTTCCGGCATATGAACATCAAGTAGGATGGTGTCTGGATTTTTTGTTTCTGCCATTTCTATACCCTGGTGTCCGGATAAGGCTGTGATGACATTGCATCCTGGAATTGTACTTTTCAGTAATGCTGACAGACTCAAAAGGTTATCCGGCCGGTCATCAATTGCTAATATCGTTGACATGATATCTTGCCTCTTTTAAATATTAAGATTGTTCCACCCACTTTTCGATTCTTTCCAGTATTTTCTTTGGATCAATAGGTTTTGATAAATAATCGTCACACCCTGCTGAAATAATTGTTCGTTGATGAATCATTTATTTCCCTCATTTTTACACCATAATTTATCTTCGATCCTGAACAATCATTGGATGATCAGCATCTTTTATCCAAAATTTTGATAAGTTGATTAATTTCAGGCTTGCTAACACAGTTGTCTGCTTCAATCTTCTTGCATCTATCTATCATCTGGTCATTGATCAGACTGGAAAACATGACTACGTAAATACCCATTAGATCAGAATTGCTTTTTACTTGCCGGCAAAGTGTCAATCCATCCATTACCGGCATGTCAATATCAGATATCAAAACAACCTTTTGGAGTGTTTCGATTGAATGGTTTTTATAATTTTGGGCTAAATGATCAAAGGCTTGTTTCCCATTGATAAACGCCTTAATATTTTCAAATCCAGCCTTTTGGAGTTGCTTCATCATCGCTTTTCTCATGGTGGGAGAATCTTCAGCAAAAACGATGTCCAATTGTTCCCTTTGAACAAGTTCATTCTGGTCTAAATTTTCCTGAGAAATGTCCTCGATAAGGACATCCGGGAAAATTTCAGCCAAGATGTGCTCTAAATCCAGAATCAAAACCTGTGTATCATCGACATTAACAGAACCCGTAAAAAAAGAATTATCTTCAAACAACTGATCAAGTGGGACGAATTCTTTCCAGGGCAGGCGGTATATTCTATTGACCCCCTGTGCCTTAAAACTATTTATTGATTTATTAAAATCCGTTACAACAATAATCTCGTTGTCAAATCTTTTTTCAAGTTCGATATCAAGTATCTGGGAAAGATCCATTAAAGGAATGGTCTTGTTCCTGTACAACAGCATACCAGCAACCCCGGGCTGGTTTCCAGGCAATGAGGTTACTAACTTTGGGTCGTATTGTACTATTGATTGGACCTTGTCAACGTTAAGTCCAAAAAGTTGATCCGCAACAAATACAGTCAAAAGTTCCATCTCAGTTCGACCTGCTTCGAATGTTTTCGTTTGTTCAGTCATTTTAGATTCCTTAAATTTCGAACTGTTTTAATAATCGATGTTATCGGATGATTCGATTAAAATTCTTTAAAATCATCGTCGCCATCAAAAGGGATCACTTTTTCCGGCTGAATTTTTTTGCTGGGAGGTAGTGATATTTTTTTCCCAGGCACGCTATGATATTGCACTGTCTTTATGGTTTGAGGTTTAGCAACTTGGTCTTCTCTCCCGGTAACAAGCCTTACAAGATCTCCTACATAGTCTCGGAGTTGTTCCGCTTGCCCACTCATCTTTTCAGATGCTGATGCGGATTCTTCTGCATTGGCGGCATTTTGCTGAACCACCTTATCCATCTCTGTTATTGCAATGTTTACCTGTTCAATACCAATTGACTGTTCCTTGGATGCCTCTGAAATCTCAGAAACCAAGTCACCAACTTTGGCTGTGCTTTCAGCCGCTTTTGAGAAAGCATTATTTGTGGTTGCAACGAGCTCAGAACCATCACCAATTTTTTTAACGGTCCCTTCAATCAGTTCTGAAGTATTTTTAGCTGCATCTGCGGCTCTCATGGCAAGGTTTCTAACTTCATCAGCCACAACTGCAAAACCAGCTCCGGCTTCACCTACACGGGCTGCTTCAACTGCGGCGTTAAGTGCCAGTAAATTTGTCTGGAAGGCTATTTCGTCAATAGTTTTAATTATATTGCTGGTTTCTGCACTCGCCTTTGATATATCTTCCATTGACTGAATCAGTTGTCCCATAGATTCATTTGCAGTCAATAATACCTGATTGGCCTCTTTCATGAGATTGTCAGCGTGGCTCGCATTTTCTGAATTTTTCTTGGTCATTGATGCCATTTCTTCCATGGATGATGACGTCTCCTCGATGGAGGCTGCCTGCTGGGAAGCTCCTTCTGCAAGAGATTGACTGGAAGAAGACACCTGTTCTGCTGCAGTAAATACCTGATCGGCACCATCACGAAGATCCCCACTGATTCTGCGGATAGGACCAATGATTGATCTGCTGATCAGGAGGAGCGCTACTATCAGGGCTGTCAATACGGCAAGGGACGTTATCCATCCAATGAATTGGGATCTTGACAGTATTTTTTCAGAAGCTTCTCGGGCATGGGCCACTTCTTCCTGTACGGATGCCTGGATGCCTAAAAGATTATTTTTAATTTGATTGCCAAACTTGTCAATATCGTCGTCTATTTTTGCAAACGAGACCGCAATCTGTTTGACCTCAGCTCCGCTTTCTTGAATGAGTGTTATCAGATCCACCTGGATCTTTCTGGAGTGTTCAGGAAATTTTTCTTTAATAAACCGGGCTAAGTTTTTCTCTTCTCCAGTATCTGCAATTGCTATTAACGCGTCCAAATTTTTTAATATAAAATCTGAATTTTTATTCATTGCTTCGACCTGCTCTATATCAACGCGTCCATGATCCTTGTCAATGATAGAATTCATAGCCGCCAACATCAGATTGCTATGAGATCTAAGTAAGTCATTTAAAAGCACCTTGTGCGTATTCTGCAAGACGGCAAGCTTGTTGGCTTCGGTCCGTTTTTCAGATACTGACTTATATATTTTTGCCAACGCTTTTTCGATGGGATCACCATAATTTTCCATATTGTCGCTGATTTTTTTAAATTCGTCATTCATGGCATAGTATTCAATCAAATGTTTTAAATCCACCTGTATATTTTTGGCAAGCTTAGGAAATGTATCTTTAATAAATCTGACAGATTCTTTTTCATCTTCGGAATCCCCAAGATCCCCCAATTCATCTAAATGCCCTGAGAGATAAGCAACGTTATCATTGATGCCCTTTAACCGCTCTTCATCAATTTTGCCTTTGTTTTTATCCTTGAGCGCAATCATGGCTGCCAGCATCAGATTGCCATGGGTACGAATTATCCCATTCACAAGGTCCAACTGTTGATTGCGAAGGATTGAAAGGTCTGTGGCTTCTTTTTGTTCTTCTGCAACCGAACTGAATATTTTTAACAAGCCTTCTTCGATGGGGGTCCCATCTTTATCCAGTTCATCGTTCATGGCATCAAATTCATGTTGAATCTGTGTCATCCTTGCACCATTCTCCCGAATCAGGCTGACCAGATTTTTTTGAATACCAGTTGAAAAAATTGAAAATGCCTCACCAAGATCCTTGACCAGATTTTTTTCTTCTTCCGTATCTGCCTGATCTCTTAATTTTAATAAATTTTGTTGAATATAGGAAACCGATTCATTAATGACATCCAAACGATCTTTTTTAATCTCACCCGTATCCTTGTCAATAATAGCGCCCATGGCATTTAGCATCAAATTCAGTTGCGACTGTAAGGTTTTGTTGACGGTATTGATCTGATCATTTTTTAACGCTTCAATTTGTGAATATTTGCGAATGGATCTATTGGTCAAGATATTGTTCCCTGCTGTGATAGAGATCCCAATCACGAAAATAAAACCGATAAGAAACATTTTTTTTCCCACGGTCCAGTCCATTTTTCTTCTCCTCCTTTTAATTGGTTTTTTTTCATATGGCATCAAGCATGGTGCCTTCGATATGACGAATGGCCTGATTAAGTTGTTCAATTCCTGTGGCCTGTTCTTGGGAGGCGCTTGTGATATTACTAAACATTTTTGCTACACGGCCTATTTTTTCTGACATTCCTGCAAATTCCGTGTTATTTGTTTCAACCAAGACATGTCCCGATTTGATTTTTTTCACTGTCCCCTCAATGAGTTCTGCGGTACTTTTGGCAGCCTCTGCGGCCCGCAGTGCCAAATTTCTTACTTCATCAGCGACCACTGCAAAACCAGCTCCGGCCTCTCCGGCACGGGCGGCTTCCACGGCAGCATTTAAAGCAAGCAAATTGGTTTGAAATGCGATTTCATCAATTGTTTTGATGATTTTAGAAGTTTCCTCACTGGATTTAGAGATATCCTCCATGGATTCTGTAAGACTGACCATATTATTTTTTGCTTTATCCATTGTCTCATTGGTGTCGGACATGAGACTATCCGCATTGGTAGCCATTTCCGCCGTGCTTTTGGTCACAGAAGATAATTCCTCCAGAGATGCCGATGACTCTTCCAGGGAAGAGGCTACATTTCCTATCATGGCCTGGAGTCGATGCTCGGCGTCTATATTGGTAACAATCTCAACGTGACCCATGGGATTGCCGTTGCCATCATTGATATAGGAGGTGTCCACTTGCATATATGTGCTGGGTTGATCCGGGTATTCCTGGTTATAATTGGTCCGGGGCTGTCCATTACGCAAGCTGGATATACCACAGTTTTCAGTACCGCATATGGCGGCTTTCCAGTTGGAACAGTGCTTCCCAAGACAGCTTTTTTTGTCCAGGTTCTGCATGGCAAGCAGGCTTTCTGTTACTTTATTGACGAAAACCCAATTCATACCCATATCTGTAACCGTAATCGGCAATTGCACCGCATCCAGGGTTCCCTCAAGGAAAAGCATCCGCTTTTGGTGTTTTGCTACCATACGGATTGAAATAACCCCTAAGCCAACGACAAATAACAGGGCAGTAAAAAAATAAAGATCCCAATTATTCCAGTGCGAAAATGAAAGTAAGATAGTAACAATAAGATAGCCTAAACCGGTTTTTTTTTGTAATGACATTACTTTTCTCCTTATCACGTCCTTTGTAAACGTCTCGAACATAAAAGTCTGGTGGTTCAGCTTGATTTTTTTCAAACAATGGACTGCATTGCCGCCTAATCATCATTTTTCACAACCTTTTCAAGCACATTTTCTGAAAATTTTCTGAAAATTTTATCTGTTCTCTGGAAATCAGATCACCCACCTGTCCTGTGCTGGAAAAAATATCGAGGATTGCCATTACCAAAGGTTTCCTGGTTTTTATCAGATCACCCAGATATACCGAAAGGGATCCGTCAGGCCGGCAGATATATTTTCCAAAAAAGTTCTGATAAAAAAATCTTTGGGGTTTATAATGCAGGGAATATCCGGTTATCAATTTTCTAACTTGACTGGAAAGCGCTGTTTCTGTCACCGAATCCACTTTGATGCGAAGAAGGCTGGAATAACAGATATCAATTAGATTTTTCCTGATCTCCTCCAGCAGTTCTCTTGAATCATCCTGAATGACCCTGCAAAAATCTTCTTTCATTTCCAGCAGGGGGGAAATCTGGTCCAGCGGGATTGCTTTGAGCAAAGAAAGATAATTTTCCCGTACGTTTTTTTCATTCTGTATCAATGACGATTTTTCAAGATCCAGCTTTTCAACCAGCCGGATGGTTTCTGAAAGACAATTTTCAAGGAATTTGAAATCATTATCTGCCCCTATAGAAAGGCAATTGTCCATCTGTCGGATCAACTCATTAAAAAACAGGGTAAAAAGATCCATGTAATGACCCTGATACTTTTCTTCATGCTGCAGTGATCTTGTGAATCGGGTGAGTTCAGGATACTTGAACAACCTTGCCATTCGATGCCGTGATACGGAATAGGTCCGGTGCGATCCTTTGGAAGGCGGGTCACGGTATTCAAAAAACAGTCGGGCAAGCTGATTTTTAAGGTCTTCATTATTCTGACCCAGGAATCCGCTGACCGACGCCCCGATAATCGTCATAAATTTATAGGCATCACACAGATAATCGTCAATTTTTTTTAAATTGTCGGTTTCAGCCGCAGCCAGTTTGCTTATCACTTTTAATGCCTCTTTATGGGGGGGTACCTGCCGGTTTAACTGCTTACGTGCATCTGATATTTTTCCAAGAAGGAGTGTGGATTTTTTTATTTCATTCCGTGACTCAAGTACAATTTTTGATAGAACATTTTTTTCAATTGGAGGGAGCCTTTCACCCACCAACTTGCAGACCAAGGCGGCTTTTTGAATATCTTCGAAGCTCTGCCGCCAAGGCTTGCCAGTCTTTAATGTGTCAATTAGTGCTTCAAGTGTTTTTTCGACAAGGGTTTGATAATTTCTTCCATCATTGCTTTTTTTAATAATTGCTGCCAGATTTTTTTCCAGGGGATCATAGCCGGCAACACCGTTGTATAAAGAAATATTATCAAAAAAAATATTAATCAAATTCTTGGTCAGATATTTGATCGTAATTTTATTATCCGCTTCCTGGATATCTTTTTCTAAAATCTGGCTGTCAGACACAAAAGAATAATTCTCCGATTCCTTGGTTAAAACAGTGAACAGCAGATAGAGGTTGGAAAAATAGCGTTCAATATCCAGGGTATCCACCTGCCGGCAGGAAAAAAAGAAAAAAGAAATGATATCATTTGTTGAAATAACAATTTTTCCCTGTTGATCCACCCTGCATTTCTCTATGGGGTTCAGGTCCGGTCCGCCGGACTTGAACAGAAGCGGCACTTTTTTCTGGTACAGCCGTTTCCTGAATTTAATTATTTTATCTTCTTCTAAGGGTATCATTGATTTGAATCTCATAAATTATGCTGTTGCTGTCGTTAATCTGTATTGCCGCTTCTTCTATCCGGACATTACTGACCGTTTCTTTTGTCTCTTTTTGAATATGCGGGCTTTTAACTGATGTTCCAGCAAAAACACGACCCGATACCGTGATGATGGGTTTCCCGGCATTAGACGCATGCCAGTCAGTAAAGTTTAACTTTTCCTGGTTCAAATCATCTATCTGATCTTCCAGGTCAGCAAAAGCGGTGTCTATTTCTTTTATTTTTGTTTCAATCTTTTCAATGGAATCAAATCGCTCGTTCAGTTCCTTATCCAATCGGGTAAAAAGCATTTCCTTGCTTTTTACCTCCGAGATCAATTGGTGGACGGCTTCTGTTTTTTCAGGTTGCTTCTCCAATAAGGCAAGCATCTTTTCCGTGGCCTGTCTGGCTTCCAATATGCTATCAAGTTCATTGGCCGTTTGTGTTGCAAGTTGATGGCTGTCACTGTTTTTGGACACAAGGCTGTCTTTTTTTTTCTCCAGTGCCAACCGGTTCTTTTCAAGTTCAACAATATTCTCTTCAATGGCTTTCAGCTCAGCAGCAATAAATAAATCCTGGCCAATAACAATGGTATTGGGACTTGTCTTTTCCGTACCGATATTTTTTGCATTCACCCCCTGGTTGAAAGCCATCGTGTTGTTGACAAGATTACCGCCGGTTATCTGGCAGGCGCCGCTGCTTTCAATGTGGGAATCAACAATTTCTTTTTCAACAATGACATTCCCAAGGCAGGTTATGGTTGAACTATGGATGTACCTGGCCTGGACATGTCCTCTGGCATAGATGGTTGCATTGTTTACGCCTTTATTGACCGTCACATTCCCCTGGGCATGAATCGTCCCCCCGTCAATCTCACCAATGGTTATGTCAACCCCGGTGATTTTAAATCCGTTTTTTAATCCGCCCTGAACTTCAATCTTCCCCTTATAATCTATGTGTCCGGTTTGATACCCGGCATCCCCTTTAACCAGGAAGGTGTCGATGACATTAATATTACCTGACCAACTCAATTGCGGATGCCCGGAAATCAGGGCGGATACCCGCATACCGTCTTCGGACAGTTCTGCGCCGGTCTGAGTTTTTAAAAGGATATCCCTGGCAGGTTCCGACGGCAGCTCGTTACCAAAAATATCCCTGCCTGTTCTGGATTCTTTACAGGGGAATTTTTGTGCCATAAGCGTTCCTGCCTCAATGGTTGGAATTTCCCCCCGATCCTTAAAGTCAATATCTCCTTCTTCATCGATTTTACCGGCTTTTAGGTGATCCGTATCAAAATAGTATTCAACCCTTGCATCCTTGCCCGTGATTCTCGGAGACCCGGATGCGATTTTGAATCGGTTCTTTCTAAACCCGCTGGAATTAATAAACCCTTCTATTGCCTGGTTACTTTCAATGCCGTATTGAAGATGTTTGTCCAGCAGGACCGTAATAATATCTTCAGCAGTAACGGCGTCATTGAAGGTTTGTGTTTTTCTAAGAAATGCAGACAGACCGTTATCTTCAATATCAAGAATCATCCCGAACCTAACTTTTTCCGAACTATCCGGTTTCTCAATCTTTTTAGCAGGCAGGGCTTCCTGTATCACAGGCTCGGAGGGGGGTGCCGGTTCAATAATAAGGTTACTTTTGTTTTGCTCCTGGACAATCAGGCGAATCTGTTCTTTTGTCAACCAGCCGGATTCAATAAGGACCTCACCGATTAACTTTGTCTTTTTTTTCTGCACAACCACTTTTTTTTGTTTTTCAAGTGCGTCTTCCAGGGTTTGACGGGTGATAAGTCCCATTTCCACGGCAATGCTGCCGAAGCGGATATTTTTTTTGATAATTTTTATGGC
>Ga0307987_1001503_pt1 | contig 12783 bp, 10 predicted proteins | sample EllFjometagen181_FD_203157 | JGI IMG/M metagenome (GOLD analysis project Ga0307987, IMG submission 203157) | Marine microbial communities from Ellis Fjord, Antarctic Ocean - #181 | ecosystem: Environmental > Aquatic > Marine > Unclassified | place: Southern Ocean | collected 2014-10-08 | reverse complement strand
CTGAAAACAAAAGGCAGCAAAAACAGCACCAACTTACTCGCCGGTGCGCATAACGTTAGTGATAAAACTTTCAGGAAAGTTTGAATCAAAAAATCGATGCTTGACACCACCGATGATTGGATATAAAATCGCTATTAAGAATTTAAGAGGATGATCTTTTATTTATCAAGGTCATATAATATAAGAACACAAAAATGTTCAAATAACATTTAAGAAAAAACAGACGAACTTTGACTAGTCAGCGAAACTTTTTTCTTTTTTGGTTAACAAGTCGTTGCAGTAAATAATTTATTCTGCTACGCCGAAAAAATATTCGCTGAACTTGACGTTGTGCATAACAAAAGAAAAGGATAAATATGCAAAAACTAACAAGAAGATTAATGGCAATTACACTCATTGGAGTATCAATCGCACTCGTCGGGTGCGGTGGAGGGGATGATGGCGGAGAGGCGAATAACAGTACACCAGTAGATGGTATTTGGACCGTTGTTGTCAGCTTAGACAACCTCACCTACACCCCAGCTAGTGGATTCAGCATGTCAGGAGAAACCAGCAGGACAGCCTCAATCAATCAGGAAGGCACACAGCTTTCCGGCATGGTTAAAGGAACTGTGGAGGGGGCCAATGTTAATTTTATCATCCCCATTGGTGCGTGGGATGATTGGACTATCACGTGCGTCGGTAACTACGCCGGAAACACGATGCAAGGTACATGGTCAGGCACGTACATCAATGGCATCCATCTGTCGAACGGCACCTGGAGTGCAAACAGGCAGTAATCAAAAGCAGAACAATCGCCTCCAGAATATTCCCCTAATGGCTCGGACTCGCTATTATGGTATCCTTAGGCACGACGTTCGATTATGAAATGAAAGGAAAAATATAGAATGAACATTAAGACAATCATCTCTGCATGTCTCGGCCTGATGCTTCTCTCAACCGTTGCAATGGCTTCAACACACACAACCACGGGTAAGATTACATCGATTAGCGTGAATGATCTCTCGAATCATAAGGGACTGGATGGTGGCGAAAGGTACTACGCTATTACAGTGCGTTTGGATTCGACTCCGGAAAGACTACTAGGCCTTATACCAGCAGCCAAAGGCGCACTGTCAGATACTCAGAAGGAGATGTCCCGGCTTCTGCAAGAGGCATTTTCAAAGGACAGGAAAGTCATAATACGCTGGGATAGTGCCGTCAAGTCACATGCTTCCATCCTATCAGTTACTGTCACAAAGAAATGATATAAAAACACCAAACAACGGGTTGCACTTTACGTCGCTATGTGCCGAAAGTGAACCCAGCCGTTTGTCTAAGACGGCATGAAGGGAACTACAATGACCATTGATGACCACCCCAAGGAGATTGAGGCGATGAAACTATTCAGGCAAGGCAAGTTCGCGGAGGCAAGCATGCTCCAAGACGAATTCCTTGCGGACATCAGACAATCTGGAATCGACCACTGCACCTGCCCTGCCGAATGCAAGTTCCACGGGAAATGCGTTCAGTGTGTGGCCATCCACAGGGGGCATGGCGACCATCTGCCACACTGCATGCAAAACATGGTTAACCGAAAGATCGAACAACTATCTGGACTGACCGAACACAGTTTTAAGCCCCCTGCCAAAGGCTACTGAGCCTGTCACCAGAGCTTCATTGCGCACCATTTGGGCGAAGACGGGGACGAACAAGAGCATGCAGAGGCTATTTCGGGTTCAGCGCTCTGCGATCCACCCAAAGCGCCTGATGTGCAGCGTTAAAAGAAGATGAATCTAAAAAACAGATTGAAAAGATTTAAGAACTTTGTTTTAATTGAAAGACAAAATATTTAACTGCACTTATTAATAAAGTAAAAGAGTAAAGTTAGAAAACAAAAATCTACCTGACAACTTGTACAAGTAACAAAAGATAAATTTTAACAAAAAGATGTAGAATATTTGCTAATCGCAAAATCCTCATTTAAGCGTTCAATTTCAGAAAAGAGGATACTAGTGATACATAAATTCAAGCACGGAAAATTGCCTTCCCTTGTGGCGGGTTTTGAGACTTTTCAAACTCACGCGGCAACCCCGGACACAAGCTACATAATGCAGTCGGAGCGAAAGATTGCTATTATTTCCTCCGTTGATATTGTGGTTGTCGGTGGAACGTCGGCTGGTGTGGCCTCCGCCGTCTCTGCAGCCCGTAGAGGTGCAAAGGTCTTTCTGGTTGCTCCACGGCCATACCTCGGGGAAGACATGTGTGCTACTCTACGTTTTGATGGAAGCAGCTCCACACCCGGTCAGGTGAAAGCTGAACTAGCTGCCAAGCTCCTCGATGCGGGGGTAGATTTCCAGTACGGCTCGTACATTACCGATGTTCTTAGAGATCAGGACGGCAAGCCCTGCGGTGTGATCATTGCCAACCGCAGCGGCAGGCAAGCAGTCATCGCAAAGGTAATAGTCGATGCCACGGATAACGCGTGGGTCTGCCGGATAGCCGGCTACAAATCGGTGCCATGGTCTGGCGGAAAAGTCCAGTTCGAACGGACCGTATTGGAAGAGAGCAGCCAAGGCAAAAAGAGCACGGGCGAGAGCAAGTCTTCGCCTCCGAAAAGCAAGATCCTCGAGTTCAAAATCGACATGCCAGACTTCTCTTACGCGTCGCTGGCCAAGGCTGAGCAGATTGCGCGTGATAAAACACCTTCCACAGGACTGCTGCGCGGAGCCGAGAAGCTCTTTTGCGTGCCACCACATCCCATCCTGTGCCGGGAGTCCAACAGCGCGTCTATTGCTAGTTTTCAACCTAAAGGGCAAGAGCGGGTCTATGTATTGAGCGGCTGTGCCGGTATTTCTCGGAAGGCGGCTGCAAACCTACTGCAACCTGCCGGTCTTGTTTCCATGGGCGAAAAGATAGGACAGGCTGCGGCAACGCAGGCCAAGGCTCTACCCAAACCCAGCGGAGTAGAAGTGCCGGGAGTTGAAGCGGTTGCTGCGAACAAGGGAGATATATGCGAGATTCTCGGGGGCGGACGCCCTGTGAACAGAAAACTTCCAACGGTTTCATGCGGTAGTTCTGCAATACCTGTGTTAGCTAACGTCGACGTGGTTGTCATTGGTGGCGGCACTGCCGGGGCCCCCGCTGCAATCGCTGCAGCGCGCAAAGGTGCTCGTACGCTTTGCGTTGAATACCAGGAAGGCTTCGGAGGTGTTGGGACTCTCGGGCTCATTGGAAAGCCATACCACGGAAAGAAGACAGGCTTCGCCAAAGAGGTGCCTTTCCCCAACAACATCGAGACGAAGATGGAGTGGTATCGCAAGGAGCTCCACAAATCTGGAGGTGCTGTTTGGTTCCGCGCAATGGGATGCGGCGTCTTCGTTGACGGCAACAAGGTTAAAGGAGTCGTAGTGTGCACTCCTGAAGGTCGCGGTGTTGTACTTGCAAAAGTGGTCATTGACGGAACCGGTAACGGAGACGTGGCCATTGCTGCAGGTGCTGACTATATGTACGGAACCATCGAAAAGGGCAACATTGCGCTACAGGGAACCGGTCTTGGCCCGCGACCTTTTGATACCGCTTACAAGAACAACGATTCCCTGCTCGTTGATGAGTCGGACATGACCGATGTGTGGCGTGCAATCACAAGCGCAAATCTCGCCAACAAGGACAATTATGATGTCGTTCCCCTTATACAAACACGAGAAAGGCGGCGGGTTGTCGGTGATTTTATCATGCGCTACATTGACCAAGTCGCGGGACGAACCTATCCTGACTCAATAGTCTTTTCCGGCAGCGACTATGATTCACACGGGTATCCGAGTTCCCCGTTCTTTGAGCTCCTTCCCCACGATGCTATGTCACGCAAGAAGAACCATCCGGCACCAAGCGGAACATGCTACACTCCTTATCGCTGTCTACTTCCGCGTGGACTGGACAATATACTGGTAATTGGTCTGGGTATAAGCATGAATCGCGACGCTTCAGCGATGGTCCGTATGCAGTTGGACATGGCCAACCAGGGCTATTCTGCCGGTGTCGCCGCAGCTACCGTGGCAAAAAACGGCACCTCACCTCGAAACATGAACGTGAAAGCATTGCAGAAACATCTCGTCAGCATCGGCTGCCTCCCTGCAGACGTTCTGTCCCACAAAGACTCTTTTCCTTTGTCTGCAACTGCTATCCGACAGGCTGTGAGTGCTTACGGCAAAGCAACCAATCCTCAAAGTGCGGGAAAGGCGCTTGCTGTTATCTTGACGCACGGGGACGTGACGCTCCCTCTCGTCCGGCAGGCTTACAGCAAGTCAGAGGGCCAGCCAAGGGTGCTGTATGCCCAGGTTCTTGCCGTGTTCGGAGACAAGACCGGCGTGGCCGTCCTGCTTGACGCACTCCGAGACTCTAAGTGGGATGCAAAGATCTACCAGGGTAGTATGGCCGACTACGCCCACCTTCCAACCCCGGTTGACTCCCTTATCCTGGCATTGGGCCACGCAGGAGACCGTTCCGCCGTGCCAGCTATACTTGTAATGGCTGAAAGGCTGGATGCGAGCGTTACGCTGTCCCATCATCGCTCGGTCGCCCTTTCACTCGAACGTCTTGCCGATCCCTCGGCAGCGCAAACTCTTGCAACACTTCTCAAGAAATCCGGCATGCGCGGGCACGCCATGACAAAGGTTCCCAGGGGAACGAAAAAACTCGAAGAACGCACGGAGAGCTTGCGGGAAATCATCTTGGCCCGTGCGCTCTACATGTGTGGGGATCACCATGGACTGGGCAGAAATATACTTCAGCAGTACCAAGATGACTTCCGGGGTCTATTTGCCCGGCATGCGTACTGGGTGCTGAAGGAGCGGTGATTTCTAACAACAAGAAAAGAATCGAACAAGCACTGCACGGTACACCGTACCGCCGCCCGTGAGTGCAGACGTTAAAAGAAAAAAAAAGATTGAAAAAAAATCAGAATTTTGTTCTAATCAGTAAATCAAAATTTTGCATAATTGACAGGGCGAAGCTTTGCCAAGCTTATAGCTTGGGAATTATAAATGTTGAATTTTGAATTACTTGACTTTACTATTTACAAATAACAAAAAATGAATAAAAAACAGGTTTTCAGTTTTTAAAGATTAGAAAACAACTTTTTAAATTACTAACAAAATATTGAAAGACATTATTTTACGAACAGGTATAATAATTGTTCGATGTGAGGAATGAATGAAAAGACGTGAAAGACTAATGGCAACTCTACGTGGCGAGCAGGTTGACCGCCCGCCCGTCTCGTTTTACGAGATTAATGGCTTGGACGAAGTTCCAGGGAATGACGATCCCTTCAATATCTTTACCCACCCCTCATGGCATCCTCTGATTGAGCTCGCGCGTGAGAAAACCGACCGGATTGTAATGCGCGGCGTTGCATACGGATCCGTCACTCCTGATCCGATTGAACAGATTGCGAAAACGGAGTCCGTTGTGCGCGATGGAGCTCGCTTTGTCACGAAGCGTGTACAAGCCGGAAGTCGCATGTTGACCACACGCACGCGCCACGACCCTGATGTCAACACGATCTGGACCGAAGAACCCCTCTTGAAGGATGTCGACGACCTACAGGCCTTTTTGAATATCCCCCCTAAGACTCCAGATGGAGATATCGATATTAGTGGGGTCATCCAGACAGAAGCCACTCTTGGAGATACGGGAATTGTGATGATCGATACTCCCGATCCGCTCTGCCTCGCGGCATCTCTATTTGATATGGCAGAATACACAATTATCGCGATGACAGAGCCAGAGCTGTTTCATAAACTTCTGGAGAGCTTCGCCTCTACACTTCTGGAGAGAACCGAAGCGGTAGCGAAAGCGCTCCCAGGCCGCCTCTGGCGAATTTACGGTCCAGAATACGCTTCCCCGCCCTATCTACCCCCATATCTGTTCCACGAATATGTCTGTCGCTATGTCACGCCGATGATTGAAGCGATTCACCGCTACGGTGGGTATGTACGCATTCATTGCCACGGCAACCTGAAATTGATTCTCGACGATATCGTTGGAATGGGCGCCGATGGGCTTGATCCCATTGAACCGCCTCCACAGGGGGATGTGGAGTTAAAGTACGTTCGAGAAAAATATGGCGACCGCCTAGTCCTTTTCGGGAATTTGGAAGCCTGTGATATCGAGAACTTGCCTACCAATCAATTTGCGGAGAAGATCAAGCGTGCCCTCGACGAGGGAACCTCAGGAAGTGGTCGTGGGTTTGTACTCATGCCGTCCGCATGTCCCTATGGCAGAGAACTTCCCCCGCTCGCCATGAAAAATTACGAGAAGATGGTGGAAATCGTAGAAGCTGGATAAACAGAACCATCGAACCAAGCATTGCACAGCAACGCAGTAAACTCGCGCGCATGAACCCAGACGTTGAGAGAAAAATAGTTTTGAAGGGAGGGCAGAATTTTCCGGATAAAAAAGAATTTGATAGGCTTTGCCACATATGGCAAAGGGAAATAGGTTTTCCTGTTTAATGTGAGGTTGTGTATATTTTTGTGCTAAGATGATTTCGCCTTTAGCTGGCTAAAGGTAACTCATTGCAGTGCAAAAAGATGCGTGATATTGTATTATAGATTCATATAATGCACAAACTTTATAATAAAGTTCATCTGTAAGCTTTTCTGGAAAAACATGCAAAAAACCTTGCACTTGACATGTGTTTAACATAGTATAATAGATTTTCAATAAGCACTTTATGAATTGAACAGAAAACCCTAAATAAGTTTTGGGTTCAACTCCCCATGATACAAAATAAATCAAGAGAATGAAAAAAAAACATTTTCAACAAATGAGTCCACACTCTTCCGTGTCGCTGTTGCGTTACGAAAAGTGTGAATCTAAAGTTCGCATGAGGAAAGATACTATGACATCAAAAGAACGAGTGCTTACAACATTTGCCAGTCAGGAGCCCGATCGGGTTCCGATCAACTACTTGGCAAACGAGGGAATTGACCAACGCCTGAAAGAACACTTCGGTCTCAAGCCGAACAATAGCGAGGGATTGCTACAGGCTCTCGGCGTGGATTTTCGCAGTATTGGTGCACCCTACCAAGGCCCCAAACTGCACAAGGACATCCCGGAGCGCGGGGTCAAGGTGAACAACTGGGGGATTCATCAAAGGTGGGTTGAACACGAAACTGGAGGGTACTGGGACTTTTGCGATTTCCCCCTTCGCGACGCCGACGAGGAGATGATTGCCAATTGGCCCCTGCCTTCACCTGACGATTTCGATTACAGCCGGATTACATCTCAATGCGAGAAATACATGATGTACGCCTGTTCCGCCGGCGGCGCGGGGACCGGTGACATTATCAACTCAAACGGTATGCTTCGTGGAATGGAGCAGACCTTGGTGGATCTTATTACCGAAGATCCAGCTGGCATGCTGCTGGCAAAGCGTCGCACGGAAATCAATTTGGAAATCATCCACCGCACTCTCGAGGCGGCCAAAGGCGGGGTTGATTTTCTGTGGATGGGAGAAGACCTGGGCACGCAGATTGCCCCGCTCATTGGCCTGGAACTATACCGCAAGACCATCCGCCCTCTGCATCATCAGTTTGTCGATCTTGCAAAGAGCTTTGACCTGCCAGTCATGATTCACACCTGCGGGTCCAGCAGTTGGGCTTACGAAGACTTTATTGATATGGGGGTCAATGTGGTGGACACTTTGCAACCAGAAGCAACAAACATGTCGCCGGAGTATTTAAAAGAGACTTTCGGTGGCCGTCTGGCTTTCCATGGCTGCATCAGCACAGCCGGGCCGGTTGCGACGGGCACCGTTGAAGAAACAGTTGCCTATTGCCAGCGCACACTGGAGGTCATGATGCCTGGTGGCGGGTACTGCTTTGCGCCTACGCATTGTCTTCAGGACAACTCGCCAACAGAGAACGTAGTTGCCATGTACGAAACGGCGAGGGAATACGGGGTCTACTGATCAGCGAACAAAACCTTCGAGGCAACGCTGGACCGCGCGCCTCAAGGCAATCATTAAAAGAAGAAAAATCGCAAAAAATTGTACAAAACTACAAATATACTATACAATTAAGGCAAAGTTATTGAAAACGCTATAATAATTGACCACATTACACTTCGAAGCATAAATTATTAGCTAGTATTCCCCTATCTTAACCAATCAAAGGTAAAAAACTTATTTTCAAAATACAAAAAAGCAGGATCTACAAATATAATCCATTGACAAAAAAACATCTGAGGTGCTAAAATAGAAACATGATTTTAACGAACATGAGATAATTATTAATACAATTGCTATTGAAAAACTGAATACTGAAGAAAAAATTTATGCAATGGAGCAACTTTGGGATGACTTATGTCACAATGCTGAAGAATTCAAAACTCCAGAATGGCATAAAAAAATTCTAGACGAAAGAATGAAACTTATTCAATCTGGCAAAGCAGAATATTCTGACTGGGATGATGTAAAAAATCGCATTCTAAAAATTGTGTCATGAACCTTGAAATTTTAAAAGAAGCCGAAGTGGATATTCTTGAAGGTTTTCATTTTTACGAACTGCAGCAATCAGGTATTGGAAAATATTTTTTAGATTCCATATTCTCCGACATTGATTTTATTAAAATATCTGCCGGAGTTCATCCTCTAGAAGACGGACACCACAAAATCTTATCAAAAGAATTTCCTTTTGCAATTTATTACACGCTAAATGACAGTAGCAAACAGCAAAAGTAAATGCAGTTATTGACTGTAGAAGAAATCCAGCATGGATAAGAAAAAAGTTAAAAGAATAAAACGAAAGGCTTTACAGACTTGCAAACAAAGTATTATATATGCATACCTTGCCTTTCACACGTAACGTAGTGCGAACTTCCAAAATTTTATGCACAAGTTTTGGTAGCTTCATAATAAATTAAAAATAAATTTTAACAAAAAGATGAAGAATATTTGCTAATCGCAAAATTCTCATCTAAACGTTATCTTTGAAAGGAAACAAGCAATGCGAACTGGAGTGTCTTATATGGGTCATCACAACCCCAAACATATCGAAACTGATATTCGTGAAATGAAAGGCCTGCAGCTTGACGACGTTCTGCTGGCGGCACAAGAGAACGATTTTGTCTACTTCAACGGCAAGCTGAAATTCACTCCTAAAATAGCGGTAGACCACGGACTCCGTCCTATTGCTATTTTTTGGGGAGCCCTTAATTTTTTTGGCGGTGGCCAATCCAGCCAATTTCTTCTGGACCATCCTGAAGGATTTCAGGTTGGCTTGAATGGAGTTCACCGGCCACATGGATGCTATGTGAATTCCGCGTGTGTCTCACACATTGAGGAGATGATTGATACGATCGCTGAATTTGGTTTTCAAGGATATTTCGTTGATGAACCGACACCTCTGCGCGATTGCTATTGTCCATCCTGTCGTGCTGTTTTCAATGAATGGTATGACGGCGATCTTGTCGCTGCTACAGATGACGAGAGGGAATCATTCCGCCGAAGGTGTGTAGTGGAGTATGTGAGGAGAATTACGGCCTACTGTAAAGCCAATCACCCCCAACTGGAGACGATGACGTGCTTGATGCCATGCGACAAGGATATGTGGAACGAAACTTCCAGTATCGACGATCTCGACAATCTTGGAACAGATATTTACTGGGTCAATAACGATCAGGATGTCGAAGAAATGACTCCAATTCTTGACGAACTAGACACGCTTTGCAAGAAGAGCGGTAAGATCCATCATGAGTGGCTTCAGTGCTGGAACGTGCGGAAAGGCAATGAGCAGCGCATTCTTGAACAGGGAAAGGTGTTGGTCAGAGAAAAGCCTGACTCGCTATATGCCTGGGCTTGGCGAGGCCAGATCGGAACGAATGAATCTTGTGACAATCCAGATGCTTCGTGGCGGTATGCATGTGAGATCTTAAGAATGGCAAAAAATAGTTAGCAGATAACAAACGAATGCACCTGATAAAAAAATAGCTACGCAATTTTTGCAGGTGATCTGCGACGTTAGGCAAAGTAAGGAAAACAATGAACGACCACGATAAAGGCATCCTGCGTGACTTGGCAAAGCAATATGCCGAGATATGTGCGCAACCGGTGCAAGATGAGCGCCGTGTACTTTGGAAACAGCACAACAGCTTGAAGCAGACGCGACCACTGATTTATGTCCGGGCATTTGCATGGCAGGAAATGCCACAGTCGGAATGTCTCTGCGAAGAGCCATTTGCACGACAGCATGAAGGCGCCTTCCGGCGCCTCTTGTTCTTGAACACATTGGGTGATGATTCCATTTTTGAGCCGTGGACGACCGTGCAGGCAACCCGTAAATGTGGAGGCTGGGGCATCTCGGGCGAGCGCCATTTTGGCGACGAGCCGGGAGGATCGTTCAAGGTGGATTACCCGATTAAGGAGCTATCCGATATCGAGAAACTTCGGGTTCCATGGCATGAAATTGACGAAGAGAAGACTTCTGAGAATGTCGAACGGCTGTCAGACGCCGTTGGAGACATTATCATGGTTAATGTTGACCGCGGACCTGCCTACCGGATGTGGACGGGTGATATTTCTACTGATCTTGGGTACCTGCGCGGGATCGAGCATTTCATGATGGACATGATGGATAATCCAGAGTGGCTACATCGACTCGTCAAGTTTATGAGCGATGGCATAATCAAGACGCACAATGAAGCTGAAGCTGTCGGTGACTGGGGCCTCTGTGCTCACCAGAACCAAGCCATGCCTTATGCCGAAGAACTTGACGATCCTGCTGCCAATGTCAACGACGTCAAACGCAGTCAGTTGTGGGGCTACATGGCAGCTCAAGAACTGACGGCTGTCTCTCCAGCTATGCATGATGAATTCATACTGCAGTATCAACTTCCTATTCTAAACAAATTTGGTCTTGTGGCCTACGGGTGTTGCGAGGATCTCACCAACAAGATCGATATGCTCAGACAGATTCAAAACCTTCGCCGCATCGCTGTATCGCCCTTCGCTGATGTTGCCCGCTGCGCGGAGCAAATCGGGCGTGACTACGTTTTTAGCTACCGCCCCAGTCCTGCAGACATGGTCAGCTATGGTCTTAATGAGGAACGAGTCCGTTCTATTCTCACAAGAGACCTGAAAGCATGTAGAGATTGCCATGTTGATATCACGCTCAAGGATGTGGAAACCGTTGAGAAAGACCCAGAAAGGGTCAAAAACTGGGTCTCGATAACGCGAGAATCAATAGATGAAGTATTTGGATAAGAGTCGCCCGAACACAATCCTTCACCTTATCCTGAACCAGCGCAAAAGCGCTGGTTCAGGAAAGGTGAGGAACACATTAACGAAGGAGGAATTGACATTGAGATACGACCCTAACCCCCAGAAACGTTTTGAGAAAAATAGGTTCTTTCTCAAGGATACCATTCGGCAACAGATAGATTTCTCGCAAACCGACCAGAGTCACTCCTTGCCAGCACCGCCCCTCCAAAGGCCATGCCCGACAGACGCATTGCGCATTACTCTTCCAGACGGAGCCGCATCACTGTCCCGAGTTGGCCGCATGTCAATTAATGATGCGATCGCCCATCGGGAAAGTGCCAGAAATTATGTTGCGGAGCCACTCACAGTTGAGGAATTGTCCGCTCTCCTATGGGCCACCCAAGGCGTCCGTAAGGTTTTGAATCCAGCCTGTGCGCTTCGCACCGTCCCCTCTGCTGGTGCACGCCATGCCTTTGAAACCTACGTGGCGGTCAACATGATTGAAGGGTTACCTTCGGGCCTTTACCGCTACCTGCCCTTTGACGGTCAATTGGCGCAGCTGTCTGTTGATACACAGATCGGTCAAAAAGCTGCATCCGCGTGTTTGGGTCAGGTATTTGTGGCTACGGCCGCTGCGACGTTCTTCTGGACAGCGATTCCAGCCCGAATGGAATGGCGCTATGATTTGGCGGCCCACAAGGTCATTGCTATTGATGCCGGCCACGTCTGCCAGAATCTCTATTTGGTTTGTACAGGTATTGGAGCAGGAACATGCGCAATAGCCGCCTACGACCAAAATATCTGCGATCGGCTTCTCGGTGTTGACGGAGAGGAGGAGTTCACCGTCTACATTGCAGCAGTTGGTAAGCGATGAACAACGCCTTATTAGAATACTGTCAAAAGGTCCTGCGCAAGAAAGAACAGGAACCGCCAACAAGTCTATCCATGCGATGTTGCTACCAGCGCCACGCATGATGGTAGACGTTATGTGTGTCAATTAATCAGAATCATCATCATGTAAAGGATTTAATGTGTCTTTCAATTTTATACTGATATTTTCAATGACTATATTTGTAGCCTCAATTATGCCAGGACCAAGTATGCTACTGGCTTTGAACCATGGTATGCACTACGGGGCCAAGAGAACAATAGCTTCAGCTATGGGAAATGTAACTGTTACACTAATTCAAGCATCTGTTTCCATTGCAGGCTTAGGTACAATTTTAATTGCTTCTGAAACCACATTTCAACTCATTAAATGGGCAGGGGTAGCGTATCTTATCTACATGGGAATAAGTATGTTCTGTTCATCAAAAATGTCGTTATCACCAACTGAATCAAATCAACCCACCGAACGGATTCCTTTAAGAAAAATGTACTTGCAAGCTGCCTTTGTGACCGCAGGGAACCCCAAAGTGATTGTGTTTTTCACAGCAGTCTTTCCTCAATTAATTGATCCAAATGAAGCCTATTTATCTCAATCCTGTATACTTATTAGCATTTGTGCTTTTATTGCATTTAACTGTTTTATGGTTTATGCAATT
>Ga0307987_1001502_pt1 | contig 12783 bp, 7 predicted proteins | sample EllFjometagen181_FD_203157 | JGI IMG/M metagenome (GOLD analysis project Ga0307987, IMG submission 203157) | Marine microbial communities from Ellis Fjord, Antarctic Ocean - #181 | ecosystem: Environmental > Aquatic > Marine > Unclassified | place: Southern Ocean | collected 2014-10-08 | reverse complement strand
GGCGTCGCCCTCGGGGTCGAGGGCTTCGGTGTCGATGGTCACGACCAGATCGTCGCCGGTGTCGGGGGCGGCCGGGGTCAAGGTGATGAGGCTGGGCCCGGGGGCGCGGTCGCCGCCGCAGGCGCCGGTGAGGAACATCAGGACGAGGGTGGTGCGCATGGTCATGCTCCTTCCTCGTCCGAGCTTTCGGTGGGGACGTCGTCGGTGGTGGGTTCGTCCATCTCGAACTCTTCCTCGTCGATGGAGAAGTCGTGCTCGACTTCGTCCTCGGGGCCGATGTAGAACTCGTTGTCCTCGGGATCGGGCTGGGGAGACTCGTCTTCTGCGGGTTCGGCCTCTGGCTCATCCACAGCCTCGGGCTCTTCGTCGCGTTCGGGGGGGCGCGCTGGCTCAGGGCTGCTGGACAGCCCGCGCAGGGACCACAGGTCCCAATCCTCGACGGAGTTTTTCTTGGCCCGGCCCCGCAGGTACAGGGTGGTGGAGATGCCCAGGCCGGCCACGGTCACGCCCAGGCCACCCACGGTGAAGGTGTTGGACGACCGCAGGCTGTCTTGCATGTCGGTCTGCTGGGAGAAGAGGTCCCAGGCGGACTCGTATTCTCCGTCGGCCATGGCTTGGTCGTAGCCGTCGCTGATGTCGCTCAGGCTGGAGCGGTCGCTGATGGAGCCGGCGAACCTAGCGGCGGTGACACCGGCCACGGCCAGGGAAGCCCCGGCGGTGCCGATGGCGGCCTTGGTGGCCAGGGGCATCTTCTTGGACCTGGCATGGCGGCGTTCCCAGTCCTGGCGGGCTTGGCGCACGGCGGCGGCCTTGGACATGGACTCCCATACCAGGCTGGCGTCGGTGGTCTCACCGGGTTCTGGCTGGAAGCTCACACGGCCGGTGCCCAGGATGGGGTGGTCCACCGAGATGGTGTAGGCGCCGGGGGGCAGGTTCTGCAGCAGCACGGGTTCGGCGATGGCCACGCCGTCTTGGTCCTGGGCGTCGGCGTCGCGGTCCACGCTGGTGGTGCTGAGCTTGGCGCCGTCAGGGCAGCTGGCCAGGCCGATGCTGCTGCCGGCGGGAACGCCCGCCAGGCGCACAGCGCCGGGGAGCTCGTCCCGAATGGAGACGGTGTGGGTGGCGTCGGCTTCGAGGGTCAGCAGGAACTGCCGCTTGCCGCTGGGACCGTCCAGGGCCACCACCAGGCGTCCGGCGGTGACCTGCAATGCACCCTGATCGGTGGGCTGATGTTTGACCCCCAGGTCGGTGATGGTGACCTCGACATCATCGGGCCAGTCGGCCAGATCGAGGGTGGCGGTGCCCAGCCAGGACAGCTCGGCGGCGAGGCGGGCCTGGCGCTTGGCGCGGATGGGATCGAGGGTGGTCTCGAGGGGCTCATAGCCCACGCCGGCGGCCCGAAGGTCCAGGGCGACGCCAGCGGGGACGTCGTTGAAGGTGTAGCGGGTGCCATACACCGTGTCGGCCTCGAAGGGCTCACCCTGGGGTGGGTCGAGGGTCACGGTGGCGGCCTGGTCGGTCTCGAAGCCCGTGACGGTGAGACGGACGCTGCCCGACTCGGCTTCGATATCGCGGATCTTGACGGCGGTGTCCCGGTCGGTGTCGCCAGCGGCCACGGCCTTGCGGTAGGCGCGCAGGGCCAGCCGGGCGTCGCCGGCCTTCATGGCGGCTTCGCCTTCGTTGCGGAAGGGCATGAACTTGGCTTTGCGGGCTTTCTCGGCGGTGGCCTTGCGGGCGCGCTCTTCTTCGAGGCGTTGTTCCTCAGCCAGTTGGCGGTCTTCGGCGGCCTGACGCCGGGCTTCCTCGGCGGCGGCGCGGCGCTCGGCTTCTTCGGTGCGCTTGCGCTCGGCTTCTTCTTCCCGGCGCTGCTGCTCGGCGAGGCGGGTGGCTTCGGCTTCGGCTTCGCGGCTGGCGCGCTCTTCGGCCTTGCGTCGGGTGGCTTCTTCGGCCTTGCGTCGGGCGTCTTCTGCGGCCAAGCGGCGGGCTTCCTCTGAGCGACGCTTGGCTTCGGCTTCGAGCTGGCGGGCTTCTTCTTGCAGGCGTAGTGCCTGGGTGGCCAGGTCGTCGGCTTGTTCTTCCTCCCGCTCGCGGCGGGCGGACTCTTCGGCCTCGGCGCGGCGGCGGGCGGATTCTTCGGCCTCGGCCAGGCGGCGCTCGGATTCATCGGCTTCCGCTTGGGCGCGCAGGCGCTCTTCTTCTTCCCAGTCCAGGTCGTCTTCGTCTTGGTCGATGGTGAGGTCTTCGTCGGCCCACTCGAGGTCGCCTTCGTCCTGCCAGTCGTCTTCGTCTTCTTCTTCTCTGCGCCGTTCTTCTTCCGCCTGTCGGCGGCGCTCGAGCTCGGCCTGCATTCGTTCTTCCGCAAGGCGGCGCGTGTCGCTGCCGCTGGAGCTGGAGCTGGCGCTTTGGTCGCTCGAGCGTTGCAGGTCCTCGGCCCAGACGATGCGGAAGTCGTCCATGTTCCAGTCGCAGGTCAGCTTGCCCTTGGTCTGTCCACGGACGTCGAGGCTGTAGCGCATGCTGCGCCCGGTGAACTCGTCCTCGCGGAAGTCGACCTTGTAGTAGCCGTCGTCGAACTCGAGGATCACCGGGGTCATGCCCTGGTACTGGCCGTTGATGTAGACCAGCAGTGGGTCGTCGGTCGCGTCGACCTTGACCAGAGCCGCTTGGGCCATCGCCATCATCAGCATGAGGAAGTAGAGCATGGGCCCTCCCGGCCCTGGGCTCCCCGGGCGCCGCTGCAACAGACGCAGCCGCGGGGGAGTCGGATGACCAGAGAGTATACCAGGGCACGGAATCCAGGTGGGGCGTGCTGCTTGGAGTCCAGCGATCAGGGGCCTTTTTCGGCGTTCCTTTCGAACCTGTGAGCAGGCCGCGTTGTCCCCGGGACGGTTTCGTGCGAGGCTTCAGCCTGTTCTACCCCCGTGCGAGGACGCCATGATGAGGATCTCCATGCTGGTCTGCTTGCTGCTTGCAGGCTGTGTCTGGATCACCGACGGCGATCACGATGATCGTATGGATCTGGACGGCGACGGCTTCCAGTACGACGAGGATTGCGACGACGACGACGACGCCGTCGGGGCGATGGGCACCTGGTACGCCGACGTGGACGGCGACGGCTACGGCGATGCGAACACCCCCCTCGAGGCCTGCGAGGCGCCTTCGGATGCGGTGCTGGACGCCACCGACTGCGACGACAGCCTCGCGGCCATTCACCCCGCAGCCGACGAGGCCTGCGATGGTGTGGACAACGACTGCGACGATCTCATCGACGACGCCGACGACAGCCTGACCGACGCCGACGACTGGTACCCGGATGGAGACGGCGATGGCTTCGGTGACGGGTTCGGCACCCCGGTGCAGGCCTGCGATCCACCCGCCGATCACACCGGGGTGGACGACGCCACGGACTGCGACGACGCCGACGACAGCGTCTACCCGGACGCCGACGAGTACTGTGACGAGATCGACCACGACTGCGACGGCGAGAGCTGGGACGACGACGCGGTGGATGCCGGGACCTGGTATCTGGACGGCGACGGCGATGAATACGGGGTCGACGACGACACCACCGTCGCCTGCGAGCAGCCCAGCGGCTACGCCGATATGGGCGGCGACTGCGACGACGGCGACACCGACTTCAACCCCGGCGCCGCCGAAGAAGACTGCTCGGATCCCGCCGACTACAACTGCGATGGGTCCACCGGCTATGTCGATGACGACGGCGATGGCTTCCCCGCCTGTGAAGAGTGCGACGACACCGACGCCGCCGTCAACCCCGATGCCAGCGAGTACTGCGACGGGGCGGACAACGACTGCGACGGCGACATCGACGAAGAGCCCCGGGACGGCTCCACCTGGTTCATCGACGATGACAGCGACGGCTACGGTGTCGCGGACACCACCATGGATGCCTGCGAGCAGCCCAGCGGCTACGCCGCCGTCGACACCGACTGCGACGACGCAGATGCAGCCCTCAACCCCGGCGCTACCGAGCTGTGCAACGGCTTCGACGACAACTGCGACGGGCTCGTGGATGACGACGACCCCGCCGTGGCGGATCAGACGGACTGGTCTGTGGACGACGACGGTGATGGCTACGGTGCCGCCGCCGCGCCTGTGGTGACCCGCTGCGATCAGCCCAGCGGCTACGTGGCCGACGGCACCGACTGCGACGACACCGACCCCATCATCCTGCCTGGCACCCACGAGCTGGGCAGCGACCTGTGCTTCGACGGCGTGGACAACGACTGCGACGGCAACATCGACGCCACCGACGCCACCTGCGCCGCCTGCCCCTACACCTGCGCCGTTGAGGCCTGCGTGTTCGTGGACGGCGTACGCGAGGCCGAACAGAGCACAGCCCTGGCCTCCGCCATGGCAGGTATCGACAGCCTGGTGTTGCGGGATGCGACCTTCGACCGCGTGCTGGTGGGCGTGGCGGGCACCGTGGCGGTCTCCGAGGACTTCGACGCCGGCCTGGGCTGCTTCACCGTGGGCACCCTGGCGGGCACCACCCTCGAGGCGGGCAAGGCCGCGGCCTGCCCCTTTGGCGAATACGACTTCAGCGCCGGAGACTGGATGGTGGCCGTGGACGTGCTGGCTGACAGCACCGACGCCACCGTGGCGCTGATGGACGCCTTCTTCTCCGGCAGCACCTGGTACGACTGGGCCAGCACCCCGGTGCTCGACGACGGCGACGACAACACCGTGCCCTTCACCAGCGGGGCCCCCGACTTGGCCAGCGAGCACCTGGTGGTGATGTGCGGGATGACGCCGTAGCGCCTTAGGCCTTCAGCCCCTCCAGCAGCGCCCCCAGGTTGGGCTGTGTCCCTGCGATGGCTTTGTCGCTCTCCATCATCGCTGGGGTGCCGGTGGCGGTGAGCAGCGCGCGCATTCGCGCTGGCGTCACCGGCGATCCCGTGCGCTGCTGCTCGGCGGCGCTGGCCACCGCGATCACGCCGGCCACTTGGGTGGCGGCCGCGGTGCTGCCCTGGAACCACTGCACCAGGTGGCGGTGGGTGCCCGAGGGCTTGGTGGTGTAGATGGGCGCCGGTGCGTGGGCATCCACCCGGGTGCCGAAGGCCCCCCGGATGCGGGTGGTGATCATGGGGGGTGGTAGGGGCCGACGCAGGTAGCCGGTGACCATCACTGCGCCCGAGTCCCGCTGCGCACGCTGGAACGCGTCCCCGTGCTCAGGGTCGTCCAGGTCGTGGGGGTCGTCCCCGGCGGCCTGCACCACGTGGATGCCCAGGGCGGTGGCCAGGTGGATGGCGGTGAAGGTGGCGGGGTCGCCTTCTGCGGGTAGGGCCTTGCCCGTGTGGGCCAGCAGCAGCACGTCCCCCGCCCGCAGGGCGGTGCAGGCCAAGGCCACGGCGTCGGCGCTGCTGTGGTGCTCGCCGCCCCCTGGCCGTTCGGTCCACGGGCGCACGAACACGGCCTCGGCCCGGGGGCAGATGCCCACCAGGCCTTCGTGGATGGGCTGTGCGAAGAGCACCCCCAGGGTCCAGGTGCCCAGGCCGCGGTCGTGGCGCTTGGGGGGACGTAGGTCCTTGACCTCGAGCTGGCGGTAGTCGGGGTGGGTCGGCTGGTAGCCGGGGGCCAGGAACGCCACCCGCACTCCTTGGCCCGCCTGGCTGGGCCAGAGATCCTGCTCGAAGACGGCCATGCCACCGGGAGTCTCCCCCAGGTTGGGCTGCCACAGCACCTCGCCGGGCATCCGCGCGAGCTCTTTGATGGCACCGTCGGGGCTGCCGTCGGGCGCCGCGTCGTCGCGCTTGGTGAGGGTGGGCGGGGGGCCGTCTCCCCAGGCGGCCAGGAGATCATCGGCTGCGTAGGGCGGGTTGAGGCGCAGGCGTAGGAAGCGGCCCGGATCCAGGCTGGGGTCGGCGCCTTGGCCGAGCTGTTCGAGGCGATGGATGAGTGCCGCGGTGGTGCGGGGGAGCACCTCGGGCATGGCCCAGCTCACCATGTCCCGGCCGAGATCATCCGTGAGGGTGCGTAGGTGTCGCAGGATCTGTTTGCGGTCGTCGGTGCTCTGCGGATCGCTCAGCTCCACCAGCAGTTGCTGGGACGGGGAGCGGGACTTGCTGCGGGGTGGCATGGATCGAGTGTAACCACGGGGGTGGTGGTGGTGTCATCGGGCACATTTGTGGCCATGCATCGAACGCCGAGCGCCAGAGGGCTGGCTGCCGCGCCTAGTCCAGACCTGTATCCTCGAGCACGCTGGCGCTCAGAACCACCTCCACCATGCCGCCGTCGCTGGCATCGGGGTCGTTCCAGGTGAAGCTCAGGGTGCCGGAGAGTTCCGCCGCTGTGGTGGGGGTCAGCTCGATGGTGAGCATCGCTGAGCTGTTGGTGCCCACGCTGATGCCGTCGTCGTAGCGGGCGATGAACGGCTCGGTCACCGCGATATCCGACAGCTCGAGCAGGGCGGTGCCAGTGTTGCCCACACCCAAGGACTCCCGCAGGGTCTCGCCGATACGGACCTCGCCGAAGTCGATGGACGTCTCGCCCAGATCCAGGGCGGGGGCTCCTGGGGCCTCGGTGTCGTCCTCGCAGTCCGCGCAGTCGATCTTGTCGTCGAAGCAGCCGCTCAGCAGCAGCGTCGCGAAGGACAGGGCCCTCGCTGCAGCGGTGGTGTGGGTTCGCATGGTCTTCTCCTGGCCCTGCCAGGGCGAAGCTTACCATCGGCTGTGGCCACCGGATGCTATGGATTCGAACCATCTCGCCCCTGGAGTCCCATGTCCCTCCGCCGCACGCTGCTGCGTTCCCCCGGGTTGCTGCTGGCGATGGTGCTACCGGGCTGCGCCTACCACCACCCCCGCTCGTCGGACGCCCTGTTCCCCGACACCCCTGTGGTGATGGGCCATCGCGGCGCCAGGGGGCTGGCCCCCGAGAACACCATGGCGGGCTTCGAGCGCGCGGCGGATCTGGGGGTGTCCTTCGAGCTGGACACCATGATCTGCGGCAGCGGTGAGCTGGTGGTGATCCACGACTGGGATCTCATGCGCCTGGCCGGGGTGGAGGGTCGGGTGGCTGAGACCCCGTGGTCGGAGCTGTCGGGTCTCGACGTGGGTAGCCACCACAGCCCAGAGTTTTTGGGCGAGGGCATCCCGCTGCTGGCGGACGTGCTCCGGGAGATCAGCCCTCGGGTGCTGATCAACATCGAGGTCAAGGCGGATCGCAGCACCGACAACGGACGGGTGGCCGACAAGCTGGTGGCGCTGCTGGCCGAGCAGGGCCTCGAGGACCGGGTCATCGTCACCTCGTTCAGCCCCCTGATGCTCGAGGCGGTGCGGCTGCGCAACGCGGCCATCCTGCGGGGCCAGATCTACCGGGGCTTCTCGGCGTACGAGGACAACTCCTTCGTCGAGAAGCTGGTGCTGTCCAAGCTGCTGTTCAACGGCAAGGCCCAGCCAGATCTGCTGATGATGGACCACCAGCGCGCCGAGCCCCGCTATGTGCGCCGCATGAAGCGCCGGGGCTACCGGGTGTTCACCTGGACCGTCAATGAGCCCGAGCGGGCCCTCGAGTTGTTCGCCATGGGGGTCGACGGGGTGATCACCGACTACCCCGATCGTATGCTTCCGTTGCTGGAGGGAGGGTCATAATCCCTCATCTGGCGCCTACGCGTTATTCGGCTGCCGCGCCCCCTGTCCTCGGTGGAGGTACCCCATGATCAAGACCCTCTTCGTCCTCTCGATGCTCCTTCCTGGCTGTCGCAAGATCTACTGTGGCGAAGGCACTCACCTCGACGGCCTGGCCTGCGTGCCCGACGATGACACCGCCGTCGAGGGCGACACGGACACCGACGCCGATGCCGACAGCGACACGGACACCGACTCCGACGCCGACGCCGACAGCGATGCCGATAGCGACGCCGACGCTGACGCCGACGCGGACTCCGACGCTGACGCCGACGCGGACTCCGACGCTGACGCCGACCGCGAGGGTTCCTGCGCCCGGCCCGTCGAGCTGGACTTCTCGGGTATGGCCAAGCCCTTCGAGCTGCCCCATCGGGCTACCGGCGTCTACACCGACCAGGTCGACTGCTACAGCTCATGCGCGCCTGGCACCGGCAACAACACCGAGCGGGACATCGTCTACCGGGTCACCACCGACCGGGCCGCGACGCTGTCGGTGACCACCAGCGACGAAGCTGGCGCCGACCCCATCATCACCGTCCACAGCGCGTCGGCCTGCGGCTCGCCGGCGGAGCTGTCGTGCGTAGACGACGTGGGCCCAGGCGAGATCGAGACCATCGAGTGGTCCACCGCCGATGGCCTCGAGGCGCGCATGGTGTCCATCAACGAAGCCACCGCCTCCGGTGTCGAGTACGTCATCACCTGGGCCTACACGCCGGTGGAGGGTGACACGGACACCGACACCGATGCGGACACCGACACCGATACGGACAGCGACACGGACACGGAACTTTAGCCGCTAGAACGCATACTTGACCTCGGTGAACGCCCGGCGCTCGGACTTCATGGCGCCGAAGCGGGTGTCCTCGGGGCCGCCGAACAGCAGCACGCCGGCCAGCAGCGTGAGCCCATCAGCGGCGCGCCAGCTGGCGTAGCCCAGCTCGAAGTGGTCGCCGTCGGGCAGGCCCTGCACGCCCACCACGCTGACGGACACGGTGTCCTGCCAGGTCCAGGCGACCCGCTCCACCAGGCCCCAGGCGTCGATGGGGTCCACCTGTGGGTCGGGATCCCCCAGGGCCTGCAGCGCGGCGAGGTCCTGGTCGGGTTCGTGGCGCCACAGGTGGTTCGAGGTGCCCTGCACGGTGATGTTGAAGTTGGGGTGGGGCACCCAGGTGAGCCCGGCCACGCTGGCCAGCTCGGGATTGCGCACCGTGGGGTCGTCACCGTCGAGGTCTTCGGTCCAGGTGTTGGCGGCCTCGACCTTCAGCAGCAGCTGGGAGCCGATGGCCCGGGACAGGTCACCACCCACGGCGTTCATCATGCCGTAGTGAGGCTCGAGCTGCAGGAAGGGGTCCAGCTCGAGGTCCATCACCATGGTCATGCTCGGACGTTTGTCCATGCCGTGGAACGCCATCACGGAGGCGTCGAAGCCCCAGAACAGGGCCGAGAGTCGGGCCCCAACGTCGCTGTGGGCGAGGTCATCGGGGGGCATCACGGGGTCGGCCACGCCGATGTCTTCGGTGGCCATGGCGTCCAGTCCCATGGCGTGGGGCTGGGCCCACGGGACCCACACCACATCCAGGCTCACATCCCCGAGGTAGCCCGTGGCACGCACGGCCCAGGGGGCGATGCGGTAGTCCTCGAGCTCGTTCGAGATGTTCACGTAGTCCCAGGGGGTGAACAGGTCGGTGGGGTTGGTCCAGTCGGTCTGGCCCCAGAACACGTACTGCTTGCCCAGCGCCAGATCGTAGTGCCGCTGGTGCAGCCCCACCTTCAGCTCTACGGGCAGGATGGACAGCTCGGCGTCCCGGTCGCCGGGGTTGCCCGGGTCGGTGGCGCTGGCCTCGAGGTCCAGGTCAAAGGTGGCTCGGAAGTCCGCGGGTCCTTGACGGCCCGAGGCGTCGACCTGCAGCCGGGATGAACCCTCGAGCATCACCGGGTCCTCGAAGGCCACCGAGCCGGTGGCTTTGGCGTAGCCGTGCAGCTCGATGGGTTCGGTGGCGTGGGCCGAGGCTGCAACCGCGATGGCGATGAGGGAACTAGAAACCATTCTGCAGCGCCCGCTTGGTGAACCAGGTGGGGTCAACCCCCATGTCCACTTGCAGCTCGCTCATGGTCATGCGGCTGGTGCGGCCTGAGCCCAGGTCGGTCATCAGCATGTCGGTGGCGAAGGGCACCTCGCCGAACAGCTCGATGGTCTGGACCATCATGCGCCGGGACAGGGCGCCCTGGCGGTCGTAGAACTCGGTCTTGCGGGTGGTCTTGAGGGCGCTGTCGATGAACCAGTGCACCTCGGTGCTGCCGGTGTCCTTGGCGATCTTGTCGCTGGCGGGCTTGGCGATGACCTCCTGGCAGGGGTGGCCGTCGACGTCCACGGTGGCTCCCAGGGTCCAGACCCACTCGTCGATGTCGGGGCTGCCGATGTCGTCGTAGGTGAAGTCGCTGGACATGAAGTTGCCCTTGCGGCCCGAGCCCACGATCTTGTTCGCCTTGTGCAGGGCCGGGATGTAGATCCAGCGCTCGTCCTCGCTGTCGGCATGGCCCAGCACCAGGAAGGCGTTGCCGCGCATGTCGGCGGGTTCCTGCATGTACAGGATCATGTCGCTCTCGCCCTCGGCGTTGTCCCGGGACGCCATCTGGAAGGTGCGGACCTTGGTGCTGCCGCTGGCCGCGGTGATGGTCAGGGTGGAGGTGCCTTGCATGTCCTCGAAGCTCGAGCGGTTGAGCACGGACTCCATGAAGACGCGGCCGTCGCCGTCCGAGGCGTGGGCGGGCTGAGACAGCGCTGGCAGCAGGGCCAGCAACGCCAGGCCCAGGATCGTGCCCTTGCCGAGCTTCTCGGCGGCCTTGGGACGCAGCCCGGTGAAGATGAGGGGCAGGATGGTCAGCGCGCCGAGCGCCGAGAACGCCATGATCAGGCTGATGAGCAGACCCATGGTCTTGACTCCCTGGAATGAGGCCAGCAACAGGACCAGGAAACCCCCGGCAACCGCCAGCGCGTTCATGAAGATGGCCACCCCTGCTTCGCCCATGGTGCCCCGCAGGGCCGCGACGGGCTCGCCGTGCCGGGCGAAGTCTTCCCGGTAGCGGTGCACGAAGTGGATGCCGTAGTCCACGCCCACGCCGATGGCCATGGAGGCCACCCCCATGGTCATGAGGTTGATGTCCAGGCCCAGCAGGCCCATCAGGCCAAAGTTGAAGAACAGGGCCACGAACAGGGGCAGGGTGTTGATCAGGCCCAGGGTCCCTGAGCGGAACTGGGCTGAGGTGAGCAGGAAGACCAGCAGCAGGGAAACCAGGATGCTGATGCTCTGACCCTTGGTGATCAGGTCGTTGACAGCCAGCATCAACACCGCCATGCCGGTCATCTCCACCTTGGCGCCCGCAGCGCCGGAGGCCTGGTGTTCGTCCAACCAGGCCCCAACATCGGCCACGATGCGGTCCAGGTCTTTCTTACGGTCGGACTTGAGGAACACCGTGACCTTGGCCGATCCGAAGTCGTCGGTGACGAAGTTGGCCAGGTCACCGGGCTTGCCGGACATCTCGAGCAGGGAGAAGTAGCCACTGACCACTTCGGAGCCCGCCACGGTGCGGGTGATGGGGACCTCGATCTCGTTCCCCTCTTCGTCCAATTGGTAGTCGATGCCTTGCTCTGTCTCGCTGGCGCCGGGCAGGCGGTCGTGGGCGGGATCGCCGGCGTGCATCACCCGGTTCATGCTGGTGAGCATGGGTACGATGCTGGACGAGCCACCCACCTGATCCTGGGCTTCTGCCCAGTCCTGGAACTCGGCCACCAGCGCCAGGAACTCTGGGCTCTTCACGGTGCCCGGCTGGCCCTCGAAGACCACCTGCAGGTTGCTGACCCCGGCGAAGTTGTCGTTGAAGAACTCGCTGGCGATGCGGATGGGGTTGTCTTTGGGGAAGTTCTCGTTGACGGAGGTCTCCACCTGGACCTTGGTGGCGCCCCAGATGGACAGCCCCACCAGCAGCAGGATGACGCCGGTCACAAGGGGCTTGTGCCCGGTGAGCCAGTCACCCCAGGCCATGAGCAGGCGCTGCAGCATGGAGGCCTTGGGCTTCTCCTGCTTCTCCCGGGCGCGCTTGGGGGTGGGCAGCAGCACCAGCACCGCGGGCACGAAGGACAGGGAAAACAGCAGCGCCACGCCGATGCCGAAGGCGGTGAGCCCGCCCAGGATCATGATGCTGCGGACGCCGGAGGTGTTGAGGGCCAAGAAGCCCGCCGCTGAGGTCACCGAGGTCATGATCACCGGCCACCGCAGGTCGTCCATGGTGGAGATGACCGCGGCCCTGCGTTCCTGGGTGCGGATGCGGACCATGAAGGCCTGCACGATGTGCACGCCGTCGGCCACGCCGATGGCGATGAGCATGATGGGCAGGGCTTCGGTGCTGTGGGTCATGGCCAGCCCAGCCCAGCCCATGCCCCCCATGGTCCACAGGGTGGCGCCCACCACCACGCCGATTGGCAGGAAGATGCCGCGGAAGTTCATGAACAGGGCGCCCAGCAGCACGATCATCAGCAGCAGGGCCGACGAGGTGAGCATCCCCGTCTCCTTGCCGATGGTCTTGGATGAGACGTAGGTCGTGACCGGACGACCGGCTGGGTACAGGGTGACGGTCTGGGCCGTGGGGTTCCCTTCGCCGATGGTGGCGATGGTGGCGTTCAGCGCATCGAGCACCTGACCCGCGGCCTGTGACTCGGTGACCTGCAGGTTGGCCTCGAGGAAGATCATCATGGCGGCTACGGCGCCATCTTCGCTGACCACCAGGCCCGACAGGGCGTCCTGCTGGATCAGGAAGTCGCGGAAGGCCTCGGCTTCGGCGTCGGTCTCCGGGAAGGGAACGGCCGCGTCGCGGATCTCCATGCCCACGTCGGTGCCCACCACCACGGTGGCGTTGGTGGGGGAGACCACCTGCTGGACCACGGGCAGGTCCTCGACGGCGGTGGTCAGGGCTTCGACCTGGTGCAGTGTGTCGGGGGTCCACAGCTCCGGGTGCTCGATGCCGACGAAGATCATCTCCTTCGAGGGGAACATCTCGCCGATGCGGTCATACAGGACCTTCTCGGGCATGTCGTCGGGGAGGTCCCGCAGGACGTCGGGGTCGACCTCGAGGTTCTTGA
>Ga0307987_1001501_pt1 | contig 12785 bp, 9 predicted proteins | sample EllFjometagen181_FD_203157 | JGI IMG/M metagenome (GOLD analysis project Ga0307987, IMG submission 203157) | Marine microbial communities from Ellis Fjord, Antarctic Ocean - #181 | ecosystem: Environmental > Aquatic > Marine > Unclassified | place: Southern Ocean | collected 2014-10-08 | reverse complement strand
CCGCATTGCATACGGGGCTACAAAAACTTGACTAGTAGGCCATTCGCTTTGCTTCCCGCAGACCGGGACTAGCAGAGCTAGCTCCCCTATTGTTTATCTTTAATGGTTAAAACCTCTCTTGGCACACGACCAGAGAGAAGTGAGACTGGAGACTTTGTAGATTGGGAATTTAAACGTTCAGATATTACATCAAAAACAGGTGGTGCAATAGGTGGTGCAATAGGTGGTCAAATAGGTGGTCATATCAATTTAACTAAACGACAGATTGAAATCATTAAATTGATTAATAATGATAATAAAATCTCTTTACGCACTATAGCCAAAATCCTTGAGATTAATGAGTCAGCAGTAATTAAACACCTGAATAAACTTAAAGAAAAAGGTGCTCTGAAACGAATCGGAGGAACTCGTGGACACTGGGAAGTAATTAATAATGGATAATGGAAATAGGATTTTCAACTTACCCTCTTAATTCGAATCATTTGCGTCCTTTGCGTGTTTTTTTCTCTGTACTACAACCCTTCATTTTCTTGCCTGTCCGCCGTGTAGGCCATTCGTTACACTCATTGCTTCACCCTATCGTTTATAATTAATGGTCAAAGCCTCTCTTCCGTTGGTCGAGTGTCGAGCCGTAGACAGGAACTGCGAAGGCTGAAGTCCTGAAAGGCGAAGACTGATTTTATAATCGATTATTTTGAAAGCTGTCTACAACACTTTTGTATTCAATATGTTGCAATGTAAAATATCAACCACCAACTTTTTAGTTCTTATTATATTCTTTGTGCTCTTCGTGCGTAGGCCATTCACTACGTTCATTGCTCCTCTATTGTTTATCTTTAATGGTTCAGGTCGTGTGTCAACAATAGCGGGCGTCCCATCTCATATTAAACAGTAAGACCTAGTTTACACTCCTGAACATGCTATCCCAGTTATCTATAATTTTCAAGGATTTGGACTCTAGAACCTTATAAATATCCGGTAAATCACAAACTTTTAGCATTCCAGGAGGCATATAAGACAAAGGCCAGTATGTCATAACATCTTCAATCATTTGTTCGTATGAAGTTGGTGCGTTGACGAGCGTGACCGAATTAACTTTATCCGACAAAACTGCGGCAAAAGCCGCGACAATCGCGCCTAAACCACGACCAACTAGGTTGATTTCTTTTGTGCCGTTGGCTTTCAGAAGATTGATTGCCGCCAATGCGTCTTGAACTTTGCCTCCAAGAAATGTCTTATTCAGCATTATAGAATGAGCCGCATAAAAATAATCAGCTTGATAAGGATTAAAATAATCATCTCCGCCATCACAAGTCATTGGAGTTGAATCACCAGTGCCGCGAACATCCAAAGCAAACAAATGATTATCAGTATCAAGATTACTGATGCCTGCTTCTATTTCCTCTTTTGCATCCAGATGCGATATATATAAAGTTGCAGAATCAAATGTTGGCACATTAAAAAAGGCTTTTTCTTCATCTATATGGCGCAATATGCAATTGATGCCCGTTTCAGTAATCAGACTGAACTGACTATACATATATTTTCCCGACCACGGCTTGTAACGCAAAACATTATATTCCGGCACTTTATCAGTTTGGGAGATTTTCAATACTTTCGCTAGGGCCGCCGGTAGATCAACAGGAAGTATTCTGGTGTTTTTCAAGAATGCCGCTTTTTCCCTGATAAAATCAGCGACAACTCGAGCATTTTCTATTTCACAGGTATTTCCATTAGGAGTACAGTACAATTCTTCATCCGGACGAATATCAAGCTTAGGTTCTTTTCCGGCATCTTCAATTCCAGCACATGAACAGAATAATTCATACATTTTTTCGCGATTATTCTGACAATAGCCATGACTACCTTCGGAAATTTTCAGCTGTATATTATCTTCATATCCCAGTAAGGAGTACACTTTTCTAGCATCTTCGTAAGCTTCAACAGCTCCGCGAGGATCAAAGAAGTCATTACTTTTAGCCAGAATCACACTTGGACGGGGTGCTTGCGCGATAAGAAAATCTACCATGTCACAGCCGGATGCTATTATTCCCGGCGGAATTTGTTCTGAATCACACGGCAGTTCATTATTAAAGTTGCGCATAAAAGTCGTAATGTAACAAGCGGGAGCCGCCATTGTCAAACGATCATCCAGAGCATTAATATAAGAACAGGTGGTACCGCCTCCAGAATTACCGGTTACACCAAGTTTTGAAGTATCTATTTCTGGGCGTGAACAGAGATAATCAATACCACGAATACCGTCCCAGACCCGCCATGTGCCGAAGAATTCATCACACAAACGCAATTCTTTACCCAGCATATTATGGACCTGCGTACATGACCCTACAATATTTTTGCCTTCCGGAACCGCGTCAAACTGGTGGCGTTCACCTTGACTAGCCGGATCGCAAATCAACACGGCAAAACCTTTTTTAACTAAGCCCTGACAAAAACTTTGATATGCGCCTTCGAGTTTACCATTTAATGAATGCCCGCAGACTCCGAGAACCGCAGGCACCTTGCCTTTAATATTACGCGGCATATATAGCAAAGCACTTACCGGGAAATCCGGGCGGCTTTCATAGATAACTTTTTCAACAATATAATCCTCGTATTCAACTAAACCAACAATTCTGGCGTTCAAAGGAGTCTTTTCAGGCAAAGTGCCAAAAGATTTCTTTATTTTATTCTTCACATCGGCCACATAAGCAATTGCATCATCACGAGTTTTTAGTTGTTTCAAACGCTCTTTACGCTGTGCGAAAATCGGCAAGAGTTGTTGACTATAATATTCCTGGAGCATGTGTCCATAAACAGGAGAAGTGTTCATTTTAATTAGTTTACCTTTGTTTAGTATTTTAAAGTTGGTTCCACTGAAAAGACATTCTTTTATTCGTTTGATTTTTCATTCAGGTTGCCAATTAGTTAATCAAACTTTTTTCATTTTCTGATTCGTTATCTGGCATTTCATGCTCTTTTTTTTTAAATTCAGCTTTGTCTGCAAGCGAAACACGTCCATCTACCTGTCCGTTGCCTAACGGATTAGTCACTAGCGCTTTAGATGGGCAACTCTTTTCTGTACAAATTTAAAAGATAATTTTATTGTCTCATTTATATAGGTGTTTTAGATCTTAAACGACCATGTAATCGCTGTCTATTATACCAGTTTATATAATCAAGAAGCTTTAAATCCAGTTGTTTAAGAGTATCAAAAATTATTCCACTAATAAACTCTATTTTAAAGATTTTATATGTTGCTTCAGTCACAGCGTTGTCATATGGACATCCTTAGTAAGATGAGTTAGATATGGTGTGTGACACAAACCATTAAAAACTTACTAATACTTAATATTATCCTTCTTTATATATTTAAAAAAATCAGCCTGCTGATAACCCCTTGTTTTACCGCTCGCTTAAGGTTAAATATACCTTACAGTATTTACCACAAATTTCGCTGCCAGTCCCTAGTATCCATGTCGTATTGAAAAGCTTGCCATCTGCTGCCGCAACCATAGAACTTAAAAATGCAAACTAAAGGTTATCCGAAAAGGTACCTCAATATAATAACGGTAATATGAAATTATCATTCAAAAAGCATCTCACGTTGATACTATTGTGGGGCGCATAGGCAGTAGTCACGACATGCAAAACATTGATTTAAGAATGGTCAGCTCTTCTGGAATTGTTTCAGCGGGGCCATTGCCATTCTGCAAGTATGATTCCAAAGCAACCCATCCATTATAGCCAGTATTGATGATAGCTTGGGCAATTTTCTGATTTTTGACTATACCTTGGCCAAAGTATGTGCCGTGATATCCTGTAGTGCTGTTATCCGCTTCAAAATCCTTAAAATGAAAATGGCACGTCTGATCAATCAGTTGGCCGAAGTTGTTTTCTGCATGTTCACCTACGGCCTCGAAATTACCCGTATCAAAAACAAATTTAACTCGGTCATCTGTCTGACGGAGAATGTCAAGACAGTCTGCTGCTGAACAAATTAATGTCGGAGATGGATCATAATCTTCAATCGCCAATACCATGCCACGTTTTTCAACATCATCAACAAATGCTGAAAGACCTTCAGCAATTAACATCCTTCCATCGTGTGGAGTTATACCTTCAACTAAAGAACAACCTGCAACATGAATGATGTCCGAATTCATTGCATCGCAGATATCAATTCCTCTCCGCATCTTTTCGTATTCTTCATTACGCATATTCTTATCGGCACAAGCCAGATTAGATATCAAATCCATAACCGGCATTGTTATCCCGTTATCCTTCATCGCTTTCTGGTATAGTTTTAGTAGCTCATCATTGTTTATAAAATAACTGGTAAACGCTTCAATTCCTTCTGCTCCTGCCTCAGTTAATATTTTAAACAATTCTTCATGGGAGCCATTATCACTATTAACCCAATCATTATACATAAATATCATTACTGCATATTTAATCATATATCATCTCTCTTCATTGTTGAGGAATCATCTCAATTTTGTCAACAAACAAACCTTTTATTTTACTACCGGCCGCAGCTGAAAACCAGATATAACTATCTTTTTCAGGTATAAATGGTTTGCCGACACTAATCCAACGATACTCTTCACTGGAAAGTTGTATACCATCTATCTGCTCGGTAAAACTTTTTTTGTCGGACATTTCTTTGCTTCTTTGTTTAGTAGGCTTAAAATACACCCCCACAGCCGCAACAAAATCAGAACTGGAATCATTTACGGGGCGTAACTGGACTCTAAGTTGATATTTACGACCTGGAATACATAAATTAGCAGGAAAACGCCATTGAACAAGCCATTTATCATTACATGGAAGAAGTGGTGCTATTCCATTCGCAGCCAATGGGTCTTTTTTGATAGGGTATTCATAGAGAGCTCCGTTTATTGCATAAATCCACAAAACACCGCTTTTCTGCACTTTCTCAAGCAATTCCAATTCATCAATATACCCTGACATTCTAATTAGTTCGGAATATCCTCCCATTTCTTCTCGTTTAGTGATCTTCTTAATTTCTTTTAGTAACCTGTTAAATCTTTTGGCAGGAAAATTATCTTTATTGTCTGGATATGACTGGAATATAGACTTTATCTCCATAAACGCAATTGGCACATATTGAACATCAATACGGTTATGTAATTCATTATTTCCGTCTTTATCAACTTTAGCAAATGCTTTGGCAAAAATCTGATTTGCTTTAGCAATAAATTCTGCTTTGCCATAGTACTCCTCAACTGATTTTTCAGCAGTTCCTGCCTGTTTTACCAATTGATAGTATTCATACATTTCCGGAGCTGCATTACCAAAGACGCCTTTACAGAAATCAAGAGCCAGCGTATCTGGGTCAAGTTTACTGTTCCATAGCATCTTGCTGAGTATCCACGCACGTAAAGCTTGTTGATCGCCTCCATGAGCACCGAACACCTCCTGAAACATAATGCCATCAACCCCATTCTCATGCCAGTACCTTAGATTATCTATTTTAGCAGAAAGAGAAGGAACTACTCTGAAATAATTGCTATAATCACAACCGTATTCCCAAACATAAACCGTACCAACAAGAGCTTTCCATTTGTCAAACTCCTCAACAGCAATTTTGTTTTTTCTGTATTTCTCATTTACATCTATATTATTTGCGCAAAACCACATTGCTATATTCGGTTCCATTTTCATATTAATCGGCGGTTTACGAAAATACTTGGAATAGACTATGAACTCTACTTTATAATCAGGATAATCTTGTTTTATTGTGCGTGCAACTTCATTAACCAACGTTAGATGCGCAGCGATAGGGCTTTGGTGATCCGCATTGATTTGTTCACAACGTTCGCAGTGACAGAAATCATCTAAACCATCGTTCTCCGCAATGGCAATAACAGTGGCATCTTTCCTTTTATTAGCTTCCAATGCGGCAATAACCCGTTCTTTTGCACGCCTAATTATTTCCGGATGTGTGGGGCAAATCTGGGTGTTAAACGGCGTACCCTCTGAATCTTTTGCAAACAATTCAGAATTGGTTGCAAACTCGCTCATTGGACATATATTGTCATAGGTATGACAAAACCAACCGTCAACATGGTCGAACTTATTCCATTGCATCACACGATTATGTCGTGTCCAATCCGCGGTGCTGGACATTGCAGTAGCAGTAAAAACAAATCGTTTTTGAAAATCAGGAATACTAATTCGATCAGTAATATCTACTTTTAGATTTTCATTTTTCGGAATTAATTTCCATTGGTGCGAATACCACCGACAACCCAAATTTTCCTCAAGAAAAGTTATTACGGCATTCATAATACCGTGCTCACCGCCAAGCAAAAATACATTGCCGGCAGACAATTTCACCGCAATACCTTCATCCCCGAGTGTAGCAGGTATTTTATCAAATCCCGCAGCTTGCGACTGAACTGTATTACCGATACTTATATAAAAACCTGCAATTTTCTCACTATCTTTCTGTACACGAAACTTCGCACATGTAATCTGATCCAGATACGTCTTTAGTTCAGTAGCAGCACAAACTTCTCCGCTCGAAGCATCCGCCGGTATAATAATATCAACCTTACTCTGACTATTAGAAGCCAGAGTAATACACTCCATTGAACCAGCTTGAACAATCACTCCACTTGACATAATAAGTAAACTAACTCGCATAAAACTAAAAAAATTAATCACTATATCTCCCTTAAAGCAGGTATGTTCGGATCCAAACAGATACCAGAACATACCCCGATAATTGTCTATCATTCGATTATTATTAATGTTCCTGTAGGCAGTGGTTTTAATGCCTGTATCTCTGTTTGAGTTAATGCCTTGTCGTAAACACGTAAGTCGTCTATTAAACCAGAAAACGGACGCCACAAATCCTTACGGTTGCCAACATAAAGATTACCATTCAGCCCCGTGAAGGTTGAACCACCCTTAGGGTTGTCCACCGTGGAGGGCATTATTTCTCCATCCACGTACAGAGTAACGTTGTTTGATAAGTCCTGCGTAAGAGCAATATGATGCCACTTGTCTTGGGTGTACGCCACGGATGACACCCCAAGATCGAAGGTGGCATTGTTAAGGGCCCCATTATACGTTGTCGTAGAAGCCCATCGTAAAAACATGTCTTCATATCCTTCACCTGTTCCAGCGGCTACTAGGTAGCCTACGTTTCCAGAAACTGCCTTTTCCCAGAACGCAATGGTAAACGTACCATCGTACATAACAGATTTATCAATATATATGGCATCGCTGGTGCCATCGAAAGTTGCAGCACCTTTACCGATTATTGCCCCAGCTGCTCCGGCTGATGCATCACCTACGGCTGTGCCGTTATTAGAACCAACAGAGTCTGTGAGGTCCGTGTCAAAAGTCCAATGACCGACCAGTTCCGCCGGTGCTACGGAGACCAACGCCTGTACTTCCGATTGAGACAGTTCATTGTCATAGATACGTAAGTCGTCTATCAGCCCAGCAAACGGGCGCCATAATTCCTTACGGTTGCCAAGATAGAGATTACCATTCAGCCCCGTAAAGGGGGATCCAGCTTTAGGGTTGTCCTCCGTGGAAGGCATTATTTGTCCATCCACGTAGAGGGTGACGTTATTTAATGTGTCCTGCGTAAGTGCAATATGATGCCACTGTTCTTGGGGGTACGCCCCGGATGATTGCCCAAAAGTGAAGGTGGCATTGTAAAAACTCCCGCTGTACTTTGTCGTAGAAACCCATCGGAAAAACATGTCTTCAAATCCAATGTCAGCTCCAGCGGCTACTAGATAGCCTACGTTTCCAGAAACTGCCTTTTCCCAGAATGCAATGGTAAACGTACCATCAGGGATTACCGATTTATTAATGTATATGGCATCGCCGGTACCATCGAAAACTGCAGCACCATCACCGATTATTGCCCCAGCCGCTCCGGCTGATGCATCACCTACGGCTGTACCATCATTGATGCCAACAGAGTCTGTGAGATCTGTATCAAAAGTCCAGTGACCAATTAATGTTGCGCCATGTGTCACTTCTGCTATTCCGAAACAGGCAGCGGCAACCGCACATACCAAGGACACTTTACGTATATTTATAATAGCTAGCACACATGCAATCCCTGTAGCCACCATTCCTTTTATTCTCTGTACATTCATACATCTACTCCTTTTTTATTGTTACTGGCTCTATCCCACCATGAGATAGATGCTTAATAATGTAAAATTAAATAATCAAATCATCTGGCGGTATTCCGCCTGCTGACTCCCTCCATATAAATCGCATGGACAATTCACGACGTTGCTGAGGAAGGTCAGAATCTTCCAGTCTGGCAAAAAGCAATTCTGTGATTGCATCCAGCGTCTCGTCAGTCCGCCGATCCACTGAGGCTATCGATGGATCAATAAGAGAAGCTACCTCGCTGTTGTTGAAGCCTATCAGTGCAACATCTTCAGGCACCCGTAGCCCTTTACGTCTTAACCACGACCACACGAAAAGTGCAATCATGTCGTTTTCACACATAATAGCATCAAACGAAAATTTTCCATCCTTTACGAGGTCGTCAAGGCGCATGCCAAGCGTAGAGGGAACCATGTTCGACAGAGCATCTGTCGAAGCCACAATAATGGCATCCGGCATCAGTTTCAAGGAATGTCGTCGGCATTCCTCTGTAAAAGCGTTAATCTTAAGTTGGCTTACGTATGGACCTGACATCACCAATAGAGGTCGCCGACGCCCGTTTTTCGCAAAATGCGCAGCCGCCTCGCAAAACGCACCAGTACGATCACGCACTACTTCATCACATCCAATTGCACCAATCGGAGCACTTGTTTCCAACACAACCGCACGGAAACGATCACGAAGATCCCCTTTCATCGCCTCTGTGACAATATGCGCCCCTGCTTCCGCCACAATCAGACCATCCACACCACGTCGCACAAAATCCTCAATTAATTGCATAGCTCCAAAGTACGTGCTCGGCAAATCACAAATGTACGGAAGGTAGCCTCGTTCCTGCAACCTACCAGCAATGCGTTGCGTCAAATCCACATCCGAAGGAATAGAGCTAAGCGACCAGATCACCGCAACTGTGTGCGTTTTGCCACCAGCCAACCCCCGCGCAAGCACATTAGGGCGGTAATTAAGTCTACTTGCAGCATCAAGAATCTTCTCCCTCGTCTTTTCAGCCACAACATCCGGTTTTGAAAATGCACATGCTGCTGTAGCCCGACTCACTCCCGCCAGCTGCGCCACATGACTAATAGTCGTAGTCACACCATTCCGCTTCTTTTGTAACTGCATAAATACTCCTAAAACAACTTAAACTATCATAATCATACCGGTATGATTATATACATTCTCTCCAATTAATTGGCATATAAACATAATAAAAATAATACGTCAACTATAAAAACAACTATATATTAAAAATCCTTGATTTTACGGTTGTGTTATTTTTTAGTTTGAGATTTGGAAAGCCATAGGCCTCTCACTTCGTTCGTTGCTCCCTTCTATATTTTCTTTTTAGAGAAAAAAGCCTCAACAAGCTAGCTTTTCAAAAACAACAACTTTCACCCGACCAACGGAAGAGAGGCTGGAGCTTGCGACAGCAACAAGCGTAGCGAAGAGGCAACTCCTCATTTTTCACTTTTTAAAAAGAATAAATTGTACACTTTCCTCTCAACCGTAAAACCAAGGTTAAAATCAGACCGGTATGATTATCAAAAAAAACTCATACTTATATAAATTCAACAAAAAGGGGTCAGTCCGAGAATATGGGATGAATTCACACAAACAGATCAGGGCGGAAGGTTGATGCCTTGGTTCTCGACCTTTTCACCTTACGGGAACGGCAACATGCATCATCTTGCGCCAAAGAACTCGTCCACCAAAATTGAGACAGATCTGCTGAACTTCAAAAATGAAAAGGTCGGCGTTGGCAGGACGCGTTTCCGCAATTCTGCGGGAGGACGCATTGTGGTGATGGGTATGTCCGTCACAGGCAACCTATCAGCTTCGCTCTCCAACTACCGCCGTGGACGGCTGATTCAAGATCTAGTCATGTGGGCCGGTGCACAGAATCTTGTATTTGTGCAAGATCAGCCTAGAATATTCTGCATTCTTAATCTCCCTCAGAATCCCAACGATAATAATATTGCCGGCATTGTGACCTTGATTAATCTCTGCTCCGATACGTGTAAGTCAGTTAAACTTCAGATTCCAAAAGAGTGGCTTGACTCAATAGCCACTACATATCTTGACGCTGACGGAAGATGGAAGGAAGCGGCGTATGAATTTATTGGAGGGACAGTACTAATAAAACATTCACTGCCGCTATATCATCCGCTCTACTTGCGTTTTATGAGAGAAAAACATTAATCGAATCTGAATTACTGTGATATGAATTCGCAAACAAGTCATTGCAGCAGACGCGGATAAGCCGCGCCGCTGAATTCGTCGTTGGCGATAAAACTTTTAGGAAACGTTTGAATCAAAAGCTCAATACTTGACAGAACCGACGACAAGATACAAAATACAAGAATCAATTAAAGATTGAAGACGAGCCCATCGAAGGATGGTGCAATGTTTTAGGGGAGGTTCTCTTCCAGATATTCATTGGAGAGTTCATGACATATATGAGTGACATAAGATTGTTTAGCATTAATTTTCTGCAGCAATTCAAAACTATCTTCAATAGTAAGATGAGTTGGATGTGGAGACAAACCATTAAAAACTTACTAATACTTAATATTATCCTTATTTATACATTAAAAAAGAGAATTGATCTATCTCACATTAAACAGGAAGCCCTATGTATTGCACATGTTAAGAGTTTAAACGAAATATGTGACGGAACTTACTTGCATAAAAAAGAGCTAACAAGAATTTGTAATATCACGTTCCCTAAACGCAATACCTTGACAAATGAAAATCGAACAAGAAATCCGGTGGCGGCAGAAGAACTTTATTGACAAACTTTTTTTAAATTGAACAGGATATCTCCAACCTTTACTGAAAGCAAAAACTAGGGCGGAGACTCTTGGCAGAGCCTAAGAGAGGCTGGAGCTCGCGACAGCAATGGAATGAAACGACCAAAGGGAGTGAGTCCCGGTCTGCGGGAACATTAGCCATTCATCCCCAATCAATAATCACTTGCCTCACGTTTTATCTTTATGAACATTATCGTTTTAGATAGTCTTTCCAACATCTTTGCAGAATGGCAGTCCACCAAAATTTTCATTTGTTGTATGGCAATTTTGTTTAGTTTCTCCACCCATTTTCCTGGACTTAAAACAAAACGTGTAAGACCTGCATTCATTCTAAAGTGGTCGAATTCGAGCACTTTAAAATCAGGATTATGCAATTCTTCCCATGTCCCAATAAATTCAATGGTTCCTCTGTTTCGTATACAATTCTTTCCTGCTAATTACAATCTGCCGGTTTTCCGCCGGCTTATAGTTTTACTCTCGCCTTTTTTTATCTACTCTATCAATATAGTTCAATCCCAATACTTCTCAAATTCTTTTTAATTTTCTCTTCAAGTCTTATTCCATCTTATCTCCCTATGAACGATTAAATGCCAGTTTTTCTATGCTTACTGTTTTTTAATTGCATCATCAAGTATTCTGATCCACTTACTATTGTTCCAGAAGGCTTTTGGATCATTCTTTGGAGCTCCCATCACGCTACCGGCAAATACGGTACACCTTCCTTTTCCAGCTTTTCTGGTCAACAGCAGAGAAAGTTGTGCGGAATTTGCAGAATTTTCTGCCTCCGGCTTGAGTTTCACTGTGTGGGCGTAAAAAATCTGCCCGATATCTTCTCCGCCAGCGGTTAGTTGCGAATTTTCAGGGAGCTTTATGAGATCCGCATTTTTTTCAATTTCACATGGCAATATATCTTCCAAAAAAGTTCCTTTCATGCTACCCTGACCAAGACTCATACTGCCACCTAAAATGATAAGGTGTCCTCCTGATTCTACCCAGTCTTTATAGGCTTTCCGTATTTTTATATCCATATTAGAGTCCGACCCGCTAACCGGTACATTCGGCATGATAATTGTTCCAAAAGGAGCAAGCTCCTCAACAGTTTTAGGCATTCCTCGAATTTGGTATTTTTTTGTCAGACTGCCTTCAGGAAAGGCTTTTTTTACAGCTTCACCAATATTGTAAAGATCATCATACATTCCCCTTATCCACAGGGTGTCGCTACGCTTACCAACTTTTGCTGTGACGGTTTCGCTCTGTTCCATCTTTTCAGCTATCTCTTTATCTGTATACGCTTCTATCAGTTCAATTTTCACCCAGTCCAGCATGAAACGGGGATCAACTAGCTTCTCATTGTCCGACATTCCCTCACCACCCAGGTGGGAAGGGACATCTTTTGCCAAAGATCCCTGCAGAAAAACAGTGAGAAAACCCACGCCATAGTGCTCATAACGGCCAAGTATCACAATCTCCTGAAATTCATTTGGTTTAATGTTCAGGTCGGAGTATTTTACATATCCCCACTTCTGTGACCTAGGCGTACCTGCCCTTGCTTTATATTTGCCGTTGCCAAGTGAAATGTTTTCATATATATTTTTATGGAATCCGCCAGTTAATTCGGTGGTCATCTTTACCCGCACAGTAATCTTATAAGCTCCTGGCATTATTCCCCTAAAATATGCTCCGATGCAGAAACTGCCGAGTTTACTATTCGCTCCGCTCGCTCTTCCTCCCACTGCATCGCTATCTTCAAATACAACTCGATTCATGCTCCATGAATGCTTTTCGCTCTGCTGAATCTCAATT
>Ga0307987_1001500_pt1 | contig 12791 bp, 11 predicted proteins | sample EllFjometagen181_FD_203157 | JGI IMG/M metagenome (GOLD analysis project Ga0307987, IMG submission 203157) | Marine microbial communities from Ellis Fjord, Antarctic Ocean - #181 | ecosystem: Environmental > Aquatic > Marine > Unclassified | place: Southern Ocean | collected 2014-10-08 | reverse complement strand
TTCAGGCTATACCGGTACGTATCCATCCTGAAGGAGACTGACTGGCCAATTTAAAATTCAGGATAAGTATGTAGAAGCCTAGATCGATTGTTTTCGGACGCGGGTTCAACTCCCGCCGCCTCCACCATTTTTATCAATAAAATCAATAACTTACAAAAAACACATTGGTTGCTCTGGTAGAATCCTGGTAGAATCCCAAATTGTTTAAAACTTGCTGAAAAAACACTAAGACCCAATATAGACGAGGGTCTTTTGTGTTTTTTGGGCTTAAATCCCAAGAATCCATTACACAGCACTATTCTGTGCCCTCCGGTATTAATTCATCCACTGCAATTGTATCTGCAAATGCTTTTTCAAGTCCGTTGCCATCATCTGGGGCAGGGATGTGATTGTAGTAGTGTTCAACAATCATCTTGGTTGTAGTGTGCCCGACCTGTTTTTGAACAAACCCCATCCGTTCATTATTATCCAGGGAATTTGTAATATAGGATGACCGGGTGTCTTTACAACTGCTGCCTGATCCCAATCCAGCTTTTATTAATGTCGGTTTGAATACATGGATGTTGACACTGTGCTGGTGAATATTGCGACCGAACCTATTCAAGAAAACAAACTCGGATTTGCCAAAGGTATGTTCCTTCTGCAATTGAAGAGCTTTCGTTGCCATCGGTGATAATTTTACAAACCGGACAGAGCTTTTTGTTTTCGGCTCTTTATACTCTCCTCTGACAAGGGTTTTACAGATCTGAACCCTACCGTCCTTAAAGTTGACTCTCTTCCATTTCAAGGCGGCAGCCTCACCGAATCGAACCCCAGTGAAAAACAAAAATTTAAACAGCGGATTGTAATAAACCGGTACTGTTTGCTAACGTGCGCAAGTTTCATTTGTTGACCAAAGAACTTGACCATGATGATGATGAAGTGACCGCCACAATGAAAATCCGGCGGACTAAAATCTATGAAAAATATGATTCAGAAATTAATGCAATGTATTAGTCATATGATTTCAAAGCAAAATTAGCTTGCTTTGAAGAGAAGATTTCATTAGAGGCCGCTGGATTTTTTTCCAAATGCAATATGGAGTCTTTTCATTCGCTTTCTGAGCGTAGATGGATTGATATTTAACAGTTTTGCAGCACCGTTCGGGCCGTGAATACGGCCCCGACACAATTTTAGTGCTAATTTGATATGGTTGACCGTAGCTGCATCAAGGGGAAGGAAAGTTTCTTTATTTGTATCTATGGTGATGTTATTTATATCTGCATTGGTATGGGGCAATTCAAAATTCAGTATAGGCCCATTATGTATGATCAGCGACCGTTCTACCATATTCTCCAGTTCTCTGATGTTTCCAGGCCAGTCGTACTGGCTTATCTTTTCTATGGCACCCAGTACAGGTGAAGGTATACGATTCCTTTTCATCTCTTTTGATTTTTTTTTGATAAAGTGTGATACAAGGTCAGGAATGTCTTCTTTACGCTCTCTTAAAGGGGGGATGATAATAGGGAATACCCTCAATCTGTAAAAGAGATCCGCCCGAAATGTGTTTTGTACAATCATTTCTTCAAGATTCCTGTGGGTGGCTGCTATCACCCTGATGTTTACATGGATTGTCTTGGTGCCGCCGATCCTATCGATTTCCTTTGCTTGTAATACGCGTAAAAGCCGGACCTGGGCCTCAGGTGTGAGTTCCCCAATTTCATCCAAAAAAAGGGTACCGCCATGGGCGCGTTCGATTCTTCCTCTTTTCCTAGAAATCGCGCCGGTAAAAGCCCCTTTTTCATGACCAAATAACTCGCTGTCGATCAGTGAGGCAGGTATTGCGCCGCAGTTGACCCTGATAAAAGGCCCTTTTTTGCGCAACGACAGGTTATGTATTTCGTTTGCAATAATTTCTTTTCCGGATCCCGTTTCACCCAGGAGCAATACAGGACTGTCCGTAGTCGCGACCTTGTGAACCATTTTTATAACATTTTTCAGCCCGCCCTCGGCACCGATTAAATCCTGGCTCGACATCATCCTGAGTTCTTCCTGGAAGTACTGGTTGTCATCGGTCAATAAATCTTTGAGGGTCTTTAGCTCTCGGTACCGAATATTATTGGTCAGGGCAATGGCACAAGGTTTGCTCAGAAGGCTAAAGAGTTTAATATGGGTTTTATTGAAATTGTGCTTGCCGTTATTGAGGATGGAAACCACACCCAACATCTGCCTTTCAAGAACCAGGTCCATGACAATGCCGGACACGTTGGAAACATTCATTTTCTTGGCATACAGGCTGGTGACGGGGTCATCTTCAAGCCGGTCAATCAGCCGGATTCGGGTGGAACGCTGGGCCTCTATCTGTTTGATCGCCTCGGGAGACATGGGAAATTCCAGGTCTAAGGCTTTGCCTGATTCGAGATTTGCCATGGCAATGGTTTTGGCAATTCCCGTATCTTTGTTGTAAATGTGCAGATCCATCTGCCCCGTCGGGAGAAACCGGCTGACATACAGCAGGCATTCGTGCAATGCCCGCTCAATATCCAGGCTACCGCATATTCTTAATGTCGCTTCACGGAAAAAAACATTCGAGTCTATTGGCATAATAAGGTCCTTTTAGCATTTTTTGTCCTATAGGCTAATTTATATGAAATTTGTCCTATATGCCAATTGTTTTTGTCCTTTGGGACACTTCTATAAAAACACCGCCATAAGCATTTGAATTTTTAACCTATTTTCCTTTGGCACATTAGATGCAAAACGTTTGGAATATAATGCGTTGGAATATTAGACCAAATTTTTTATTGGAGCAACAAATGTCTACAGAAAAAAGAATAGGGGCAACCATCGTTAGAAAAACTGGGAATTATGCCGTAATTTCACTTGACCGGCCTGGGAAAATGAATGCATTAAACCCAGATCTATTTGATGGAATCTTAAGGGCCGTGAGAGAAATCCGCACAGATGATGAAATCAGGAGTGTCATTCTGACCGGATCCGGGGATCATTTCAGTGCAGGCGGTGATGTCCAGGAGGACATTGTGCCTCTAAAAGACAAGTCCCTTGAAGAGTTCAAGGCCTATTTTAAAAGTATCAATGAACTGTACGTTGAACTCTATGAACTCAAAAAAACGACCATTGCCGCTATTAACGGATATGCCCTGGGTGCCGGATTTGATCTGACCCTATGCTGCGACATTCGTATCGCTGCAGATAATTCCAAAATGGGAGAATATTTTGTTCGAATGGGCCTTGTACCTGAAACAGGGACATACCTTTTGCCAAAAATTATCGGGTACAGTCAAGCGAAGATGATCTGCTTGACCGGTAAAACTATTGAATCGGATGAGGCACTGAAAATAGGCCTTGTGGATCAGGTTGTCCCGTCGGGAGATCTTTTGACAACTGCAGAAAAGTTAGCCCGTCAATTGTCACAGGGGCCGGCATCCGTATCCCTGATTAACGAAGCGATAAACACGCTCGGACAGATGCCGCTCAAAGAGGCGATCGAACATGCCGTAATGTACCAGTTTACCGCAAGCAGAACGCTGGATCATAAAGAGGCAGTTGAAGCATTTCTTGAAAAAAGAAAACCAGTGTTTAAAGGAAAATAAAGGAAAATAAAGGAAAATAAATAATCACTACCCATAACCTATTGAAAATAAGACCAATAAACGTTATTCGTTTCAGACCCGCAATACAATAGGTGGTAAACCATAGAGGAGAATATGGAATTCGAGCTTAATAGAATACAAAAAGGAATTCAAAAGGCTGCGACAGACTTTGCCAAAGGAGAATTTGATAAAGATCTGGCCATGGAGATGGACAGGAACCAAAGATTTCCCATGGACTTGTTCAAAAAGGCAGCTGATCTCGGATTTATCGGCATTCATTTTGATGAAGAGGTTATGGGAGGAGGCCTCGGACACCTGGAAACAGTTCTTACGGCTGAAGCCCTGTGCCGAAGAGACTCTACCATTGGAAGCGCCCTCATGCTCGCAGGATACGGGGCTGAGTGCCTCATGAATACGGGTTCCAGGGAGTTAAAGGAAGCATTCCTTCCCCATCTTGCCGAAGGCCGGATGCTTGCCGGTGCCCAAGTTCCATCAACCAACCGTGACACCCGCCCCCTAGCTGAAACACTAGCTGCCGAAAAAATCCATGGCGAATGGGTAATCAACGGCACGGTAAAGGATGTTATCAACGGCCAGACAGCAGGTTTTTACTGTGTGCTCTGCCGGACTGACAGTGACGCATCGCCTGACAAGGCCTACAGTCTGTTCCTGGTGGAAAGGGACATGGAAGGAATCAGTGTATCAGAATCGATTTCGTCATTTGGAATCCGCATGACTTCGATCGCTGACCTTAGGTTTTCAAACGTTCGACTTCCCGAATTAAACCTTATCGGCAAGGCAGGCAACGGTTTAAAACAGCAGGCTTCCTTCATCAATCAGAGCCGGGTCTTGATGGCGGCCATGGCCCTCGGGATCGGCCAGGGAGCCCTGGACCGTTCCATCACCTATGTGAAGAGTCGTGAACAGTTTGGACAAAAAATCGGCCGGTTTCAGGTTAATGCGCACAAAGTGGCAGAGATGATGCTTGGAATTGAACAGGCGAGAAGCCTGACCTACCAAGCCGCCTGGCACCTAAATCAGAAAAAACCGGACCTGAAACTGATGGCCATGGCCAAGCTTGCAGCCATCAAAGCCGCTCTTGAAGCTTCCCACGAGGCGATCCAACTCCACGGAGGATCCGGGTTCTGCACTGAAGCGGAAGTTGAACGCTACTGCCGGGACGCCAAAGCGTTAGAAATGCTGGGAGGCAGCACCAATGCCCTTAAAAACGACATCGCAGCGGGGATCATTGGAAACATAAAGTAGGACCTGTCTAAAAAAGAGGAATCATGGAATTATTAAACTTTACCGAACAACACAAAACCTATCGAAAACATTTCCAAAAATTTTTGGAAACAGACGTAATCCCTCATATTGACGACTGGGAACGTGATCATATGACGCCCAAATCCGCCTGGAAAAAGATGGGCCAGGCAGGCTTCCTGTGCCCGTGGGTTTCCACAGAATACGGCGGTATGGGAGGTGATTTTCTTCACTCGATTGTGATCAATAAAGAACTATCCTGGACAAACCATACAGGCCTGATGGCCTACCTTCACAGTGACATCATCGTGCCCTATATCAATACGTTTGGAACCCAAACCCAAAAGAAAAAATATCTTCCTGGATGCGTGTCAGGTGACATTGTCATGGCAGTGGCCATGACCGAGCCTGACAGTGGAAGCGACCTGGCATCCATGTCCACCACGGCCGTGGAGGAAGGCAACGAGGTCGTTATCAACGGCTCCAAGACATTCATCTCGATCGGATACAACTGCGATCTGGTGATTGTAGCGGCAAAAGATCCCAAAGTGGCCAATCCCCACAAGGCCATCTCCCTCTACCTTGTGGAAGACGGAACTCCCGGGTTTATACGGGGCAGCAAGTTTGAGAAAATGGGGATGCACAGCCAGGACACGGCAGAATTATTTTTCAACAACTGCACGATACCAATCGAAAACCGGCTGGGAGAAAAAGGTTCAGGGTTTGTCATGCTTATGCAAAAACTCCAGCAGGAGAGGCTGATGGTCGCCATGATGTCCGTCTGGGCTGCAGAGTTTGCACTTGAATGGGTCACAAATTATTACCGGAAAACCGATACCAACGGGGGTGGACCGTCAACATCCCAGGCGGTTCAGTTTGCCATTGCTGAGATGGCAACAGACGTGATGGTTGGCAAAAACTTTGTATACAAGCTTGCTGCTGACCATATGGAGAAAAAATCGATCGTGACGGAGACTTCCATGGCGAAATTCTGGGCCTCTGATATGGCCAAACGGGTCACATCAAAAATTCTTGAAATGGTTGGTACTGATGGGCTGAAGCAAGGTTGCCCAGTCAGCCGGACCTGGTGTGATGTCCAGGTCTATTCCATTTTTGCAGGCACCAACGAGATCATGAAAACAATTATTGCAAAATCAATGAAGTTGTAAAAGGCAAAAAACCAATAAAGGAAAATATCATGGCACAAATCATTAACGATCAACGAGATATGGAGTTTGCTCTTTATGAACAGTTAGAAGCGGAAACACTATGTAATAATTCGCAATTTTCCGACTTCAACAAAAAAACATTTAATATGATACTCAATGAGGCCCGCAATCTTGCCATAAAAGAAATTCTTCCAACCTTTACAGAAGGCGACCGGGAAGGGGTAAGGTTTGAAAACAATCAAGTGTTTGTTCCCGATTGTTTCAAGCGGCCTTACAAGCTTTTCTCAGAAGGTGAGTGGGTTGCGCTGACCGCTGACCCTGAACTGGGGGGACAAGGCCTGCCAAATATCATCGCCCAGGCGATCAATGAATTCTTTTTTGGTGCCAATACTGCATTTGGATTTTATCCCTGGGCCAGTTTCGGTGCAGGGGAAGTGATTGAAAAATTTGGGACTGACCTTCAAAAGGAACTCTTCGTAAAAAAGATGTACTCCGGCGAATGGGGCGGAACAATGGTTTTGACTGAACCGGAGGCAGGATCAGATGTGGGCAATCTATCAACCTCGGCAAAGAAAAATTCAGACGGCACTTACACCATCAGCGGGAATAAAATCTTTATCACCAATGCAGAACAGGATCTTACCGACAACATTGTTCATTTGGTATTGGCCCGCATTGAGGGTGCCCCAAAGGGAACCAAAGGGGTATCCCTGTTCGTTGTACCCAAAATCTGGGTGAATGAGGATGGCACATTAGGAGAGCTCAATGATGCGATTTGTATCGGTATTGAGCACAAGCTGGGAATTACCGCCAGTGCAACCTGTGCCATGAGTTTCGGAACTAAGGGCAACTGCCGGGGGACGCTTCTTGGGGAAGAAAATAAAGGAATGCAGGTCATGTTTCATATGATGAATGCTGCTCGTTTGGTAATAGGATGCGTTGGATTTTCCAGTGCTTCTGCAGCATATCTGCATGCATTGGAATATTCCCGTCAGCGCCGCCAGGGGAAAGCGTTGGAAAACATGAAAGACCAAGAGGCCTTGCCGGTGCCGATCATAAACCATCCAGATGTCAGGCGGATGCTGTTATGGATGAAGTGCCATATTGAAGGGATGAGATCTTTACTCTACTATGGCGCCCTCTGCCTGGATAAGTCAAGCTATGCTGAAACACAATCGGAACGGACGTATTCCAAAGAGCTGCTTGATCTTCTTACCCCTATTATCAAAGCATATTGTACGGATCGCGGCTTTCAGATCTGTTCTGAGGCCCTGCAGGTCTTTGGGGGGTATGGTTATACAAAGGAATACCCTGTGGAGCAGCTGCTCCGGGATGCTCGTATTGCGCCAATCTACGAAGGAACCAACGGTATTCAGGGCATGGATCTGCTGGGAAGAAAAATGGGATTGAATGGCGGGAAAGTGTTTGTAAATTTGATCCATGAAATAGAAAAAACAATTGCATTGGCCAGTAAAAATCCTGCATTGAAACACCTGGCAACCGCACTGGAGAAAGTCGTAAATCAGCTGGGTGACACTGCTGCTGTCCTTGGCAAAAAAGCTTCAAGCCCCGCATTTAAAACCGCTTTTGCCCATGCAACTCCTTTCCAGGACGCGTTTGGGGATGTCATCATGGCATGGATGTTATTATGGCGCGCCAGTATTGCTGAACCAAAACTATCCCAAATTATAAAGGATTTGCCCGAAGATCAAGTCGCTACAAAAATCTCAAAAAATAAAAATGCTGCGTTTTATAAGGGACAAATCATTTCTGCTCAATTTTTTATTGAAACCATACTGCCGGTAACCCTGGGTAAACTCAATTCTGTTTCAACATGTAGTGATGCTGCTTCTAACATTCCCGAAGCAGCCTTTGGCAGTTAAAAGTTTTTTTTTCATATAGATATTTAAAAGGAGGTTTAGTGGATATTCAACAATGTACAGCAGTCGTTTCAGGTGGTGCATCCGGACTTGGAGAGGCCGTTGTAAGATATATGACGGCAAACGGTGGTAAAGCTGCCATCCTGGATTTTGATGCGGATAAAGGTGAAAAATTATCAGCCCAATTGGGGGATTCAGTGATCTTCTGCAAAACAGATGTCACTGATGAAGTTAGCGTCCAGGAAGCGATTCATAATACGGTAAAATCCTTTGGAGGGATTCATGTGGCCGTCAACTGTGCCGGGATTGTGGCGCCTCGAAAAGTAATCGACAAACATGGCAATCCCATGCCGATTGATTCTTTTAATCGAGTGATCCAGATTAATCTGATCGGTACCATGAACATTATCCGGCTGGCTACCGTTGAAATGCTGAAAAATACCCCCAACACAGACGGAGAAAAAGGTGTTGTGATAAACGTGTCCTCTGCAGCTGCATTTGACGGTCAGACCGGCCAGGCTGCCTACAGCGCGTCCAAAGCGGCTGTGGTGGGGATGACCCTCCCGCTTGCCAGGGAATTTTCAGATCATGGAATACGGTTTGTTACAATCGCCCCGGGTCTTTTTATGACCCCTATGATGGCAGGACTCCCTGAAAAGGCTCAGGAGGCCCTATCCCAGATGGCGCCCTTTCCAAAACGATTGGGCAAACCAGAGGAATTTGCAATGCTTGCGGGACAGATTATTGAAAATCCCATGATTAATGGTGAAACCATCCGGTTGGATGCTGCCCTGCGAATGGCGGCTAAGTAACCGACGGCTAAATAAAAAGGAAACATGGTTATGAAACTGAGAAGAGTTGCTGTAATCGGCGGGGGGCATACCCCATTTGTAACCCACTCGCCCAATACAAGTTTGGAATTGCTTGCAGAAGCATCAATGGATGCCATTGTTAATTCCAATATAAGCCCAAAAGATATCCAGGCAATCAACTGCGGTAATGTACTGGGAGACTTTACTGACGGGCAGGGAATGATACAGTCCTATCTGGCCAATGATATCGGATGCAATAACGTGCCGGCAACCCGATTTGAAGGTGCCTGCGCCACCGGTACCATAGCTGTCCGGGACGCTGCCATGTTGGTGGCAGCCGGTGTTTATGACATCATGCTGGTATGCGGTGTTGAAAAAGCCACTGCAATGGACACAGCGCTGGCAACAAGAACCTTTGCCATGTTCTCTGACAGCCGTTATGAAAACCCTGCCGGATTTACATTTCCAGCAGTATTTGCAATGCTTTGTCACCTTTATTCAAGCCATTATGACATTCCTCTGGAAAAACTCAAAGAACAAATGGCCCAAGTGTCTGTCCAGTCCCACTTTTATGGGGCAAAAAATCCAAATGCCCAGTTTCAAAAAGAACTCACCACTGAAAAAGTGCTGGCCGGGCCCATGGTAACGACACCCTTGCAACTGATGGACTGTTGCCCTTTCACCGATGGTGCTGCTGCCGTGGTTATAGCCTCTGAAGACGTGGCCAAAAAACTGACGGACAAACCCGTCTACATTGCCGGTACCGGCCAGGCATCTTCAGGGCACCTGGCCTCACAGTACAAGTATCTGCCCAGGATCCGGGCAAGAGAGATCTCAGTCAAACAGGCATACAAAATGGCGGGCATCGGCCCTGAAGATGTAGATATCTGTGAACTTCACGACTGCTTCAGCATTGCAAGTATTATTGCAGCCGAAAGCCTCGGGTTTGCAGAATTCGGCACAGCCGGCCAGCTCTGGGAAAAGGGTGATACCAGAATCGGAGGAAAGATCCCCATCAATATTTCCGGCGGACTGAAATCCAAAGGACACCCCCTTGGTGCCACAGGTATTTCCCAGGTCTATGAGGTAACCAAGCAGCTTCGAGGCGAGCTTACGGATCAGGGCCGCCAGGTTGATGGTGCAAAAGTCGGTCTGGTAGACACCTTGGGTGGGGACGGGATTATTGTCAATTTGGTTCTCAAAAGAGATTAAACCGATTTTATGAAAGGATAGCTTAAATGAAGTATAAAATAGATTTTCGAACCTATAGCAATGCACTCAAAAAAAATCAACTCCTTGGACTCAAATGCTCGTCCTGTGGTTGTATCACCTGTCCGCCCAAGATGGTTTGCCAGGAATGTGCCAGCACTGAACAGGAAATTATAGAGCTGAGCGGACAAGGTAAAATCACAACATTTACAACCACCTATGTTGCATCTTTGGGGCGCGAAGCCGAAGTGCCGTACACCCTTGTCATGGTTGCGCTGGATGAAGGCCCCTGGATTTCCGGGAACCTCATTGATATGGATCCGGCAAAGATCACCATGGACGTCATCGGCCGCAGGGTTACCATGGGGCATAAAGTATTTCACGGAGATCTGTATTCATCTGATGAAGCGGCCTACCCGGTGTTCAGTTTTAGTTAATTATTAAACAAGGAAATCAATTATGAAAGACGTATTTATCGTCAGCGCGGTAAGGACCCCGGTTGGAAAGCAAAAGGGTGCTTTTAGAAATTATATGGCCCCTGAATTATTAGCCCTTTCTCTTGACGAGTCTGTCAAGCGCATCGACATGGATCCTAATTTAATCGAAGATGTTGTTACAGGGACCGTTTACCAGGTAGGAGAACAGGGCTTTACACTTTCAAGAATGGGTATTTTAGCATCAAATCTTCTTCCTCACACCATCCCTGGGATTTCTGTGAACAGGCAGTGCGGGAGCAGTTTGTCTGCTATACAAATGGCCCACGCCCTCATTGCTTCCGGAAACATGGATACTGTCATTGCAGCTGGCTGTGAGGTGATGTCAAAATATTCGATTATGTCCGATTTAAACGGTCAGTTATATAACAAGGAACCCATGGGAAATCCATTTGGTGCCTTTTATACTGATAAATACGGCCAGGCCAATCAATTGGTTTCAGCACAGAAGATTGCCAATAAATATGGGATTATAAAAGAAGACTGCTTCGAATTTGCCATCAACAGCCATAAAAAAGCCCACATGGCCACGGAAGCCGGATATTTCAAAAAAGAAATTTTGCCGGTTAAAGGCCTTGATAAAGAGGGCAATGAGATCCTACAGGAAACTGATGAACCCATCCGCCCCCAAACCACAGCCGAAACCCTTGACGCATTAAAGGTCATACCGGGCACTGACTGGATAACAGCTGGACTGTCCAGTACAATTACAGATGGTTCTTCTGCTGTCATCCTGATGAGCGAAGAGAAAATGAAATCCTGCGGCCTTACTCCCATCGCACGAATTGTGGCCAATGCAGTGGTGGGTTCTGATCCGGAACTGATGTTGACAGGACCCATATATGCCACACCTAAAGTTCTTGAGAAAGCGGGCCTTCATCAGAATGACATTGATATCTATGAAATTAACGAGGCGTTTGCTCCAATTCCACTTGCCTGGGCAAAGGAAACAAACACCCCGATGGAAAAATTGAATGTTAATGGGGGCGCGCTTGCTCTTGGGCATCCGGTTGGGAACACAGGATGTCGTTTGTCTGTTTCAGCAATTTACGAACTTCAGAGACGAAAGGCCCGTTATGCTCTGGTTTCATTGTGTACCGGTGGTGGGATGGCTCCAGCAACTATCTTTGAACGGGCATAAAGGATTAACCAATTGTGTGTGGATTTGTATCACTTGAATAAGCCAACCACCCCATGGGTCCCCTTGCACTGTCGGATATGGTGGGCCTGGATACAATTCTTTTTATCATAGAATCATTTCACAAGGAATTTGGCGAAGATAAATACCGTCCTGCTCCCATTCTCAAGAAAATGGTAAGAACGGGTCATCTTGGCAGAAAAAGCGGTAAAGGGTTTTACGATTACACAAAATAAATAATACTGGGAGAAAGATATGGCACAGGTTGTTCCTTAACTTTATCTAATTTTAATTGACATTATTTTATTTTAAATGAACAATTCCTATCAAAACTTAAACTTATTTAAATGATTAGTCTTTGAATAATTCTATTGAGACCATATTCAAGAGAAACAAACAAATGATGACCTTTTTCAGAAATTTAAAAATTAGATTCAAACTTCTTGGCGGTTATTCAATTGTTTTTATTTTAGCCTCCCTTTTAGGGGGTGCTGTAATTTATTATACAGTCCGATCAACCATAGAAACCAATATTGAAAGGGAACTGACCAATTCAACCGCCGCCATTCTAAACATGGTTCAGACAGCGGCAAGCACTTCCATAAAAAATCATCTTCGGGCTGTTGCTGAAAAAAACAAAGAAATTATTCAACAGGTTTATGGTGACTATGAACACGGATTGATCAGCGAAGATAAAGCCAAAGCCTTATCCCGGAAAATACTGCTCAGCCAGACCATTGGAAAAACAGGATATATTTATTGTGTAGACACAAAGGGTGTCGCCTCAATGCATCCTAACCCAGGGGTTGAGGGAAAAAACTTTATGAATCAGAATTTTGTAAAGGATATAATCCGGTTGAAAAAAGGGTATCTTGAATATGCTTGGAAAAACCCCGAAGATGAAAACGAAAGACCCAAAGCCATTTATATGTCCTATTTTAAGCCCTGGGACTGGATTATATGCGTCTCATCCTATCGTGAAGAATTCAAGAAATTAATAAATATTTCAGATTTCAAAAAAAGCATTCTAAGTTTAAAATTCGGAGAAACAGGATATGCCTATATTATTGACAGCAAAGGCAACCTTATTGTCCATCCTTTCTTGTCCGGTAACTATTTTGATTTAAAAGATCAGCATGGCAATTATTTTGTAAAAAAAATAACCCAATTAAAAAATGGAAAACTTGTTTATTCTTGGAAAAATCCCCAGGAAACAGTTGAACGTGCGAAAAT
>Ga0307987_1001499_pt1 | contig 12793 bp, 15 predicted proteins | sample EllFjometagen181_FD_203157 | JGI IMG/M metagenome (GOLD analysis project Ga0307987, IMG submission 203157) | Marine microbial communities from Ellis Fjord, Antarctic Ocean - #181 | ecosystem: Environmental > Aquatic > Marine > Unclassified | place: Southern Ocean | collected 2014-10-08 | reverse complement strand
CACAAAACATGGGAAGCAACTTTTAAAGAATTGATATCAATTCCAAATAACGATTTTTTAAATGATAGGGAAGATTTACCACCGCAAAAAAGGCAGGTTCTAAAATGAAGTATATGCTTGATACAAATATTTGTATTTATATACTAAATCAGAAGCCGATTTCTTATATAAGAAAATTGGAGAATTTAGAAAAAAAATACACTTTAGCCATATCATCAATAGTTTTATCTGAGTTGCAATTTGGTGTATCTAATAGCAAGCACCAAGAACAAAATCAAATTAATGTAAATAGTCTTATAAGCAAATTAGAAGTATTGGATTTTAAAGCGCAATGCGCATTGTACTATGGCGAGATAAGAGCTGATTTAAAACGCAAAGGTATTATTATAGGGAACAATGATTTATTGATAGCGAGTCATGCGGTATATGAAGAAGCTACATTGGTAACAAACAACACTTCGGAATTTAAAAGAGTTAGTAATTTAAAAATAGAAGACTGGTCAGAAGATTGAAATAATCAACTTATACAATCATTTGGTAAGTGCCAAGTAAGGAACGGTGGAGCTCCGAAGAGCTTAACCTATGGATATAACCAACTCTATTATGGTTTTGTTGTTGTTCCTTGAGTTTTCTTAAACTTTGCAATATAATCTCACGAAAGATTTACAGATAAATTTGTAGCTAAGGACGATAGAACGATATGAACAAATCACAATTCAATAAATATATCAGAGCATCTCTGACAAAACGTTACAAAAACAGCAAAATAGAAGATGCTAATGAGCTGATAGATGTATTCATTGAGAGCGTAACTAACGCACTAGCAGAGAATGATGATATTTTATTAGTAGGATTCGGAAGATTTAGCAAAACTCACGTTGAGAGTAGAATGGGACGTAATCCGAGAACTGGAGAAGCAATAACGATTCCTGCATATACCCAACCAAAATTTAAAGTAGGTATTAATCTCAAAGAAGCTTGTAATAAGCACAAATCTAAAAAGTGATTTCAAGCCTATTGCAAAAGCAAAACTACCCACAAGGTACGAATATCTATTAGCAACAAGTTGTCCTTCTAAAAACTACCTTAAACCTCGTTATTTTACCATTCTATTCTTGGATAAAACCCTTAATTCAATATTTCACCTAAAATAGCCAATAATTTTCTAAAATCTAAAAAAATAAAAAGTTAAATTATCACCGAACAAAATCAAAAATTATTTTTCAAAAAAAGCTAATTCGCTAATTACCGAAATCAAAACCTAAAAACAAACAATTTTTTCTATTTGCCAACCAGGGGAGTTTGAGGGCACTCCCTCATCATTTTAAATTTAGTGAGCAGGGCGAATTCAATAATCATAATTCATAATTTTTAAAATTGATATTTCAGAATTTAAAAAAGTATAAAAATTATCAGTTAAAAAACAAAAAAATAAAGTTAAGTTATCCACAGAATTTTGGATTTTTTTTGCTTGTTTTTTATACTTTCAGTATTTTAAGTATTTTAGACCCCCTTGAACGGCAGTCATTCTGCGGGGTTCAGAGGATGAAAAACGACTTTTTTAGGGTGAAGTGCGACTTTTTTAGGGTGAAGTGCGACTCAAAATGTTAAGTCGTCTATTGACTTTAATCGACCAGTAATTTAAGGTCGTATTTTAACCCAATAGATACGTTTTATGAAAAAAATAAACACAAGTATTCCTACTATTATTAAAAATACAAATATAAAAAAACAACCTACTAAGAGAGGAAAAAAGAAAGAAAAGGACGCTCCATCTAGTGTAGTTGTTTTTCAACATAATAACTTGGTAGAGGCTAGATATTCCCTAACACTGCAAGAAAAAAGATTGATATTATGGTTGATATCAAAAATACACCCCGATGAGGAAAATTTTAAAAAACATGAATTATCTGTTAAAGAGTTTATGGAATTAATGAACTTGAAAGGCAATGCTAATTACAAAGAGTTACAAAAGATAACTTTAGGCTTAATGAAGAAAGTCTTAGTTATTAAAAGACCTATAGAGAAAACACTAACTCAAGTAAATTGGATTAATTATGCTCATTACGAGGAGGGTTCAGGAAAAATAGAAGTTAGTTTTTCTGATGTTATGAAACCTTTTTTATTGCATTTAAAAGGTCAATTCACAGCTATAGAAGTAACTGACTTAATGCAATTCACAAGTATACATGCAATTAGAATCTATGAATTACTAAAGCAATATGAAAATATAGGAGAAAGAACTCTTTCTATTAATGATATTAAGGACTGTTGCGGGGTCAAAAATAAATTAAATAAGTATTCTGATTTTGAAAAAAAAATAATTCTTATAGCTCAAAGAGAAATTAACTCAAAATCGGATATTTATTTTGAATTTGAACGTATAAAGCCATCAAGAAAGATAACGGGTATAAAGTTTTTAATTAGTAAGAATAAAACTTATAATTCTCAAAATACATCCGCAATACAAACGACGGAAACTAAACGTAAACCCCCATTGTATTATCAACTTGAAGAGTTTGGATTATCAAAACGAATCATTAATACATTGATGAAAGATAATGAAGAACAAACTATAGAAAATGCCATTAAGTGTATTGAAATACAAAGCACCAGAACGCTAGTACGAAATCCTAAGGCAATGTTATTGTCTGCTATTAAAGAACAATGGCATCCTGATAAATATAAACTAAAACAGTAGGGTTTTTCTTTAATTAATCTACTCAACCAAAACTCATTTTGAATCACTTAAACTAAACACTTGTATCAAAGTTTTTTTGTAGCCGTCGGCAAGACCGCAAGAACTTTTATAAAAGTTCTTTAAGTGCGCATTCAAAAAAATATGCTATTTCCTTTCAAGAATATTGAAGTTCTTTTTTCTGAATTAGAACTGGAATGATAGAACTCTTTCGCAAGAAAAGTTTTATACGCAATAGGCAAACTAAAGTTTGCTGCTGAATTCTGCTCAAAGTAAGAAAGATTTCTTCGTTTATAATTTTCTATTTTTAATATCAGAAATCAGTTCTTGGAAAAGGATAATTCTACTATCATTTTCCTATTCGTTTGCTGGGTAACTCATATTATTTTTTTGAATTTGAATAAGCAAATGTTGGTACAACATATATTGCGTATATAAAACTTTCCTACTGGAAGAGGTTTTATAACTAGTGTCTGAACGAAAAGGCTTGAAGACATTATATTTACTGACATAAAGGCAATATTTTTAATATGAGTTTTTATCGCATACTAAATAATTCATGTACAAATTGCTTTGAAACACGATCAAACTCGCTAAATTACCCAAAAACTCATATTAACTTACGCTCATAATTGCTGTTTTGTTGAAAAACTGAATTTATCTTAAATCACTGCTACACCTTGTATGAAGCGGGTTTTATGGCTTCGGGCTACCGATCTGATTTTGTAAATTCCTAAAAAACGCCCTTTTCGTTCAGACACTAACTACATATGCAAATTCAGAAAGGGGATTTAAGATTGAAGTGCCGGAGTGTCTTTAGAGCGAATTAAGTTTTTTGTTGTATCTCTGAGAGGGTATTGATTATGGGTATTGATAAATTGATACGTGCTAAGTTGAATTTCTTGACTGATTAATTTATCTAAGATACTAATTTAATCTTTGACTAAAGGTGTAATTAATGAAAAATAACTTTAACCCAGATAAATTCAAAGCATTTTCAACTAATAACAATACTGGTCCTAAATTTGACCTCACAGTTCAAGTACCAAAAATAAAACCTATAGATAATATGCCGGGCGCACCTAATTGGGGACAACCTGGACCTAATAAGCACTTCCCAAATGGTATAGTTCCACCTTTACAAAACATGCTTGGCAAGGAAATAATGCAAAAACAGGCGCAAATGGGAGCAAACCTATTAAAAGCCTTCAAAGAGAACCATAAAACTATTTCGTCAGATGATATTAGTGCTTTATCGTTTGATAATGTTAAAGAGCAGAACCCAAAAGAAAGAGTTAGTGTCAAATGTGGTGTATGGCATGATTAGGCAACGAACCTATCTAATTGCTCTTTTACTAATTCTCCGTCTACAAACGCTACATTATTAACCACCAAAGTTAATAATGTAAAGCCTTGAATCTTCCTCCATTTCTTTTCTGCGGATTCCATGAGTTTGTATACCATTGCAAGCGTGGTATCTCTAGATCCACAATTCTTGCTTCTTTTGCTACGAAGCCTTACGGTAGCAAAGGTTGATTCAATAGGATTTGTTGTTCTAATATGCACCCAATGCTCCGCTGGAAAATCATAAAAAGCCAACAATTCTTTGCGATCTTTTCTTAAACATTCCATAGATTTCGGATATTTTGTATCATAGCATTCTAGAGCATTATCAAAGGCTTTTTCAGCTTCATCTTTTGTTTCTGCCATCCAAATATCATGTATCGACTGTTTTACTTTAGGCTGCATTGATTTTGGTAATTTGTTTAGTACATTTGCAGTTTTGTGAACCCAGCAACGCTGATGCTTGCAGTCAGGATATATCGGCTCTTTAATAGTTTGCGTGGAATTTGTATTTAATGCCCTTGCAACCCTTATAATTCTGTACTGGGTTTTGCTTTTCAACGTAAACTATTAAAGAGCCTGATTACTCCAATTGATAAACGGCGTATTATTGAGCGGGATAAAAAAACTGATTATTGATCATGTGCAAAACTTCGGCTTTTGATAGAGCGAAAGTGCCCTGAGTATGCGCTGCAATAGAAGAACAATATAGATTCAACTTCAATGCGTCTGTAACATTTAATCTATCTATATTTCGTTGAAAGGAGATATATAATTTAGAGGCTTGCCTTAGCTTTTCTTCGATAGGAGAATATTTTTCTGGTATAGGTTCGTTGTCTCTATTAACAAGCACTTTGTTATATTCGGTTAGAGCCTTTTTAGGACTCCCCAATTCTAGCATTAAATCACCTTCTCTCAAGGTTGTCCCGAGGTCTTTTGTAGACATTACAGCATTAGGCTCATCATCAAGGATATTAGGAGAAGTTATTTTTTGACTATTAATTGTTTCCATATATGCGTTGGTTAATGTCGAGTTTTTAGCAGTACATTCATTAATCTCTTTTTCTAATTCAAATATTTTACTTACAATTTTATCAATTTCATTTTCCTCTATTCTACTTCCTACAGAAGAATCAGAGATTGATTTAGTGTAATTTTGTAAAACTTGTTTCATCTCATAAATACTTTGTTCGTTACCTCTAATTTTTTGATTTAAAACACTTCTATTATTTATTAAATCACCATATTCCTTCTTAAAAGATTCTACAAAAGGTGTAGAGTTAGGACTCCAATATACTACATTCTTATATAGAGTACCGCCTAATTCCCTAACATTTCTAATAAATTCATTATCTTGAATTGCATTATCAGTATGTGTTTTATTATTTTTTATAGGTGGGGTACTGTTATTTTCAATATTAGCTATATTTTCTGTAATACGAGAATGTATTACATTAACTTTATTTGCTACAGACAGACTGTCAGTCAGTCCGTTAATTGATTTTGCTGCATTGTATGCGTCACTAGCCTTAATACCTAGTTGCTCTTCGCAGTAGGCTTTGAATGGGGCTAGTTCCTTAAGACCAGCTCTTACTTCGTTGTTAAGCCTATCCATATTACCTATATGTTTTTCGTTTCGCTCAATTTGGGCAAGAATCAGACTTCTTTGTTTTTCGTTGTTAGTAATAATTTTTTTGTTGTTAGTAATAATTTTTTTGTTGTTAGTAACAACTTCTTTAGTGAGCTTAATTTCTTCTTGCCTAGCGTTAATCTCTTCTTTTATTAAGTCGTTTTTAGTAAAATTATTAATTGGTATATAATTAGAATTTTGTACTTTCATAACAACCTCTTTATGCTTGTTCAATGTTTAAATCACCTAACATATTAACCAACTGGTCATGACCATCAATATTTTCATGATGTTCTATAAAGTGATTAAAATGTGTTTTATAGGTATCTATTTTATGCTTAAACTCGTCAACTCTATGCTTTTCTTCGATGAACTTAATATTATTAATATTTGATTCTTCTGTTTTAGCAGATACTTTTTCGTACAAATCCATAATTTTAATAGATTGATCTGCAATCTTGTTAGTTTTTGCTGTATTTTCTTCTTTTACAACTGTATTTTCTTCTCTCAACCCACCAATAACATTATCCTTCTTAACAACCTGAACTCTTAAAGTTTCGGTTTCCTGCTGAGCTTGAAGTTTAGCCTGATCAGATTGAAGCAGTTTCTGTTCTAATTCTTGAATTTTTTGAAGAGCTTGTTGTAAGTGTTGATTTTGATTGTTAACGGGCGGTATATCGTTTCGTTCTATATCAGCCTGTATAGCAGACTCTTCACCAGCTACAATTTGATCAAAGCATTCTAACCATTTATTGGTTATACTTCTAACAGTTGGCTTTAAACTTTCTACAAACTTGTTAGCTTTATTTGCTATATCACAATAATCTTGAGATGGAGTATTAGATTTCACGATACTTTGCATACCTATTTTTACTAATTCCCTTTGATGGTCAATAGAATGAATTAATTGAGTATGCTCTATACTTAAACCTTTCGCCCAGACTTGCTCCTTAATTTGCTCGGTATAACCTTGTCTTATTTGCATATCATGATTAATAGTCTCTCCAACTTCCAACATAAGTTTAGTTAATTGGGTTTCGTTGGCAATAAGACAATTTTTATACCTCGCCCCTTCCTCACGAAGTTTTTTAATCTCAGTTTCTTTATTTCTAGCTGCTTGTTGATAATGATAAGAATCTTTCATATAGACAATACTCCTTTGAGTTAATTAGCATGTATTAACCTATAGCATGAACTAAGCCAACTGAACAATAGGCTTTTATAGGCTACAGAAACTGCAAAAACCACACTGTTGTATTAATCTAGTTGAATACTGACAAGGTTCTGAATAATACATATATAAAAATCTACACATATTTAGTTTCTATTATGAATCTATCTTAATAAGAAATGCTAATGTTTTGATTGCGGTGATGAGTTATTGAAAAAGAAAGCAACAGAATATTTTAAAACAATGAATTTTAAAGAGCAAGCAAATTTAGTTTGCAGATTGCGTATAAAACTTTTCTTGCGAAAGAGTTCTATAATTTTTGTTCAAATTCAGAAAAAAGAAATTTAACATTCATAAAAGGAAATGCGTATTTTACGAGTGCGCACTTATGCACCTTTTGAACAAGACTGCTAACAAAATAACTTTATCCTAGTGTTTGAATTAGTCTTTGTTGGTAAATTTCGAAAACAGACTTGAAAGAACATTTTTAATTAGTTTTGCTTCTTTTTTCGAGTCTTTAAAAGATAGCTGACCCTCTAAGATATTAGAATTGTCAGGTTTCTTTCTCTTCGTTAGGGCTTTTGGTTTTTCATAAACGTTTTTGGCTATTCCCGTATGCTGATTGTATCTCTTGGTAATTCTTGTTTTTTTAAATACAAATTTAATGGCAATTACTTTTCTCCCTTCCTTGATTTCCTCATACCCTAAATGTATTTTATAATTACTATTAATTTCATTGCATGCGTGTTCAAAAGTGTATCTTTTAAAGTCACTGTATAACTTAAAACTATCACCGACCGCAAAAAACTCTCTCAATTGCTCTATAGATTTTATTATATATCCAGTATCTTTAAATTCTTGCACTAACTCATATAGGCGGGTTGTATATAGGCTGCCAAAGTTAGATATCTCTTTAAGGTTATACAGCACAAATTTTTGCTTAACTTGCGCTAGATGAGGCATTATATCATCGGTGAATTTGACGTAAATACGACCTTTGCTTTGTTCATATTCAGCTTTGGAGCATACATTAATTCTTACATACCTGCTGCCATCATTAAGTCTGATATCAGTTTTTAATAGCTTATTTACGGCATCTCGTAAAACTTTATAACTATAATCAATATCGGTACAAAAAGCCTGACTAAATTCTTTGGCAGTCAGTAAATGCTCTCGCTGTAACTGCTCAGGCTGTAGATATTTACCCTCTTTGTCAACTCCACCTACTTTACTAATAAAAAATAAAAATACCTGATAGTCGTTAAGAGTAAAATTATCAAAATTAGCGGTGTTTAGCTTCTTGTTTTTATACACTTTTGGAGTTTTAGATTTATAAATCTCAGGCAATTTTTTTTTCATGAAGGTGCGGGTTGTTACTAATAATAAGAGCTAATATAACAACTCATATTATGCATGTCAAATCATTAAAAAAAACCACGGTCAATTCCTCATAGTTTAGCGGTCAATTCCTCATAGTTTAGCGGTCAATTCCTCATAGTCGGTCTCCAGAGCACAAGGAAACATAAGGCCTAGAAGACCCCCTACTAATAGTACTTCGTACAAACAAATAAGAAACTAAAGGAATAAGTCGGTGGATAAGTCGATAGAAAAGTAATTCATTTTACTTCTTTTTGATATCGTTTTAGAAAGATTGAGTTCGCTCTGCTCACAAATTTTTTTAATGATGAGGGAGTGCCCTCAAACTCCCTGGTTAGCAAAAAGAAAAAATTGTTTGTTTGAAATTTCAATAACTGAATAATTAGTTTTTTTGAAAAAGCGTTTTTGATTTTGTTCGTCATTTGAAGAAATCTCTAAATCTGATTGATTATGATTAGAGAATTTAATTTCTGGATTCATTTAAAAATTGTTAGTTGATTCAAGATTTTTACAAAATTCGATTATTTAAGGTGAAATATTGAATTGAGGGTTTGGTCTACAAATAGAATGGTAAGATAACGAGTTTTAAGGTAGGTTTTAGTAGGACAACGTGCTGTTAATAGATATTCGTACCTTGCGGATAGTTTTGCTTTTGTAATAGGCTTAAAATCGCTTTTTAGAATTTTTGGTTTACCTCAAACTTACTTTGCTTTTTTGCTGATTAAAAGCCTTGATGTTAGATTTAATTCTTTCCAATCACTTCAAAGATAGCTTTGTGCACTTGATCCATAAAATCTTGATTACATAAGGCAAGAGGTTCTCCTACTAATCTTTGGTTATCAATTGCACGTATTTGATCTATTATAAGATCAGATTCTTTATGCAATTTATCTTTAGGCTTGATACGTATTCTCAAAGGTTGTGCATCATCTATTAAATTTGTTGTTAAAGGTACAATCAAAGTTGATGGATGTTCTGCATCTAGAAGCATTTGGTCTTGAATAATTAAAACAGGTCTTAATTTTCCTAATTCAGTACCTACTTTTGGACTTAAATCAGCAAGCCAAATTTCACCAAAGTTAATCTTTTGGTTCATATTCTACCTTTGCAAATTCTGAATTTATAATCATGCTTTCTTTTCTAACAAGGTTACTTACTCTGAAAAACCTATCTTTACGTTCTTGTTGTTGTAATTTTTTATTCATATTTTCAATAGATTTTCTAATATATTCACTACGGGTTATATGAAGCTTTTTAGCTCGATAATCCACCTCATCAATTACTTGGTGTGGAAGCCTAAATGTTAATGCAGACATAAAATAACTCTAGTGCAAGGTTTGTAATACGCTTATGTAAGTTTATCATATATTTCAATTTTAAATCAACATTAAATCATGTCAAAAAACAACCGCACCCTACCAAACCTAAAATTCAAAAAAGAATACACCCAAATTAGACTCTCCTTTCTGAAATTTGAACAAAAATTATAGAACTCTTTCGCAAGAAAAGTTGTATACGCAAGATGCACTGAGAGAGTGCTTGCTTTTCGAAGCTCACGGTTGTAAAAAAATAGTTTATGATTTTTTAAATTAAAGAATTACAAAATATAATGAATAATATAAATCCATTAAAGGAATTCAACAAAATATTTAAAGAGGAAAATAAACTAGAAAGATTTTTAACTTATCTTTTTTCTGTAAATAATGAGATACCATCATCGAAAGAAATTATTGAAGGTAAAAATTACAAAGATGTAATAGAACTATTTAATTGCACTATCGAAAAAGACAAGGAGAATATCATTAGGATTTACTTTTCCAAGCACGACGGAGCAGAAAACCATAACGATTTATATAAACGCTTTAATAGTATTATTGAATCATATAGTTTTGATAAAGAATTCAAGATTGAAATTGATATCGGCACACTCGGTGTAAAAGAAAGCAATGAAGATGATTCAATCGTCGTAGTAGAACTATTAGCAAAATTATCTAAATATAACAAATTCCAGATAATTGACCGTAAAAATATATTCACGAGCGGAGATGGTGAATCGCAATACTTGGCCTCAGGCAACACACCAACAAGAATTAGGCTTTCTGGTAGTTTGCGTAAAAAAGCAAAATACAGTACAGAGTCATAAAGGTCGCAAGTGCAATAAATACAAATTCCACGCAAACTAGCAATGAGCCAATAGTTCTTATCTGCTGGTTTATAACGAGCACGTGGGTGAACCCCCACGTGGCAAACCATGTGGATTTGCGTTTGCTTAATAAAAACTATACTAATTTAGTAAACATATTGCTAACTACACTTTCATAAATATTTTGCTGAGAACGATAGATTTGCTCTTGGATACTCTTTGTTATATCAGATAGAACAAGAGCTTTGACATCGGGCAATTTCTGTAATCCCAACGTTTGCACTTGGCTTGACTGTGGATGGTAAGTTGAAGATACCCCAAACTGATTTGTACTATTCACAGGTTTTTCAACGCTGTAACTTCCATCTAATTTAGAGATTTGTTTTTCAGTAAAATCAAGTTTTATTGAAAGTTTTTCTAATTTATCACTTATCTTTTGTGAATGCTCTTTAATAACAGTGTTTTTTTGAAGTAGCGCATCACTTGTAGACTTTACTTTATTTAGCTCTTGAGGTGATGCGACAATATCGGTAGAAGAATTGCGAGCTGTGCGTTTGGCTAATAAAGTTTCTGCTGCTTCAATAATTTTTTCATTATTAGCAATACGCTTCTGATCTAAAGCAATACCCTCTTTGGTTAAAGCAACACTCTCTTTGGTTAAAGCAACACTCTCTTTGTGCAAAGTAAGACTTTTTCTAAGGTTGTTGGTATGTACATCTATCGCCTTAATGTAATCTTTTCTAGCGTTGATATTAATATCTATTTTATTAATTTTATTGTCTATAACAGCTATTTTTTGCTCAGCTTGCTGCGTCCTATTGTTGTGATTAACGAAAGTTGGTATAGAAATTTTATTAGAAATATTAGTACTCATACTCATAGTAACCTCATTTATTTATTGTTGCTCGATGTTATCGTCTACTAAATTAGTTTCACCGACTATTTGCATAAAACTACTATTATCTGAAACATTATTATTTAGCATTAGATCCTGTAATTTTATATTAAGATCTGTGTTCTTGTCTTCAAACACAGCCAGCTTGAGTTGCAACTGTTCAATATCGTTATCCAACTTCTCAATGCTACAATCCTTAGCTTTTGCCACATCTTTCCAGTCATTAACTTGAATTTTTAAATTCGACTTATCTTCTTGTAATTCTTGAATGTGCGCAACTTGCGTAGCTTTAATTTCCTTTGAATGTATTAAATCTTTACTAACGTCCTTAATAAGATTATCTTTGTCCTTAATAAGATTATCTTTGTCCTTAATAAGATTATCTTTGTCCTTAATAAGATTATCTTTGATTAGAGATTTTTCGGTCAAAGCAACATTTTCATCCTTATTAGCCTGAATAATTTGTTCCAATTCTTGATTATCAATAGAATCTTCTTTTAATGCTTTATTCTCGTCCTCAAGTTTTTTTATTTTAGCTAAAGCTTTATCAAGCTCGGACATTTGCGGTATTTCCTGTACTTGCGGTTGTTGAACTTGCTGTTCATTATTTTCTAATGGAGGATTTTGCATGGGAAGATCGGGTTGCTGCTGTTGTTTCAGCTGGATAACATTTTGTTTAAGTGCCTTTTCTCTCTGCGCGGCTTTCTCATTATTTGCTTTGCACAAGTCGGCAAGTCTCTTATCCTCGTCCATACCATAAAAAATAGAAGCATGTCCGTTGGGAACTATTAAACCTTTGTAAATGTTATCGTGTCCACGCTTCATATGCTTATTCTCATTCAAATAATTTTAATTATTATTGTATTGAATAATTGTATTGAATATTTTTTACAATTGCAAGTTTGTGTGTCAAAACACGGAGATCAGACAATAATTATCAATTTTTAGGTTGTTATTTTAAAGAGCGTTGGGACTTAGAAAAAATTAAAAATATACATAGAACAAGATAACCCCTAATCTTAAAACATTGGATTTTTAAAAGCAAACAAATTTAGTTTGTATATTGCGTATAAAACTTTTCTTGCGAAAGAGCTCTATAATTTTGGTTCTAATTCAGAAATAAAGATTTAAGTTTAGTGTATTGATTTTAGTATTTTAGGTTTTTGTAGGTTACTATTTCTAAAAATAATAAATGCAACGCAAACTACAATTGATGATTTTTATGTTAGTTTTTGTTATAACCTAATATATACTATTTAATATATACTAAAAAATTTTATTTATGCAAACAGCTAAAATTTTTATCAATGGAAAGAGTCAGGCTATTCGTTTGCCTAAGAAATTTAGGTTTAATGAAAAAGAGGTTAGTATTACCCCTTTAGGAAAAGGCGTAGTTATTCAGCCAATACACAAAACATGGGAAGCAACTTTTAAAGAATTGATATCAATTCCAAATAACGATTTTTTAAATGATAGGGAAGATTTACCACCGCAAAAAAGGCAGGTTCTAAAATGAAGTATATGCTTGATACAAA
>Ga0307987_1001498_pt1 | contig 12794 bp, 7 predicted proteins | sample EllFjometagen181_FD_203157 | JGI IMG/M metagenome (GOLD analysis project Ga0307987, IMG submission 203157) | Marine microbial communities from Ellis Fjord, Antarctic Ocean - #181 | ecosystem: Environmental > Aquatic > Marine > Unclassified | place: Southern Ocean | collected 2014-10-08 | reverse complement strand
TGCCAGGACGACGACTGCCGCGGGAACTCCGAGTGCGTCGTCGAAGGCGACACCGACACGGACACGGACACCGACACGGACACCGACGCCGACGCCGACGCCGACGCCGACGCCGACGCCGACGCCGATGCCGACGCAGACAGTGATGCCGATGCGGATCTCAGCTGTGAGGACGTGCAGGGCTACGACGGCGTGGAAGAGTTCGAGACCGTCACACTGGCTGGCGTGTGCGCCACCAGCGCCGTCGCCAACAACGGCATCGGTTTCTTCGTGCAGGATAGCGGCGGCGGACAGTGGTCCGGCCTGTTCGTCTACCTGGGCAGCGTCGAAGCGAGCGTATCCGTCGGCGACATGGTGGAGATCACCGGCGAGGTGTACGAGTACTACGACCTGACCTCCATCGCTCCGGTGTCGGCGGCCGACGTCTCCGTCACGGGTTCTTGCTCACCGAGCGCCACCACCCTGAGCGCGACCCCCAGCGACTGGGAGGCCTACGAGTCGACCCTGCTCACGCTGCAGGGGCTCGAGGTCACCGCGCCCGCCGACGACTACGGCGAGGTCGAGACCGACTGGGGCATCAGCGTCGACGACATGTTCTACAGCTACGATGGGGACACCGGCGACCAGATCAACAGCATCACCGGGCCGCTGTACTACGGCTACAGCGAGTTCAAGCTCCAGCCCCGCACCGCCTCCGATATCGACGCCACCGTGGCTTCCTGCGGGGCCGACACCTGCGCCGACGATCTGGTGGTGGGTGACCTGGTGGTCACGGAGATCATGAAGAACCCCACCATGGTGGACGACAGCGACGGCGAGTGGTTCGAGCTGTACAACGCCTCGGGCGGTACGGTGAACCTGGACGGGCTCGTGCTGTGGGACGCCGGTGGTGACACCACAACCATCACGTCCACCGCCGCGTTCGCCGCTGGCAGCTACATCCTGATGTGTCGCAACGGCGACTACAGCACCAACGGCGGCCTGACCTGCGACGTGGAATACAGCGGCTACACCCTGTCCAACACCGACGATGAGGTGGGGGTCGGCAGCCCCACCACCGTGGACGAGGTGGCCTACGATGACATCGCATTCCCGGACACCGATGGTGCATCCATGTCCCTGTCCCCCGGCACCACCACCAGCACGGCCAACGACCTCGGCGCCAACTGGTGCGATCCCTCCAGTACCTACGGCAGTGGCGACTACGGCACCCCCGGCGCGCGCAACGACAGCTGCTGACCATGCCCGACGGCTTCCACGGACGCCTGCTCACGGTAGACTGTAGCGCGGGGACCATCGCCGAGCGGCCGCTTCCCACGACACTGTACCAGTGCTTTCTGGGGGGGAGTGGGCTGGCGGCCCGGCTGCTATGGGACGAACTCGACCCCAGCATCGATCCCCTCGATCCCCGCAGCTCCCTGTGGTTCGTCAACGGGCTGCTGGCGGGCATCCCCATCCCTGCGGCCTGCAAGCTGAGCATCTGTGGGCGCTCGCCCCTCACGGGGATCTGGAACGAGGCCGCGGTGGGTGGCGACTGGGCCGCACGTTTCCGTCACACCGGTTTCGATGGCATCCGCATCTACGGTCGATCGGCCCAGCCCGTGTACCTGGTGGTTCAGGGGCGTCAGGCTCAGCTTCAGGATGCGTCGGAGCTGTGGGGGCTGGACAGCTTCGCCACCTGGTCGGTGCTGAGTGAGCGTTATGGAAAGCGCGCCTCCATCGCGGTCATCGGGCCGGCCGGCGAACGCTGTGTGCCCCTGGCCAGCGTGATGGTCGACGGCCGCTCCGCCCGGGCGGCGGGGCGTGGTGGCATGGGTGCCCTGATGGGCAGCAAGAGGTTGGCGGCGATCGTGGTGCTGGGGGATGTGCCGGTGCAGTTGGCCGACCCGGCTGGGCTGAAGGTTCGTGTACGGGCCGACATGGCCACCATCCGGCGCCGCTCCAAGGGGCTGCAGGACTTCGGCACCGCTGGGGGCATCCAGGGCGCCGAGGCCCTGGGGGTGCTGCCCGTCAAGAACTGGGCGGGGGGCGCCTGGGTAGAGGGCGCTGCCGCGACCACGGCTCAGACCTTCTTCCCCCGGTACCTCGACAAACACCACGCCTGCTGGGGCTGCCCTATGCGCTGCTCCAAGCACGTGCGGGTCCGCGGGGGGCGCCACGGGGGAATCCACGGCCACGCCCCTGAGTACGAGACCTTGGCCGGCTTCGGCGGCAACTGCCTCAACAGCGATGTCGAGCTGATCATGGCCGCCAACGACGCCTGCAACCGTGCGGGCTTGGACACCATCTCCGTCTCGGCGGCGGTGGCTTTTGCCATGGAAGCGGCGGAGCGAGGATTGCTGGGGCCGTCGGACGCCGAGGGTCTGTCCCTGGCGTGGGGAGATGGTGACACCATCCTGGGCCTGGTGGAGCAGATGGCCGCCGCGCGCTCCCTGGGGGCGTTGCTCGGGCGGGGCACTCGCCATGCCACCGCGACACTCGGACCCGAGGCCGCCACGTTCGCCCCTCACAGCAAGGGGCTCGAGCTGCCCTACCATGACCCCAGGGCGCTTCATTCCATGGCGGTCAGCTACGCCACCTCCAACCGCGGCGCCTGCCACCTGTCGTCCATGAGCTACCACGTGGATCGGGGCATCCCCATCCCGGAGTTGGGGTACGATGGCCCCGCCACCATGATGGACTCCCGCGGAAAGGCCGCGGTGGCCAAGGACATGCAGGACTTCATCGGCCTGTTCAATCCCCTGGGTCTGTGCAAGTTCCTCATCAAGACCCAGGTCGGTCCCTCCCACCTCTGCGCCTGGCTGCAGGGCGCCACGGGCTGGGAGATCCAGCCTGTGGAGCTGCTGCGGGTGGGTGAGCGCATCTTCCAGCTCCAGCGCTTGATCAACGTGCGTCTGGGGGTCACCCGGGCCGACGACACCCTGCCCCCACGCTTCCTCTCCCAAGCCCGGCCCGATGGCGCCGCGGCCGGATCCCTGCCGGATCTCGAGGGCATGCTGGACCACTACTACCAGCTACGGGGCTGGGACGAACACGGCGCGCCCAACCCCGAGGCCCTCGACCGCGTGGGGCTGGGGGATCTGGCCGGCTAATCCTCGGCTTTCTGTGCCTGTTTCCACGGCAGGTACCAGTCGTAGAAGCCCTGCACAGTCTCGGCCATGGGCCGGGGTTTGTAGCCCAGCTCGGTGGTGGCCTTGCTGTGGTCGAAGTCGGAGTTGCCCCGCAGCACCTCGAGGGCCTGGGGGGAGTAGATGGGGCGCTGGTTGCGCAGCTTGGCCCAGCCCGCCACGAAGGGCGCGCCGAGCATGGCGAGCCACATGGGAGAGGTCATGGTGGGGCTCTTGATCCCTGTGACGTCTTCGGCCCAGCCCGCCAGCTGCTTGACGTTGACCCGATGGCCCGACAGCAGGTAGCGCTCGCCAGCGCGGCCCTTCTTCTCGGCCGCCAGCAGCCCGAAGACCACGTCGCGCACGTCGACGAAGTCGTAGGTGGCGTCGATGAGCGCGGGCATGGCGCGTTCGTGCAGCATGATGAACAGCTCGCCCAGGTGGGACGGGCGCTCGTCGTAGGGACCGATGATGCCGGTGGGGTTGCAGATGACCGCGTCGAGACCCTGGGCGACCGCCTCGAGCACCTGGAGTTCGCCTTCGGCCTTGGAGCGGGAGTAGGGCAGGCAGTCGTCGCTCAGGGCAAGGGCCCGGGTCTCGTCGATGGGGGCGTACAGCGGGTGCTCGTACAGTGCGTGGCAAGAGCTGCAGTGCACCATGCGCTTCACGCCGGCCTCGAGGCAGGCTGCGGCCACGTTGCGCGGCCCTTCGACATTGGTGCGGAACAGATCGTCGGCCTTGACGTGGCCGACCTGCACCAGGGCGGCCAGGTGGAACACCGTCTCGACGCCTTCGAAGGCGGTGCCGAAGCTGTCCGGGTCGGTGGTGTCACCTTGGACGATTTCGACGTCCAGACCCTCGAGGGCCGAGCGATCGCTGCGCACCATGCAGCGGACCGTGCGGCCTTGTTCCAGCAGCGCGCGCACCAGGTTGTTGCCAACGAAGCCGGCTGCGCCGGTCACCAGGGTGGTCATCGCACAGCCTCCAGGTGGACGGGCTAACTATCCCCATGGACCCGGCCCTGCCCTCATCGAAGCCCCCTTTCCGCGTGGCCCGGCTGCTGCCTGTGGCGGTGCTGGCGCTACTGCTTGGAGCGGGGTTGGTGCTGGGTGTGCTGTGGTTGACCCGAGGCCCGCAGCCTGTCGACTACCTGGTGGTGCGAGGGGACACCCTGGGCCGCATCGCCACCGCACACGGGGTCACCGTGGACCAACTGCGGACCTGGAATGACCTCGAGGGCGACCTCATCCAGGTGGGGCAGGTGCTGCTGATCCACTCGGCGGCTGATGCCTCGCCCGCGGCCGCCGGACCGCGCCCAGTGGCTCGCCCGGTGCGGACGACGTCTGGCTCCGCCGTGGCGGTTGCCCGCACCCTGCCGCCTGTCCAGCCCTGCCTGGCGCCGCCGGATCCCGACGCGCTCATGGACGGTGACGAGCCCGCCTACCTGGCCAGTCAGGGCCTGTCCCATGCCCAGGTGGAAGCCGCTATGGCCGTGGCTGTCTCCGAACTGTACGGCTGCGTGCCTTCGGGCGAGCGGCCCAGCGGTATCCTGGGTCTTTCCATCGAGGTGGCCTGTTCCGGGCGGGTCTCTGCGGTGCGGATCCTGGACGACGATGGACTGCCTCCGGCGCTGGTGGACTGCGTCACCGACAGCCTGCGCTACACCGCGTTTCCGGCCCACGACCTACCAGACGGCTACGGCTTCCACTATCCGGTCAGCTTCAGGTGGTGAGAACCCCCTTCGCCGCGCTAGACTGCTGACCTCTACGCCAGCTTCCGGAGGTTCGGCAGATGGCATGCATGCTCCACACCGCCCTGCTCCCCCTCGCCGCCCTGCTGTTCGTGGGCTGCGGCGAACCCGTCAAGGACGACACTGGTCCTTCTACGGACGATACCGGTGATCCCACCGTCTACAGGGATCGCGACGGCGATGGCGTCACCGCCGACGTCGACTGCGATGACTACGATCCCGCTCGTTTCCCAGGCAACGTCGACATCTGCAACGGCGTGGACGACGACTGCGACGACGAGGTCGACGAGGACCCCGACATCCTGTGGTACCTCGACGCAGACGGTGACGGTTTTGGTGGGGCGGATGAACAGGTCGGCCCCAGCTGCGATCCCAGCTCCGACTACGTCTCGAACGGCGCAGACTGCGACGACGCCGATGAGGCCATCTACCCCGGGGCCCTCGAAGACTGCGACGGCATCGACAACAACTGCAACGGCGACGTGGACGAAGGCGCCGCCACCTACGTGTCCACCGACGGTGCCACCGACGGCGTAGGCAGCTTCGACGATCCCATCGACTCCATCCAGGCCGCCATCGATACCGGCGCCGCGTGCATCGCCGTGCTGCCGGGTACCTACTACGAAAACCTGCGGGTAGAAGCCGGCCCCCTGTGGCTCTTCTCCACCGAAGGCTCCCCCAGCACGGTGGTGGACGGCCAGTGGGTCGGCAGTGTCCTGGATGTCACCACCTCGAGCCGTGACGATGTGGCCATCCAGGGGTTCACTCTCCAGAACGGCTACGCCGACTTTGGCGGCGGCCTGTACGTCGATGGCGGAGCACCCACGTTCGAGGACATGCAGGTCACCCTCAACGAAGCCATGTCCTACGGTGGCGGTGTGTCGGTGATCTCCGGCAACGCCAGCTTCTCCGGCCTGGTGGTGTCCCAGAACTACGCCTCGTACGGCGGTGGTCTGTACGCCGACTCCGCCGAGCTCCAGCTGGTGGACAGCACCCTCAGCAACAACGCCGCCTACTATGGTGCGGGGATGATGGTCGGGTATTCCAACCTCGACCTTAGCGGCTGCTCCATCGAACAGAACTCCGCGAGCTATGTGGGGGGCGCCGGCTACATCAACTACAGCGACTTCGTCTTCTCCGATGGCGATGTTTCCTACAACGACAGCCAGCAGTATGGCGGTGGCTTGGTCTTCTACGACGGGACCACCTCCATCTCCAACGCCGTGTTCGACGCCAACAGCGCCTACGATGATGACGGCGGAGGCATGTGGCTCAACGGCGGCGACGTGAACCTTGTCGGTGTGGCCTTCGTCGACAACGTGGCCACCTGGGGCTCGGGTGGCGGCCTGTACGCCCAGTACCAAGCCAGCATCACCGCAGAAGACCTCACCTTCCAGGGCAACATCGCCACCTACGGTGCGGGCGGTGGGTTCTACCTCTACAACCTGTCCGATATGGTCGTTTCCCAGCTGTATCTGTACGAAAACAGCGTGGGCAGCAGCAACGGTGGCGGTTTCGTGGTCGACGAGGCCTCGACCCTCGACGTCGATGGTGGTGAGTTCAGGGGCAACTACGGCTACAGCTTCGGCGCCGGCATCGTGGATGGCTCAACGGCCATCCTGCAGCACGTCTTGGTGCTCGACAACGACGCCACCTACGTGGGTGGGTTGGGTGTGCGCGACTACGGCGAACTCCACCTGAAGAACGTCGTACTGAACGGCAACAGCGACGGTTCGGCCAGCGGCGGTTCGTCGTACTACGGCGCCGCGCTGACCGCGTACAACTACGCCTGGCTCAGCGCTGACTTCATCACCCTGGTGGGCACTGAAGGTCTCTACGCGCTGCGGCTGCTGTCGTATTCCTACCTCGATCTGAACTCGAGCATCATCGCCTTCAACGACGGCTACGGCCTTGAGCTCTCCCAGTCGTCCTCCAGCTACCTCAGCGGTGGCTACAACGACTTCTGGGACAATGCCTACGGGAACCTGTATTACAGCACCGACGCACAGTTGGCCCTCGAGGGCAGCAAGTCCAAGGAAGAAGACCCGGACTTCCTGGACTACAGTGGCGACCCCACCGCCGACGACCTGCACCTCAACGCCGGCAGCCCCTGCGAAGACGCCGGCGACGCCGACTTCTACGACCTCGACGGCAGCCAGGCAGACATGGGCGCCTACGGCGGTGAAGGCAGCGACTGGTAGGGGCTACCGCCCGGATGGGTCGCCGTCGCTGGCCGGCTCGAGAACTGGCTGGACAAAGGCCATGATCTCGGCCTTGACCAGGTCTCGGTCGTAGTCCCACAGCAGGTGGTGGTTGTTGCGGGGATCGGCCTTGACGTAGAGCTTTTCGGTGGAGCCCAGCAGCGGGAACTTGGCTTCAGATGCAGACTGTGCGGCGGCGAAGTCGGTGGGAGAGTGCACCATGAGCACCGGCGCCGTGATGGTGCCGAGGACATCGGCTTGGCTGGCTCGCCGACCGAGCTCGGCCAGGGTGAGCACTGACTGGGTGGAGATGCGCGGGTAGGAGAACAGGCTGGGGCGGGCTTCCTTGCGGTTGACCTGGACGGTCCCCTTGCCCTTGGGCACCCAGCGCACCACGGGCTGGAGCTTTTCGGCCCACCACTCCGGACGCTCGAAGTAATACCACTGGTGCTTGATCTCGTAGCAGGGAGCCAGCAGGACCAGGCGGTCCACCGGTTCTTGTGCTGCGACGATGGTGCTGATGGCGCCCCCCATGCTGAAGCCCACCAGGATCACCCGCTCGTGCTCGGACTTGGCCTGGCGCAGGGCGCCGAGCACGTGGTCGATGAGTTCGTCGGCGGTGGTGGACTCCATGTCTTCGGGGGTGGTGCCGTGGCCGGGGAGGCGCTCGAGGCGCACGTGGCAGCCGGCGTCGGCCAGCAGTTCACCGAGATCGGCGAAGTCCTTGCGAGAACCTGCGAAGCCGTGGACCAGCAGGCAGTGGACGGGAGCATCGGGGTCGCCGAGCTCGATGGCTTCGGTGCCGGGGACCACGGGTAGGACCTCGAGCTGTGTCATGGCGGACTCCGCAGCCACTGGCTGATCGTCAGCGCTGGGCGAGGAGATGGCGAGCAGAGTGGCGAGGGTAAGATGGAGCATGGGGCTGATATTTAACGCGGTGGGGGCTGTCGGATGGTTGGTTTCAACCCTGGGGTTAGGTGGGGGCTTCCCCGCTGCACCGACCCGCCCCATGCGCTGTACCGTTCTTCTTGTCATTCCCCTGCTCTCATCCTGTGCTGCCTTCGAGTCGGCGCTGTTCGCACCGGCGGACTCAGGCAACACCGAGGGGGTGCGCTTCACCGTCCCCTCGGGTGCCACCGCGGGTGGGCTGGGGGGGAGCCTGATGGATGCTGAGCTCATCACCTCCGCCGACCGCTGGAAGCTCTTTCTCAAGATGAGCGGAGAAGGGGGCTGCCTCAAGGCCGGCGACTTCGATCTCAACCGAGCCATGAGCCTGCCCGAGATCATGGACACCCTGTGCGGCGTTCCCCTGGCCGACGACGTGCCGTTTACGGTGGTCGAGGGCTGGCGCATCCGAGACATCGATGCGGCTCTGGTCGCCGAGGGGCTCATCGCGGCGGATCAGTACAGCACCCTGGCCGAAGACTACGATGACCTCAGTTTGCCTTTCGAGCCCACCGGCCCCACCCTCGAGGGCTACCTGTATCCCGACACGTATCAGGTATCGCCGTCGGCTTTCGATGTGCAGGAGTTCATCGAACGTCAGGTAGACACCTTCTGGGAACGCTTCGGAGAGGCACACGCCGCTGGCCATGGCGACTACGATCTTCATGACGTGGTGGTGGTGGCATCCATGCTCGAGCGGGAAGAGCCCACACCCAAGAACCGTCCCACCACCGCCGGGATCATCTACAAGCGGCTGGATGGAGGCTGGGCGTTGGGTATCGACGCCACCAGCCACTACACCTTGGAGAACTGGAACAACAAGTCGGCGTTCATCCGGCAGCTGAAGGACCCCGATGATGTGTACAACACACGCCTGAGGCAGGGCTTGCCGCCTACGGCGATCGGCAATGCTGGGATCGAGTCGCTGGAGGCCTCGGTGGCGCCGGTGGACACCGAGTGGTGGTACTACCTCCATGACTCCAGTGGGCGGGTACACTGGGCTCGCAATGGGCGCGAGCACGAAAACAACCGCGCCCGATACAACGTTTATTAGCTTGGTTGAGTCGATGGTGCTGACAGCGGCTCTGCCGCTGCCGCACATCGCCCGGGTGGGTGGTGGGGTGTTGGGTTGGCGGGGTGCGGGGGCGCGATCATGCCGGCGGCGGGGCCGCGGCATATCGCTGGTGCTTGGGTTGGTTGGGTGAGCTACTTGATGCAGTCGAAGCAGCAGAAGCCTGGGTCGTATAAGTCTTCTTCGCAGACACCGATTTGATCGCGGAACTGGCTATCAGCACATTCATCGCACGGTATCTGACAGGTGTCGGTGAACTCTGGCCATTGGTTGTTCCCGGTGTCGATATGCCGTACACAAGCCAACCCCTTCGCGCAGCGGCTGTCGTCCAAGCAAGGGTTGCCCAGCCCGCCTGGTAGTTGGGGCTTGCAACTGATGGTGGCTGCGAGCGCCGACATGACCAATGACGAAAGCAGCTTGCTCATGGAACCTTTCGCCCGTCGCCTGGGACGTGGTAGTCCCACCAATAGGGTAGGCCGGCTTGTCGCCGTTGCTTCTCCCATCCGTCGTAGACAAATCCCTTCACGCGCAGGTCTTCTCTCATCGCACGCATTCGCGCCATCCGCTGCGGTACGTTCTCGTCAGCCTGCCCTCTGTCATCGCTGGTCCTCCAAGAAGAGCCATAGACTACCATGGTTTAGCGGCGCCCCACCCAACCCGTCCGTCTCAAACCCCAGCGCAATGCCGCGGCAACGCCGTCGGCATGAGCGCTCAGCGCACCACTGCCCCACACCCCAGCGATTCCCTCACACCCCAACCCCAACCCCAACCCCAACCCCAACCCCAACCCCGCCCCAACCCGGCGATACACGGGAGATGTGTTGCGGCTACGCCGTCAACACGATCTCCCCAAGGAACCTCTACTGATTTATCATCTTGCGGATGTTCGAGTACTCGCGCACCTTCTGCAGTGAAAGCTCGCCGCGGAATAGCATCTCGGCGGCGATACGTGTCATGCGTATCAGGTTGGCGGCGCCGGCGATCTCGAGCAGCATGTGGGGGTGGCTGCGCCAGAACTCCGATGCGTGGAAATGCCACATCAGCTTCTTGGGGATGAACTGCTTGTTCACCAGCATCAGCAGGGCCAGGTAGAAGGTGTCCTCGTCCGCACGAGGCCAGTCGATGCTGACGCGGAACTGCTGGAAGCTCTTGGTGGCGTAGCCTTCGACGTCCCAGGGGGTCGCCAGCCCGGCGTCGATGATCTTCTGGGTGACCACGGACTTGGGGAACAGGGTCAGGCTGTACAGGTAGATCTTGTAGGGCCCCTTCATGTCCATCAACAGGTGGAACAGGGCCTCGCGGTCGGACTTGATGGCCAGGGGGTTGTCGATGATGATGTCGTATTTGACGTCGAGGCCGAGGTCGACGTTCATGCGGTCGAAGGCCAGCACCTGGTCCACCGTGCTGGTGCGTTCGTAGACTTCCTTCTGCTCGCGGTCCGAGCCCGCTTCGATGCCCAGCTGTACGCCACGAAGGCCGGCCTTCATGAGCAGCTCGAGGTTGTCCCGGCGGACCACTTCTGGGGTGATCATGCAGTCGAAGGGCAGGTCGCTGAACTCCGATCCGTAGGCTTCGCAGAACTCGGCGATCCAGCGCTTGGGGAAGACGAAGGTGTCGTCGTCGAACTTCACCCAGCGCAGGTTGGGGATCTTGGTGCGCGCGATGCGCAGCTCATCCATCACCGACGACACCGAGCGGCGTCGGTGGAGGTTGCCGCCGTCCGGGTAGATGGCCTTGAGCGAGCTGTTGTAGCAGTAGGCGCAGGAGAAAGGACAGCCCCGGCTGGCGAAGATGCGGAACTCGTGGTGTTTGAGCAGCGGGTCGCCTTCGCGTTTCCGGTCGCCGTCGATGAGCCAGATGCCTGGTCCTCCCAGGACCCTGAAGGGCAGCTCGTCGAGCTCGGTCATCAGGGGCCGGATGGCGTTCTTGACGACGACGCCGTCGGGGCCCTTGGCCCACACGCTCTGCACGTCGTGCCAGGGCTCGCCGGCTTCCATGCGCTCGACCATCTCGAGTAGCGGGTACTCGCCTTCTCCGATGATCAATGCATCGGCGTGGTCGATACAATCTTCGGGCACCAGGGTGGTGTGCAGGCCACCCCACAGCACGGTGACGGCGTCGCCCAGGGCGGCCTTGAGGCGGCGGGACAGCTCGATGGCGATGCGCCAGTAGGGTGAACCGAAGCTTAGGCCCACCAGCTGGTAGCCATGTTCGCGCACGTGCTCGACCAGGAGGTCGTACTCGCGCACCGTGGGCCACTGCACCTGGTTGTTGCGCCAGTCTTCGAAGAACAGGATCTCCGCGGTGTAGCCGCCGCGATCGCGCAGCATGGAGGCGAGGTGTCGCACCCCGCTGTTTTCGATGCCGTACATGCCTACGAGCAGGACCTTGGTGCGCTTCATCGGTAATTCCTAGCGGTCGGTGAGCAGCCGCAAGCCGGCCTTGGCTTTGCGGAGCAGGTCGCGGGGGTCGCGAAGCTGGCGCAGCTGTCCCACCACGAAGCGGGGGCGCCAGTAGAAGGAACGGTACGCGCCGGCCAGCAGCTCGCGGAGCTCGTCGCGGTCGAAGTGCTGGTCCCAGACCTGGGCTCGGAAGTCGGGACGGGGATCACCCATGAAGGCGGTCCAGGGCTCGAGCTGCAACACGCCTTCTTCCACGCCTTCGTCGAACAGGCGGGTGCCCGGGAAGGGGGTGAGGATGTTGAACATGACGAAGTCGGGCTGCAGGCGAATGGCGTACCGGATCGTGCGCAACACATCGAGCCGGGTGCGCTCGGTGGGGGTGCCGATCATGAAATAGGCCACGGTGCCCACGCCGAGCTGACGGCACATGGCGAAGGCCTTCTCGATCTCGTCGATGGTCACACCCTTGCGCAGCCGCTGCAGGCCTTCGTCGGTGCCCTGCTCGACGCCGAACTGGATGCGGGTGCAACCAGCGGCCTTCATCTTCTCGATGAGGGGGCGGTCCACCCCGTTGACGCGCATCCGTACGGTCCAGGTGAGCTCGAGGCGACGGCGGATGATCTCGTCGCAGAGATCGTGAACCCGGGCGTTGGTGACGTTGAAGGTGTCGTCCACGAAGTAGATGTCGCGGATGTCCAGGGCGATGCAGGCCTCGAGCTCGTCGCAGATGCGGCCAGCCGAGGCGTTGTGGAACTCGAGCCTGGGCGTGTTGCAGAAGGTGCACTGGTGGGGGCAACCCCGGCTGGTGACCACGGTGGTGAACAGGCCGCCGGTGCCCAGCAGGCCCGTGTACCGCCGGTAGTCCACCAGCGTGCGGTCGGGGACCGGGTAGACATCCAGGTCGTTGGACAGCACGACGTGGTCGGGCACGGGATCGCCCGGGTCCACCATCACCCCGGGGATGTCGGTGGGGGTTTCACCTGCCTGCCAGGCGTCCAGCAGGGAGCCCAAGGGGCGCTGACCTTCGCCGCGGACCACGGCGCTGACGCCCGGTAGCGCCCGCGCTTCGGCGGGGAAGTCGTTGCAGTGGGGACCGCCCAGCACCACGTGCTGCACGCAGGCTGCCCGCTGAGCCGCCCGCACGGTGTCCATCACGTCCACCAGCTGGACGGTGAAGGTGGTGATGCCCACGACCTCGGCGCCGAAGGCCTGGATGCGCTGGGTGATCTCACCGGGCTCGAGCTGCTCGAGCTGAGCGTCGAGGATGGACACCTCGTGGCGGGTGTGGGCCCGAAGCCAGGTGGCCAGGGCCATCAG
>Ga0307987_1001497_pt1 | contig 12800 bp, 10 predicted proteins | sample EllFjometagen181_FD_203157 | JGI IMG/M metagenome (GOLD analysis project Ga0307987, IMG submission 203157) | Marine microbial communities from Ellis Fjord, Antarctic Ocean - #181 | ecosystem: Environmental > Aquatic > Marine > Unclassified | place: Southern Ocean | collected 2014-10-08 | reverse complement strand
AATGAACCAGCCCCTTAACAATGAATTCCATGGTGCGGAAAAATATGTTCTGGACATGGAATTGGCCTCAATTGTCAATATATCCATGAAACTGGAAATGCCCCTGCTGCTCAAGGGAGAGCCGGGAACCGGTAAAACCATGCTGGCCTATGCCATTGCCGAAACTCTTTCCATGCCCCTGATTATATTAAATGTTAAATCCAGCATGAAGCTTGTGGAAGCCTTGTACCAGTATGATACCCTGACCCGGTTAAACGATTCAAGATTCGGGGATTCCAAGCGGGATGTCAGTAACATTGACGAGTATATTAAAATGGGAAAAATTGGCCAGGCTTTTTGTGCTGACAAAAGAACCGTGCTGCTCATTGATGAGATTGACAAGGCAGATACGGATTTTCAAGATGACATGCTGGATGTTCTGGATCAGATGCAGTTTGATATTATTGAAACCGATAGGACCGTAAAAGCCGTCCACAGGCCCGTGATCATTATTACATCCAATGCCAAAAAAGACTTGTCCGATCCCTTTCTCGGACGGTGTAATTTTCACCATATTGCCTTTCCAGATCCCAAGATGATGCGAAAGATCATCAATGTTCATTTTGAAAATATCGATGAGCGATTGGCAGAAAATGTCATCAACTCTTTTTATCGGTTAAGGGAAATCGAGGCCATTGAAAAAAAACCAGCCACCCGGGAATTGCTCAACTGGATCAGGGCATTGAATGCGGACCCCGATTTCAAGGCCAAGGATCTTGTCAAAGAAAAGATGCCCTTCCTGGGTGTTTTGTTTAAAAAAAGTCCGGATTATGAACGGGCCAAAAACCTGACCACCAGACGCAAAATGTTTTAACGGGCGGTATCCATGTTTTTAAATTTTTTTTATATACTAAAAGAGGTGGGTATCCCGGTTTCTCCCACCTCTTTTCTGATACTGCAAAAAGCTTTGAACCAGGGACATATCAACGGGTTGGATGAGTTTTATACCTGTGCCCGGGCCATTCTGGTTAAGAGTGAAAAGTATTTTGATCTCTATGATCAGGTTTTTGCCCATCATTTTGACGGGGTTCCCCTGCCCGAAGGGGATGGTTTTGAAATTGACGAGATTGCCAGGGGCATGCTGGATGAATGGCTCAAAAATCCCAAGCAATTAGCCGAGGCCCTTGGGATGGACGAAGAAACCCTGAGCAAGATGTCCCCGGACGAATTGATAGAATATTTTAAGAAACGTCTCAAGGACCAGGACGGCCGCCATGACGGCGGGAGTAAATGGATCGGGACAGGGGGCCGTTCTCCCGTGGGCCATTCGGGCCATCACCCCGGCGGTATGCGGGTGGGAGGGGAGTCCCGGAATAAATCAGCGGTAAAGGTGGCCAATGAAAGACGGTACAAGGATTATTCCACAAAGGGTCCTTTAACCCAGGCCAAGATGGGGGAGGCCCTGAAACGATTGCGAAACCTTATCCCTGCCGGTCCCAAGGACAGGATAAATATAGATGAAACCATCAAAGAGACCCTGCGCAATGCAGGAGAGATTGAGCTTATCTTTGACCGGGCATTAAAGGACCGGCTCAAGGTGATCCTTGCCATTGACAACGGTGGGTGGTCCATGGACCCCTATATCAGGGTGGTCCAGACCCTGTTTGACTATGCCAAATCCCAGTTTAAAGAGGTGAAGACCTATTTTTTCCACAACACGATCTATGATTACCTGTGGGAGGACCCGGCCCGGTACAAGAAACCCAAAAGTCTCATGGACTTTTCCCGGCTTGATCCGGACACCCGGCTCATTGTGCTCGGGGATGCCAGCATGGCCCCCTATGAACTCATGGCCCATGACGGCTCCATCCATATTACGGAAAGAAGCGGCAGGCCAAGCCTTGAACAATTAAAATTTATGGCCAAAACCTTTCCCCATACGGTCTGGCTTAATCCGGTTTCAGAATCCATGTGGGGGTATACCCACTCCATCATGACCATTGCCCAGATTTTTCCCATGTATGAACTTTCCCTGGACGGCCTTGAAAAAGCCGTGGAAAAATTAATGGTCAAAAACTAACCTGTTAAAGCGGGAGGTTGTAAAACTTTAAGGTGTTTTCAAAAATAGTTTGGGACAAGGTTTCGGGGTCTACCTCTTTTATTTGCGCCAGTTTTACCAGGACAGATTTTACAAATGCCGGTTCATTCCGGCGGAACTTATTTTTTTGGGGGGCCGGGGTCAGGTAGGGGGCGTCGGTTTCAATCAAAAGTCTGTCTTCCGGTATTAAAGGGGCTATTTCCCTGAGATATTCCCCTCTTTTTTGAAGGGTCAAAATTCCGGTGATGCCGATGTGATATCCCAGATCCAGGTAGTTGAACATCTCTTGTCTAGTGCCTGAAAAGCAATGAACCACCCCTTTCCGTGCGGGGGGACCCTCTGATTTTAACATTTCGTAAAACCTTCCCTTGGAGTCTCGTTCATGGAAAATCAGGGGGAGATCCAGTTCTTGGGCAAGGTTGAGCTGGGAGGAAAAACAGGCTTCCTGATCTTGTTGGGGGGAAAACATCCGGTTAAAATCAAGACCTGTTTCCCCCCACGCTTTGACACAGGTATGGGTTTTGGCCAGGGTTTTAAGGGTTTCCAGGGTTTTGATGGAACAATTTTTGGCATCATGGGGATGGATCCCCACGGAGGTGATGATGATGGGATGGCCCTGGGCTGCCTGATTTGTATGATTCCTGGTTATATTATTTGGGGCCAGCTCAATGGCTTTCAGGGAAGTTTGAACATCCACCCCCACAATCATCATTCCCCTCACCCCTTCCTGACAGGCCCTGTCTATTACCTCTAAAATATCATTGGCATAGGCCTTGTCATCAATGTGGCAGTGGGAATCAAATAGTCTCATCAAGTGCTACCCCTTTTTTTTTATTGTATGGCGTCACTGGTTTGCCTGATTGCCATTGATTGAAATGTCAAAGCCTTCACTGGTGGAAGAAGCCGGTTTACGGTTACAGTGAAGGCTTGGTGTAAGAAAAACTGTTTTTCAGCACTCCTTGACACACGAAGGATATATCAGTAAATTCAGTTTCAGTCAATTATAGACCATGACGGGGCCGTAAGCAAAATTATGAATGTGAACAAAAATATTAACCCGATTATACGGTTGTTTCATGTGAGCAAGCGCTACGGCGCCAAGCTGGCACTGAAGGATATTTCTTTAGATATTGAGCCTGGAGAGTTTATCTTTGTTTCCGGCCCGTCCGGGGCGGGTAAATCTACCCTTTTACGGGTCCTTTACCTTGCAGAAAATGTGTCTGAAGGCCATATTCTCATTGACGGCATGAACCTGGCCCGGGTTTCTTCGGGGAAATTGCCTTTTTTGCGGCGCAGGTTTGGTATGGTGTTCCAGGATTTTAAATTGATTCCCAGCCGAACTGTGTTTGAGAATGTGGCTTTGGTATTGGAAGTTGCGGGTGAAAGCCAAAGCTTTATACGCAAAAAAGTGATGCATGTGCTCAGGACCACGGGCATGGAAAAAAAGGCAAATGCTCTGCCCCCCACCCTTTCAGGTGGAGAACAGCAGCGGGTGGCGGTTGCCCGGGCTGTGGTGGGGGAACCCTCTATTATTCTGGCCGATGAACCCACGGGCAGCCTGGATGACAAGGCTGCCCAAGCGGTAATGGATTTTTTGATGGAATACCATAAAAAAGGAGTGACCATAATTGTGGTAAGTCATAACCTCCACCTGATGGAAAGCACGGTCCGGTGGCGCAATATCGTCCTGGAAGAAGGAAAATTGAAAACAACCGCCCCCATGCTTTAATGAAGATGAGATTTAGCCTATGATTCGTTTTGTAAACAAAGCTCTGGCAGATATCCGGTCCAACCGGTTTTTGAATTTTATTACGATTATCACCATCTCCCTTTCAATTCTGAGCGTCTCGGTCTTTATGCTTTTTTTTGAAAATGCAAGCCGGGTCATTGAAGTCTGGAACCAGGGGGGCCGTGCCATGATATATCTGGAGAAAGAATTTTTTTACGAGATGCTTCCCCACCTTACAAAAACAATCCGTGGTCTGGGTGAAATTGAGGAAATGATCTTTATTCCCAAAGATCAGGCCCTGGATAAATTAAAAAAAGAGATGACGGCCCGTACCGATTTTTTTAAAACCCTTAAAACAAATCCCCTGCCCGATGCAATTGAAATTAAGATGAAATTCCACGGCAGTTTTGAACAGATACAAGGCTTTGCCCGGCAGATCGAGTCCCTTCCGATGGTGGAAAATGTGGAGTACGGCCAGGGGTGGCTGGGCAAGTTTTTAAATATCTTTAACCTGTTTAAAATGACCGGATATGCCATGTGCGGTATTTTTTTGCTCATCGCCTTGTTTATCACAGCTAATACGGTGCGATTGGCGTTTTATTCCCGCAGGCTTGAGGTCGAGATCATGCGTTTTGTGGGGGCAACGGAAGGGTTTATCAAAACTCCTTTTTATGTGGAAGGGCTTTTTCAGGGGTTTATAGGCGGGGTGCTGGGGCTTGTGATTCTTTTGATCGGCTATCTGACCATATCATCGGGCATTGCGGAAAACCTGGCGGCATATGTATACACAGACATCCAGTTCCTTTCTGCAAAAGCCATTCTTCTTATTCTTTTTTCCAGTACATTTTTAGGTTGGTTTGGATGCTATCTGTCCTTAAAACAAATTTTAAAGTAACATATTTTAAAGCAATTGGTTTTAAAGCAATTGTTTTTAAAATCAGGAGATTTCTTGTTGTTGGAGTTCTTGTTCTTTTTTTGGCTGTTGATCATTCCGATGCCAGAAAAAGTGTTCTGTTCAAAGGAATTGTCAATTCTTTTAAACTCAATATCAGGAGAACACCCTCCCGGTCGTCAGATGTGATTCTTGTGGTTGAACGAGGGACGCAGTTGGATGTCGTTGAGAAAAAGGGTGGTGTCGGCGATTGGCTGACCGTGGAATACCAGGGTAAAAAAGGATATATCCAGAATCGACCTGAGTATATCATTTTGAAACCTGTGGCAGAAGTGCCGGTATCCAAAAGAATCAAACCAAAACAAGCGGCAGCTGTCTCCAAAAGGGTTGTCCAGGAAAAAATTGCCGTTGAAGAAAAAAAAGTAGCGACCTTTTCTAAAAAAAAGATGGAAGTCATTGAAGGGTTGAATGAAATTGACTATGGTCTGAACCGGGCTCGCTTAAAAGCCAAAATTCTGTCCAAGGAGATAAGGGATCTGGAAATAAAAAATAAAAAAATCCGGGAATCTAAAGAACGCCTGACAGTCCAGATAGATGAAGACCAGGTTTACGCCGGCCAGCGGCTCAATGCCCTCCATCGGATGCGGATGATCGGGCGTTTGGATATTGCGGGGGTGCCTTCCTCAGTGTTTGATTTTTTTTTAACCCAAAATGCCATGAAACAGGTGATTCAATCTGATTTACAGGTTCTTGAAACCCAATCCAAAGATCTTAAAAAACTCAGTGTCCTGGAAGGGGAACTGGGCCGACAGGCAATAAAAAAAACCGATTTGCAAACAGAACTGAATCTTCAGATTCGGATTAAGGAAAAAGAGACCCTTAAAAAAGAAGCGATTCTATATGATATCCAAAGGAAAAAAGATCTGTCCCAGGCGGTTCTGGAATCCTTGAAATTGTCGGCCGATGCACTCGATGAGAAATTGAGTGTCATGGATAAACAGGTTTTAGATCCTGTTCGAGACGTATCATTCTCACTTCAGAAAGGCCGGTTGCGCATTCCTGTTCAAGGAAAGATCGTATCAACTTTCGGTTTTTCAAAGGCCGGGGATTACAAATCCTTCACTTTTCAAAGCGGAGTTGATATAAGGGTGGAAAGGGGTGAGCCTGTCCGATCTGTTTTTAAAGGAGAGGTCTTGTTTGCCCAATGGCTGAAAGGGTATGGGAATCTGCTGATTATTAACCACGGTGATAATTATTATACCCTCTATGCCCATGTGGAAGAAATTTTTAAAAAAAAAGGCGAGACAGTTGATACCGGTGAAGTAATTGCCACGGCTGGTGATACCGGGTCTGTTAAAGGGCTGTGCCTCCATTTTGAGGTGAGGCATCATGGAAAACCTGTCAACCCAATGCAATGGATAAGCAAAGGAGCTTAACTATATGAAAAATCAGTTTCCTCAGTTCACAAAGCACTGGATGTCGATAACGGCAGCTTTTCTGGTCTTTATCTTGATGACAGGATCTTATTCCCAGGTCCTGGCAAGTGATGAAAAAAAATATGAAACATTGAAGCTTTTTACCGAGGTTCTGGAAGAATTAGAGAAAAATTATGTGGATGAGGTGGATGCTGACGAGCTTATCCATAACGCCATCAAAGGTATGGTGGGAAACTTGGATCCCCACTCAAGTTTTATGCCGCCGGAAGCCTTTGATGACCTCCAGGACGATACCAAGGGAGAATTTTCCGGTATTGGTATTGTGATCACCACGAAAGAGGGTATTTTGACCGTGGTCTCTCCCATTGAGGGCACTCCGGCGTATAAAGCCGGTATCCAGGCCGGGGATATCATTATCAAAATAGATGACTCGTCCACAAAAGGTATGGCCCTGTGGGAGGCGGTTGGCAAGATGCGGGGCCCCCGGTACAAAAAAGTTTTGATCACGGTAATCCGGGAAGGGGAGACCGTTCCTTTGGCCTTTGCCCTGAAAAGGGATCTGATCCCCATGACCAGTGTGAGGTCTGCAGTTCTTAAACCCGGGTATGGATATCTTCGGATTACCAATTTTAGGATGAACACCACAGAAGACATGGAAAAGCAGTTGAAAAAACTTGAAACAGGAAATGCCCCCTTAAAGGGCCTTGTCATTGATCTTCGGGATAATCCCGGCGGGTTGCTGGACCAGGCCATTAAAATGTCTGATTTATTTCTGGACCAGGGCAGTATTGTCTCTATCAAAGGCCGGCTTGAAAAGAATACCCAGGTGTTTAACGCATACCCCGACCAGGAAGACAGGGATTACCCCATTGTTGTTTTAATCAACGGCGGGTCTGCGTCGGCATCTGAAATTGTGGCAGGCGCTCTCCAGGATCATTCAAGGGCCCTTATTCTCGGGACGCCCTCTTTTGGAAAGGGCTCTGTTCAAACCGTTCGGCCGCTTAAGGATGGATTTGGTATTAAATACACCATTGCCCGTTATTATACCCCCAATGGACGTTCCATCCAGGCCAAGGGGATCCAGCCGGATATAGAAGTAGAATTTAAGATCATTGAGAAAAAAGAAAAAAAACCTTCGGTTTTTGACAGAATGATGAAGGAAAAAGATTTGAAGAACAGTCTCAAGCCCGAAGGAGAAGACCCGGAAAAAGCTGAAAAGAAAACGCCTGGAAAAAGTCGCCAGATTATAGAGGCTGAACAGCTTGAGAAGGATGCCCAGGTAAAAAGAGCCCTTGATATTCTGATAAGCTACGGAGTGTTTAGTAAATTAAATGGTCGATAGGAAAAAGGGGAGAACCCGGGGGAAAGCCGCTACTCCCCCCAAAAAAAAATCAAGGAAAAAAAAGCAGAAACCAGATCTTGGCAAAGAATTTAAAAAAATAGTTCTGGGTGTTGCCATTCTGCTTGCCGTCTGTTTGACCGTGGCCATGATAGCGGATATATTTTTTACCCCTGGACAAAGAAGATCAGGCCGGGAATCATCCAAACCCAAGATTACCCAAACCGATAAACCTTCCAAAGGAAAGCCGGGGGAAAAGATAAAGCAGATATTACCGGTATTTGAAGACATGGGTGATATCCGGAATAAAAAGCCGTCTGCGGGGCTCAGGGACAAATCCCAGCGGCCGATTTTGTATGAGATTTTTGAGGACCTGGACCACAGTCCGGTTGACAAAAAGCCTGTCTTGCCCAAGGTCAAGGACCAAATCCCGAAAATAGCCATCATCATTGATGATATCGGCTATGACAGGCAGATCGCAATGGAATTGTGCCTGCTGGACCCAAGCTTTACCTTTTCGGTGCTTCCCTTTTCTCCTTTTGGGCCCGCCATTGCACAAAAACTTAGTGCCAAAGGGGCTCAGCTCATGCTTCACCTGCCCATGGAGCCGGTTCAATACCCAAAGGCAAATCCAGGACCGGGTGCATTATTCTCGTCAATGACGCCGGACATGCTTCTGGCCCAGCTTCGGAAAGATTTAAAAGAGGTGCCGGGTATTGTCGGCGTGAACAATCACATGGGATCAAAATTGACAGCTGATTCCGATAAGATGAACCAGATTTTTACAATTTTAAAAAAGAAGGATCTGTTTTTTATAGACTCGAGAACCTCTCCCACTTCCCAGGGTGAGGCATCTGCACGGCTGTTCAAACTCAGGTTTGCCCATAGAGACGTCTTTTTGGATAATTCTCAAAACATTCCCTATATTACAGGACAATTTGCCAAACTCATCAAGTATGCTCAAAAGCACGGGACTGCCATCGGTATCGGCCATCCCTACAGGGCTACCCTTGAGACCCTGAAAATCGAATTGCCCAGGCTGAAAGGCAAAATCCATATTGTTCCGGCCAGTCAGCTGGTCACTATCCTAGAGTAGATTTTCATCGAGCAATAACAATGCCCTGGACATGGGAATTCTGTCGGCAATCGGCTGGGTTTCAATGGACGTTAAAAATTGGTTGTTTATTGCTGCCAGCAGCGTATTGAGCTGTTCAAGATCCAATAAACTCTCCTTGGGAAAGGATGTCACTCCTTTAAAATTTTTAGGACAAAAGCCCACAAGCGTTCCGCCTTTTTTGCAGACAATTTGATCTGAATAGTCTGTTTCCACCTGTTTGATATGGGCATCCACCTGACGTAAAAGGGCCCTATAGTTTTTTAACCGATCCTTTAAAATTTTCGGGTTCATTTTTTTCCATGGTTCATTTGTTAACAGGCGTTGTTACTTGCCTGATACCACCACCAGCCCATCCACTGCAATGGGCTTTCCTTTGTGGATGATGAACGGATTAATGTCGATTTCCCGGATGCAAGGATACGCACATCCCAGATCACCCAGGGAGACAAGGATACGGCCAAATTCATTTTTGTCCACAGGAGACAATCCGCGGTACCCGTCCAGAATAGGTTGGCATTTGAGCCGGTCAATCATAGTAAGCGCATCGTCTATTCTCAATGGGGCAACGCCAAATACAGTGTCATTAAGCGCTTCGGCAAATATCCCGCCCAGGCCGCACATGACACAGGGGCCTAATTGGGGATCTCTGACAAATCCGGCCACCAGTTCAATCTTTCCTGTTATTTGTTTTTGGATAAGAATACTACCCCGGCCCTGCATGGTTTGTTCAAGGTTTCCCAAGGCTTTTTCAAGCGCTTGTTCAGAAGAGATGCCCAATTGTACCAGATTTGACTCGGTCTTGTGGGATACTCCCGGAAGTATTCCCTTGGCAACCAGGGGAAATCCGAATACTTTTGCAGCCTGCAGGGCTTGATATAGAGAAGTAACCTGTTTTTCTTCTACAATGGGAATACCCCAGGCGGCCAGCACCTTCTTAGATACATATTCGTCCAACTGGCCTTTTCCCGACGTCAGAATGTCAAGGCGGGTGTCACCACTGATTTTGGGAATCTCTTGACCCGCACTTGTGGGCCCCTTCGACGTATTCACCAAGGGCCGGTTCAGCAGCATTCCCATGCATTCGACAGCTCTAATAATTTCTCTAAATACAGGGATGCCGAGGCGTTGAGCGGAGGCCTGGAATTCATATACCCGTTCACGTTCACCCGATATCCAGCAAAAGAAAGGTTTACCTGCCTTTTTTGCCGTTTTGGCCATCATCGATAGATCGGTTTCAAGGCTGAACCCGCCTGCAAAACAATGTACAAAAATAGCATCGACACCCGGGTCGGCGCAGACCGCTTCCATGGCCTTGCCGTACACTTTTTTTGATCCATTCAGAATAATTCCCGGCCACATATCCACAGGATTTGACGGCGGCATCCACTCCGGGAAAACGGTTTGTAACACCTCCAGGGTGGCGGCATTCAGTGTTGACAACACCAGGCCGTGTTTGTCCATGATATCGGCTGAAACAATCCCTGCAGCACCGGTGTAGGTAAGAACCGCTACACGGTTTGCATTTTTGGGTGGTAGTTTAGGATAGATGCCCAGGGTTTTGCAATAGTCGGCCAGTTGATAGAAATCATTGGCTTCTACAATGCCGGCCTGGGCCATGGCTCCGCTGATGATGATCCCGTTGGCCGAAAGACTGGCGGTATGGCTCAGTGCCGCAGCAGCTCCCCGGGTTGTTTTTCCCCCGTTCAGGATCACGATGGGCTTTGTCGTACCCCGGGATAACGCCATGAACCGTCGGCAATCGGTAAAAGATTCAAGGTATAAACCAATGGCAGATGTGTGTGGGTCGTCGATTAAATATTCCAGGAGATCGTTTTCATCCACGTCCATCTTATTGCCGATGGAGCAGACCTTAGAGATTCCCATGGTCCTGTGAGACATGAGGTCGATAAGAAACGCTCCGGCCAGCATACCGCTTTGGGCAATCAGAGAAACGTTCCCGAATGTGAGGGTATCCCAGATGCTGGGCGTCACCGTGGAAAAAATGAATTTGCGGCCGGCATCCACCAGCCCCATGCAGTTGGGCCCCCACAACCTGATCCCGGTCTTGTCGGCTATCTGTTTTGCTTCCTGCTGCAATGCATCTCCCTGGGGTCCGCTTTCAGAAAATCCAGCCGACTGGATCATAACACCGGGAATTTTTCTTTTGGCGCAGGCCTGGATAACCCGGGGCACCATTTGAGCCGAAACAAATACAATGGCAAGATCCACAGGGTCGGGAACATCGGCAACCGAAGGATAGCAGGTAAACCCTTCAACTTCATCATACCGTGGGTTGACCGGATACACCGCTCCTTGATACCCTTTTTTGAGATTTGAAACAATAATATTGCCACCCTTTTCTTTACTGGCTGTGGCCCCCACGACCGCAATTCCCCTGGGCTCGAAAAAAAACTTCATTCACAATTCTCCGTTGTCTCAAAAAAGGTTCGTGCCACTTCATCGTAAATCGTTTTACCCTATTTTTATATATAGGCAAGTTATTTTTTAGTTTGGCGTTGATTTTTTACCTTACCGATCAAATAACGGACGTAAATAAAGAACTGGCCCTGGCTCCTTGTAAAAATTGCAAACAGGCTTTTTTGCAGAAATGTTCCGACACCTTGATACCAGAGTCTTAAAATGGTATATTTCTTCGATTTATTAAATTTAATTTGAGAAGAGGCTCGTTGAAAAAAAAAGATAAGTTCACATTTTTGTGCCAGGCCTGCGGCTGTCAGACCCCTAAATGGATGGGAAGATGTCCGGAATGCGGGGCCTGGGACACCTTGGCCGAGGAGAAAATCATTCCCGGCGGGTCGGGAAAATCACGTACCCTAACAGTTTTCAAACCGGTTCCCATCAATTCCGTGGAGGTCACGGAATCCCAGCGGTTGATGACCGGTATCACTGAGTTTGACAGGGTTCTGGGCGGGGGGATTGTGGATGGATCGCTGATTCTCATTGGGGGTGATCCCGGAATCGGCAAATCCACCCTCATGCTTCAGGTGCTGGCGACCTTGTCTAAATCCAAGAAAAAATGTCTCTATGTATCCGGGGAAGAATCCATCCTTCAGCTTTCCATGCGGGGGAAACGACTGGATTCGGGAAGCGACTCCCTTTTTATTGTGGCGGAAACGGATCTGGACGCCATTCTTTCCATGGTGGAAAAGGAGCATTATGATGCCATGGTGATTGATTCCATCCAGACAGTATTCCATCCCGATGTGTCTTCCACCCCGGGTAGCGTGACCCAGATTCGGGAGGCCTCCATGCAGTTCATGCGCCTGGCCAAAACAACGGGGATTCCCATTTTTTTGGTGGGGCATGTTACAAAGGTCGGGGCCATTGCAGGTCCCAGGATCATGGAACACATGGTGGACACCGTTCTTTATTTTGAAGGGGATAAGAGCCATATCTTTAGAATCCTGCGGGCGGTGAAGAACCGATTCGGGTCCACCAACGAGATCGGGGTTTTTGAAATGCGGGAAACAGGCCTTGAACAGGTACCCAACCCTTCAGCCATATTTTTATCCGACCGGTCGGCCGTGGCGCCGGGTTCGGTGGTGACCTCCAGCATGGAAGGCACCCGGCCTATTTTGGTGGAAATCCAGGGGCTTGTTTCAAGTTCCGGTATGGGAAACCCCAGGCGGACGGTGCTGGGGCTTGATCAAAATCGGGTTGCCCTGATTTTAGCGGTGATGGAAAAACGTCTTGGAATGAACTTATCCGGGCTGGATGTCTTTATGAATGTCATCGGCGGGGTCAGAATTGTGGAGCCCTCTGCCGATCTTGCCATTGCTGCAGCATTGGCCTCAAGCTTTCTGGACAAGCCGGTTCACAAGGAAACCACCCTGATCGGTGAAATCGGTCTGACAGGGGAGATCCGGGCGGTGAGCCATGCCCAGGCAAGGATCAAGGAAGCGTCCAAAATGGGATTTACCACCTGTCTGGTGCCAAGTTCCGCCATGAAACAACTCTCCCGTGTTGAGGGAATGACCATTGAAAGTGTTAGTTTTTTAAAGGACGCCATGGAGGTATTATTTGATGGCCAAGAAAATTAAAGGGTCCAGTAAAGGGTCCGGCAAAGGGTCTGGGGGCAATGAATGGGCAGACCATTTGACCCAGCGGGCAAAGGCAGAAAATTATCCGGCCCGGTCTGTGTATAAACTGGAGGAAATCCAGAAAAAATTTAAGGTCATTCTGCCGGCAA
>Ga0307987_1001495_pt1 | contig 12810 bp, 5 predicted proteins | sample EllFjometagen181_FD_203157 | JGI IMG/M metagenome (GOLD analysis project Ga0307987, IMG submission 203157) | Marine microbial communities from Ellis Fjord, Antarctic Ocean - #181 | ecosystem: Environmental > Aquatic > Marine > Unclassified | place: Southern Ocean | collected 2014-10-08 | reverse complement strand
TTTCGAGTTGGTAATTTCAATAAAATCTTCGCTTTGCACAATGCACAAGTCCGTTGTATTCACCGGCGTTCCATCATCGACAAATTTGTAGGTCACCTGACCAAACTCCGGCACATTGGCCAAAAATGAGAATGTGCCATCTTCGACATTTCGTTGATACAAAGCCTCATTGCCGTCTTCGTCAACCAATCGTTTATCTTTGATGACACCAAGCCGCTTCTCGCCAATATCATACTCTACATACTCATTCGACCACTCCCGCCCAATGAAATCTTCAAAATCAAACTCAGGAAGACTTTCCTCCGGATCCCCGTAGCTATTTACAACATCGTTAGAAGCCACATAAACCTCGTTAAGCGTCAGTTCCTTTTCCGAATTGGCCGTCGTATCCAGCTCAACCGAAGCAAATAGCGGGAAAAAGGTTAGTAACAGCACTATCAGTGCTGAAAAAAACTTGTAACGATATCCATGGATTATTTCTGTTTTTTGCATTGTTTGTTCACTTTGTTTTATGTGGTTCTATCAAAAGGTTGCAGTTCAACTGCTAACTTATCTGAAAAAATTGATTAAATATAAGACCTCAATAAAAGTTAGTAGCTGGGCGACTTTACAACCTCTCAATTATAAAAAAACTACCTTAAATATTTCGAATAATTACACCACACACTCTTTTTTTTGTCAATATAAAAAATATTTTACTGCATAGTTTGCAGCAATAACCAATTTACGCATTACGGCTACTCAGCCGTAGTTCAGCTTCTCAAGGATTCTGGTAAGTTCGTCGGTGACTGCGGTGTTGTAGCCGACGGGGCCGTATTGCTCGATGAGGCCCATGTTGTTCTCGTTCTTGCTTGAGTGAGCAACCTCGTATAAGAGCACGCCAGAGACCTCGGCGTCGGCATCCACGGCATCGAGAAAGCTGTCGTTGATTTCGCCACCTTGAGCGATATAGCAGTGAATCCATAGGAGTTTGCCTTGAGCCTTAGCACGAGCACGAGTACGCTTGGCAAGAGCAGGACGATAGTTGTTGTAGTAATAATGCTTGAGGGTGATCTCGTCGGCCAGATCAACGGCCTTCTCCCAATCGAGCCAGATCTTGGGCATAGCCCAGAAACCAAGTTCGTTAAACTCGTGGCTGAGCTTGGGCTCCTCGTGTGCGTGCCGTAGATGAATCTGGAGCTTGCGGCCAGCGGCATGAAGAGTGTCAGCCGCCTGTTCTAGAAATTGGGTAAAGAACTCGCCTCGAATACGCATAATCTCCAAAGGATTAGCGGTAGTTTGACAGATATCGATTCCATGCAGTTCGCGGTAGCGCTCAACAATGGGTGCATTGTAACCGAACTCGGTGTAATCGCTAACCATGGCGGCGTGACTTTGTAGACGCACATCAACGCCGTCAAATCCCATAGCCACGCAACGCGAAACCCAATCCAACCAATACTGGCGAACCTCGGGAATCGCCTCGCAGGCTGTCCCTTTCATATATGAGAGCTTGCCTCTGGCAATGCCGTAGGCACAGTCTTGTCGCCAACCCTGGCCCCAGAAACCGCTGCCGTGCCACTCGAACTCAAAACCCTGTTCTGCAAAAGCACTTGCCGCGTCCTCGGGCGATGCAAAGTTGCTGCGAGGTTGCTGCTCCACCCCCCATTTTCGTTCGCTGGCGCGCTTGCCCTGTTCACAAGCGCTACCACAGGTGCGGATGTAGGGAGAGACTGTGGCGGGAATCTCGGACTCAGGACCGAAGATTCTGACCATGGTCTGCGGAATAGTTGGAAGCGGATGACCGTCAATGGTAACGGCAACGTAGGAGACATCGTCGGGTACGTCGAGCCCTTCCAGACAAAGAACGTAACACTTCATGTCCTCAGGGAACACAGGTTGCTGGATGGCATTGGTGATTTGACGCATCTCAGTACTTGCCGTGATTATACAAGGCCCTGTATAGGAAACGTAACTCCCATTATCGCGACTCAAATACAGCTGCACGTTTGGAGTATTCTCCGGACATTCAGGATTGAAGTTGACATCGCGGCTGTGGCCAGCCCCATCGGTAAATGAGTCCACGCAAAATGCCAACTCGATGGCCCGAATGGGCTGTTGAGACAGACGCTCCCTTTCAGAATTAGGACGACGGGCAACGCGATATTCTGGGTGCTGGGTAAGCAGAGAATCAAAGTTTATACGCTCCCCTCCAATGGTCGGCACACGCCCGTGACCAAAAGGAACCTCCGCCCCATGGGGTACCGTGGAGCCACCACCGCCCTCGTAGGGTTTCATGATAGCCCAGGCTTCCATCCCTTGTTCGTGACAAGCATTTAGATAAGCAAAATTGGGATCGCCGAGTTGCAAAAGAGAATCAAAGGTATAGTTCTCGGTTTCCAGATCGGGCGGTAACAACGCCAACCAGGGATTCGAGAATTGCGGATAGCCAGGGTTAACCAGCACGAAATAGACTCGGTCAAAGCCAAGGCCCTTGAGCAGTTCCATTTCCCGGCGCACACGAGCATAGTCATGCGTACTGACGGCGAGCTGAGGTGCAATGTCGACGACAGGGGCAAACGCGGTGCCTTTGGTGGTGGTGTTCATATCATATCTCCTTGATTTGTGTTTCTTGTTTTTCTGCCAATAAAGTTGGTAAAAGTTTGATTGTTAGTTAGGGTTTCCTGTTTAATACAAGATTCATAGAATACACAAACTTTATAATAAAGTTTATCTGCAAACTTTTTGGTCAAAACCGGCAAGCAAAACCCCCATTCCTCGTTGATCAGATCAGCAAACCGTTCGCCAGCAAAAGAGTCCGTGGGCGTCTTGCAGACGATCATACATGATGCATTAAGTGGATAGTCACACGACAAGGACGTAAGTTGACGCGATGCTGGCAGAAGCGTTTCATTGATTTTATCAGATGTTGTATTCATTAATGACTCTCCGAAAAAAAGGGTTGTCCTGATTTGTCCGAAGAAATAGCAGATGGATTGAAAAACGTTTTCAGTTGACCGGATTCCTTCAAGCGACTTTCGGAAAAAGCTTCAAATGCCTCCTCGTTCGTTAACTTCGCATAAAGCCAAAGCGCCCAATGCAATGTGGCGGTCTCACCAGGCTGAAGGTCCACTTTCTTTACCAGTTCGCCACCCATTCCGTATTCTACGTTATCCCAGTCCTCAGGCTCCACGTAGATTCCGCCCGCACCTTTGCCTTTACCGTAAGCTTGATCTTCGATATCATCAGCATAGAAAGCCCAGGGCGTCACCTTCGGATCCGTACCCTTCACGTTCTTCCCTGCGGCTGTCTGCACATAACGTCCCTTCGAATTCCCAAAACCGCCGATGTAAGAACGGAATTTTACTGTCACCGTATCCACGGGAACAGAGGGACACACCTTCAACTGCTGCAAGAGTGCCTCACCATCAAGCCGCAGGCCGAACGACAGCACCGCATCGCCCACCGGCGATTCCCAAGTAACATCCACGCGACCCTTATCGCCGGCTTCAACCTCCTGCACGTCGGCAATGCGATAGCCCGTTACGCGCACATCATCAAAATAAATATCGATGTAACCGTTGTAATACCAGAGATGTGCAGCGGGGCGGTTCATGCCCAGACCCGACATATAATACGACTTGACTGTGCGCTTGTCTTCCCATCCCATTTTCTTCCAATCGTTGCAGGCCATATAGGTAAAATTGTAATCAGCTTTTCTGCCCTGCAACCCAAGGAGTGTCTTCGCCTGCAGGCATTCCATTCCTTTGAATTTCCCGTAGTTCAAGGTGTTTCGATTGATGGTGTCCACCCTGACAGTGACGTTCGTCAGCTTCTCCGGCGCGGGATCCACATACGATTTCCATTCGCCCTGTGGCCAGTCCAACACCTTCGCCTCAACCTGAATTTCACGATGGGGTAGCGGCATGACCGGATTCCCATCGGCTTCGAGCCGCACCACGGTCTCCGACCTGACCCCGCTGAGGACGTCAGTCACCTGGAGCACCCAGTCCCCCGGACGGTCGTTGAACGCCGTCGGAACGACGAGAGTTCCCTGCCCGTTTCTAAGCATCACGTCTCCGGAAAAGCCATCGTCTCCCCCATCGTTCCGATGCATGAAGCGAACATGCACAACGTGGTCGCCAGCCTTCTCCTTGCCGTCCGTCGCAATTTTAATCTGAACAGACAAGGAATTCCCAGCCTGAACGATAGGCACCGTCTTCACCTCCACACCCGAAACACGGTAAGACAGGATCGCAAAGAGATCCGGCTCACCCGGCCTCAGTCCGAATGTCACCGTCGCCGTGTGTCCAAGATACTTCCAACTGCGCACATCGTAGAGATGTCCCGGCTGATCCAGCGTCAAGGTGGCAAGTTGTTCCTTCCAGCGCAATGGCCCATGTTGGTAATAGATTGCCGTATTTTCCTCTTGATTTTCCCATACGGGAGGAACGCGCTCATAGTCCTGGATTATTCCGAGTATCCGGGTTCTATTCCCGTGCATGGGATACAGGTACACTGCCGTTGCAGAGGTGCCGTCAATCGTTACTTTCGCAGGAGGCTTCGCGCCAATTCCGGCACAGAACTTCTGGAGCAAAACCTCTGCCGATGCAGCGTCGGGCATGAAATTGAGATAGTATGCTAACCCCTTGCCGTGCGGATAGCGAGTTGCGGCAGGAGTCGACAACGCCTGCTTGACGAATACCGGTGCGTCTTCACGTATGGCGGCAAACGTGCCGCAAACCGCCGCCTTCGCCACCGCAAACGCGGGGGCGCCCGTCGTACGTCCCTCAAGCAAAATTGGCTTTATTCCTGCACCCGGTGACCAAGAGACCTCGCAGGGGATGGCAGAACGAAGCTTGATCGCCTCGTAGAGTTTCTGCGGCTGACATGCTCCGCTTGATTCGCGTTGAATGCCAAAAAGAGGCGCGATATCCAGCATGGTGACATCCTCGGACAAAGATTTAGATGGCTTGGGCTCCTTAACGCCAGATGCAGACGTCTGCTTCGTAGGAGGCTGTTCCCAGAAACCGGGCTTCTCGGGGACGGGAACCGTCGGTTCATGAAGGGCAAAGGGCGCCGTAGCCAGCAAAGTGCCACCATCTGCGACATAGCGATCGATCTCGGTGCGTTCAGCCGGCGCCAGAATCGATGCCGACGGACAAATGAGCAGAGACGTCATTTTTGAATCCAGTTTGGACAGTGCATCGCTTGACATGAGTCTGTAGGGAATATTCAGTTCCCGCAGGGCTTCCACCCAGATAGTGACAGCTCGCTTCGTGATGTCCAGTAGCTCGTTTGGAATCTCCGTCGGAAAAAGAATGGCTATCCCTCCCGGGTCGCGTTCCATCGCGATGAGCTGCGTGGCGATGCCTTTGCGGAGTTCCAGAATTTCCTCGCTCCACCAACGGGTCTCATGCGTCGTTCGCAAATCTCCGGGCAATATGCTGAAATTTCCGCCGGCCGATGCAAAATACGAGATTCCGTTCGCCTCCTCAAAAAGCAGCAGCCAGGGAGCGGTGCGGCTGTAGGGCTCGCTGTCTTTCCAAGGCACATAGTGCGTATAACAGGTGTTAATGGCATCTTTGCGGGAAAACGCCCGGTGAAGGTCACGTTCGATACCCCGCCAAAGGTCGGTCGTGTAGAGATAGTGAGGGGAATAGTGGATCATAAAATCACAGCTCGCTAAAATCCGAGGGACGTCCATGCCCACCTTCAAGTGGGTGCCGCAATAGCCAACACGGGCACCGGAGTCGTCCCGTTGAATAATTTTTGCTGCCCAATTTCTAAAGCTGGCAAGATCCACACCACTCGGCTCATCTGCCAGCGAATAGCCTAGCGGAAACATCGGGGCAATCGCTTTGGCATAGGTTTCAAGGACATCCTCCTCCTTGGCCGAGTCGAAGTCTTTCTTGTAGCGCCCCGGTGGAACGCATATATTGACCGGTGCAAGGCGGAGTCCTGCGGATGATGCCATGCCTGCCACATCCAGATTTTGGCCCACGGGCGAAACCGCCGTAATGCCCAGTTGCCGCATCCGTCGGTAACGCCACTGTTCCTGGGCAACCCCCTTCTCGGTCGTCCAAACCATAACATGAAATTGAGTCGGATCCTTCGACCTGTCAATCCGGACCTGCAAAGGCAGACGCTTCTCATCCAGAACCTGATCATCCTTGGTGAGCACCAGCAGGCGCAGAAGATAGGTTCCGCCTTGAGAATCCCAGCCATCAAGATGACAGTCTCGCCTCTTCGATGGGCATCGCGTCCTTGCCACAAGACGGTTGTCTGAATCGTATACCTGAAGCAGAAACTCGACATCATCGTGAGCTGTAGACGCTTCAACCAACCACGCAACAGGTATCGCCTGGTTTTCTTCGACGACTTCGGGAACTCGCACCTCCGTCACCTTCACAGACTGTGGAACAGTGAGGGACAAAGCCCCGTAGTCCACGATGGCGCCATCCCGGCGCACCCGATAGAGGAGTGTAAGGTTGCCCGCGCGGCTGAGCGGAACCGTGGCAAGGCCGGTGCCGGCACCAGCCGGGATGCGGAATGTCCCGCGGTCCACCAAATCACCGAAGTCAGATCGCACTTCCCATTCAATCAGAATCTCGGATGTAGACACCACCACCTCGGATAAAACAGCCTCCAACTTGAGCGGAACGCCCAGCGTAGGTTCAGAGCACATCTGCATGGAACAAGTCGATTCAACGTCCTTGTCGGCGGCCCAACGCACCAACCTCCCGAACACGGCATAAGCCACCTCGTACTTCGCCGGTGAAGCCGACAAACCGACATCGGAAGGAATGAAAGCATTAAAGCCGCCGCCTGCGCCATGCCCCATGCCGATGTTAATGAACCGGCCATTACCGACCTGTGAGACTGCCACGCCGACCCGTCCACCCTTTCGACCCCAGGGAAATTGAAGTCTTGACACCGGAAGGTTCCGGTCTGCAACCGCCATGGCCTCAGTCTGTAAGGACTCCTTTGGTTTTGCCCGCCAAGAATCTGGAACCTTTCCTGGAGAGATTGCCAGTATCACCGCGCCATTCGTCACAGCGTGCGTCAGCGCATCCATCGCATTCGAGCTAAGATACTTCAACGCGCCACGATAGGCGAGAAAAATCACATCTGGATTGGCGGCCAGTGCATTCGTGAGATAAGTTTCATCATAGCCGGAGGGTATTCCACTCGGCTTGCCAGTCACCGGAACAACATCAACCTCCAGGTCAAACCGCTGTGCCAATTCCTCGGGTTCGCGCGTGCCCAGAAAACTGGTCAGGAAAAGAGCTCTGACCGTGCCGCCTTCATGCCGGTCTACCCACGTCCAATGCGGAGTGGCAATCTCCTCGCGAAAGGCTGGTTGCGATAGCTCCTGCGCAAGCCCCCCATTTGTCACGATGAACAGGAGCAGTGTTGCAAAACATAAGGGGGCAATCTGAGTAACCATAAACAGCGGAAAAAATACCAACAAACTCAATAAATATTTTATTTTTACAATCATCATTAAAACTATCTTTTTATATAATTATGGCTCTGTCACGGTTTAGTGTGGTTGCCTCTTTTTTGCTCGCCACCTTCCATCATGCCACACTACAACTTCCGCCTTCGCAGTGCCTTGTATGATACTACGGCGTAACACAGATGCAGGACACAGCCCGTCGTCGCTTGTCAGATCATACACACTAAACATCATGAAACACAAAAAAATATAAGGGAGGCAATGCATAACATTGCCTCCCTAATTACATGATATACCTTTTAAAGCTTATCTCAATATCTATTCAATTATAATCACTGAACCTTGTGGTGGAATGACCGTAACAAAGAATACAGTTCCATCCTGAGCATCATACATTGAGTCTTCAGCAAAAGATGTATATGTATAAACGCCTTTTTTAGCTTCTTTAGCACCTAGAAATTCAGAATAGCTTGTAGTTGCCTGGAATCTGCTGCCAAGTGAACTTTCTCGTCCTTCAAAAATTGTAGCACGATCTTCAGAACTAATATCACCATACAATACAGCAATTCTGCCGCCGCCACCAAAGCCACCTCCATTTCCTGACGGGGCACCTCCATTTGCTTGAAGCGTACTTGTTGCAGTTCCGGCAAATATATTGGCTATAATAAATATACTGCCTCCAGCTCCTGCTCCTGCATATACGTATGCACCTCGCCCATTTGCTGTTATGTCTCCATTAGCATTAAAGGTATCTGTTACTTCAATACGAATATAACCACCACCATTCTGCCCTATATAAGAAGAGCTAGGTCCTCTACCACCAGCACTTCCAGCCCACTTAGGTGCGTATCTAAAATCGTTGCTGATACCTCCAGCGCCATTTCTGCCATCAGTACGCAGTCCATAACTACCACGACCACCATATCCGCCGCCTCCTCCACAAGTCAGATAGGACAAACCACCTCCAGGTCCATACCCCTGACCATCTCCTTCACCTTTGCCAGCAAATCCAAAACCACTTGCATCAATACTACCACCATTGACTAGGTTTATATTCTGGGCTTTAATAAGTGGTGATCCACCATTAGTTGGGTTTGATACTGTATAGATATAGGCACCATTGTCAATTAGCAAATCAGCAGCAACATCAAGCAGGATTCCACTCTCTTCTACTCCATTGGTAGGATCTCCATATAAATAAAGTCTATTATATATATTCATAGAACCTTCAACATATATATCCTGACCATATGAAAAACTATAGTACTCTCGCTGATTTGCAATGACAGGCAAAGATAAATCACCTTTTATATCAAAACTACCTGAACCGTTAATAATAAAGTTACATGCCATATCTCCACCAACATTCACTGTTGAATCTTTACCAAAACTTAATTTTGACACACCTGACACATCAACATCATTGGTTACAACAAAATTAAAGTTGTCAGCCGAAAATCCTAACCAGGAATCATTAAGTGTAAGAGAATCAATGTCCCAACTGCTAAATGATGGTACATACAACCATCCACAAATATCTGAAACTGTTGTACCAAGAAAATAGTTATCAGGCACAGAAATAGTTCCAAGTCCCGCATCTCCATTATCTGAATTATAACCGGGTCCGGCATTTATTACTAAGGATGGAATTGTGACACTAGACTGAGCCACTGTATTATATGCAAGTCTAATTCGACCACCACCGCCGGCACCACCTCCACCGTTTCCTGATCTACCTCCTTGTGAACTAATTGATCCTGTTCCATAAATAGTATTACACGAAATTGAAATTCCACCGCCGGAACCAGAAGCTGTATAATTTCCTCTTAAACCTTCTGCTGTAATATCCCCATTTACCTCAACATCTCCTGATGCATCTATGCGAATAGCACCACCACCTGCCAACCCTGGGGTTGTTGAGCTCACAGTTCCTCCGCCACCACTTCCTGGTTGGTCAGCCATTTCTGGTGAACCATATTTAAGACCAGGCTCTCGTGATTCAGTACCACGTCCTCCATCGCCTCCATAACCTCCACCAGAACCTCTATAGCTTCCTTTCGTTCCTCCTCCAGGTCCAAAACCATTTGTTAATCCCCCTGCATATCCCAATCCATCTGCATTGATTGAAGCACTTGCTCCAACGGTCAAATCTGTACATACAATCCAAACTCTATTGGACATCATATCATTATCAAAAGCATTACTTGGTTCAAGTACGCCTCCAGACATAGAAACATCTGTAGCCTCAATCTTAGTCCACCAATTTGATAAACTGACTATACCGCCTGAGATTGTGAACGAAGATAATGCCGCTGTATTGTTAGTTAATAATATTGTACCAGACTCAACAAGGACAGCATCTCCTGCACCTGGAACAGCAGCAGGTGTCCAATTGTTTGGGTTAAACCAATCATCGTCAACCGATCCATTCCATGTGCTTCCCCATGACTGTGTCGCAATAGCAAACGTGAAAAAAACTATCAATGATAGTATGTTGATATTTATACGCATCTTGTTCTCCTTTTGTTATATACATTTTAGTTAATATAAGGATTTTCTGTTCAATTTATAATCTGTGTATTAACAGTATATTATACTATACAACACACACGAAAAGTGCAAGGCTTTTGACATATTTTGACCAAAAAACTTGCAGATGAACTTTAATATAAAGTTCACACAGTTTATGACTTTGTAATGCGATATCACGCATCTTCTTGCACTGCAACGAGTTACCTTCAGAGAACTAAAGGCTAACACGTCTTAGTACAAAAATATACGAACCAACTTGTTGAGGCTGGAGTTTACGACAGCAGCGAAGCGTCCTATCTCACATTAAACAGTAAACCCTATATAGGGCATCCTGTTTAATTCATAACTAATGTATTAGTAACTATTAATACTTTGTTTTGAATGCTAAAGTGCAAGGTTTTTAGAACATTTAAGCCAAAAAGCTTGCAGATTAACTTTTATATAAAGTTCATATTTTTTATGAATCTTTAATGCGATATCACGCATTTTTTTGCACTGCAATGAGTTACCTTTAGCGAGCTAAAGGCGAAATCATCTTAGCACAAAAATATACGCAATCTCACATTAAACAGTAAGCCCTATATACGATTCGAATTTGCCCTAACCATAAAATCAGAAAAACCGGCACGCAACTTGGGCGGAACCCATACGTTACCTGTTCCACCAATATGCCACTTTCCGACATAACTAGTATGAATTCCATGTTCATTAAGGCAATCTGCAATTGTTCTTTCTACTTGCGGAATAGCCTTGGGATCGTTGTTTAATATCCCAGTCTGACTGGAAAAGCTTCCTGTAAATAATGCAGATAAGGCGTACAGACAGCATTACAGCTGTAGCAGCTTTCAAACAAAGTTCCTTGTGCTGCCAATCTGTCGATATTTGGTGTGTCTATGTCATTATTCCCCATGCATCCCATTGCAAATGCATGCATTTGGTCTGCAAAAATGAACAAAAGATTGCGTGGCTTCGCTTTCGCATCTCCCGTTTCCATATTCATCGCGCTACCTTTCCTTCCTCGTTTTCTGAGATTTCCACCATGGAAACGGACTGCTCACGTGGCAACGGTTCGAATTCATACCGTTTTGAGGTTGGGTAGAGGCGTTCGTAATCATGCCAGTGATTAAGCATGATCGCCCGTTTACGCTGGAGTTTCTCAATCAAATCAGGCCCATAGATAAAGACGGATTCGCCTGTGGAATCCGCCGCTTGGGCAAGCACCTGGTTTGGCTTGAATGCCCTGAGTAAATCAATCAGTTCCATGGTGTTGTCCAAATCCATACGGGCAATCTTCCTGAGCTCCAACGCCCTCTGATCGAACTGGATGTTGTCGTCAAAGTCCAGCGGATTGTTACCGAAACGTGGAAAGTGCACCGTATCAAGGGCATGCTGGTACATGATCGTCAGACGACCGCATTCACATACTAGACGCAACGCCTCTATCCGCGCCCGGTAGCATGCCCGCCGTGCGACGATTTCCACATCATCCGTCTGCGGAATTTCATCGACCAGGGAGGTGGCCACTTTCAGATGCCGCTGCGCTTCATCAATGCACCAACGTGTCATCCAGACAACACTATCCCCTATAAAAACTGGTTTACCGAGGATGTTACAGAGATTTTCATCCTCTTTCGGCGTATCACAACTAAACAACATGCCCCGGTAGTAGGCCATCTCGTCGTCCGTGAGCTTGTGTGGTTCCGGAACGAGCGGGCGCACCAACCAGCGAGAGGCCGTAAGACCGAAAGTGATGCTAAGCGACAGACCGCGCTGCCGGAGCTGAGCAATACAGTGAACCGACTTTTCCACTTCGCTCCAGGCTTTGAACAGGAGTTCAGCACCTGTTTTACCAGCCTGCGCACTAGCGGCTTTCAGAAGAATCTCGTGCTGGTTGATTACTCCCTGACCGGGATTATCCAAAAATGCCTCTATGAGTTCGTATGATTCGTCGATGGTGCTTCCACCCAATCCAATCGAGCGAATCCGGCCATCGCCTGGAGCAAACACTTTCTGCAGTCCCTCCACAAATGCCGGGCGACTAAAGTGTCCCTGCACCGGGTTCGTCTGTGTGCCAACCACGCCGCCGCCACTATTAGCACCACCACCAGAAATTCTTTCGCCACTGCCGTTAACGTTATTCAAGTAAAGGTTTTCTCCGAGTTTGGCCCGCACGGCCGCAAGTTCTGCAGGAGGAAAACTAAATGAATGGACATTCACCAAGGCTTGAGAACCAGCATCGATCGCCCCCTGCCTGATTGAATCCAGCCATCCGGCGATGCGTTCACCCGGGTCGCGCAGCCGATATTTCGTAGGACCGTTCATTCCCGGATAGCTGTAGGCAGACCATGGAAGCCCCGCACCACAGTCATTGGTCCAGAAACTAAAGCGATCTGTCTCTGGATAAGATGCACAAAAAAGCCGAGTGGCTTCACGGTAAAGATCTAGCACTTCAGGGTCATCAATAGATGGACTCCAGTACGGCTTGGTAGAAATGCGTCCCAGTTCGCACTGAACACCACGCCAGTTAGGATGGACCTCGTATACCGACTCTGGCAACCACAAAGGCTCAGAACCGTTAATAATGATCCGCATGCCGAGACGACGAATGGCTTCCACACGCGAATCCAGATAGGCACGATTCTGCTCCAGCAATTTAGCTGGCATGTGTTCTGCAATCCCCTCCGGCGGAAACACGCGGAAAAGCGAAAAATTTCCCTGCGACCAGTTTGGATACGGATCGCTATTGTCGGGAAGAAAATCGTCGTACTCGAATGGGAAACCACCGATTGCTATATGCGTGGCACCGTGGTCGTGGGCACGCGCAATCTGGGTTTCGT
>Ga0307987_1001494_pt1 | contig 12814 bp, 10 predicted proteins | sample EllFjometagen181_FD_203157 | JGI IMG/M metagenome (GOLD analysis project Ga0307987, IMG submission 203157) | Marine microbial communities from Ellis Fjord, Antarctic Ocean - #181 | ecosystem: Environmental > Aquatic > Marine > Unclassified | place: Southern Ocean | collected 2014-10-08 | reverse complement strand
CGTGCCCCGGCAGATGGGCCGCCAGGTAGGCGGGCCCGATGGGGTAGACCAGCTCCATGTCGACAGCCGTGAAGGCCTGGACCAACAACACACGCATGGGGAAGCACCTCTTCTAAGGGGGGCAACCTAGCCCGCTGGCCACCGTTCCGCCGTGTGCGGAACTACCGCTCGGCCCCAGTCGCAGCCACCCACCAGGAGAAGGAAGACCAGGGTGCGATTCATGGAAGCTCCGTTGGACGACTACGCTGGATGGCCGCGAGCCGCGCTAGGTCTTCGGGCTTGTTGGCGTTGGTGAAAACCTCGAGCCCGCCCTGCCAAGGCAGCACCGTGGTGTGGACCCCCTCGAACAATGCGCTGACCTTGCAGTTCCCCGCATCCAGCAGGCGCTCGATCTCGGGCAATACACCGGGACCATAGTAGGCTGCCAGAGGCTCGAGACCCCGTCCGTGCCCCCAGACCGCCACATCGCCCTGCCGCCCTGCAGGGAGCAGGGGAGCGAGATGATGGGGGCGAATCAGGGGAAGATCGCAGGCCAGCACCAGCAGGGGTGCGCCGTCGGCGGCCAACAGACCCGCGTGGATACCCGCCAGGGGCCCCCGCCCGGTGAGCCGGTCGGCCACCACCGGCAGCCCGAAGGGAACGAAGGGCTCGGGATGGTTGGCCGAGACCAGCAGCTCGGAACACAGAGGCCGAAGCGCTTCGATGGCCCAGACCAACATGGGCGAACCCTGGAAGGACACCAAGGCTTTGAGACCGCCCCCCATGCGCCGCGCATTCCCCCCCGCGAGCACCAGACCCACAGGGCGCTGGACGGGGGATGGGTGTGACATGGAGAGCCTCCGGGTGGTGCCTGGTAATTCGTGCGGGTCCAGGATGGCGGGGTGCCCACCGAACCGACGATTCGGCTATCATCGCAGCATGATGACAGAGGTATCCATGGCCCATCGCGCGACATCGTGGCTCATTCTGCTCACCCTGCTGACAGCCTGCGAGTCCGAACCTGCAGCTGTGGCGTTCGAGGACCCCATCCCCTGGGTGAACACCTTCATCGCCACCGGCGGCCTGGGCTTTGGCCAAGGGTCGAGCTACCCCGGCGCGGCGGCGCCCTTCGGCTTGGTGGCCATCAGCCCCGACACCCGCACCGACGGCGCCCATGTCAGCAGCTTCCACAACGGCGGCTACTGGTACGAAGACCACCTCATCACCGGCTTCTCCCACATCCACCTCCAGGGGACCGGCGCACCGGACTACGGCAACGTTCTGTTCTACCCGGCCGACGGCTTCGAGCAGGCCCACACCGACAGCGAGACCCGCGTCTCGAGCTTCAACCACGACGCCGAGTCCTCGAGCCCCGGCTTCTACGCGGTGACCTTCGACAACGGCATCCACACGGAGATCGCCGCGGGCCAGCGGGTGGGGGTACACCGCTACCACTTCCCCGACGGTGTCGAGCCCACCATGGTCATCGATCTGGAACACCAGATGGATCCCAAGGAATGGGACGAGACCAACGAGATGTATCGGGTGCCCGCCGAGATCCATATCGACCCCGACACAGGTATCATCACCGGTCTCACCCAGAACTCCGGTGCCCTGGCCGGCCGCTACTACGGCTTCCTGGTGCACTTCTGGGCCCAACTCGACCCGCCCCCCACCAGCTGGGGCACGTGGGCCGACGCCGATCCCGCCGCCGACAGCACCGACGCAGTGGGGCACGACCTAGGGGGCTGGCTGGGCTTCGAACCCCAGGATGGAGGCACCACCGTCACCGTGCGCGTGGGCATCTCCTATGTGTCACCCGACAACGCCCAGGACAACTGGGACGCCGAGGCCGCGGGGCTGGACCTCGAGGGCTTGCAGACCCAGAGCGAAGAAGCCTGGCGGGACATGCTGGGCCGCATCCGGGTCACCGGCGGCACCGACCGCGAGCTGACCCTGTTCTACAGCTCGCTGTATCGGTCCATGCTCATGCCCAGCCTGCGCTCGGACGCCGACGGCAGCTACATCGGCTTCGACGGCGAGCTGCACGTAGAGCCTGATGAGCCGTTCTACTCGGACATGAGCTTCTGGGACACCTACCGGACAGCGCATCCCCTCTACAACCTGGTCTACCCCGAGTATGGCCGACACTTCGCCAGCTCCCTGGTGCGCATGGCCGAGCAGAGCGGAGGCTGTCTGCCCCGCTGGCCCTGCGGCCACGGCGACTCCGGCAGTATGATCGGCGACCCAGCGGACATCGTGCTCACCGACACATGGCTCAAGGGTATCACCGACTGGGACGTGGACGGCGGCTGGCAGGCTGCCAAGCTCTGCGCCGACAACCCACGCCCCGACACCGCCATGTCCGGCGGCCGAACGGGCATCGACAGCTACCTGGGCCAGGGTTGGGTGGCCGCCGACGAACACTCCGGCGGCGTGGCTCGGACCATGGAGTACACCTGGGCCGACCACGCCATGGCCAACTGGGCCACGGCCCTGGGCTACGACGACGACGCCGTGCGCTACAGCGACCGCTCCCGCTACTACCTCAACCTCTGGGACCCCGAGACCCGCTTCTTCCGGGCCCGGGACCGAGATGGCGCCATGGAACCCCTCGAGGAGTTCGACGTGCTGGCGTGGCAGGACGAATACACCGAGGGCAACGCCTGGCAGTACCTGTGGCTGGCCCCCCAAGACGCCCACCGCCTGGCGGATCGTTTCGGCGGCAAGGATCCCTTCTTCGACCGCCTGGACGAGTTCTTCTCCCTGTCCGCCGACGAGGAAGAGGACATCTGGCCAGACGTCTACTACTGGCACGGCAACGAACCCGACATCCACGCACCCTACCTCTATGCGCTGCTGGACGAGCCCGGCCGGGGTGCCCCGTGGGTGCAGTGGGTGCGGGAGACCCGCTACGGTACCGGCGCCGACGGCGTGGATGGCAACGACGACGGCGGCACCCTGAGCGCCTGGTACGTCCTGTCCGCCCTGGGGACCTACCCCATCGCCGGCACCGAGATCTACGCCCTGGGTCCCCCGGTGTTCCGCCACGCTCAGGTGGACACCATGGGCGGCACCCTGAACATCGACGCCAGCGGGGCCGAGTGGATCGCCCGGGGCACCTGGCTGGGCGCCTCCTTGGACGGTGAGGCCATCGACGGCGGCACCCTCACCCATGACCAGCTCGCCACCGACGCCACCCTGCACTTCCACCTGGCCCCCGAGGCGCCGCTGGTGGACAGTGAGAGAGACCCCCTCCCATGAGATCCACGCCACGGCGCCGCTGGCTTGGCCTGCTGCTCCAGCTGCTGGGCTCGGGCCTGGTGATCGGGCTGCTGCTGAAGCACGCCGATCCGCAGCGGCTCCGCGATGCGCTGGCGATGGTGGACCCCTTCTGGCTGGTGCTGGTGATCCCCATCAAGGCCCTGGGGGTCACCTTGCACGAGCTGCGCCTGTACTTGGTGCTGCGAGCCTGGGGGAAGCCCAGCCTCAGCCGCGTGCTGGGCATCGGCTACACCGCGGGGCTCACCAACACCGTGCTACCCCTTCGGGGGGGGGACGTCTTGGCCGTCGCGCTGCTGCGGGCGGAGTGCAAGGTGAGCACCGTCGCCGCGGTGACCGCGGTGGGCGTCGCGTCGGTGCTCGAGGTGCTGGTCTTCGGCGTGGTCCTGCTGCTGCTGCTGCTGCTCCAAGGCGCCACCTGGGCCAGCGGCGTGGCCGATCTGGAGCTGTCTACGCTGCTGCGGGACGTGGGCCTGGTCACAGCGGTGGCCACCATGGCCGTGTTGGCCTTCGTGATGGTGCTGCGCCAAATCCATCGCCGAGCCACCCGCGGCGACGGCCCTGATCAGGGGCTGCTGCAGCGCCTGGCCGACGCCGGCCGCGGTTTGGGGCTGCGGGCCATGGCCATCAACACGCTGCTGGCCGTGGTGCAGGTGGGCTTCTTCTTGGGGTCCATGCTGGTGATGTTCCGCGCCATGGGCCTGGACGTGGCCCCCGCGCTGCTGGCAGCCTGTGTGCTGCAGGCCGCGGGCTCGCTGGCAGCCACGGTGCTGCCCCAGACCATGGGCGCCGGACAGGCCGCATCATCCGTGCTGGTGATGGCCACCTTCGGCATCGGCACCGCCCCCGCCCTGGCCCTGGCCGCCCTGATGTGGGCCAGCCACCAAGTGGTGACCCTGATCCTGGGCGGCGTGCCGCTGTGGCGGCGGCTGGGCAAGCTGGCCCAGCTACGTCGGGAGCCCCAGACCGGCCCGTGAAGGCGAGTATCGGGCCCCGAGGACGACACCCTCGGTGCCGTTCAGAAGCGCTTGGAGTACTCGCCCTGGTCCGCGCGGATGTAGAGGGTCTTCACGCCGATGGACTTGTCGAGCTTGATGCCGTTGTTGTTCTTGAAGCTGCCGAGCCGGATGTAGTCGCCGTCTCCGGGCGCCAGGGCGACGGGCAGCCGGTAGCTGTACGCGCCGTTGGCCGACATGTACAGGCCGGTGTAGGGCTGGCCGCTGGTGTTGAAGACCTCGATACCCCGGCTGCCCTGGCTGACCCGGAGGGACAGCAGAGGGAGCTTCTCGGGCTCGGCTTCTTCTTCCTTGGCTTCCTCGACCGCTTCGGCCGCGGCCGCGGCGAGGGCATCGGGGCCCCGGAACGCCTCGATGACGGATGCATCACCACAGGCCTGGTGCAGGGAGATGATCTCGTCGGTCGTGGGCTCGAGGACGGTGCCCGAAGCCATGATGGCCGAGACTGTGACGTCGGGGGTGACGCCCTGCTCGCACATCTTGACCACACCGGCGACCGTGCAGCACTGCTCCGGAGGCTCTTCCTGGGTGCAGCCCACCAGGGCAAGTGTCAGAATGGCCGAAAAGATGCTTGCGCAGCGTGACATGGGTGTACTCCCTGGTGATGTGGTGCCTCGGCCGCGTGACGGGAGGCACCGAGCGCTGGGGCCGGGGACACCGAACCTATCGCGGCCCGGACCATGCGTCCCAGACCATGTCCTCCCGCTCGAACCCAGCCCGTGGGGTGACGCGGCCCTACAACGTGCGCTTGGCCGGCGGCCGATCATCGGGGTGGACCGTCTGATCCTTGAGGGCGTCGAGCTCTCGCTGGGCGCGCTGCTCCCGCTCTCGGCGTTTGCGGGCTGCCTTGGCGCCAGGACCCTCGTAGCGGGCCTCGATCACCGGCTCGTCGTCGGCATCGGCCGCGGGTGCAGGGCGCTCGGCCCCGTCGCCCATGGCTGACTTCATGGCCTCGAGCTCGACCTTAGCGCGGGCTTCCCGGGCCAGGCGCTGGTCGCGGGCGCTGGGCTGTGGGCTGACCTCACCGATGTCACCGCGCACATTGTCCAGGGCGCGGCCCGAAGCGGTGAAGGGGTCCACCTCGTCGTCGAGCACCTCGCCCCCCGGGGGCGCCTTGCCGCGGGCGGTACGGGCATCCTGGAGGTCCTGCTCCGCGGAGCTCAGGATGCTGTCCGCGGCACCGCTGACCGCCGCCACCAGTCCCTTCCAGGCAGTGGTGACTGCCAGCTTGCCAGCCTCGAGTGCGGCCTTGCGTTCGACCTCGGCCTTCTTGTCAGCCAGCTCTTCTTCGAGCTCGTCCAGCTTGCCCATGGTGGACCTCCACGAGGAGTACGCATCCGAGCGTAGCCTATTGCCAGGCGGATGGCGCAGCGCGTTATCGGGCGTCCATGCACCCCTCCCTACAAGGCCTCCTTGCCCTATTGCTGATCGTCGGCTGCCCTCCCCACGGTGAGACCGGCGGCCCGCGCCAGGTCGAGCCCTGGGTCTCCGACGTCGGCTGGGAGCTGCACCCCGAGTTCGGCTCCATCGTGCGGGTGAGCTGGACCCAGGGACACCACTGTGACAGCCGGGTGGAGTACCGCTTCGACGGCGACACGTGGCTGTCCACCCCCACCGTGCTGCGAGACGAAGGCGAGCACGAGCAGCTCCTGTTGGGCATCCCCTACGACACCAAGCTGCAGCTGCGGGTGGTCATGGACGCCGGCGCGGTGGTGCAGCCCAGCGCGATGCACGCTGCCCATACCGATCCGGCCCCCAGCGCCCTGCTGCAGCCCACCGTGCGGGCGGCGGACTCCACCCGCTGGGAACCCACAGGCCAGTGGCTACTGGGCAGCATGAACACCACCATGCCCGGCTGGCAGACCGGAAAGTTCTGGACCTTCATCCTGGACCGACGGGGGCGGCTGGTGTGGGCCCGACAGACCCCGGACATGCTCTTCACCCTCCAGGCACGCCAAGCCGCCGACGGGGCCGGTATCCTGGTGGACGAGACGACCTTCTGGTCCCTATGGGACTTCGACAAGCCGTCCATGGTGCACCGGATGACCCTCGACGGCACGGTGATCGACAGCTACGAGATCACCAATGCCAACCACCCCTACACCGAGCTCCCCGACGGTCGCCTGGCCTGGTGGGGCATGCCCGGCGAGGGCGAAGGGGAGCTGAGAATCCTCGAGGCCGACGGCAGCGTGACCACGGTGTGGAGCTGCCTGGAGTTCTTCGACACCCTGGGCATCGAAGGCAGCTGCCTGGGCAACACCGTGTCCTGGCGGGCGTCCGACGACAGCTTCCTGGTGTCCCTGGCTCTGCAGAACCTGGTGATCCACATCGACCACGCCACGGGGACCACCCTGAGGGTGTTCGGCCAGGACGAGCAGGCCTGGAGCTTCGCCCCCCCGGAGTCCGGCTTCTGGCTGCAGCACGGGGTGGCCTTCACCGACACGGGCACCCTGCTGCTGTCCACCCACGCCAGCGAAGATGACGAGACCGGCGTGGCCCGGGAGTACAGCCTGGACGATGACGCACAGGTGCTGCGCCAGGTGTGGAGCTACGGCGAAGGCCTCGGCGTGTCCGCAGGCCTGGGGGGCGAGGCCCAGCGCCTGCCCAATGGCAACACCCTGCACAACTACGGAACCACCCCCCGGGTCAAGGAGATCACCCCCGAGGGTGATGTGGTGTGGGATGCGGACTGGGAGGTCGAGCGCCTGATCGGCCACACGACCTGGGTGGAGGATCTGTACCCGCTGCTGGGGGAGTGAACGGGCCATTGGCTACCGCCCCCTCACCCGCCCCGATGGGGCACCCTCTCCCCGACGGGAGAGGGATCGGGCACCGTCAGCGCTGCTTGTGCTGCGGGAGGGGCTGGGGCTCGCCTGCGGGGAAGGCCAACAGCTCCCACGCCACGTACAGCCGCGGTGGGCCCTGGGTCGCGGGCTCGAGGGCCACGCCTATGGAAGCGTGGGTGCAGTGTTCGCAGAGCAGGTTTCGGCGGTGCCCCGGGGAGGACCAGACGAGATCCTGCGCCTCGGAGGCCGTGAAGGCCGCGGCGAGATCCTCGTAGTGCTCCGCCCGGGGGTGGTGGGTCTTCCAGGCGCGGGCTCCCACACCGGGGGTCACGCCGGGGATGACGTGGTTCAACACACCGCTGCCCGCCATCAGGGCGGCGTGTTCGCGGGCCAGGGGCTCGAAGGGCTCGAAGCGCTGCACGGGCCGCAACCCGGCCTCGCTGCGACACTCGTTGAGGGCCTGGTAGAGCCACGCCGTGGCCTGCACCGGATCGGGGGTCTCGATGCCCACCGGCAGAAGCTGCATGGGCGCGGGGGCTTCGTCGACGAACACGGCCATGTCGAACACCACGCGGCTGCGGTCTTCACCGATGTCCACCACCTCGATGAGGTAGCGGCCTGGAAGGTGGAACACGTCCACCCAGCGGGCCACACCGGGGCTGATGCTGAGGGTGTCGACGGGGCCCGAGGGGGGGGCCACGAAGAGCTGGAGGTCCCGCGAGCCGGGCACATCCACCTGGATGGCCACGGGATCGTCCAGGCGCAGGTCGCGCTCGAAGGGATCGATGTCACCCCAGTGGGGAGCCACCCCGAGCACCCACAGCACGGTGCCATCAGCGAAGCGCCGGCTGGCCAGGGCCACGTCCACGGAAGGTGCGCCGCCACGGGCGGCCATGGCATCGGCGATGAGCTCGTAGGGGTAGGCCCCGCCGTTGTACAGCCTCGCGAAGCGCGCATCACCTGGGAAGCCCGCCCGGGACGTGGCGAGCAGGGCCGCCGTGGGGGTGAGCCGGGCCGAGGGGTCACTGGCGGCGCCGGACAGTTCCCGGGTGGCCGCCAGCAGCGCAGGGTCCCAGCGGGACTTGGGGATCTGCCCGACCAACCAGCGCCCGGCTTCGTCGCCGGGATCGCCGTAACGATACCGGACCTGGGGGGGCCGGGCATCGGGAGCAGCGGGGGCTTGGTGCCGGCAGCCCACCACCGCCAACGCGACGCCGGCGGCCACCAGCAGGCGGACGGGAGCCATCACTCCTGCCCGAGCTCGAGCTGCACCCACACACGATCGTCACGCTCATCGGTGGCCACACCGGCCACATCACAGCGGGGGTCCACCAAGGCCGCTCGGGCCGAGGGGTCCACCAGCCACTGGTGGAAGCAGGCTTCGACGCCATCCCCCACCACCAAGCCGCAGCTCATGCTGGCGCGACAGCTGCCGGGCTCGCCCCGGAACGCGCCGCTGGCGGGCCCTTCGTAGCCCATGTGATCGTCGAGGTGAGCGCGGGCCACGGGCCCCAGGATGGGGTCCTCAGCGGGAGTCTCCCAGCCGTAGAAGGCGCGGACTTCGTCCAGCAGGTCCCAGGTGTCCAGCTCGAGGGAATAGGGATCAGCAGCAATATGCGTAGTCTGGGGCAGGGGCGCTGTGAGGTCGTCCATTTCGCCCACGTAGACCGAAAACGCCGCGGCCACGCCGACGGAGTCGCGGATCTCGACCCAATGCTCGCCTTCTTCGTCCAGCGCGATGCTGCGGCCCTGCCTCAGATCGCTCAGTTCGAGGTGTCCGCTGGGGGAGACCAGGCTGAGCTGCAGCACATCGCTGCTGGTGCAAACCAGCTCGAGCTCTCCACCCAGCGGTAGCGCCCGGGGTACCGGCTGCAGCTCGATGCGCGGGTGGCTCACAAGGCCGACCCAGTAGTCACCCTGGCCACCGCGCACACGCACCAGGCCCGCGTGATCATGGGGCTGGGCGGTCTGCTGGAGGATCTCGAGGATGCTCTGACTCACGGCACCTTCGGCCACCCGCTCGTAGCTGAACTCGTCGATGGGGAAGGGATAGCCGGCGCGCAGCGCAGCCCAGCGGATCACCCAGGCGTCGGTGGGACGTCCTCCCGCCAGCTCGACACCCAGGGCGCCCGCGGCGCCCGAGAGGGATTCCTCCCAGGGAATATCTCCCAGCACCGTGGACACCAGCGGGTCGCTGGGGGCGGTCAGGTGAGTGGCGTAGACCCCGGCTTCGGGTGCCGGGAGCCGCGGCGCCGCATCGCCCAGGCTCTGGAGCTGGACCTGGGTGGGTGGGCGGGTCCCGCCACAGGAACACAGCAGGATCAATGGGAGGATGATGCGCATGGGGTGACTCCTAACTGTCGACGTCGGCCAGGGCCCCGCGGGGGCTACCAATACCCTTCGCTACCCTGTAGTCGTAGTTCCATGGAACGCTCGGCGTCCCGAAGCTCTTCCGGCGGAGCGCCCGGCCCGATGCGAATGTCGATCATTCGCTGCCGTAGCTGCTTGGCCATGGCGGCTTGTTCGGCCTTCAGCTCTCGCTGTTGGAAGGGGTCCCGATCGACCCGATACAGGTGGAAGGCGCTGTCAGCCACGGGCTGCTGGAGCCGCGCCGTGAGGGAGGGGTCCAGGGCCGTACCCCTGTGGGACACCGTTCGCAGCGTGAGGGACCAGGCGCCCTGGCGGAGGTACAGCATGTCGCCGAACTCGGCGTAGGCCGCAGCGCTTGCATCGAGGGTGAAGCCCGGCGCCAGCAGGTCCTGCCCAGGCAGCAGTGCAGGGGGCTGTGCCACGGTGCGGGCCAGCAGGGTGGGCATCAGATCCAGCAGCTCCACCGGCTGGGTCAGCTCGGCCGCAGCGACGCCGGGTCCCATGAACGCCAGGGGCACCCGCACGGTGCGGTCCAGCAGCAGCTGAGCGCCGGCGAAGATCTTGGGCATGGGCTGCACCCCGCTGACCTCGCCCATGCTGATGCCGTGCAGCCCCGCCAGCACCACCCAGGGTTGTGGGCCGGGGCCTCGCTCGGCCAGCAAACCCTGGATGCCCTGACCCACCCGTGCGGCCTCGTCGGTGTACACCGATCGGACCCGATCGGGCTCCACTGTGCCCCAGGGATAGCTGGGCACCAGAGGGCCCTCCAGGCCATCGACCTTGGGGTCCCAGGTATCCAGGGTGCAGCTGGGTTCGATGCCGGGGCCGGCGGGGGCGAGCTTGCCAGGCTCCACCGGCGCGGTGGCCTCTTCGACCCCCGGGCCACCATCGAGCCGGGGGTGGCCCGTGCGCTGGGCGGCCTGCTCACAGCGGCTGGGTAGCGCGGGTAGACCCATGGCCTGCCGCAGATCGGGGCGTTGTTGGACCGCGAGATCCCCCAGCACCACCACAGCGAACACAGGCTCCGGCCGCTGCCACAGAGCCTCGAGCCGCGCACCCAATGTTTCCCAGTCGCTGCGGCCGTCAATGGCGGGCAGGACCTGGACCTCGCCGAAACGATCCCCGAGCTCGGCGCTGTCGCCAGGGCCGCTCTGGATGATGGCGCTGTGGTAACCGTACAGCCCAAGGATCTCCGGCAGCGAGGGTCGGGTCTCGGGTAGCGTGCTGCACCAGGGTTGTTCGGCGAGAGCCAGCTCTCCCACCCGTCCGCACAGGGGGATGGCGCTGGGATAGCGTCCCACCAGCATCGAACCGAGGCTGACCCAGGGCGACGCGGACTGGGCGTAGGCCGCGGTGAAGCGCCGCAGAGGCTCGGGCTCGAAGGGAGCCAGGAAGGCGGCCTCGGCACCGGGCCCATCGGGGACGTCTGCCCGCAGCCCTGGAACGAGGAAGACCAACAGATCGGGCGGAGGGGGCTCGGGCCGATGACAGCTCGAGCCCAAGGCGAGCACCAGGCTCAGCGGCCAGGACGGGTTCACGGGCGGGGCTCCAGCCTGGCCAGGTAGCGCAGGGGTCGCGCGCAGGCTTCGACGTGGGCGTCGGCCCAGCGCTCGGGGTCCTGCTCCGCCAGCGCCTCGAGGCGCCCCTGGGGGCGGGAGTTGACCTCGATGACGTGGAAGGCGCCCCGGTCGTCCACCACCGCGTCGACGCCCAGCTCCACCGCGGTGCGGCCCCAGGGCTGATGGGCGATGGCCCGCGCCACGGCGACGGACAGCGCGTCGAGGGCACGCACCCGATCAGGCTCGAGCACCCGATCCGCGGGGCCCACCTCGGCGCCGCGGGCCACGTTGACCACGGGGTCCTCGCGGCTGCGCCGCAGCACCCGGGACGCCACCACCCAGTCACCGCCGGAGATCCGCTGCACCAGCACCCGCAAGCTCCAGCCCGACCAGCCCGAGGGAGGCGTGACCCCACGCTGGAGGAACAGGGGCTCGATGACCCCCACCACGGCCCCCTCCCCCTGGGCGGGGAGCGGATCACCAGTCTGCACCCGCTGCACCCCGCGGCCAAAGGCGCCGTAGCGAGGCTTGAGGAACGCCGAGCCCCAGTCGGCCAAGGTGGCCTCGAAGCGGCTGGGGTCGTCCTGGACCGCCGGCATGGCGAAGCCCGCCGCCTCGAGCAGTCGCTGGCTGGCCAGCTTGTCCCGGCACAGCACGGTGAGGTCCAGAGGGTTGCCCATGGGCAGGTCGGCCATTCCGTCGAGGACGGCCTGGTAGGCCCGCGGGTAGGTCTGGGAGGCGAAGCGGTCGTGCAGGGCCTCCACCGGAACCTCCCGCCGCCGCGCCCAAGCTCCGGGCCGAGCGATCCAGCCAGACAGGCGACCCGCGACGAGCTCGTCGCCGAAAACCACGCCGATGCCTTCCGCTCGCAGCATCAGGGCCGCGCGGCCTACGGGGCGGGCCTCAGGGGGCAAGCGGTCGCCGTCGCCGTCGCCGTCGCCAGGGGCGCGGACGAGGACGCCGAGCCAGCGCGTGGGTTCGGGAAACATCGGGACCTCGCACGGACAGGCACCACTCGATAACCCACCCCAGAGCCCCTCACAGCCCGGGACAACCATGCGCGCTGCCGCTCTCATCCCCCTCTTCGCCCTGGCCTGCAACCCCGGTGAGGACACCGGCGACACCGGTGACACCGTCCCCCTCGAGCCTTTCGACGCGGCGACGGCAGAGCGGCTGGATGCCGCCCTGACCGCCGTGCTGGAGCAGCACCCCGCCACCGGCCTGCAGGCCGCGGTGCTCCTACCGGGACGCGAAGGCTGGGTGGGCAACGCCGGCCTGGCGAACCTGGACGGGGATCAGCCCTGGGCCATCGGCCATGCCTCCAAGGCCGGCAGCATCACCAAGACCGTCACCGCCAGCCTCGTACTGTCAGCGGTGCAGGACGGCGCGCTATCCCTCGACGACGCCGCGTCGGCCCACCTGACCGACTTCCCCTGGGGTGACACCATCACGGTGCGTCACCTGCTGCAGCACAGCTCAGGCATCCCTGAGTACGCCGGCGCCCTCGAGATCGCGGGGGACCAGGACGAGTCCTGGAGCCTGGCCGAGCTGGTGGATCTGGTGGCGGTGCAAGGGGTCAGCTTCGAGGCAGGCAGCCGCTACGCCTACGCGAACACCAACTACGTGGTGCTGGGCCTGATCCTCGAGGAACTGGGCGACCAACCCTGGCAGGACCAGGCCACCGCCATCCTCAGGGACATCGGCGAGGGCTCCCTGCGGGTGCCATCCCAGGGAGAAGGCTGGGGCCAGGTCGTCCCCGGCTATCTGATGCTCCCAGACGGCTCCGCCTACGAACACGACACGGGCAACGACTGGAGCAGCT
>Ga0307987_1001492_pt1 | contig 12823 bp, 13 predicted proteins | sample EllFjometagen181_FD_203157 | JGI IMG/M metagenome (GOLD analysis project Ga0307987, IMG submission 203157) | Marine microbial communities from Ellis Fjord, Antarctic Ocean - #181 | ecosystem: Environmental > Aquatic > Marine > Unclassified | place: Southern Ocean | collected 2014-10-08 | reverse complement strand
CAGTTGCCACATCATTACCCCATTCGTGCGGGTCGGAACTTACCCGACAAGGAATTTCGCTACCTTAGGACCGTTATAGTTACGGCCGGCGTTCACTAGGGCTTCATTTCGGAGCTTGCACCCCTCCACTTAACCTTCTAGCACTGGCCAGGGGTCAGCCCGTATACATCCTCTTACGAGTTAGCACGGACCTGTGTTTTTGGTAAACAGTTGCATGGCATCTTTCGCTGCGCCCCGCACATTTTTGGTTACAAAAACATACAGAACATCTTATTGCTCATCTTCGTTTTTTAGCATTAAGGATGGCTGCACTTTTTATAAACAAAAAAGTGCGGGGAGGCCTTATCCCGAAGTTACGGCCGCTGTATTGCCGAGTTCCTTAAGCTCAGTTATCTCGTTCGCCTGAGAATACTCATCTCACCCACCAGTGTTGGTTTGCGGTACGGTCAATTCAAGACTAAGTTTAGACACTTTTCTTGGCACTCGAAGCATTTCTTTAGTGTTTCATCGCTGAAACATACGTATGTATAACAACTTGCGAACTCCCGTGGATTTACCTGCGGAAGCATAAGCTTATTGCTTACACCAGAATTCATTAACTGGTAGAAAATTTTCCCAATGCGTCATGCCATCACATCTTAAATCGGTACAGGAATATTAACCTGTTGTCCATCGACTACGCCTTTCGGCCTCGCCTTAGGTCCGACTAACCCGACCCTGACTGCCAGTGGATCGGAAACCTTGGGTTTTCGGCGGGGATGGTTTTCACATCCCTAAAGTTACTCATGCCAACATTCTCACTTGTAGTCGCTCCACGGGTAACCTCACAGTCCCGCTTCACAGCATCCTACAACGCTCTCCTACCGCCACACATATACGAATATACATGCGGCCCACGACTTCGGTTATGATCTTAAGCCCCGTTGGATTATCCGCGCACAATCGTTCGACCAGTAAGCTATTACGCACTTTTTAAAGGGTGGCTGCTTCTAAGCCAACCTCCTGGCTGTTTAAACAATCGCACATCGTTTGCCACTGAGATCATATTTGGGACCTTAGTCGGTGGTCTGGGCTCTTTCCCTCGCGTCTACGGCACTTCGCTGTCGCAGACTGACTCCCTAGACAGTCACATGGGTATTCAAAGTTTGCTAGGAGTCGGTACAGTTATTTCCCGCCCTTCCCCAAACAGTGCTCTACCCCCCATGCTAGTAACTAGAGGCTATACCTAAATATATTTCGGAGAGAACCAGCTATCTCCAGGTTCGATGGTAATTTCAACTCTAACCACAGGTCATCCAAGCATTTTGCTGCATGCCCTGGTTCGGTCCTCCAGAATGTTTTACCATTCCTTCAACCTGCCCATGGTTAGCTCACCTGGTTTCGGGTCTAGTGCATAAGATAATCGCCCTTATCGGACTCGCTTTCGCTACGGCTCCGGCTGAAACTGCCTTAACCTACCCTATACAGCTAACTCGTTGGCTCATTCTACAAAAGGCACGCGGTCACCCATAAATGGGCTCCCACTCCTTGAAAGCATATAATTTCACGTCTATTTCACTCCCCTTCCCGGGGTTCTTTTCACCTTTCCCTCACGGTACTCGTTCACTATCGATCTGACACACTATTTAGCCTTGGAAGGTGGTCCTCCCAGATTCAATCCGGATTACACGTGTCCGAACCTACTCAGGAACTCACTACTGCTTAAAATTGATTTCGAATACGCGGCTATCACGCTCTGTGGCGCTTCTTTCCAGAAGCTTTTTCTATCAAAAATAAGAAGATATTGTGGTCCTACAACCCCGTCTAAGACGGTTTGGGCTGAGCCCGTTTCGCTCGTCGCTACTAAGGGCATCTTTATTAATTTCTTTTCTCCGGCTACTGAGATATTTCAGTTCGCCGACTTCCCTCCATGAACTTAATGATTTTGGGCTCATGGTATCCCGCAAGCGGGATGGGTTTCCCCATTCGGATATTTTCGGGTCATAGCTTGTTTGAGAGCTCGCCGAAACTTTTCGCACTCTACAACGTCCTTCATCGGATGTGTCAGTCAAGGGATCCGTTATATGCTTGTAAGTAACTTTTTCAAGATTTGTTTATCGTTCGGTAAACAAATTACAGAAAACTTTCAGTAAATTTTCTAAAACACTCAATAAATTGAATGTTATTAAAAGACATTTGATTTGCACTCAATATTCTGAAGAAAGCTCTAAAGAATACTGAGATCACTCCAATCTCGTACTATCGAGATTGAAATTGACTTCAATCTTATAAATAAGATTGAAATTTAGGAATCTGTTCGTGTCAAAGAACTTTGCCTTGCCGCATTCGCTAACGAGCGCGACAGCCGGGGGATATTAGCCGGAAAACCTCTCCTGTCAATCTTTTTTTAGGGAAATTTAAAGAGTCTCTTCTTGGGGTAATTTGCTCAAGAAAAAAATCCTCCTAGTATACTACTCTGAGCGATCATACCACCACTCTCTCAGCTCAACTTTCCCCTCTCCTGATTCAAAGTTCGCCAAGTCTCTATCTGTTTTAAAAAATAAGATTTCATCTTCTCTTTGATCTTCTTCCGAAATCAAATCACCTTTCTTCTCGTTTTGAAGAACAAAATCATTCATTACTACGTCTATAAGGTCTCTCAAGCCAGACTCAGCTATTTCTTCTTTTTGAAATGCTTCTAATCCTGCACCTGCCACAGAAAGCTGCTCATTTCGAATCCCATCCTTTTTTCGTTTTTCTCGTTCTTCTACCTTTTGTTTTTTATATTTAAAAATGTGATTATCTATAGCTTCTATAAGGCGCTTTTTTCGATATGGATCTTGTTCTGAAAATTTCTTCTTCAATGCCTCTTGCAGTGCTCCCCCTCGTAATTCTTCTTTTAATTTTTCTGATGCTGGATGATTATCAGCAATCTTTCTCGCCCGATGCACTACCTCCATTTGTATTTTTATTGCAGGCTTTAGTTTTAATATTTCATTAAAACGACCCTGGATTGACTCTATTACTGCTTTCCCACCACTTCCTAGATTCGATCCTGTACTAAAGTTCTCCAACCCTAATGCCGCAGATTTAAGCTGCTGCTGCAAATCATCCAAAAGGGCTATTTCTTTTTTTTCTTTTCCTATCAGCGTTGAATGCATAGCTCTAAACCACTGCCTTTCCCATTCCTCCGGAGAGACATTCTTCGGATATGCAATCTTCTCTTCTCTCTCTTGTGAGAAGTTATATAAAGCCGTTAAAACAAAACGCCTCACGCCAAGCATCGTTACATCAAACCTCTGTTGTACTATTTCCTCCTTTCCTTCAAAACTCTCTTCTTCCACAGGAAGAGATCCATTTACATTTATTTCCGCCGTATTTTCAACCATGCTTATCCAAAAAAATAAGAGTATATTTGGATTTTTATTTTTGTTTTACGCACGACGACGCAAGACAATAACTGCTCCTAGCCCTGCAATAATTGAAAAGATGGCGAACCACCATGATGTCGCCCCTCCTGTTTTTGGTGGCGCTGGGTGATCTGCTTCCTCAGCAATTGCAGACGCTGAAATAATCGTGCTTCCAGGTCCCTCTATACCACTGTTATCAATAGGTGTTACCTGAAAACATTGTTCTACTCCTGGTGTTAACCCATCTATGTACCACTGAGTACGCGCATCTGGAATCACATTCTCCTCCATTAATTCTTCTCCACACGTCCCAAAATTAATACGATAATTTTTGACCCCATCATCATCAATTGCTGGAGACCACATCAACGTCACCTTTCCATCTCCTGCAACGGCTTGTAGATTTGAAATGGGAAGCGGGGCAATATTTGCGTCAGCACCACCAATCGCAACTATCAAGCTGTCTGTGTCTGTTGACTGATTTCCTTCTGTATCAAGCCCTGTACAGGTTACTGGATACTCTCCTTCTTCTGCTAAAGCATTTATTTTCCCAGAGAAATTCAAAGCATCTTGCCTTATAAGTGCAAATGGTTGTTCCAAATACACACAGTTCACAGAAACTAACTCATTTATTGACGAAACCCTTACTGTGCTCTTCGACAAGGGCGCAACTTCTCCTGAAGGAATAAGTTCCATCGACATTCCCAAAGAAGCATCTACAACCAAAACTCCTGCATTCGGCTCTGTCATTTTATTTCCTAATAAGTCCGCTAATGTACATTCTACTGGATATTCGCCTGGAGTTGCTGGTGCACGAAGTGTTCCTGAAAAGTTTCTTGAATCTTCGATCGCAAGATCGTATATTTGTCCATACATTGTACAGCTTACAGCTGATAACTCATCCGAAGCACCTACTTTTAGTGTTACTTCTGTTCCAGGCAAGATTGGTCCGGCAGGAAGAAACTCTGCAGACATAACCTGCGGTGGAGAACGATCAATAGTAATCTGAACTAACTCTGAAACCTTCGTGGGGTCATCAACACACGTTGCCTGAAACAAATGCATTCCGTCTGCCAATCCTGGTGTCTGATATACATATGTCCCCGATGCGTCTACTGGCAATTCTGCTATTAATTCAATTGGGCCATCTTTTAGTTGTATCAATGAACATCCTAGTGCCGTTCCCGAAATAGTGATACGAGACGTACTAAATGTCGCTCCATTGATCGGAATATCTATCGAGACTGTGATTTGATCATCTGGAATTGGAACTACTCCACCTCCATCAGAAACAGTTACGTTTCGTTCTCCTGAAATACGAAAGTCATCTAAATCATGAACCGCAACGGTTTGCATTCCTGGTGTTTGTAGCATCACAGATAGATAAAACGTATGCCACCCCTGATCCTCTGTAACAAATGTGTAGTCATTGGGTAATACTGCTCGATCATCACTCGAAGAAAATCGAACTATTCCGGTATAATCAGTAACAATGTCTCCATTAGCATCTTTTGCTCCAACGCGAACAGTTAAGTTCTGTCCGGCGACTACTTCTGCCCCTATGTCTTCTAGGGAAAAGTATGCTATTGGAGTTGACTCTTCTGGATCTTCAAAAAGCTGCGCCTGCAAATATTTACCAATACCACTGGCTCCCATCGCTTTCGTTCCTGTTTTTGCTAAATGAAACACCAACTCTGTTCGTTCAAACAAAAGGACATCTCCCGCCAAAACAGAAATCGAGGAAACTCCTGGAGTATGAGAGGACACTTTTACCACGGCTTCTCCCCCTATATTTGTTTGTGGTGATACTACGAGCAAATCTTCTGCGCGAGAAGAAAAGGCACGAACCGGTACTCCTGAAATCAAATTTCCATGAGCATCTTTTATCTGTACTCGAATACGAGAAACTTGTTCTCCATCGGCTGCCACTGATGCAATATCTGCCAAGCTTGTTGATCGATATGCAGAAACTGATGCCGGAGAAACAAGAAATCTTTCTGCTACCGTGTAATCGCTAAACTCTCTGCGAATAAGTAATTCATATTCTCCTGCTGTTCGCACATGCAAACCGTTTACATTCGTCGAAGCAACTCCTAAGTCATCTGCAACGGCATGTAAGGAAATTTTTGATTCATCTGGTCGAACCAGAACAAGTGCTACATTTTCTTGTTCCAAAAGCCCGGAAATCCGCACTGGCACATCTTGTCCCGCAACACCATCTGAAAGAGACACCCATGGTCCCGCAGCAAATACTGATCCAAGAAATAATACACTCAGCAACGAAAGGCGAAAAAAAAGTCTTTTCATCATGATGAATCCTAGCATTGATGGGTAATAAAAATCAAAAAAATAGAGGATTTCTTTTTTTGAAAATATTAACGAAAATTATTGCATTTTTCATAAAACGTTTTATTGTCTGTATATGGAAATGGTCGAAATGGACGCAAATTTAGTAAAATTAAATGATGCTGAGGGAGCAGATGAAGTTGATATACCTACTGCTAATAATGAACAACTTCAAAGATTCACAGACTGGTATCAAAAGAAGTTTTTAGATAAAGAAGCTTTTCGATCTATTTTAGAAAAATCAGTAGAATGGGAATTAATAGATACTGAAACGCAAGAAGAAATACTTACCTCTCTTGATAACGAGGCGGTAAGTAAAATTATACAAATAACCGGCGCCGTAAATCTATTTGATTTTTTAGCAAATCTTGCCGCCGGAGGAGTTGGATTAAAAGAAATTTTTTCTGATGATCTAAATTTACTTGAGTCAACTGGAGCACATATATTTTTTGGGAAATTATTATTTGCACCTCTGTTCGCCTACACCATTTGGTATAAGAACAAAATAGAACACAAGCACATAAAAGCTGCGACCCTTGCAATTCCAGGAATAGGAGGAGGCCTCTTTCCCTTTGTTGCATTCCAAGGAAATTTTAAAAAATTTTCAAAAGTTTATAGAAAAGTTAAAAAACATCATAAATCTGTCCTTTCTGCCAAAGGAACCGCCAAACAGGCCTCCTGTGAAAAACAATTTAAAGAAATATTACAAAATTCTATAAAGAAAAACTTCACCCCCTCAGACTATCGAGAACGAATAATAAATACTCTTAATGCTCAAAATCTTAATACATTTGAAACAGCCGAACTTGTAGATATCAAGAAAAAAATAACTATTAATGATACCAAAAAACTATCTCCAAATGGTGGTACCGCTGTGCCACTCGATGAAATATTATCTAGCCTAGAAATACTTCCCGCAGAATCTGAAAAAGTTCTTGAGCCCGTGGCGATTGCTGTTTAATAATTTGACTTTCTTTTTTGAGACATGCTATCGTAGTAGCATGTGCTTCTTTTCACTTCGGAAAACAAAAACCTGTCTCCTCTGGAAATGTCTCTCTTTTCAGAGTTTGTACTGGTGATGTTCTTCTGAATACAAACTTGAAAAGAATCTTTCTCTTCCGATATTTCGGAAGTTTTTTATTTTATAACTATTTCAAAAATGGAAAATAATAAAGACGATCTCAATAATAATGAAGATTTTGATCTATCCTCTCAAGAAAAAGAAAAACTTCTTAATAAAATTCTTCGTTACGTGACTATGGCTGAGTGTCGCCAAGAAACAAGAACTCAATTAGATAACATCTTGAACCAACAGAAAGACATTGCCAAAGATATAAAAAATGGAAAAGATATTAATGATCTTCGGGAAGAAGGAAGTATCACCTTCAGCCCACAAAAATTTTATGTCTATGACAGTGAAAGTGTGCGAAATAATGAAAAAGAAGCTATTGCCCTAGGGGAAACATCGTATAATGATATTTATATAAAAAATGGATTACGTTTAATATCTGAATTCAGGGGAAAACTCTTTGATAGTAATTCTTTTAATATCTATAACCCCTTAATGATTTCTATTTTAAAGCATGAAACCGAGAAACATGGTATTCCCGTTGGAATCAGTACTTCTCCAAAAAATCCTCATATTCCTAGTATGCCTACTTGGTAAGAAAAGAACGATCGCTCTAATAAAAAAATCCCTCGCCATAGCGAGGGATTTTTATAATGTGTTCCTCCAGTTGAAATTACTCAAGCTCAACAGTAGCTCCAGCCTCAACAAATTTTGCTTTCATTTCTTCAGCCTCTTCTTTCTTAACATTCTCTTTGATTGTTCCTCCGTTGTCAGCCAAAGCTTTTGCTTCTCCAAGTCCAAGACCTGTGATCTCGCGTACTACTTTGATAACAGCGATTTTCTGTCCTCCTGCGTCTTTCAATACAACATTGAATGAAGATTTCTCTTCAGCTGCATCTTCTGCTGGTGCTCCTGCTGCTGCCACTGGTGCTGCTGCTGCCGCTGTGATTCCGTACTCCTCCTCGAAGTATTTAGCCACGTTGTTAGCTTCTACAACTGTCAATTTCTCAATTGCGTCTACTACTGCTTGCTCGTTTTTTGCAAGCTTGATTACGGTTTTTTCATCTGTCATTTTTGAAATGATAAAAGGGAAATAAAATTATTGCGCGAATTTTTCTGCGTTCTCCATAACGTTATAAAGTTTTGAGAACCCAGAGTTGAACACTGAGTGAAGTTTCTGTGGACCAGATTGCAACATACCCACGATTTTTGACAATGACTCTTCACGAGTACATGTGTCTGCGAATTGTGCAGTAGCTGCTGCGTCGAGGAATTTTCCCTCGAACAATGCTCCAGCAAAATCAAATTTCGAAAACTTCTCTTTTTTATTGAAGAATTCTTGTTTCATTTTTTTGATCTCTTGGGCAGGCATAACCGCATCAGTAGCTGACACGATAACTGCAACTGAACCTTTAAGATCGTTTGCTGAAAATTCTGCAAGCCCTGTTTCCTTGGCTGCCAACGCCATCAAAGTTTTTTTGATAACGGTATATGACATACCTTGGACACGAAGTGCTCGTCGAACTGTCTGGACCTCTTCCACTGTCGCTTGGTCAAACCGAACGAATGCAACTCCCTGCGCGTTTTGGAATTTCTCCAAAAGGGCTGCTAGCTGTCCGGATTTCTTCTGTTTTGAAGTAGCCATGCTATTAATTAGAAAAAAAGTCTTCGATCGAAGACTTGAGAAAACGTATTGGATGAAGTGGTCTTATATAACGCCGAATTCTTTGGCGTGCCGCTTCTCAATGTGCTTTTTACCTCTAGCGAGCCTTATATCCCACAAGAGGACTGCTTGCTGTCTTCGATCATGGATACAATAGGCAGGGGAAAATATATGTCAAATTTATTTCCCTAAAACCATCCCTAATGCCGCCAAACTTGAAGCACTCGTTTCATGTTCTCCGTGCAAGAATTCTTGTTGAACGGCCTCTAAATCTGGGACTGCAAACGGCTCAATCTGTTCGGAATCATCTAATTCTGGATCTGAAACTTTTTCACAATCCTTTGCGAGGAAGAAATAATACATCAACCGACTCCCCGTCGCATCTGCCTCACATTTTCCAAGAGAAACTATTTCCTCTGCTGCGAGTCCCGTTTCTTCTTTTAATTCACGAATCGCAGCGTGCAAAGGTTCTTCCCCTGCATCAATTAATCCGGCTGGAAATTCTACCACCACCTTTCCCGCTCCATGCTTGTATGTTTTTTGAAGATAAATTTCACCCGTCTTCAAAACAGGAACCACGACTATCGCCGACTCAGAATGCTTAATAAACCAATCCGTCTCCTTTCCGTTTGGCAAAACGACGCGCTGTTTTTCAACACGACAATACCGCTCATCCACGAGCATCTCTGATTTCAATATTTTGAATGGTTTCATGTCTTTAGTTTAGCCCTAAGTCCGGGCTTTACAAAGTCTATTCCAGGACAAGCCCGGACTTGAACTATCACCGATTCATATCCTCAATAAACTCCACCAATACTTCCTTCCCTAACTTCTGTTGGGCTGAAGTAACGAAATAATTCGGCATTTCAGAAAGGTAATTCAATACTTCTTTTTCATATTTTTGTACGCTCTGCTGAATTTTACTCTTAGACAACTTGTCTGCCTTTGTGAAAATTATAGAAAAAGAAACTTCGTGACGCACGAGCCACGACATAAATTCAAGATCATTGGCCTGTGGCGTATGCCGACTATCAACGAGAACAAAAAGATGGTCGAGATTTTTTCGACGCTCAATGTATTGCAGGATCATCTCGTTAAACTGGTGCAAATCTCTTTTCCCAGCCTTTGCAAACCCATATCCCGGCAAGTCCACTAAGTACCAACTATTATCAATCAGAAAATGGTTGATCATTTGCGTTTTCCCCGGTGTTGAAGAAGTTTTAGCTAATTCCTTTTGGTTTGTCAGCGTGTTAATAAGAGAAGATTTCCCTACATTCGAACGTCCAATAAACGCATATTCTGCATATTTCGCCAAAGGACATTCTTTGACTGACAAACTTGATTTTACGAATACGGATTTATTAATACTCATTTTTCTTGGGGAAATTCCGGAAACTGTTTGAAGAAAATTTCTGGCACAGGACACTTCACTGTCCGCATTTCACCATTTTTATCTGGATCTGGAAACGTTAATGTTTCTGCGTGAAGCAAAAGTCGTTCTTCTTTTTCTCCTCCATATTTCAGGTCTCCGAGTATTGGGAATCCGATGGCGGAAAGATGTACACGAATCTGATGCGTGCGACCTGTTGGAATGCGTACCCGAAGCAATGAACCTCTTCCATACGGAGAAACGGCATCTCTTTCAAAATAACTTTCTGCGTCCTTCGCACTTTCTCCTGCAGAAACGGCCATCTTCGTGCGATTTTTAAAATCTCTCGCAATCGCTGCCTCAACCCGTCCAGATTGTGGTGGTTTTCCATGTACAACAGCTCGATACCATTTTTCTGTTTCTTTCCAGTGATCTTGAAAATATCGCAATGCTGCATCCGTGCGAGCTATAAGTAGAACTCCCGATGTTGGTTTATCCAAACGATGTACCACTCCTGGTCGAAGCGGCTCCTCTGGAAATGCTTTTTTCCAAGCAGGAAATTGATGAACAATTGCATTTATAATTGTGTGCTGATCTGGATCAGATGCTGATGGATGTATAGAAACATCAATTGGTTTTTCAATAACTAACCATGATTTTGACTCGGCCAAGATTTTGAGAGGGAAATCCCATGCCTCTAATTGCGGTGGCAATCCGCATGCTGGTTCACAAGATATATTCCAGGTATCACCAGGAACTACCTTTGCTTTGTAGGAAGATTTTTCTCCATTACGAAGAAACACCCCCGCTTTTTGCCAACGCGAACGAGAAAATTCTGGCACCAATTCGGCGGCTAACGTATCGAGACGTTTTCCTTCGTGTTTTTGAGAAACGGTAAATGTGAGTTCTTTCATTCTTTAAAATGTTTATGTATTGCTTGCCAAAAAAGAAGGGCGCTCAAAACATTCGCAATAAATGTTCCCACTCCCAATCCTAATACTGCAATATCTTTTGGTAAAACTATCAATGCCAAAAATGCCGCTACCGCGGTGGCAATAGAGAGTGAAATAACTGTTACGCGTAACGGCGTTTTTACATCATCATTGGCAAGAAATATTCGTGATAAAACGGGAATCGCACATGCTGCCGGCAAAGATAAGACCACAATTTGGAAAATCCATGTCCCCAAACGCAATAGCTCCCCACTAGCATCAAACAAAAACACCAGCCAGAATTCTGCCCAAATCGCTCCTACTAATGCTGCGGGGATTGTGGCAAGAAACACCCAAGAAAGAGAATCTCGAAGTATCTTTTTTTGGACAGGGATATCACCACGTGCAGCTGTAAGTTTCGGGAAACTGGCTGCGGCAAGAGGAATTCCCACCATAGACAAAAGCGCCATTCCTAAGTTTGTTCCAATCTGATAGGCACTTACTGCTCCTGTAGCCAAAAAACTAGCAATCCACACATCTGCTGATAAATTAATCTGAAATGCCGCATTCGTTCCTACTCGCGCAGAACAATCTGAGGCAAAATTATTCCATCGATCAACGGGTTTTCGCCACCACCACCCTAATCTTCCTCCCGTAAAGAAGTACGAAATTAAATTTGAAAAAAGATGTAATAACGCCCCGAATACAGCGGCAATACCAATTATCTCCAATCCATATTTTTCAATTCCAAACCAAATCCCAATACAAATGGCTCCTGTATACAAAACCGGCGCCAATGCCACCGAAAGGAATTTTTGTTGTTCCTGTTGAGCTGCACCAAATACGGAACTACAGGCCAAAAGCCAGACCGATCCAAAAAGCCATCGAACCAACTGCGACATCTCTGCGCGTGACAAAGAATCAAATCCGCTCGCAAAAATTTGAATAAAAAAGTCGGGGAAAAGCGCTCCAATCAAACAGAACACTCCAAATACCGTCATTACCAACCAGAGAAAAGAACTCAAGAATTTTGTTCGCTCCTTCCCCTTCAGACCCGCCATCCGGGGCAAAAGAAGGGTGGCTACTGTTCCCCCAATAAGAAGAAAAAAGAAAAAATCAGGAATACGAAACGCCGCAAACACACGATCCAACTGTTCTGCTGGCAAAGAGGAAATCAAAAGTCGGTCACGCAAAAGTCCGAGTAATTTACTCGCCGCTGCTGATCCCATCAGCAATACACCACCAGACATAAGTATCTTTTTCACGCGCCGAGTGTGCCATGAGTCTGTGAAAATCGCAACCTAAGCTAAGACTGGGACTTCTTTTCTATCCTCCTCAACTGGTTTCATTGTTTTTTTACCCACTTTTTGCTGTATTTCATTCGTAATTGCCTCTAGCTGATTCACAAATTGTTCATTGGTTTGTATATATTCTTCGTAATACTCTTGCTGATTCATTTCCCCTTTGATCATTTTTTATTCCGCCCTCTTTTTTTCTCCTGTTGTTGGCATTTCCCTATCCACATACCCGTATTTATAATCTGCAGAAACTGTTTCCAAAAGCACTATTGTTGCTTTCTTTTCTTCCTCCTCCGAAGCATCCTGATTATTTTTTCGCCACGCAACCATTTCAGACACAATATAATGTTCAAAGAACGCTGGCATATGGGTAAAAATGCAAGCCTCTTTTAAGGTCAAAAGACGTTCCTCACTTAATTGAAATCCTTCTTGAGCATTTTTTCTTTCATCGGAAGCAATTGGTCGGAGAGATACATTTAATTTGAGGGATTATAAATCCCTCTAGTTTACCCTTTTTCTCTTTTCTTTTCGATCACTAAGAAAATGTAAACCTAATTGCTGCAATCTTAACAAGTTTAAAAAAATATTAAGACTTAATGAAACATTTTTTTGTAAATAATTGCCCTAAATGAGCAGATGTATAGAAGCTCATCTTCATGAAACACCTTTTCGTTGGATTCTCCTTGTTCCTTTTTACAACTACGTATGCCAATGTGCGGATAAATGAAATTGCATGGTCGGGAACACCTGCCTCTGC
>Ga0307987_1001491_pt1 | contig 12824 bp, 1 predicted proteins | sample EllFjometagen181_FD_203157 | JGI IMG/M metagenome (GOLD analysis project Ga0307987, IMG submission 203157) | Marine microbial communities from Ellis Fjord, Antarctic Ocean - #181 | ecosystem: Environmental > Aquatic > Marine > Unclassified | place: Southern Ocean | collected 2014-10-08 | reverse complement strand
GCCCCCGAGCAGGTGCCCTGGACCGAGCACTGGACCTTCACCTGCAGCCCGGTTTTCAGCTGCACCGCCAGCGGCATCGACCCCATCGTCCACAGCCAGGCCGGCGCCTGGGCCCCCCGCTGGCTGCCCTGGCCGGGTGAGCGGGTCACCATCAGCGTGCAGCGCCCCGACGCTGTGCCGGGTCAGACCGTGACCATCGACCAGGCTCGACTTGACTGGACCCCGGGCCGCCGCCTGGGCGAAGGCAGCCTGGGCATGGTCCTGCGCACCAGCCAAGGTGGCCAGCAGGCCGTCACCCTGCCCCCCGGCGCCAAGCTACAGCAGGTCACCATCGACGGCCGCGAGCGCCCGCTGCAGCTCCGGGATGGCCAGGTCTGGTTGCCCCTGCAGCCCGGCTCCCAGAGCGTCCTGCTGTCCTGGCAGCAGCCCCACGAACCCAGCCTGGTCAGCGCCGTGCCCGCGGTGGATCTGGGCTCCCCGGCCGTCAACGTCGGCGTGGTCATGCACGCGCCCGCAGAGCGCTGCATCATCGCCGTGTGGGGTCCGGGCTGGGGCCCCGTGCCGCTGTTCTGGACCTACGTGCTGGTGGTCCTGGTGGCCGCTCCGCTGCTGGCCCGCCTGCCCTGGACCCCTCTGAAGACCTGGCAGTGGCTGTTGCTGGGCCTGGGCATGACCCAGGTGCCCATCCTCTGCCCCGCCATCGTGGTGGGCTGGTTCGTGCTGGTGGGCTTCCGCCGGCAGCGCGCGCCCAAGGCCTGGTGGGCCTTCGATCTCACCCAGCTGGCGGTGATCTTCGCCACCATGGTGGCCATGATCTGCCTGTACGCGGCCATCCACTCCGGCCTGCTGCTGCAGCCCGACATGCAGATCGAAGGCAACGGCTCGAGCGCCACCGAGCTGATGTGGTTCGCCGACCGCATCGCCGGCGCCATGCCCACCCCCGCGGTGCTCTCCATCCCCATGTGGACCTGGCGCGTGGCCATGCTGCTGTGGGCCCTGTGGTTGGCCGCCAGCCTGCTGAAGTGGCTGCCCTGGACCTGGACCAGCTTCCGCAAGGACCGCTGGTACGCCATGCCTCCGGTGCAGAAGCCAGGTCGCGCCAATACCGCCGCCCAGCCAGCTCCCACTTCCCCCGCGATGCCCTCCGACCCCACCGAGGCGCCCTAGCTCCACCGTACAAGACCCTCGGCACAGTGAACGCGGTTATGGGAACCCCAGAGGGGTGAACCATGCATCGAACGTCGTGTACCATCCGGACCGCCACCAGGGCGCTGCTCTCCACGCTGTGCCTCGTCCTGCTGCCAGGCTCGGCCCTGGCGGTGGACATCGTCGAGCACGATCTCAACCCCGAGGTCCCCCAGGATGCCGAGGTGCTCGAGATCGTCGCCCGGCCCATCCCCGTGGACTTCCAGCGCTACCCGGTGCTGGCCATCCAGCGCAGCACCACCATCACCATCGAAGACGGCGCGGTGCGCGAAGACGGCAAGGGCGGCGGCGGCAAGGTGGCGTGGGTCAAGCAGTGGCACGCGGTGGACAAGATCCAACACGCCGCGGGCATGGAGCACACCAACTTCGCCTTCGGCTACCCCGGCGGTCACGGGCAGGTGCTCATCAACGAGCGCCGCCGCATCCGTGACGACAACACCTACGTGCGCACCACGGTGCACGAGATGACCGACGGCAGGATGTCCAACAACGATCGCGCCAGCTACCACGGCTTCAGTCGCCAAAAGAAGCTCACCCTCAAGGACGTGGAGCCCGGCGACTACACCGAGATGAAGGTGCGCTCTCAGTCCAAGCGCAAGATGGCCTACGCCGGCTACGGCGGGCTGTACCAGTTCGGCGAGCTTCCCGCGCTGACCGAGACCGTCTGCTACCAACACAGCGACAAGGTGTTCTTCCGCTATCGGCTCGCCGATCCCAACGACGCGGTGACCGTCCAGACCGACAGCGTCGAGGTCGATGGGGTCGAGCTCCAGCGCACCTGCTTCTCGGTCGAACAGCTGCACGCCGAGATCCTCGACAACGACACCCCCCGCGGAGAGCTCCGCGGCCCCAGGGTCAGCGTCAGCACCTGGGAAGACTGGGACCACCTGGGCAAGTGGATGAGCGACAAGTACAGCGGTCGGCTGGACCCCAGCCCAGAGATCCGAGAACAGGTCGCCGAGCTCACCGACGGCCTCGAAGGCGACGATGCCATCCGCGTGGTGTTCCACTGGGTGGCCGAGAACGTCCGCTACGTACAGACCTACCTCGAGATGAACGCGGGCTACGTGCCCGCCGAAGCCGACGAGGTCTTCGAGCGCCGCTTCGGGGACTGCAAAGAGCAGACCACCATCCTCATCGCCATGCTCGACGCCCTGGGGGTGGAAGCCCACCCGGTGCTCATCGGCACCACCCGCCTGCCCCAGGCTGCACTGGACTTCCCCATGATGTACCAGTTCAACCACATGATCACCTACCTGCCCGAGCAGGACCTCTTCCTCGACACCGTGGGAGACGACAATCCCTTCCCCTACCTGCTGCCCATGGATCAAGACCGCAACGTGCTGATCCTCCAAGGCAAGAAGCTGGTTCAGGCCCGCACCCCCCTGATGACTCCAGAGGCCTCCCGTCTGCACCGCCTGCGCAAGCTCAGCTTGGCGCTGGGCAGCGAGCCCGACTCGCCCCTGGAGCTGGTCTACGACGTCGTCTACGAGCACAGTGGCGGAAACGCCGAGCAGTGGCACCGCAAGCGCAGCTACAGCCCGGAGCGCCTCGATGAATACATGGCCCACAAGTGGGTCGACGACGGCATCCTCGAGGACTACTCCTTCGACCACGATCTGGGGGACTTCACCCAGCCCGTGGTGGTGCGCTATCGATACCGCAAGACCGCCCAGGACGTCGCCCGCATCGGCGGAGCGCGGCCCTCACACATCATGCTGCCCAAGTTCATCGGGCTTCCACGGGCGGCGACCTTCTACGCCTCTCCCGAACGCAAGGACCCCTTCGAGTGGGCCGAGTTCCCCGAGCTGATCGAAGAGCGCCACGAGGTCACGCTCCCCCCCGGCTACCGACTGGCCTACCTGCCTGATGGCGTGAACTACGAGCACCCCGAGGGGGTCTTCGCCTACCAGGCCGACTTCGCCCGCGAAGGCGACGACCTGCTGGTGATCACCGAGCGCCTCGAGCTGTCCCAGCCTACCATCGACGCAGCGCTGTTCCTGTCCCTGCGACCCATCATCGCCAAGCTGAGCGCCCAGGTGGAGAATCGGTTGTTGCTGGTGGCCGAAGACCCGCCCGAAACCCCCTGAGATTCGGGCGTCGGAGACCCCGCGCAGGGCCCTGAGGTGCCACGGTTCCGCAGGACCTGAAACGCCACGTCGCCACCGGGCCCCATCTCCGCAGGCGCCAACACAATACCCGTTGTTGTTCTGGCCTTTTCGACCCTTGCCAGAATCTGGAATGCCTCCAGAAAGGCCCACGTCCCACGCGCGCGCGTGCTAAAATTGTCTCTCGCGAATGTTCCTCCCCCGCCGTGGAGCCAGATTCCGGAGCGAGGGGGTGCATGCGTGTTCGAAGAGCCCTTGCAGATGTGAGTACGCCATGAGCCAAAGCCGAGAGCGCCAACGCCGCAAGCAGCGCAACCTCTCCCAGAGCTCCCAGCTCCAGGAACAGGTCAGCAGCCAGATCGCCCGCCCCGAACAGGCTCCACACGACAGCAGCACGGTGGCACAGCTGCAGGACACCTTCGGCAACCAGTTCGTGCTGGAAGCCCTGTCCCAGCACACCCAGCAAGGCCCTGGGGCCATGGCCGCTCAGGCGATCCAGCTCGGCATCGCCGGCGTCGACGCCCAGGACCAGATGCCGGGCACCGGCTCCATGTCCGTGCTCCGCGCCCAGCTCCACGCCGACATGCGCACCCGCAGTGCTCCCATGTCCTCCAACCCCGAGCAGGACCTCGAGCGCACCGTCCGCCGCCCCGGCCGTCCCCTGCCCCCCGCCGTCCGCGCCCGCATGGAAGCCGCCTTCGGCCACGACTTCTCCAATGTCCGCATCCACACCGACTCATCCGCGGCCCGGGCCGCCGACTCAGTCCAGGCCCGCGCCTTCGCCGTAGGGTCCGATGTCTTCTTCGGCAGCGGCGTCTACGCCCCCGACTCCCCCCAGGGCCAAGAGATCCTGGCCCACGAGCTCGCCCACGTCGAGCAGGCCGACCAAGGCCGCCTGCCCCTCGCCACCGGCGATGGCCTGAGCGTCTCCGCTCCCACCGACAAGGCCGAGGTCGAAGCCGTGGCCCGCGCTCGAGTGGTCACCGCCACCATCAACACCCTCAGCGCCAGCGAGCTCATCATCGCCGCGCCGCCGGCCATGCAAGCCGGTCAAATCGAATCCAACCAGCCCGAGTCCAGCGGTCAGGCCTCCAGCGATGTCCCCATCGCCTCCGGCGATGCCCCCGTCATGCGCGACGCCCGCAGCGCCCTGGGCGGCCTGGGTCGCCAGCTCCGGGATCGTGGCTCTTCTCGACGCCGTCGGCCCACCCAGTCCCGGGGCGGCCAATCCTCCGGGCGCACTCGCCCCAGCACGAGCACTCAGCATGGCGACGGCGCCGACCGCCAGCAAGGCCCTGGCGACCAGCAGCAGGGAAGCGCCCCCCAGGCCAGCGAGCTGCTCGCCGACGCCCTGGCCACCGCCATCGTCACCATCCTCCCTACCGAAGAAGCTCAAGCTCGCCCCGACACAGACGGCGCCCCCGGCGGCGAACAGGGCCCCCAGGGCGCCCGCCCCGGCGGCGGCCAGCAGGCCCGCGGTGGCCAGCCCAGCGGCGGTCGCCCCCCGCGCGGCGGTCAGCAGGGCCCAGATGCCCAGCAAGGCCCAGAAGCCGAACTCGACCCCCAGGAGCGCCTCGAGCAGTTCATCACCGGCCAGATCATCGAACCAGCCGTGGCCGAAGCGGGCGTCCAGCCCGAGCATGTCCAGCAAGCCCTGAACATCTTCCGCCCCCAGGAACAGGAGCAGGTCAGGGGCCGAGCCCAGCAGGACCCGCGCCGCGACCCCCAGGCGCTGCTCGACATGGTCCCCGAAGCCCTCGAGCGCGCCGCCCCGGTGCTCGACCAGCTCCGGGCCGAAGCCGGCGAAGGCGGCGTGCAGCGCCCCGACGCCGCCGATGTGGACCAGGCCCGCAACGAAAGCCCCGAAACCCAGACCGCCACCCCGCCGGTGGTGGCGCCCGATCCCACCCTCTCCACAGATCCTGGCCCCAGCGCTGCACCCCAGTCCACCGCCACCCCCAGCGCCGCCGCCCCGGTCACGGATCAGAGCCCCACGGGCCAGCTCTCCCCCGCCGAAGAAGCCCAAGCCGTCGATGAAGAACAGGATGAGATCGAGGAAGTCCTCGAAGAAGCCGAGCGGGAAGCCGCCGAAGCCGCCACGGCCGAACAAGACGCCGAACCCGAAGAAACCGAGCCCGTACCCACGGGCCCGGGCCGCGTGTCCTCCGCCCAGCAGAGCTACGAAGAACAGCGCGACTACCTCGAGTCGGAGATCCACAAGGTGGAGATCGACCTCGACTGGAACGAGACCGACCTGGGCACCACCGGCGGCAAGCTCGGCGGCAAGCAGGAACGTATCGGCGACACCCAGGCGGTGATGGACGACAACGCCGACCGGCGTGACAGCCGTCGCGAGCTCGTGGAAGGCCGCAACGAAACAGCGCAGGCCCAGAACAAGCCTCCCCAGCCCCCGGACAAGGACAGCCAGCTCCGCTTCCACGACCTCAAGGCCAAACGTTTCCCCCAGGAGATGAAGGGCTACGAGCGCCAGGTCAAGAAGCTCAAGGACGAGACCGACAAGCTCAACGCAGAGCAGGCCCGGCTCCAGGAGCTCATGCAGCAGCTCCAGGACGAGCTCAACGCCCTCGAGCCCCCCAGCGCCGGCGGCGCCCACGGCCCGGAAAACGTCCCCAAGATCTGCGAGAAGCTCAGCGAAGCGGTCACCCGCAAGCAGACCGAGACCCAGCGCACCGTCGACACCCTCACCCTCGAAAACGAAGAGCTGACCACCCAGGTCGAGACCCTCACCGACACCATCGCCGACCTCGAGTTCGAGCAGGACACCGCCCTGCGCGACTGGCGGGACACCCAGGACGACCTCGACGCGACCGACGCCAGCCTGGCGAGCCAGCAATCCACCCTCGCCACCACCGACAGCACCACCGCCACCCAGTCCGTGCCCACCTCGGCCGCTGGCGACAACACCTGCACCGCGATCTCCGAAGAACGCACGGGCCTCGCGGCCCTACTCGACAGCCTCGAGTCCGCCTGGCGCACCGAGATCCCCGCCCGCCAGCACACGGCAGAAACCCAGAAGACCGAATCCGAGACCACCCTCCGCACCAAGAGCACCGAGCTCACCGAAGCCGAGAGCGAGCTCGAGATGATGGGCCTGGCCATCACCACCCTCGAAGGTGGCACCCTGCTCTACCAGCAGATCGCGGCACGCTTCGGCCTGCACGCACGGGTCGTGTACTACCCGGTGGGCCACCGCCCCTGGTCCCCCGACGACGAGTTCCGCACCGAAGAGCAGATGGAAGCCGAGCGCCAGCTCTTCGCCGCCCAGACAGAAGAAACCACGGAGACCACCGAGACCGACAACACCGTCGGCCCCGTCTCCCTCACCGACGCCACCGCCACCGACCGCGAGCACGCCACCTCCACCGACACCGACACCACCACCACCACCCCCGCCACCCAGACCGACGCCCAGCGGCGCGAAGAAAGCGAACGGGCCGAACAGCAGCAACAGGACGCGTTGCTGCGCGACATCAGCGCCGCCCGCAACATGCCCCCCGACGAGCGCGGCCGACGCCTCGAGGCCCTCGCCGCCGGCCAGTCGCCCCGCAAGACCCCGGCCCAGCTCGCGGCCATGCTGGACCAGCAGTACAGCGACACGGGCACGGCCATCGCATCGCAGAACATCCAGGCGCCCATCACCCTGAGCGCTGAGCGCCAGCTCGAGGTCGCCACAGAGGCGGGCGTCTCGGTGGAAGCCCTGCAGCGCTGGTCCGAAGAGCAGGTCCGTCACGACCACCGCGCCCAGGCCGCCCGCTACCTCGGCGTGCCCGCCGAGCAAGCCCAGGAAGCCGCCGACCGCCTGGCCACCCTGGGCGCTGCCCGGGGCCTGACGGGCCCCGAGATGCTCAACCACCTGGCCTTCCTGCCCGAGAGCCAGCTCGACGACGACCCGCAGCTGCGTGCCATGGCGGCCCAGATTCGCACCGCCGCGGCCGACGACCCCGAGTTCGCCCGGGCCAAGCCCGACGGCATGAGCCTCGAGGTCTGGCGCCAAGAGCAGGTCGAAGCCGCCCGCTCGAGCCAGGTCACCATCGTTCAGACCCGGGCCATCGCCCAGGGCCTGGGGGTCAGCTTCGGCGAGGTCGACGGCTACGTCACCTCCCTGGCCAGCGCCTCGGGGGTCACCGCCGACCAGATCCGCGCCCAGCTCCAGCAGGGCGGCCCCGCCGAGGGCCAGGGTCAGTCCATGTCGGCCGAGCAGATCAATGCTCGCTTGAGCGAGATCCACCTCATCACCGACAGCGGCCAGCGCGCCGCCGCCCTGGCCACCCTCAACGGTCAGATCCCCACCCAGCAGCTCATGGGCGCCATGCTCGCCCAGAGCGAAGACAACAACGGCCTGGTGGAAGGCCCGGTGGCCAACCAGCAGCTCGATGCCCGCTTGGACGCCATCGCGGCCATGCCCATGCAGCAGCAGTGGGAAGCCTACGCCAACCTCAGCCGCATGACCGGCATGGCGCCGGACACCCTCATGCGCTCCCAGCGTAGCCGCGACACCCGCGATCAGGCCCTGAGTGGCGTCAGCGAGATCCGCGCCAACGGCGATCTCAGCCCCCAGGAGCGCACGCGCAGGCTCGAAGAGCTCGCCGAGCGCATGAACCTCACCACCCAGCAGCTCACGGAAGCCTACGAGCAGTCCATCATCGCCACCCAGGCGGCCCTGGCCAGGGCCGCCGGTCGCAACGTCCCCCAGGGCCCTCGCCAGCCCGGCGATCCGCTCACCTCCAACCTCTTCGAGGGGGTAGACGAAGCCTCCCTGACCCCCGCCGCCCGCGCCATCCGCGATCTGCAGGCGGGCAACCTCAGTGGCAACGACGCCGAGCGCAAGATCCAGCAGGTGGCCGAGCTCACCGGCATGGACCCCGCGGACATCCGCCGCTTCAGCGCTGTGGCCACCATGGAGCACAACCAGCGCGAGTGGGGCGACCGCTTGGGCATGGAAGGCCCCCAGGCCGCCCAGCAGCTCACCACCTGGGCCGAGCAGCGGGGCATCACCCCCGAAGAGATGCTCACCCACCTGCGCCGTCTGCCCCCCGACCAGTGCCCCCCTGAGATGCGCGAAGCACAGCAGGCCCTGGCAGAGTGGGACGAAACCAACGCCGGAGAAGACACCCACCAGCAAGACGTGGACGAGCTGGCCCGCCGCCGCCGCCAAGCCGGCCTGCGCAGCGGCGAGACCTTCCAGCGCATCGAGACCAACCCCGCCACCATCGACGCCATCGAAGACCCCACCGCACGCGAAGCGGCCCGTACCGAGTACAACGCCTACAAGGCGCTGCGGGACGAGTTCATCGACGAGATGGACGAGACCGGCGTCGACGACGACGAGGCCATCGAGATCCTGCGCCGCATGACCCCGGCACAGCGCGCCGCGCTCATGGCCGACCCCGCCGCTGTAGACGAAGACGGCTACGACGTCCGGCAATCCTTCCGCAACGGCGTGAGCGGCGACGAGCTGAGCTCAGGCTTGGCCCTGATGACCCAGGCGGGCAAGTACAACGACGCCCTGGCCAGCGGCGTGCAGGAACGCGTCCAAGAAGCCACCCTGGCAGCCAGCGCCCTCGAGCAGCGCACCCAGCAGACCATGCAAATCGCCAGCCTGCTGGGCTCCACCGATCAGGAGGGGGTCACCACCCCGCTGCCCGTGGCCGAAGCCAACGCCCGCATCGACGCCCTGGCGTCGGCCAACGGCTGGTCCCGGGAAGAGACCGTGCGCCAGCTGCGCTCGGCCGACGATCCCCAGGCGCTGATGCGCCCTCTCTTCACCATCACCGAGACCGAAATCACCCGTGGTGATGGCTCCCAGGCCACCCGCAGCCAGCCGTCCCAGGCCCTCCGCCAGGAGCTCACCCGGGTCAACGCCCTGCCCCCCCAGGAACGCCGGGAGGCCTTGCTGCGCCTGCAGAGCGTCGCCGGGCTGACCGACGAACAGATGCGCGCCACCCAAGGCGAGCTCACCGTCGAAAACCACGTTGTGCAGGCCCTGCACCAAGCCCGGGAACTCCCCGCCGAAGAGCGCGCCCTCGTGCTCGAGCGCCTGCGCGAGCAGACCGGACGCAGCGACGCCGAGCTCGAAGGCATCTACACCCGCACCATGGCCCAGGACCAGGCCGCCCTCGACGGCGCGCCCCAGGCCCAGCAGCACGTCGAGACCCTGCGCGACTGCCCCATCGGCGATCTGCAGACCCGCGCCGAAGAGGTCTCCCGCCAGACGGGCATGCCCGTCGACGTCGTCCTCCGACTGGCCCAGGCCGACCGCTCCCGCCAGCCCAACCGCTCTGTTGCGTCCTTCGCAGGCCCCGACGCCACGGCCCAGGAATCATTCCGCAGCGAGGCCCAGCGCCGCCGCATGAGCTCCGAAGAGTTCGCGGACTACCTGGCCCGCTCCCCCGTGGGCGAGCTCCCCCCCGAGCTGCGCGCCCTGCGCGGGACGCTGCTGGACAGCGGCTACGAGATCCAACGCACCGAGACCGAACAAGACCAGCGCAAGCGAGCCCTGGGCGACCCCAACGACCCCAGCTACGTCCGCCAGCGCAACATCCTCTTCAACCAGCTCACCCACGACTGCACCGACGACACCATCCTCGCCGCGCTCAACGCCATGACCCCGGCCCAGCGCAAGATGTTCTTCGAGGAATGGGAAGCCCGCCGGCTGGCCGGTGGCACCATCGGCGGCGGCGACGACACCCGCGAGATGCAGCCCATCGAAGACCAGCTGCGCGACGCCCTCCAAGGCGACGATGAAGATCGCGGCCTGGCACTGCTGCGGGCATCCAACGAGTTCAACCCGGAAGCCGCCCTCGAGCTGGACGTCCACGAGCCACGCTTCACGGGCCTGCGCAACGCCATGCTGCGCGAAATCCAGCCTCCGGGTCAGCCCGACCCCGACACGGTCCGCTACTACTTCGAGCAGATGACCCCGGCCCAGCGGTCCCAGTTCCTGCGGGACCAAGATGCCCTCATGACCGCCGCCACCGCAGAAAAACGCGACGGCCGCCGCAGCGACAGCGAGATGCCTGTGCGCATCGACACGCTGATGGAAGGGAACCACGACTTCCAGGTGATGCTGCACGACGCCCAGCGCATGAACCAGGACCCCGCCACGGTCCGGCTGCGCGATGCCGCCCGCACCCAAGCCAGCGACGTCGAGACCCGGGTGGCCGAGACCGATCGCGCTGTCGCCGCCCTGCACTGGGAAGGCGACCGCGAGCAGGCCTACGAGCTCCTGCAGTCCATGTCCCGGGACAACGAGCTGAGCAACGAGAACATGCTGCGAATGCTCGAGGGCCGCGAGCTGGTGGACGACACCGACCAGACCCCCGAGTACATCACCCGCAACCTGCGCACGGCCCCCAGCGAGCGCCGCCGCGTCGCCGCCCGCGAAGCCCGCGCGGTCCCCAACGCCGCCGAACAATCCGCCACCCAGCGCGAATCCCGGGGCGAGACCCTGGCCGGCTACACCCTGGACACCGAACAGGTCTCCACCCACACCACCCAGCTGCAGTCCTTCCTCGACGGCGAGTTCCCCAGGCCCACATCTCTCCAGGTGGCCGCCATGCTCCAGGGCTGCAACCCCCGCGAGCTGGCCGAGCTGGACCGTCGCCTGCAGCCAGGGGGCCTCGGGGCCCTCACCCAACAGCGCCGTGACGCCAACGGCCGCTACCTGCCGCGCATCTTCGGGCCCACCGCCATCGAGGTCGCGTCCCTGCAGCGCCGGGCCGCGGACTACAACACCATCGCCCGCGAAGACGCCCTGGTCCTCGAGCTGTCCGCCAACGACCCGCGCTCCCAGATCGACCCCTCCACCCCCGAAGGCCTCGCCCAGCGCATGGCCTGGGCCCGTGGCTTGCCCCCGGAACAACGGGTGGCCGAGCTCAACCGGCTCCAGGGTCAGCTGCGACGGGACGGTCCGGTAGACTTCGGCGCCACCATCGCCCAGGCCTACCTGGGTGGCACCCTGGGTGGCTCGAGCCAGGTCATGCGCCCGGCCCTGCTGGCCCAGGTGCAGGCCGCACAGAACCTGCCCCCCTCCCAGCGCGACGCCCAGCTGGCCATGCTGGCCCGCCTCTCCGGCCACAGTGAAGTGCGCGAGCTCGAGCAAGCCGCCAGCCGCTCCCAAGCCAACCTGCGGGCACTCACCGAGTTCCAGCGTGTCGAAGACATGCCCGAAGCCCAGCGCCTGGCAGAAATCAGCCGCATCTGCGCCAGCTCCGGCATGTCCGAGAGCGAGCTGCACCTGCTGCTCGAACATGCCGAGAACTCCGGCGTGCTCGACCGCCCCCTGCAGGATCTCAGCGACGACGCCAAGGTCGAGATGGATCGCATCAAGGACATCGCCGATCCCGACGAGCGCCGCACCGCCCTCGAGGCCCTGGGCCGAGACTACGGCCTCACCACCGCCGACATGATCGCCCACCTCAACAGCCAGGCCGCCTCCGCCCGCCAGGAGTCCCAGCTGCGCGTGGCCGCCGAGCGCCAGGCAGAAGAGATCGCCGAGAAGATCCGCGGCGGCGACGAAGACGAGATCCGCGCCATCATGGCGCGCTACGGCAACGATCCCGCGAGCTTCCAGCGCATCCTGCGGGAGTACCCCGGCGGCATCGAATCCCTACAGCGCGCCCTGCGCTCCGAGTTCGGGCGCAACGACCCCGACAACATCGACTTCCTGGACATGATCGACCGGGCCGAAGACTACACGCCGGCCCCAGACCTGCCCCCCGGCGTGGAAGTCGGCGTCTCCCACGAGCTGCGCGATCTGATGCGCCGCTTCCCGGAGTCCTCGGATCCCGAGTCCCAGCGCGCCCGCGACGCGGCCCTGGCCGAGTTCAAGGTCATGAACGGCCTGTCTGAAGCCGCCTTCGCCTCGGTCCAGTCCCACGCCACCCACCAGAGCCAGGTGTTCGACGAAGACGTGGAACGCCGCAAGCGCATGATCGAAGCCGAGGTCAACTCCCTGTGGGTCGACGACGAGCGCATGCGCGAGATCATCATGGGCTCCGACCCCGAGCTCATCCACGCCTTGATGGAGCGCTACCCGCAGCTGATGAAGGACGCCCTGGACGGCACCGGCGGCGACACCTACACAGACATCGACCAGCAGTTCGCCCAGACCCGTGAGGTCATGGGCCTGCCCTACGTGCAGCGGGCCGAGCGCGTGCAAGAGATGCGCGTCGACTACAAGGCCGCCCGGCTCGAAGAAGAGTTCGACGCCTGGTTCTGGAAGGACCCAGCCCGGGTACACGAGCTGCTGGCCGACTGCTCCGAAGAAGAGCTCCGCCTGCTCGATCAGCGCTTCGACGGGCAGCTGACCCAGAAGATCGACGCCGTACAGCAGCCCACCATCTTCCAGCACCTCGCGGTGGTGGCGGCCTTCGTGATCTCCGGCCCCATCGCCGGCCTGCTGGTGGCCTACAACGTCCACACCACCGAAAACGAGACCGAACTCGCCGCCATCAAGGGCAACGTCAACGCCACCCGCAACAACGCCGA
>Ga0307987_1001490_pt1 | contig 12826 bp, 12 predicted proteins | sample EllFjometagen181_FD_203157 | JGI IMG/M metagenome (GOLD analysis project Ga0307987, IMG submission 203157) | Marine microbial communities from Ellis Fjord, Antarctic Ocean - #181 | ecosystem: Environmental > Aquatic > Marine > Unclassified | place: Southern Ocean | collected 2014-10-08 | reverse complement strand
GCTGACCCGCCATGGTGTTGCTGAAGAAAACCCCTTGAAACCGTTAATAGACTGGTTTGAGGAGCAGTTAAGCCAGCGAAGGGTTGTCCTTTGCATTGTCAGCCAGGATGCCCAGGCCAAACGCTTGAGCTCTCTTCTGGCTCCCTATGGGATTGCGCCAGCCCTTTGTGAGTCCTTTACCAGGTTAAAAGGGCTTGCTTCCGGGGTCTATTACAGCGTTGGCGGACTGTCCACAGGGTTTGTACTGCCGGGGGAGAAGCTTGCCCTTGTGACGGAAAACGAGATTTTCGGGAAAAAAAGAATCCGCCGGCAAAAAAACCGACACCGTGATTTAAAGACAGAATTTATTACCCCCGAAGAATTGAAAAACGGTGATATCGTTGTTCACATGGAACACGGGGTGGGCCGGTATGAAGGACTGTGTAATCTGAATATTGCCGGGATTTCCCAGGATTTTATTCTCATTGAATACCTGGATGATGATAAATTGTATCTGCCCGTGGATCGAATCGAGATGATCGGTAAATACATCGGGGTGGACGGGTACAACCCGGTCCTTGATAAGATCGGCTCCAAGGCCTGGCTAAATTCAAAGGCCAAGGCCAAGGCGGAAGTGGAAAAAATGGCAGGGGATCTCCTGGATTTGTATGCAAGACGCAAGGTAAACAATGGGTTTGCCTTTAGCCTGCCGGACAATTATTACAATGATTTTGAAGCCTCCTTTCCCTATGAAGAGACCCGGGATCAGCTCAAGGCCATCGATGATGTTCACCTGGATATGGAATCCAAGACTCCCATGGACCGACTTGTCTGCGGGGATGTGGGATACGGGAAGACCGAAGTTGCCATCCGGGCGGCTTTTAAAGCGGTAAATGACGGAAAGCAGGTGGCAATTGTGGTCCCCACCACCATTTTAGCTGAGCAGCATCTGCTGACATTTAAAGAAAGGTTTGCAAATTACCCTGTCCACATTGAATGTTTGTCCAGGTTTCGCAGCCGTAAAGAGCAGCTGCAGATTCTAAAACGGATGGAGGCAGGCCTTGTGGATATTGTCATTGGTACCCATCGGCTGCTGCAAAAGGATGTGGACTTTAAGTCCCTGGGGTTGCTGGTTTTAGATGAAGAGCAGCGGTTCGGTGTTAAACACAAGGAAATTTTAAAAAAAAAGAGAAGTACCGTGGATGTGCTGGCCTTGACAGCCACCCCCATCCCCAGAACACTACACTTGTCGTTGACTGGCATGCGGGACATCTCTGTGATTACCACCCCGCCTGCCGACCGACAGCCCATTGTTTCCTATATTTCAAAATATGAAGATACGATTATTAAGGACGCCGTGGAAAAAGAGTTGGCCAGGAAGGGTCAGACTTTTTTCATCCATAACAATATCAAAAGTATTTTTAAAATTGCCGATCATATTCAAACCCTTGTTCCCCATGCAAAGGTGGGGGTTGCCCATGGCCGTTTGTCTGAAAGCGAGCTGGAAAAGGTAATGTTCCAGTTTGTCAATTTAGAGATCAATGTGCTGGTCTGCACGACTATCGTAGAATCCGGCCTTGATATCCCCTCCGCCAATACCATGATCATCAATAAGGCGGAACGCTTCGGTCTTGCCCAGATTTATCAGCTCAGGGGAAGGATCGGCCGGGGAGACAATCAAGCCTATGCCCATTTGTTTATTTCAGATGAAGCAAAGCTTTCAAAGGATGCCCAGAAACGGCTGTCCGCTTTAATGGAATATAAGGATCTGGGGTCAGGATTTCAGATTGCCATGAAGGACCTGCAGATCCGGGGGGCAGGAACCGCCCTTGGGGCATCCCAGTCCGGACATATTGCCGCCGTTGGGTATGATATGTTTTTAAAGCTGCTGGACCAGGCCGTCCATGATCTCAAAGGAGAAGACAGCATAGACCCCCTTGATCCGGAAATTAACGCCAGTATGTCCTCGGGATTTCCAGACCAGTATATCGAATCGGTTGAACAGCGTCTGACCCTGTACCGGCGATTGTCCCGGCTCACGCAGATTTCAGATATTTCAGATATGAAAAAAGAATTGTTGGACCGATACGGCAAACTGCCCAAGGAAGCGGAAAATATGCTCTTGAAAATAATGCTGAGGATATTTGCCGTCAAGGCCGGGGTAAAACGCCTGGACATAACCCCCACTTCCCTGACCCTGACTTTTTCTCCTGCCCACCTGAAGATGTCTTTGGAATCAATAGACAGCAAATTAAAGAAACTGGTGTTCTATAAATATGTCAAAAAGGAAACCATCCAGATTCAATTGGGAGACAAAAGAAACAATATTTCCAAGGCCCTTATAGAGGCCAAACAGATTCTAAAGGCCATCGGCAGTCGTTAAGTGTTTTTCTCGTTTAATATCGTTTTGTAACTATTTTTTTTGACAAATAGGCTATTTATAACTATATTGCTGTAATAATAACAGTTTTACGAGGTAAGCCCATGGAAATAAACGTTGAACAAGACCGTTCTGCAGGTTATGCCCACCTAATTGAAAAATTTCAGCTGACGACTATGCCGCTTTGTCATAGTTCTTCGGTCTCAACAATTGGTATTCACCGTTCAAAAATGCAAGAGGGCTGTATTGAAGATATTTATCCTTCTAAATACTGGCCTGGTGATAAAGTCGGAGATCATCTTGAGTTTGCTTTGAAATACGATGGTGTAAACCTGAGTTGTCTGAAACTTGTCTTTAATATGGCTGCTGAAATTGAAATTGTAGATTACATTAAATCCAAACCAACCGGAAAATATTCCAGACGTATTTGGTTTTTTTATGAATTTTTAACGGGGAAAAAACTTCCCATAGAGGATCTTACCCGAGGGAATTATGTGGAAGCATTGTCCTCTGATCTTTATTACACGGTACTTTCCGGAGAAAAATCCAAAAGACACCGGATTATTAATAATCTACTCGGGACAAACGCTTTTTGTCCCATTGTCAGGAAAACAGACAAGCTCAAAAGAATGGATTCCGTTGATTTGAGAAAAAGATGTGAAGAGGTTGTCACATCCTATCCACCTGACCTGCTCAGAAGAGCATTGACATACCTCTATAATAGAGAGACCAAATCTTCCTTTGAGATAGAACATGCAACACCCAATCCATCACGGACCGAAAAATTTATCGCATCCCTGGAGCTTGCGGAAAGGCAGAATTTTTGCGATAAGGAGTTGTTAATAGGCCTGCAGAACCGGATTGTCGATTCCCGTTTCAAGGATCGAGACTACCGAACAATTCAAAATTATGTGGGTCAAACCATCGCCTATCAACGAGAAGTGATTCATTATATCTGCCCCAAGCCTTGCGATCTGCCGGATCTCATGCAAGGACTTATAACTTCTAACCAAAGAATGATGACAGGGAGCATTTCCCCTATTATTCATGCCGCTATAATCGCATATGGCTTTGTGTTCATGCATCCATTTGAAGATGGAAACGGACGAATTCATCGATTTTTGATCCACAATATTCTCTCAATCCAGGGGATGGTGCCCAAAGGTCTGATGTTTCCAGTCTCAGCCGTAATGCTTAAAAACCCGGCAGAATACGACGGCTCTTTAGAAGCCTTTTCCCGCCCATTCATGCAGCTTACAAAATACAGTTTGGATGAACTCGGCCAAATGATTGTCCATAACGATACGGCGTGCTGGTATCGTTATATGGATATGACGGCTCAAGCGGAGGCGTTGTATGGTTTTGTGAGCCAAACCATTGAAACGGAACTCCTATACGAGTTGAATTTTCTTGCCAGTTACGACAACACCAAAAAAAGGATTCAAAATATTGTGGATATGCCCGATCGCCTGATAGATTTATTCGTTCAGCTTTGTCTTCAGAACAACGCAAGCCTGTCCCTTAAGAAAAGAGCTGCCCACTTTGATTTTTTGACGGATGATGAACTCCCGTTATTGGAGCAGGCAGTCAGGCAAGGGTATCCGCAATCATTCTAATCAATCTCTAAAGGCCATCGGCAGTCATTAATGATTTTTAAATTTAATCCTTTATCTTTTTAGGGGATTTTATATAATAGAGAAAATCAATATTTTCATAGCTATCATTTGCACTTTCTAACACTGCAAAGGAGGTATCATGAAATCAAGCCTTGCCAGGGTAACAAAATTTATCCCCGGGACAGAAACGGTCTTTCTTAAAAAATTCATCCAAATTCTCAAACAAGAAATGATTCCCCTTGAAATCGTTGATTCCAACGGGAAAATCTATGCAACCGCCCCGGGCAATATCCGGCACAAACTGATGATTAAAGACCCAAAATTTTTCAATGCATTGATATCGCCGGATGCATTTTCCCTGGGAGAAGCATATGTGAAAGGCTATTTCGATGTGTCCGGCAGTATTCGGGAATTGTATGAAATGGTTTGCAGCAAATTGCTCAATACAGATCAACCCCAAAATTTTCTGCCCAAAAATCTTCTGGCCAGGATATCACAGCGTTTTGTGAAGGTCAGGGAACGAGAAAAACAAAACATTGAGCACCACTATGATGTTCCCAGCGAATTCTATCGATCCTTTTTAGGGCAGACCATGGGCTATACCTGCGGCTACTATGGCAGCAAGGATGCCACCATGTCCGATGCCCAGAATGAAAAAATGGAAATTATTTGTAAAAAATTGCGGTTGAAAAAAGGGGAACGACTATTGGATATTGGATGCGGCTGGGGAAATTTTGCTATTTATGCAGCCCAAAATTACCATGTCCAGGTGGTGGGGATAACCCTTAGCGCTGAACAAAAAAAATATGCAGATCAATGGATCCAGCAAGAAGGGCTTGGGGATCAAATTCGTATAGACATTATAAATTACCGGGACCTGGGCAAAGAAAAATTTGATAAAATTTCCTGCGTGGGAATGTCCGAGCATGTGGGCCGTGTCAATATGAAGCATTTCTATAAAGCGGTTTTTAATTGTCTTCAAGAGGAGGGCCTTTTTCTTCAGCATACCATCACCACCAATACCAGACACAAACGAGGATATAAGAATTCATTTCTGGATACCTTTATGTTTCCGGGGGGTGAATTGATGCTCCAACAGGAATTGATCGACCTGGCAGCAGGATCCGGGTTTGAACTATTAACGGCAGAGAATTTCAGGGTTCACTACATCAAAACCCTGGGGGACTGGATTGGCCGGATGGAGAAAAACAAGGCGCAACTGCTCAAAATTGTTTCGGAAAATATATACCGGGTCTATCATGTGTTCTTTATCGGATCACTGGTCTCTTTTCGACAAAAGGAAATTTCTTTATTTCAAAATCTTTTTTATAAATCAAACTCCCTCTCAAACCCCAGTGGCGCAACATGGAATTATTTTTTAACACCCTTTTCTAAAACCGGGCATAAAACCGGGCATAAAATCGGGTCAATTAAGGGGTCAAAAGATGAATCAAAACTTACCGGATATCCAGAAGTTTAAAGACAAAATTTTTCAAAAACGGAATGTTCTGGGGTATTTACTTGCGTTTTCATTGAAATTGATGGAATCAAGACAAGCCGGTCTAATCTTTGGCACAGACGCTACTGGCTTGCCTTTTTTATCCCCTGAAAAATGGGACAGGGGCGTAATGCACAAGTTCCAGGGCAAAGGCGTGGAGGGTGTTTTCTTGAAAATATTTGGCAAGACCTTTGTCACCCTGAAAAAAATCTCTCCGGTTCGTTTATATCAAACCAATCCCTTTGGGGAGAAAATTGAAACCAAAGGCGTTATTTCCTATGTCCTTCGACATCATAAGGATTTCTATAAAAAAGGAATCAAAATCCTGATGATTGAAAACCTGATTGAAAACAAGATCGGCAACAAGATCGGAAATAGGATCGGAAATAGGATCGGAAATAGGATCGGAAATAGGATCGGAAATAGGATCGGAAATAGGATGGACAATAAAAATTGTGCCCAGGATTCTGGTCTTGATCCTGATCATGAGCCAGGTTTCTCCCATTTTTCGGTTGTTTCCTATGACGGTCTTTTTTTTAATTTTCTTTCAAATATTAAGGTCAACACCGATATTGTAAAACAGTTTAAATCCCCAAATTTTATGGCGGCCTATATTCCCGATTACGGTGCCATTGTTTTTAATACGGTTGAACCGGAGCTCATATCCCAAAAAAATAATTGTTTTTCCAGGGAGGCAGATCTCAGACAAAGACTGAACATTTTGATCGCGGCAATAGAGTCGGCTTCTCTGGTCTATCTGGGGTTTGCAAGGGGGAAACCGGCCGTCCAGGTTATCTGGCGAAAGGAAAGAGAGCTTAGAAAAACCTTTGATCACCTAAAAAAAAAGGAAGGGCAGCTCAATGAACAAAAAAAATATCTCAGGGCGGCAGGCGGGGTAACATCAGAACAATTGAACATGACCCCCCTAAACATACCGGACGGAGTATATGCCTTCATTGATATGGTGGGGTCTGCCGTCATCAGAGAAGAATTTCAGCCCAGGGATTTTTTCCTGGTTTTAAATCTATGCCATGAAATCGCAGCGGAGACGGCTGGCCGCTTTGCCTGCCGTGTGGATAATTTTATGGGGGATGCCGTCTTTTTTCAGAATGTTTCCATCTTTGATGATCCAAAACAGTCACACAGCCCGGGGTCCGGGGAACGGGTCATGCTGATGACCTGTATGCTGGCCAATTTTTTCAATGGGATTCGGCTGTTAAAACAGGGGCGTCATCCACTGGACAGGGAGCGAAGGGTGGCAGCCCTGATAAAAAATAAAGGAATTGACCTTCAGTTCAGGGCGGGTATGGAGCAGGGGGCTGCATTGATCGGACCCCTGGGAAGTCGTAAGAGAAAAATTGTCACCGCCATTGGAAAGGCTGTTGATACGGCATCCAGGCTTGAGAGCTGCGGTATCAAAGATCAAATCCATATCACCCAGGCTCTTTTAGCGCTGCTTGAGAATCTCATGGTGACCCGGGACACCGCTATCTTACGCAAGATTGCATTGGCAGAAAAAAATGCAGAGTGGGTAAGGGCAAGCCCATATATGCCGTTTTTTGATTTTTATAAAAATTTGTTTGCCCTGGGCGATGATGTGATCCAGCCGCGGGGTCCTGTCGCCTATAAAGAGTTTTCCAACAAGACCACCTATGTGATTCAATGCATCCCCGATGTTTCCATGCCCAGTGTTTGTCCTGGGATTTAACAAGACCTATTTTTCCTAAATTTATTTTTCCTGTATTTTTATATCATGGATGGTTTTCCTAAAATCATGGGAATGCTGCGCCAGGGCCTGGATCATGCGTCCTGTGTTTTTGCCGGGCTTCCCCTGGCCGATGATCTGATCATCAATTTGAATGACCGGAACCACTCCCTTGTTAGTGCCCGTGATAAACACCTCATCAGCCCGGAACAATTCTTCCAGCTTAAGGGGCCTTTCCTCTACTGCAAACAATCGATGTCCCAGAGATAAAATAAGTTTTCGGGTGATCCCTTTTAAAACGCCCTGGTCCGCAGTAACCATCCTGTCTTTGAAAAAAGCAAACAAATTGCTCGTGGTGCCTTCCAGGGCCTCATTTTTCCGGTTGACATAGATCACCTCCACTGCATTTTGTTCTTTGGCCGCTTTCAAAGCCAGGGCCGCCTGGATATAAGATGTCACCTTGGCTTCGGGCACATCCCTTTCCTGGTGAAGGGTAATGGTTTTTATCCCCTTTGAATACCAGGCGTCGGGTAATGGGGGTATGGGGGTGACCATGACAATGAGCCTGGGTTTTTCCTGGGGGGTAAAAAAATCAGAACTGGAACCACCGGTTACCACAACCCTGATATTGGCTTCATCCATATCGGGGTTGCGAATCAGGGTTTGAAGAATTATTTCTTTGATTTCTGCCCGGTTCCAGGGCAGGGACAATCCGACTTTTTGGGCCGAATTTTCAAGGCGCAGGATATGTTCATCCAGAAAATAGGGGCTGCCGTTATAGGTTCGCATGATATCACAGATCCCGTATCCGCGCAGAATGGAAAGATCATCCACCGGTATAACCGCCTTGTCCGACGCAACAAATTTTCCATCCACATAATATATTGTCATGGTGCCACTCCCTCCCCCCCCATATTCAAATCGGTCGAATCGGTTGCATTAGCTGAATTATTTGAATCAGTTGAAAAACAGCATTTTTTATAGTAATCTTTTTACAACAACAAGTAAGTATTTCACAGGAAACTTCAATAGAGAAGGATAAAATAAATGGGTTTTTTTTCTGGTATCAGCTACAATATCAAAGGCGTTTCCCTGGCAATCAAAACTCCTTCGCTGTTAATGCTCGGGCTGCTACGATTTTTTGTGGTTTTTTTTTTAACCCTGTTTTTATCCGGGTTGATCCTTTACTGGCATGATGAAATTCTGGCCATGATATGGAAAGCCCCCGAGGGCGGCTGGCTGATCTATGTGTGGAACCTGGCTGCCTGGCTTTTGTCTGTCTTCCTTGCCGGCATTGCCATGGTGATATCCTATTTAGTTGCCCAATTGTTTTTTGGGGTGTTTATCATGGATTATATGTCCCGCATCACGGAAAGGATTGTTTTGGGCGAAGAAGTCTCGTCTGGCCAGGGATCCTGGGGGGCGGTTTTTTTCTATCTGATTCGCCAGGAAATACCCAGAGCCATCCTGCCCGTGCTGATCACCCTTGTGATAATGCTGGTCGGTCTTTTTACACCCCTGGGTCCTGTTATCCTTGTTTTGTCTTCCCTTGCCGCCGGTTTGTTTTTGGCCTGGGACAATACCGATCTGGTCCCGGCCCGGCGGATGATATCCTTTGGGGACCGGATCGGTTTTTTAAAGAAAAATTTATTGTTCCATCTGGGGTTTGGGCTGTTATTTCTCATTCCCTGGCTGAACATTCTGTTTTTGTCTTTTGCCCCGGTGGGGGCAACCTTGTATTTTCTTGATCAGGAAAGATAATTTTTACATGTATCTTGTCGCCAAACAGGCATCCCAGGTCCAATCCAGAGCGGTCAGCCAGACAGCCTGCCGTGAAGATCCTGTTATTATCTGCCAAAATTGCCATGGGCATATTACCGAGCCCGCCTGTCAGATACAAATGGACGGCGCCTTTAGCCATACCTTTGCAAATCCTTCGGGCCAGGTATTTGAGATCGGCTGTTTCTCCGCTGCCATAGGATGCGCTGCTGTCCCCCCTTCATTTTCTGAATTTTCCTGGTTTGCGGGGTATGATTGGCAAATCGGTATCTGCCGTGATTGCACCACCCATTTGGGGTGGGTCTTTCGTTCAGGCCAGGACCGATTTTGGGGGCTTATTCTGGATAAATTGAAGTTTCCCCAGCAGTAATTAGATCAAAATAAGGAGAAATATTTTGACAATTTCTGTATTTTTTATATAATCAAGGTATTTACATCTCATTTAATTTGAAATTCGTAAGATACTTGTACCCAATTCGACTGCCCTGAAAAGATTAACCCATAACCGGTATCAGGCAAGGACAATGTATTATGAAAGAACAAATGCAAAACAAAAAAGAACCCATAACCCCCATAGAAAATGTCTATGTAAAACGAACCCTGGCTGACCGCAGATCCCCGGTGGATCGCCGTATTCTCGATATGGGTCCTGGATATCCCGGGACCGAAGATCGGCTAACTGTCAAGGACAGACGAAGGGGCTGGGAAGACCGGTACGGCTGGGAGAGAATCAGCCGATGGAGCAGTTCTCCGGTATATCCTGACCTGGCATAGATATCGTTTAGCTCTCCAACCCCAAAATCCCCCCTTGTTTTGCCATCAGGTTCGTGGTAGGAAAATGTCATAAAATGATATCCCATTGGATTAATTGATTTTGTAAAGGATCTGTTTATGAATATTCTTGTAACGGGCGCTGCCGGTTTCATCGGGGCCAATCTGAGTTTGCGTCTCCTCAAAGAGGGGCACACTATCTGCGGATTAGATAATTTAAATGATTATTATGATGTCAATCTGAAAAAAGCCCGGCTGGCGCCAATTAAAGAATATCCCGGGTTTGATTTTCAGCAGCTTGATTTGGCAGACAGGGGTAAGATAGAAGCGCTGTTTAAAGCCAATTCCTTTGATTGTGTGGTGAATCTGGCTGCCCAGGCCGGGGTGCGGTACAGTATCGAAAATCCTGCCTCCTATGTGGATTCAAATCTTGTGGGATTTGGCAATATCCTGGAAGGGTGCCGTCATTCAAAGGTTAAGCATTTTGTTTATGCTTCCAGCAGTTCGGTTTACGGGCTCAACACCCTGATGCCGTTTTCCGTGCGGCACAACGTGGATCACCCGGTCAGCCTCTATGCCGCTTCAAAAAAGGCCAATGAGCTCATGGCCCACACCTATAGCTATCTGTATAATCTGCCCACAACCGGCCTTCGGTTCTTTACTGTTTACGGCCCCTGGGGCAGACCGGATATGGCATTGTTTCTCTTTACCAATGCCATTCTAAACGACAAACCCATCAAGGTGTTTAACAACGGGAATATGCAGCGGGACTTTACCTATATCGACGATATTGTCGAAGGGGTAATCCGGGTAATGAAAAATATCCCCGAGGCAGATCCCAAATGGTCTTCGGACGCGCCTAATCCTTCTTCAAGTTGTGTGCCCTATAAATTATATAATATCGGGAACAACCAGCCCATAGCGCTCATGAAATTTGTCCATGCCATTGAAGATGCCATTGGGAAAAAAGCAGTGATAGATTATTTGCCCATGCAGCCCGGAGATGTCCCTGCCACCTACGCCGACGTGAGTGATCTGACAGCAGACATTGGTTTCAAACCATCCACATCCATTAAGCAAGGGATTCAGAGTTTTGTGGACTGGTACATGGGTTATTACGCCTGATGACCTTGAAAAAAACTGACACCGCCGCATTGTCAAATCGGGACTTGATGATCCCCTATTTTGCCCCTTACTTTGCCTATGTGGGCATTGCCTCTGTTTTTCAAAACCTGATTCTCATAGAAATCAACTATGTTCTCAGGCTCATTGCGGTTCCCGCATTGCTTTTCTGGGCCTGGAGATGGTATGTGCCGGTAACGGGCCCCAAATCTCTTGCCAGCTCTTTTGTTTTTGGAGTGGGGTTTGGACTCTTGGGACTTGTGCTGTGGTGTGTTCTCTATGCACCCTTTACCGAACCCGACACCACGGCCTGGTCAAATTCCGGGTTTTATCTGAGACTCATATCTGCTTCTCTGGTTGTCCCTGTCTTTGAAGAAATGGTCATGCGTGGCTATGTCTTCAGATTTGCCCTGCAATGGGACCAGATCAGAAAAAACAGATCTGGAAAGAAAAAAAACCAAAGGCGCCTTTATGGAAACCCTTGATAACGCCAATATCTCAACCGTCAGGCCTGGGGAGTGGAGTGTCCTTGCCGTTGTGATCTCCAGTATTGTTTTTGCAGCCGGACACACTATTCCGGAATGGCCCGCAGCAATTGCCTACGGACTTTTAATCTCCATTTTATGGATCATCAGAAAAGACCTGTTCTCCTGCATCATTGCCCACGCCACCACCAACCTGACCCTGGCCCTGTATGTATACTTCACCGGCCATTGGGAACTGTGGTAGTAAAATAGATCATAATCTGGAAGCCCAAAACGGTCGTCTTTCAAAGCAGCCTTAGGCTCTTCAGCCAGCCAGCTTAAACTTGGGAATTCCGAGCACAAACCAATATGCTCATTGTCATCTGCTGACCAAGTTACTCGGTATGTATAATTATCATATTTTTTCCAGTGATTGAAACAGAAATAACTGTAGTTGTTTCTTTCATATATTTCTGCAAACTCGTCAACGGTATCGGCCAATGGCGTATATCGAAGGAATAAAGTAATAATTAATCTTGACATTTAGTAGCTTTAAAGCTACATTATTGTTTAATGGAAACAACAGAAAGAATCATACAAGAATACATTACCAAGGATCGCAGAAACCCATTCAAAGAGTGGCTTGATTCTCTGAAAGATCTCCGGTCCCAGGTAAAAATTGATGTAAGGCTTTCCAGGTTACGGCTCGGTAATTTTGGGGATACAAAAAGTGTAGGAAAGGGCGTATATGAACTGAGAATCCAGTTTGGCCCTGGATACAGGATTTATTATGGCCTGGAAGAAAATAAAATTATTATTTTACTTTGTGCAGGTGATAAAAGCAGTCAAAAAAGGGATATTAAAAAAGCACATCTCTTTTGGCAAGAACATAAAGGAGAAGATTAATGTCCACGGCAAATTATCAAGAAGGGCTTTTGAAAAGGTTACAAGAACCGGGATATGCCTCTGAATACTTGAATGAAGCATTAAGAGAAGGCTCACAGGAAGTATTCATGCTTGCGCTCCGAGATGTGGCAAAGGCCAAAGGGATATCCGTGACTGCCAGGAAAGCGAATCTCAACCGGGAAACCATGTATCGGATGTTGTCAGAAAAAGGGAATCCCAATCTTTCAAGTTTGAAAAAATTATTAGACACTCTGGGACTTACATTGACTATTGGGTTGAAGGTATTATAGGGACACCATATCTAACCCTTGATAAAAACCGGGGTATTTGTTTTATAGCACGAATAGCAAGAGCAGTTGCACCAGGGATCCCGCACCATATTATCCAACGGGGGAACAGGAGGCAGCAGACATTTTTTAATGATGAAGATTATCAATCCTATTTGAAATTGATGTCGGAATGGTGTTTGAAGTATCAAGTTGAGATTTGGGCTTATTGTCTGATGCCCAACAAGGCAGATTAATTTCCGGGAAGGATGGCGTGGGCATTTATGGCAGGGAAGGTTTTTATCTTTTATTATGGAAAAAAGGTATCTATTAGCATGTA
>Ga0307987_1001488_pt1 | contig 12840 bp, 19 predicted proteins | sample EllFjometagen181_FD_203157 | JGI IMG/M metagenome (GOLD analysis project Ga0307987, IMG submission 203157) | Marine microbial communities from Ellis Fjord, Antarctic Ocean - #181 | ecosystem: Environmental > Aquatic > Marine > Unclassified | place: Southern Ocean | collected 2014-10-08 | reverse complement strand
ATCTAAAGACTTTAACATATATGATTGATTTAATTGGTATTTCATGCTCTCATAAAATTGTATTTTGTGATTAACACTAACAAAACTTTCTATATCATTATTATTCCCTTTAAAGTGATATTGATAATTAGATGATTTGGCATAAATCATTAAACCCTCTTTTTGTTGTTGTACTCTTAATTTTAAATCAATGTCACCAAATCCATAATTCATTTTAAAATCTAGTTTGTGTACTTTAGGTTTAACTATTGATAAATATTTGTTAAATATATCAATCACTTTATTAACATATTCTACACTTATTGTTTTATCATCAAACATTGTTCCAACACGAACCTCAATGGTATTGAATTTAGAATAACAGTAATTTAATTGCGTATATCTTTCTGATCCGTCATTAATTTGAGAATCTGCTAAAAATGTATTTCTTGCGTATTCAACACCAGCTAATCTCTTTCTAAATCGTGAACCTTGATTAATTTTTCTAGTGTCACACCATTCATGCAATTCTTGAATAAAATGATCATAAAATTCTTGCGTGGCTATAACATTATAATCTGCTTTATCTTTTTTAAAACTTAGATGAATATGTAGGCCGCAACTAGAATTTACTTCATCAGGATAATTTTCTAAAATAAATGATTCAACTTTATTTAATGGCATTGGTTCACTTGTAACCTCGCCTACATAGGTATTTTCACAGTCACAGTCACATTCACAGTCACAGCGGCAATCTAACATACAATTATTAAATCCATTATTACATTCATCACAGTTATGATCTAAATTCTGTAATTCCTGAAAATTCTCCATACATTCATCACAAACATCTTTATCTGTTATACATGATTCTTTATTGCAAATAGATTCAATCGTACATTCACATGATTCAAAATGATTTCCACAGTCAGAACATAATAAACATTCATCACAGTCACAGTCAGATATATTATTATTACATAAATCACAGTCGCGACATTCCTCACATTCACAATATGATGAACATTCACAATTATCACGACATTCCCCGTCACATTCAATATTTTCTTTATCTTCAAATTTTACTGATCCGTCACCCTTAATATCAGTGTGGCCATTTTCCCAATATCCTTCTAATTCAACGCCTACAAATTCAATATGGTTTTTTGTGTGTTGTGGCATTGTCTTTAATTTTTGCATACCGTATTGAAGATAAAACCTAATGTTAAGTATAGAATTAGTTTTAATTGACTAAAAGTGCATAACATAGTAACATTTATTTGATCAATTAAACTACACTAAAACGGTTGATAATGTTAAGTTAATTTATCAGTTATCATAGTATGCCAATTTTGCATATTATTTTGTAATTGAAAAAAATCACTAAGTTCTAGTGTTAATAGTTTCAATACTATGAATACTAATGATAGTATGCAAACTAAGCATACAAAAACCTTATAAGTAAGAAAAGGTTATATACTAGAAAAATCTGGGAAATCCTATACAACTAACAGGTGCGTAGAATTTTTTTTATTTTAGCACTACCAGGAGCAATCATGTATTGGTTTACCATTCATCGGTTTTAATACACCCCCCCCTCTCTTTTTATACTTTTTAGATTGATTCATGGGTTTGATTACTAATCCTGCTACACCGCTAAATGCTACATGATTATCAGGTACATTCTTTCTAAGATATGTATTTGCTCCTACTGCTGAGTTACTCCCTACCTTGACTCCTTGATGTATTGTACAATGACTCCATATCTCCGTATTATCCCCTATCTCAACGCTGCCTAATATGCTAGCACCCTGACCTATGATACAGTTCTCACCTATCACACAGTTATGGCTGATGTGCGTGCCGTTGTCTATCTTTGTACCCTTACCTATGATAGTATCCCTTACTCGACCTCTATCTATAGTACAGTGGCTACCTATGTGAACATCATCATGGATCTGTACACCATGTCTATGAGGTGTGAAATTTAGTTTATTAGACTCATCTCGTCTAAAGTGAAAGCCTTCTCCTGCCAGTATAGTACCTGATTTAATGAATACATTACTCCCTATGTGTAGTATGTCACGATAATCCTCAGGTATTTTCTTCAATCCGTCTAGACATATGCCTCCGAATATGGGATTACTGGAGGACTTTGTCATGTTTTCGTTTTAATGCCTCAAGTATGTGTATATATCTGGACCTAGCGTTCTTAAATGATGATAGTGCCTCATCCTCGTACAGGTCAAGTTCCAGGTCTTTAAGTGATTTAATTATTCTGTCATACTGATCTATCTGTTCAACTGTATCATCAATACATTTTAATAAATTACCAATGTTTTCTAGTGGGTTACTTTGTTTACAAGTATCATCACATATATGGTCAATTTTTGTCATGATTAGTGATAACAGTTACAGTTAATAAAGTTATCTGACATGTTCCCTATACATTTTTACCTGATTTATGAATCGTTGTATCAGTCTGTCTGCATCCTTGTCAAGTCCTATGTCGTGCAGACATTCCTCCATTTCCAATCCCACATGACTGTACCAAATAGGGTGGGTATTTAGGTGAACCATCTTAAACTCTTCAACCGTATCGTATGGATTCTCTCTCCAGTTATGACCACTATCGCTAATATACTTGAACCTGTCGTCATAGTTTGGACAGTATATGTTTACATCATCCAGTTGTGCTATCAAATCATTATCTATGTCTTTGCCCATGACAGGCCTGTGAAACGTGACAGATACGCCTTCCAACTCACCGATATAAGTTTCAAGTAGCCTGCTTTGCTGTACAATGTCACTGACCATTCTGTCATTGCTTAGATCGTGTACGGAAGGATCATAGTGTAATCCTATCCCCATCCCTAACTCTCTGATTGTCTTAATCCTTTGGATATTGTCTATGGAAAATGCGTTATAGAATGGTGATGTAAGTAAGATATAGTATGTACTGTGAAGTCCTGCTGCTTGTTCAACTTCTGCCATCTCTACGGCTTTCTTTATTGATATATCTACATCGTGACGTAAGAAGAATATTGTATCTGCTTCCATCCCCTCTTTAACTATGTCTAAGTATGATTGGTAGGTCCACATTATTCTAACTTGTCCAAAAACATTGGATTCTTTTGCAGGAACATGTCACATTGCATACACTCTTCCTTTTCGATGTGTGCATAGATCAACCTTTTAATTGCAGGTATTCCTAATTGTTTCTTTGTCTTTGGATTTTGTAGTAACATCTTACCCATTCTACATATGTCATTGTCTACCTCTACCAAGTATTTGATCCTTTTATCTAGTTCTTTTAGATCTTCATTGGTTTTAATTGCGTACTTTAGACCTTTGGTTGTCATAGGTCTAACTATCCTGTGACATTCGTGTTTACATTTCTCATGTCTACAGTTCTCATGTATACATTCACGACATTTATCTTCATCCTCTTTAACCTCCCATACTGTTTTAAACTCCCATTCACCTGAGATACTATTCTTAAGACTTTGTGTAGAATTAGCACCTAGCAATATGGCATCATAACTGTTTGCATCCGTTGCGAACCTGCTATCCCTAACCATCTTTACCTTTTTACTATAGTCCTTACATAACTTGTCCTCATGTTTCTCCTCATGTTCATTCTCCATCTTGATTGCAAGCATGGCCAACTCTTCCGCTGTATGACATTTCCAGGTGTATTTCTCCATGTCAGATATTCTAGCCTTTGTAATGATATCCTTGGCAGGTGTATTCTTTCTTTCATAATTTTTAATCTTATCCTTTAATTCGTCTATGTGAGTCTCTATGTACTTGTCGTTTACTCTTACAGGTGTATCGTATCCCTTGTCTACTTCTCCCTCCTTGTAATCGTTTTGTACATATGTATATAATGCCGTCTTACCAAATGACCAATTATGTTTCTTTCTCAACCTGTTTAGTATTCTTGCCACGTCTTTAATCTCAGGATTATCAACACCTTCGATCTTTGCCATGTTTACTATCTCGGCACTATTGATATTATCTGCAATGTTCTTGGCTAATTTCTGGACCAAAGGCTTTAAGTCTTTCTTTACGTTATCAGATATACTGCTAATCTGATCGATAAGATCTCTTGCATCTTCGTTCAATATAAAAAAAGAAAGGTGGCATAGTATATAAACTTTTATATATCTATACGCCTTTGTATCTGCGTGTTTCACAGACTTGATTGTATATCATACCTACAGTTGCAGGGTGGCCGATACCTGCCTTACCACACACACGCTTTACTCCAACTAGGATGGCTAGTTGTCTCTCGGTGAGTTCTTCGGCATCTTGTGTGATTACCGCGATTTGTTCTGTTGATAATGACATACCATCAAGGTTGACGGTATCTTGTGATGCAGAATTAGTACCTGTCTGTACGGTAGAACCGCTCGATTCTTTACAGGCTGATTTCCCTGTCTTAAAGTCGTAGCTAAAGTGAGCCACTTCTTTATCCTTGTATTGCCATTGAAGTTTCTTCTCTTCTTTGTAAGTAACTTCACGACAAACTAAGACTTGTTTGCAGGAAGGGCATTTATCTTCTGCACCCTCTTTTTTCGTAATCATTGCATATGGTATGATACCCTTACTTATAAATCTTTCTTCTTGTAGTATCCTCGTGCCTTTCTAATCAGATAATACTCGTGCTGTTTGGATGCACCACCTACCTTTTTCCACCATGCCTTGTTCTTCTCATTGATAGTAACTTTGTTCTTCCTATTGTATTTCCTTTGTCTTACTAGCATCATAAATTTAGTGTGAGGCTTGCAATATATTCTTGAACCGTTTCCTGCCTCACCATACGCATAGAACTCTTCACGACATGAACCATATGCACACATATTGATCTTACATCGTCTGTTAAGTGTTGGATCGCCTCTGTCTTTAATGAATATTCTTTTTTCAAGGACTTTTTCTAATTTATTTGGACCATACCGTTTCTTTTTAAATTCATCAGTTAACTTTTTTGTTGTATAGTTACCTATTAGCATTGGATTCCAATACTCAGGACCACTCTCCCTGTCATGTTGTTTACGATTCATACTATATCATAATAAAAAAGAAATAAAAATGTTACTCATCCTTTAGGATTTTCGCACCCAAGTTTTTCTCGACCAAAGCCTGAAAGCCGTTTAAAGCGATAAGGATGTCGTTCTTGTTTGGATCTAACTCTAGGAATTGGTCAACATGTTTAGAGTCCTCAGGGTTAAATGCCCATGTGATCTCTATCTTACTGCCTTTTGCGAATGGACACAGTTTGAATTTGATTCGTTCAACTGTCTTTAGAGCTGTTGTCTTGTCTATGAAGTTATTTTCTCCCATAATGTATCGTTATCTAACTGTTATTTAAGAGTTGTGCCACACGCAGTTTAACGTCTGCTATGATCTGTTGATAGCCTGGCTTTGCCACAAAGTATACCTTTACCTTTGACTTACCGCTTTGATTTATCTTTACATTATATTTTATTACAAAGTTGTCATACGATAGCAGGTGTAGCAACCATATCGCTGTTTCCTTTGACTGTTCGGGTTTTAACTCTGCTTCAATTACCCCTCCTTGTGAGGCTTTTATTCTAAACTCTGTCATTACCACTTTTGCTCCTTTCTTTTACTCTCTTCCTCTGATTTCCTATATGCAGCCTTGGTGCTACAGTATAAACATGTAGGCATGAATGATGGCCTTCCACATATTTCACATTGATTGATATCTCTAAGATAGTCTTTGCCGTTAAATGATTTCTTTAAACCATTAATGAAATTAGTTATTATGCTCATGTCTTAGTTAGACTCCTTGCCTTTACAAACCTTTTCCATTTGGCTTGGTCCTTCATAGATGCTGCCCATTCGACAAGATGATGATGAGCTCGACATAGTAATAAGAAACGTTTGGGATTTAAGTTTATAAACCTTTCTAACTGCTTGTGATATGCGTTACTGTTCTTAAAGTTCTTGTAGATAGCATCATCCTCCTCGTACCACAGGTGATGATATGCAAAGTATTTACCAAATTTCTTATGGCATACATAGCATCTATTCTTATAATACTTTTTTGCTAGCCTTTTCTTTATTTCTTTTGCTGTCATTTATCCAAAATAGGTATCTAGCCCACTCATAATCGTCTAAAAGCATAGTCGTGGTATTATCCAATGATCTTGTTTCTCGCTAGTTTCTTGATGTTCCATACAGTTATCTATGGCTTCATGTAATGCTTCATGGACCAACGTATCTATTAACCCCCAGATAGTCATATGTCCACCCAAGTATATCTCAGTTACTCCGTCATGAGGTCTAAATTCTCCATGAACCTCGGACTCTTCTACGTTGATTCGCATCTAGAGGACTCCTTTTCGTGACATACCTCACATTTAGGTATACCTTTCTTATCTAAAGTAATTAACTCATTACTACTAAAACAACCTTGACATAGAGCATTAACCATGTTGACTCACCTTGTTGTTGTAGGCATCAAATGATATGGTCCATGTTCCAGGCTTGCTAGTCATTAACTTGTTACCTTTCTGTTCCATCCATTGATCTACATTGTTTGATACTGCTGTAGTAAAGCAACCTGAGTTAACTAGGATTTGCTCTTTAGTATCCCATGAATGTTTCTTATCGTTGTAGAAGAATGTATCTCGTTTCACCCCCATAGGATCATGTAAATGCCCCATCTGATAAATATCTGCTTCACAGTTAATAGTTAGATTCTCCAATGCTCTTAATGTTCCCCCACCTCCTGCACCATGATTAACAAATAGAGTCTTTTTCATAAGTGACACTCCCTTAAATTGAATATCTAATCTAACAAATGCCTTTGATCCTAAGAATGATATATCTCTCTGTTTAGCATATCGTTTCATATCTCCCTCTGTTACTACTCTGGATTTATACTCATGATTCCCCCATTGTATATACCAAATCTTTTCCATACCATAATGTTTTAAGTAATAATCTTGCTCGCTAAATAATTCACTACATCTCTCATCAAACTCATCTTGTTGCTCTGCTAGTGTTCTTAATGCTACTGCTTCATCTTTAAATCTAGGATCCCCTGGTAATATTAAATCAAGTTGGTCCCCACCAAAACTTGTGAACCTGTATGGATCATCTAGAATAGAGTTAACCCTTCTTTCAAATAACTCCTCCTGAAAATTAGTATTACCAATATGTATATCACTTAGGTTTTCCCAATTAACTATAGTGTCAATCTTGTCTAACTCTATTATGATACTCTTACTATACACAACATATTTCCTTTGCTGGTAGTTAATAAACCTTGTTTATCTAATCCACACTTATCACAAAATTCATAGTGTGGCTTTATAAAGTTACCAAATGAGACAAAGTATGGTTCAACAAATCCAAATGTACTCTTTTTATATTTCTTAGGCCACTTGAACTCCGTACCCACGTTGTCCTTCCACCATTGACCGTCTACTATCTGTGATATAGCATCCTTTGCTGCTCTTTCGGCAGGGCTGTTGATAGGACTTGTCTTATATTCCAGTATGGCTTCACTTAACTTACCCATGAGTATTTTCCCCCGCTGTCTAATAGTTTGCCGCCTGCCCTAAGCTTGTTTATCTCTGACATTGCCTTTTCTTCGCTTGGGAAAAAGTTATGTTTCTCCATCAGTTTTGACACTGCCTGTCCCTCTGTGATAGGCTCCCTAAACACATGTTGAACATACTCTGTCTTGTTAAACGAGTTGGCTATTGATGCGTTTCTTTGTCCTGGTGTATCCATACCTAGGGTATGTAGTGACACGTTTAATAACTTTATCGCATCATTGGCATCTCCAATGTCTGCCTCCTCCTTCAGATGTAACCTTGCATAAGCCTGTGTCAGTCTGACCAGATCCTCATAGGTTCTGATGTCTACTGCCACTGAGCCGTCCTTCTGTACAACCTCTCGCAGGTCACTCCACCAATTTAAAAGGGTTTCGTCAACGTCCTCGGATATCGTAGGGTTTAGCGTCTTGGCATATATTATAAATTTGGTAATCATCTCAGGTTCTAACTCTGGTATTATTTCCCCACGTCTTACCTTCATGATATGTTTTGCAATGTCCAAGTCATGTTGCTTGCTTGGCTGGTCCCTTATCAAGAACATCAGTCCGAATCTTGACATGATTGAATCTGGCAATGTAATGTTCTCATTGATAGATAACTCTGGATCCCATCTGCTTTTCTTTGGGTTGCCTGCTGCGATTATGGCCACCTTGACCTCCCATGTTATATCGATACCTATCTTTCTAAGACTGAACTTTTGTGACTCCATGATCTCGTGACAGTATGTCCTATCTGATTCATTCATCTTTTCAATCTCATCTAGTGCTGCGATACCACCGTTACATAGCGTTACTGATCCAGGCTTTGCTATACGAGTTCCGTCAGATAAGTTATCAACTCCACCGAATAACCCTGCTCCGCTTGCTGATTTACCTGATATATAGTCACTCTTTGGTATGATGTTCGTTACGAACTTGAGCAGTTGAGTCTTGGCTACACCTGGATCTCCTAATAGTAGTGTGTTAATGTCACCTCTAACCTTGTCTGTCTCCACGCCCCCAAGACATGTCAGCAGTAAAGCCTCCTTGATGTCTATCATGTTGTGTATGTGCGGTGCAAATGATGATATCAGTTTAGTCTTATCCAAGTCTTTAAAGTATGCTATCTCCTCCTCCGTAGGTATAATAGGCTTGTCGTCTGTCTTTGAAAATTTAATCACATCAAAGTGTCTATGGTATGTTAGGTCCTTATCATTCTTCTTTCTTGATCGAAGTGTACCTCTCATGTTTAGTTTAACTCCTGGGTTTAAGTTATTGATATCATCTCCATATAGAAATCCTGTTAGATGTGTAGGGTTTACAGTTCCCTGCTCTGTTAGTAGTACCTTTCGTAATTGCTCCTTAGTATTTTGCTCTACATACATTGGTATGTTACATACCTTACAAAAACATTTAGTTGGCATGTCTCGCCAGTCTTTAAAGTCTTGTGGGTAATGATATGTCTTATCATATGTACAGTTACTACATTGGAATATTACCATAACTGTAAAGTGTTCAATGTCTGATGAGCCTGCAACAATAGTTTGTAATAGTACATCATCCTTGCCCTCGTCTACAGGTCTAATTTCTGCCAATGTCATTAGTCTTACTGGATCATCTCCGTTTTCAACTATTTTCATGCTTGTAATTCTATCTCCGCTTTAATATATCTTTCTCGATTACTTTTACTGTGAGGTTTTGATCGGGTGATAATCTTACAACATGGACATGTAACCAAATCTATTGGATAGTATACCTCACACTTTGTACATCGTCTATGATTATTATAAATTGGTCTTATCAGTTTTTCTGACTTGTATCTACCACAGATACCCATACATATCTTAACCACAGGTATATTATAATTACCTATTATTTAAATGTTTTATTCTGTATTTGTAATATGATAATATATGATACTCACAAAGTACACCTTCACTAATTCTTCGTAGTCTATCTTCAAGAACAAAACTCATTATGTTATCCAACTATCTTTTTCATCTCCTGTGATAGATGGTCCTTTATCGTTTCACCGAACTCTTTAATATCGGCAATATTAAGGACAATAAGTTTGATACCTGCTCCTCTAAACAATACATTTCTTTCGATAGTTTTCTGTACCTTTCTATCGTGGATTGCACCGTCAAGCTCAACGATAATAATTCCGAATTCGTTAGAGACACACAAGAGGTCTGGGTTTTTCCACTTAAATCTTTGGAGCTCTGCTTTACCAATAGATTCTGCAATTCTGCAAAGGTTTCCATATTCTTTATCAAATCCGACATACCATTCTCTCCTAAAGTTTAATTTAAACTCGTCACTTAAAAACCTTTTTAGTGATACTAGTATAGTTGTATCGTTTGCTCCTTTTTGTAGATTCTTTTGACCATATGCTATACCTGATAATTTCTTAGCCATACGGTTCGTAACGAACTATACTATTTAACCGTTTTGGTGTAACTCGTTAATCTGTGTAACGAATAGATCACCTGCGGATAAGGTAAATGCGGTAAATGTAACTCTTGCGTGAATACTTGATGCATTTGTAACGTGCCAGTTAACTCCTGATTCAGTTATAACTACACCTGCTGATGATACGGTACTATCATTCCATAACATACCATACTTTGCAGTTTGTGAGGCTACCTTTCTTTGTCCTGATGCTGCATATCCTAATCTAGCATATGATCCTCCTGTATCCTCTGTTTGTAAGTCGGTATCTGATTCACTTGCTGCTGTGGTTCCTGTACCGATACTGTTATGTGTTAAACTTGTTGATACCTCACCTGTATCTCTCTTGGCTGATTCTGTTAATCCTATTAATGTAATAACATTAAATGTATTAATAAATTGCTCAGGTCTAGGTGATGTAACCTTACCGTTAACAATATCATTTGCTATCTCTAACTGTAGTTTCTCGATTTCATCTAATATATGTGAATTATTAAATTGTACCTCATCTTCATTCCATTTTGATAATGTCCACATATCAGATTGATGAGATATATGCTCAACTCCTGGAGCAAACTCTATGTTAACAGGATAAGGATTGATACCATTAGAAGCACTTATAGTGTCTGATAGAGTGTGTATAAAGTCCATTATTATAATTTCAGTAAAAATATTATAGAGAAGTAATTATCCAACTAAAGATTTACTCCAAAATATATCTATCAAATCTTGAACTAGAATTGTTTCATTCGTAATCGGATCAACAAAATCTGTGACAAATGATTTAATATAATTCTCAAAAGATACTTTAGTTGTATATTCTTCTATTCCAGTCCATTCTAAAGATAATCCAATTATATCATAATCTTGTGGGGATTGACCACCGTTATACTTTACAAAATATCCACCATCTATTATATTACTAGGAACTTTACCATTTGATAATAATGTATAACGTATTACTTTCATTGTGATTTAGTTCCTCCTTTTGCCATAAATTCCTCACTACCTATAACATCTAATCCAGTTCGTGCCAATGCAAGTTTATATGCATCTTTAAATTCTAGATTCATTTCATCAAGAAAATCATACATTAATTGAATTGTAATTTCACCTATCTTATTTAATGTTTCTTGTGTATTTAAGAGATAATCTCTAGTTCTTTTCTCTCCCATTTGTGGATGAATACCTAACTGTTCCCAATATTCTACAACTGCTTTTGATACTCTACCTGTTGCAGATAAATCTTGTATTGCTAATCTAAATGAGGCTTTAACCATGTGAGATATTTCTTGTATTTCATAATCTTTTTCAGTCCAGTTATCAGATACATTATTATTATTTTTTATAGCATCATACATATCTTGAAACATACCTATTTGTCTTAATGTTGTGTTCATGGACATGGTAATTGATTCTATCTGTGACATATATTCCTGAACAGTTAATCTAGAGTGTTCGCTAGTTTCTGTCCTTAATTTTTCTACTGTTAGTTTTTTCTTTTCTATCTTATAGTATGCTTCTTGAATTGCCTTGTATTTTTTATCTATCTGTGCGAGACATTGTTTCATTCTTGATAATGGTGAGTCACTAATCATATTCATTGATTGTAAAGAGTAACTACTTTGTGATGTGGAATGACCAATTATGCTACTACCACGTTTATACTCTGGAAGTCTTGCAGTTATTTTTGCTATTTGTGATTTATCCAAAGTAGCCATATCAGTTACTTGTTTGAATATTTCTATATCGGTCATGCTTGAACTCCTGTTGCGAATGGTCTTGCAACTGTTAAATCTCCAAAATCTGTAGCGTTACCAGTTGTATCTATTGTGATGTATTGGATAACATTTGTATCTGGTGAATCACCACCACCACCTATTACACCTCTAGTTAAACTTGAAACTCCTGCTGGTGCATAATTAGCAGCTATTAAATCTCCAAAATCAGTAGCGTTTCCAGTAGTTGCTATTGTGATATATTGTATAACATTTGTTATTCCACCCGCATTTCCACCACTAAATATACCTCTAGTTGAACTTTGTACTCCACCCGACATGGTTGAATTTGCTACAACTAAATCTCCAAAATCAGTAGCGTTTCCAGTAGTTGCTATTGTGATATAACCCATTATGTTGGTATTACTTGGTGTTGCACCACCACCCCATACTCCTCTAGTATCACCACCTACTGCTGCTGTATGATTAGGCGTAGTAGTTAAGTTTCCGAAATCTGTTGCGTTGCCTGTTGTGGCGATAGTGATATAGTCCATTACGTTTGAATATGCACCTGAAAATCCACCACCAGAAACTCCTCTAGTTAGATTTGATACACCTGCTAAACCTCGTCTTGCTACTGTAGCATCACCAAAGTCAGTTGCGTTGCCTGTTGTAGCAATAGTAATGTAATCCATAACATTAGATACAACATCTCCTGCGGTTGCACCTGCTGTTACTACACCTCTAGTTTCTGATGAAACTCCACCTGATTGCCATCTTGCTACCGTTAAATCTCCAAAGTCTATGGCGTTTCCAGTAGTTGCGATTGTAATGTAATCCATAACTGTACCACCATTTGCACCAACAAATACTCCTCTAGAAGCACCACTTACACCGCCTGATTGAGCTGTCTGTAATGAGTTACCTAATCCCATATAGGGTTGCATAAATGGTAATGACAACTAACTTGAATTAGATGCGTCTGTAGAATACTCAATTAATACTCCTACAACCTCTGCATCTACCCCCAAATTATCTGCTGCCACATCTCTGCTTAATTGGAATACTACCAACTCTCCTGCTGCTGGGGAACCTGCTATTGTAATTGCAGAGGAGTAT
>Ga0307987_1001487_pt1 | contig 12847 bp, 2 predicted proteins | sample EllFjometagen181_FD_203157 | JGI IMG/M metagenome (GOLD analysis project Ga0307987, IMG submission 203157) | Marine microbial communities from Ellis Fjord, Antarctic Ocean - #181 | ecosystem: Environmental > Aquatic > Marine > Unclassified | place: Southern Ocean | collected 2014-10-08 | reverse complement strand
CTGTTGCATGCCAATCTGCTGTTGCATGCGGAGCAAGTGATGACAGGAACATCGGCAGGCCTGCTGCTTGGTGTTCTGGCCGGCGGCGTGGCGCTGGGGTCGCTGCTGGCCGGTCGGGCGTCCGGGGAAATCGTCGAGTTCGGTTTGGTCCCGATTGGCGCGGCGCTGATGATGGTTGGTTCTGCCAGCGCGCCTCTTTTCACTGGCTCCGTGACGGCAACGTGTGTCGCCTTGGCTGTGTTGGGGGTCGGCGGCGGGCTGTTCATTGTTCCCCTCTCCACGTACGTGCAGGAGACCGTCCCTCGCCACGAGCGGGGACGTATCCTCGCCTTCCAGGCCCTGGTCACTTCGACCGCCGTGCTGCTGTGCTACCCGATCCTCTCCCTGCTGCGCAACGGCGTGGGACTGAGCACTGGCGGGGTCTTCCTGGCCACTTCGCTGCTGTTGCTCCTGGCGACTGTCTACATCACCACGACGGTGCCGCAGTTCCTGACCCGCATGGTGCTCTGGCTGTTGACCAGGATCTTCTTCCGCGTGCGTTGCGTGGGCCGAGAGAATCTCCCCAAGGAGGGCGGTGCGCTTCTCGTCTGCAACCATGTGGCCCACGCCGACGCCCTGCTGGTACAGGCCTGCACCTCGCGCATTCTGCGTCACGTCATGCACCGGAGCTTCTACACGAAGTGGTGGTCGGGGCCGATTGCTCGGCTGATGGGCTATATCCCCGTCTCCGCGGACGATCCGCCGCGGGAGACGCTCCGCGCCCTCCGGGTGGCCGCCGACCGGGTGGCCGCCGGCGAACTGGTCTGCATCTTCGCGGAGGGAGCGATCACCCGCACCGGCAATCTGCTGCCCTTCAACCGTGGCCTTGAAGTCATCATGCGGCGGACGGATGCACCGATCATCCCCGTCTATCTGGACCAAGTCTGGGGTGGGATCAGCAGCATGGTCGAGGGGCGCCCACGGCGTCTGCCCGACCGTATCCCGCACCCGGTGACCATCGCCTTTGGCACGCCCATGCCTGCTAGCAGCACGGCCCAGGAAGTGCGCCAACGGGTCCAGGAAATGGGCGCGGAGTGCGCAACGCGGCGCAGTGACCAGGAGCTGCTCTCCACGCGTTTTGTCCGTCAGGCCCGGCGGCACCCGTTCCGGTTCTGCATGACCGATGATACGGGCCGCGAACTGAACTACGCCAAGGCCTGCATTGGCTCCTTGGCCATGAGCCGGGCCGTTGCCCGGCGCGTGGGCGATGATGAGATGGTGGGGATTCTGCTGCCCAACTGCATTCCGGCCGCGCTGACCAATGTGGCGGTCACCATCCTCGGCAAGGCGACCGTGAACCTCAACTTCACGAGCGGCCCCGAGGCGCTGGCTGCGGCGATCCACAAGTGCGGGCTTCGGCATATCTTCACGTCTCGCCGTGCGATCCAGAAGCTGGGGATTGCGCCGCGCGCCGAAATGGTTTTCCTGGAGGACTTCGCGGCGGATGTGAGTCGCTGGGATCGACTGCTTTCCGGCTTTGCCTTCGTCCTCTTTCCCCATCGGTTGCTGCGGCGGCTGTTCCGCCAATCCCGTCAGTTGAACACGCGTAGCCTGGCCACGGTCATGTTCTCCAGCGGCAGCACCGGCAACCCGAAGGGCGTGATGCTCTGCCATGCGAATCTGAACGCCAACATCGAGGCGCTCTACAAGGTCTTTTCGATGCATGCGGAGGACCGGATGCTGGGGAATCTACCGTTCTTCCACTCCTTCGGGCTCACCGTATGCCTGTGGCTGCCGCTCTGCACGGGTACCGGCGTCGTTCTCCAGCGGAATCCGCTGGATGTGAAGAAGGTTGGCACGCAGGTGCAGGCCTATGGCGTGACTCTGCTGGCGGCGACGCCCACCTTCCTCGGTGGCTATCTGCGCCGCTGCACCCGTGAGCAGTTCGCGACCTTGCGCCATGTGGCCACCGGGGCGGAGAAGCTGCGCCCGCAGGTGGCCGATGCCTTCGAGGAACGCTTTGGGGTGCGCCCTCTGGAAGGCTATGGCTGCACCGAGCTGGCGCCGTTTGCCACCCTCAATCTGCCTGACTTCCGGAATGAGCGGGTGGACCAGGTGGGACACAAGGAAGGCAGCATTGGGCACCCGCTGCCCGGCGTTGCTGCCAAGATCGTGCATCCCGAGACCTTCGTGCCAGTGCCCGAAGGGGAAGAGGGCATGTTGTTGATCAAGGGCGCGAACGTGATGCTGGGATACCTCGGCGAGCCGGAGCGCACCGCCGCCGTGATTCACGATGGTTGGTACGTGACCGGGGACATTGCCGTCCTCGATGCCGATGGCTTCATCACGATTCGCGGTCGGCTCAGCCGGTTCAGCAAGATTGCTGGCGAGATGGTGCCTCACATCCGGGTCGAGGAAGTGATCGCCGAGGCCATCGGGGTCACTGACGAGCGCGCCTGCGTGGTGACCGGGGTACCGGATGAGCAACGTGGCGAACGACTCGTCGTGCTGCACCGTCCGGGTCTCGATATCCCGTCCCTCTGCCGGGCACTGCTGAAATCGGGATTGCCCAAGCTCTGGCTGCCCCGGTCGGATGCTTTCGTCGAAGTTGGTGAATTCCCGGTCCTGGGGACCGGCAAGCTTGATCTGTGCCGCATTAAGGAACTCGTATCTGCGGCCTGACTAGAATCGGAGACGGAGAATCCCGAAGGGCGTGTCTGCTAACCCAGGCACGCCCTTCCCTTGTCTCGGGGGAAGGACTCAGAAGCGTTTGGTGTAGACATGGCAGTAGGGGGCCTTGCCGGTCTTCACGTAGTAGTCCTGGTGGTAGGTCTCGGCTGGCCAGAAAGTGGTGGCCTTGACGAGGCGGGTGGCGACCTTCAGGCCCTGCTGGCGGAGCTGGGCGATGAGCCCTTCTGCGGTCGCTTTCTGCTCGTCGTCGAGGTAGAAGACCGCAGAGCGGTACTGGTTGCCGATATCCGGGCCTTGTCGATCGACCTGGGTCGGGTCATGAATCTCGAAGAACAGCTTCGCGAGAGTCTCGAAATCGGTCTTGGCGGGATCGAAGACGACCTCGATCCCCTCGGCATGGCCCGTACGGCCGGAGCAGATCTGCTTGTAGGTCGGCTTCTCCACCGTGCCACCGGTGTAGCCGACGGTGGTGTTCAGCACCCCGGTCGCCTTGCGGAAGTGGTGTTCCACGCCCCAGAAGCAACCACCTGCGAAGACCGCCTTTGCCGGCTTTTTCGCACCGGGAACGAAGTCGAGGGAGATGGAGTTGACGCAGTGTCGGGTATCCTTGTCGGTCAGTTTCTCGCCGAGGAAGACATGGCCAAGGTGCCCGCCGCAGGCTTTGCAGAGAATCTCGGTGCGGCGTCCGTCGGCGTCGGGCTTGCGTTCGACGGCGCCCTCGATCTCGTCGTCGAAACTGGGCCAGCCGCAGCCGGACTTGAACTTGTCGGTGGAGTTGTAGAGGGCGGCGCCGCATTGCCGGCAGGTGTAGGTGCCCACTGTCGCGTGGTCGTTGTACTTGCCGGTGAAGGGGCGTTCGGTGCCTTTGCGGAGGATGACCTGTTCTTCTTCGGGCGTGAGTTTGCGCAAGGTCACGGTGGGCTTCTCCTTGTTCTCAGCTGTGGTGGTCTCCCGCACGGGGACGTGGATCTCGGACTTCTTCATGAAGGCCGGGACGAAGGGGCTGTTCCAGTAGACCATATAGGGCTCGCGGGCCGCCTCGTATTCGGGGTGCTGCACAAGCCAGTCGAGCGCCATCTTTAGGGCGGTCTTGTAGTTCTGGCGGCCGTAACCCCCGCGCACGCCTGCCGCCAGGACAAGTCGCTCGGGGCGGGTCATGACGGTTACCTGATCGTCGCTGGCAAGGTCGCTCTTCTGGTCGGGGGCACCGACGAAGAACCGCATGCCTGCGGAGTCGATATCGGCCTCGACTGGGACGGTCATCTTCACATCATTGCGTCGGATGTACCCGAAGAGACGGCTGAACATGGGGTTTCCGTTGTCGAAGTAGGACCCGCTAGCCTTTGTGCTCAGTTGCTTGGCTGCGGGCAGCGTCTTGAGTTCCACGCTGCCGGGCTTGGTGATGGGGTAGATGGCTTCGTACTTGGTCGTCATGGCACACCCCGCCAGCACCAAGACCCCTGCGATCAGCGGGATCAGCAGTAGTTTCCACATGGCCTTGGCCTTCTTGTGATTTGTTGGTTTCATATTCCCGTAGACTGGCTGGGGGGCGGAGTAGTTCCGGCAAGCGCATACCGCAGCGCACCATTGGGGTGGGAAGACACCGGCGAGGCGCGTGTGCTGCTTTCGTCGGAGGGTCCTGCGGCTCTGGTAGTAGCGGTGGCTACCAAAGCGGCCTCCGGGGTGCTATGATAGGTGTTGGTAGGCCGCGCATGCTGGCCTGAAACAGGAGAGTTGACCATGATCCGCCTGGCCGCCCCCTTTGCCGCTCTGTTGGTGTCCGCCACTGTCCTTGCCGCTCCCGTGGAGGTGGGATTCGTGGAGGAATTCGCCCTGGCGCCTGACCGTACCGTGCCGCTCAAGGAGTTGATCCCCGGTACGCCCGACTATTACTACTACCATTGCCTGCACTACCAGAACACCGGTGCCCTGGAGCAGGCGGGCGACATGCTCAGGCGCTGGATCAAGAAGGGGGACGACGGCAGTCAGCTTGAGGAGATGCTGACCCGACAGGCGTTGCTGCGCTATCCCGGCGACCCCAAGGGGGCACTGACGCGGATTCGCCGGGAACTGAGACTGACCTTTGATCACGCCCGGCGCGAGCGCGAACGGGAGACGTCGTATCCGACTCGACTCGATCCCCGCCTGATCAGCCGAGACGTGCTGGACAAAGAAGCACTCGCGGGCAATGGATCGCTGGGTGGCTTTTCCCAGACGGCTCATCGTCGTCTGGCCAGCATGAAGCTGTCGCCGAAACGGCGACGGGTCTTGCTTGACTCTCTGGACCTGCCGGACCTGCCCAATCTGGTGGATCTCGTGGTGGACGATCTAGAGCTGAAGGCGGGCCGGGGATTCGGCTCGCTGAAGATCCACAAGCGGCTGACGCTGGCCCAGCTCGACGCTTGCGCGGAGCGGATTCCGGCGTTGCTGGGCAATCGGTTCTTCGTGCGCGTCTATCTGGTGCGGCTGGTCCCGAGCGCGGGTGAGGATGCGGCTGCCCCGGCGGTCCGGTTGGCCTATTTGGACCGGCTTCAGGCCTTTGCCGACCGACTGCCGTCGGCAATGAATGCGCTGAAGGCGAATGTGCTCTACCGCCGCCTGGAGTTCGACCGGACGCAGAATGTGCATGATCGGCAGCGCTTCCTGGCGTATCTTCAGCTGCCGCGCATTGCCGCATACGTGCGGCAGGAGTACTTGCGGCAGCGCAAGTTCCGGGAAGTCACCGTCGATCTGGCGTCCGAGGTGCCTGGGCTCTCTCCCGATCTAGGGAACTGCATCGGTGGTGACGAGCTTCTGGTGGGGGCCTACCTGCACCATTTCTTGGCGGGGGCCCAAGGCTACGCCGACTTCGCTCCCTTTCTGGAGGACGCCTACCTCGAGGAAGTCTCTGCCGAGGCGAACATTCTGGCGGGGACCGGCGACCAGGAACGCTGGCAAGCCATGATCCCGCCGACTCAGCTCCGGGCTCTCAAGGAGCGCATCGACATCGAGTTGCTGCCGACCTGCAGGAAGCGTTTCGGGGTGACGGAGCCCGTGACCCTGAACGTGGGGGTCAAGAACGTGGCCTCCCTCTTGGTGCGGGTATATGAGATCAATACCCTCAACTACTACCGTTCGAATGGCAAAGAGGTGGGCACGGCCGTGGATCTGGATGGCTTGGTGGCCAATCGGGAAGAGACCTTCACCTACACACACCCCGCCCTGCGGCGCCATACCGAGAGCTTCTCCTTCCCCAAACTGAACCGTCCCGGGGTATGGGTGATCGAGCTGATCGGCAATGGTCGGAGCAGCCGGGCGGTGATCCGCAAGGGGCAGCTGCGCTTCACGGAGCGCCTGGGGGCGGCGGGGCATGTCTTCCGCATCTACGACCAGGACAACGTGTTCGTCAAGGACGCCACGCTGTGGTTGGGGAACCAGGAATACCGTCCCGACGGGGATGGAGAGATCGTTGTTCCCTATCGTGCGGGGGCCCCATACTCCGTTGATATCGTGCTTCAGCGCGGGGAATTGGCCACCCTTGGGTTCTTCCTACATCGCGCTGAGTCCTACGAATTGGGGTGGCAGTACTGGCTGCCAAGCGAGGCGTTGGTCCAGGGGGAAACCGCGAAGCTACTGTTCCGGCCGGAGTTGGCCGTCAGCAGTACCCGTGTGGACATCGGTCTGCTGGAAGAGGCGGTCCTAGTCCTGAGCACCACGGATATTCGAGGCATCGAGACCAGCAAGGCCTTCCGGGATCTGGAACTGCACAATGACCGGGAGACGGTGTGCGAGTTCCGCGTGCCTGCTGATCTGGCCAGGGTCGATCTTGCCCTCCTTGGGAAGGTGTCCAAGCTGACCACTGGCGACAAGGAGGAGATGTTGGCCGTCGGGCAGGTGATGGTCAATGGGATGGATAGCACCCAGGCCATGGCGGCTCTCCATCTCCGCCCCACTCGTTCGGGCTATGTGCTTGAGCTGCTGGGCAAGACGGGCGAGGCCCTCCCTGATCGGGTGGTGAATGTTGTGCTGGCGCACGCGGAATACACGTCTCCCGTGAACGTCACACTGCAGACCGACGCGGCCGGGCGCGTGCAGTTGGGACCACTCCCCGGCATCACCTTGGTCACTGCGATCACCGCGGCCGGTGCCGGTGCCGAGCTCCACCAGGCGCTTGACGAGAGCCGGGGAGGGAAGTTCGCGTATCCGCCTTTGCTCGCGGTCACGGTCGGCGAAGCCATCGAGTTGCCCTTCCCGGGGGGGACGCCTGCCCGGGTTTCTCTCCTCTCGGTCGTGGGCAAGGGCATGGGCGGCTCTGCCGGGCGCGAGGGCTTCGTGAGGGATTGCCGGGAGTTCGTGCGCGTAGAGCAGGGGCAGTTGAAGATTCGCAATCTGCCGGTTGGGGAGTATCTGCTGGCCGTGTGTCGGCCGACCGGGGAGGAGCTCGCCGGAGCGTCGGTGGTGGTGTCGCCCGGAGTCAGGAAGGATGGGCACGTGTTCAGCCGGGAAGAGGTGTTCCTCGGAGTGAACCGCCGGTCGCTCGGCATTCGCGAGGCCTTGGTAGCGCTGGATGGCGGCAAACAGCGCCTGACGGTGCGGCTGAGCAACCCCGCCGCCGACACGCGAGTCCATGTGCTGGCGGGACGGTATGCCTCCTCGCGGTGGTTCCGCTCGTTCGGGGAGTCCCCAAGCACGCTGGCGCGTGATTTCGAGCTGTCGGAATGCCTCTACGTTTCCGGGCGGAGCTTGGGCGATGAGTTCCGCTACGTCCTGGAGCGTCGCGACGCGGCCAAGCGAGCAGGCAATCTGCTGACCAAGCCAAGCCTCCTGCTCAACCCGTGGAGTCTGGGCGAGACGGAGACGGCTGACGAGGAGCTGGCAGAAGGGACGGCATATCGCGAGGTGGACAAGGCGAAGGGAAAGGGCACTCGTGAGGGCGGCGGAATGAGGTCGGGGCCATGGCTGGCCAAGTGTGAGGACCCTGTCAAGTTCCGTGGGCAAAAGGGCCAAGCGACTCACGATTTCCTGCTGACTCCCGCTCTGGTTCTGGAGAATCTGAAGCCGGATGCGGATGGAGTTGTGACGGTGGACCTGGATCTGGGCGGGCGCCAGTACCTCCGGGTCCTGGCCACAAATGCGCGTGAAACGGTACAGCAACCGGTTCTCCTACCACTGGTGCCGGAGACGTATCGCGACCTGCGTCTGCGGCGGGCTCTGCCGACGACGAAACACTTCACGGAGCAGAAACGGGTGGATGTTGTGCGTGCCGGCCAGCCGTTCACCGTGTCGGATATGCGGTCCAGCAAAGTCCGCGCCTATGCGACGCTGACCGACGCCTACGGTCTGCTCAACACGCTCGCCGAGAACGAGACGCTCGCGGAGTTCGAGTTTGTCTGTCGCTGGCCGAAGCTGAGCGACGAGGAGAAGCACACACTCTACGGCAAGCACGCATGCCATGAGCTGAGCTTCTTCGTCTACCGGAAGGACCGACCGTTCTTCGACCGCGTGGTCAAGCCCTATCTGGCGAACAAGAAGGACAAGACCTTCCTGGACCACTGGTTGCTGGGCGACGAACTCGCTGGTTACCTGGAGTCCTGGGCGTACGGACGACTGAACATCGTGGAACGCATTCTCCTTGCTCAGCGCCTGCCCGGCCGGACGGCCTCCATGGCAAGGCATGTGCAGGATCTATGCGATCTGGAGGCACCGGATATCGAAGGCCTCAACCTCCTCTTCGATACGGCAGTCAGGTCTGCTGCCCTCGACAAGTCTGGGTACATGCGTCCTCTTGGCGGGGATGGGATAGGAGCGGATGGCAGCATGGGCGGCGAGATGGGCGGCATGGGAGATATGGGTGGTGGCATGGGTGGCGAGATGGGAGGCGGAATGGGAGGCGGAATGGGAGGCGGAATGGGCGGTGGAATGGGCGGTGGAATGGGCGGCGGCATAGGCGGCGGCATAGGCGGCGGCATAGGCGGCGGCATAGGCGGCGGCATAGGCGGCGGTGCGCACACACGACACAAGCCGGAGGGCATAGACTGGGGCGACGATGACGATGACGATGACGATGACGACGATGACGACGATGACGACGATGACGATGCAGCGCTGGCGCGTCAGCAAGCGGTCAAGGACTTGGCGCGCCGCCGCAAGGTCCGCCAGTTGTTCCGGGATGTGGGTACCACCAGGGAGTGGCTGGAGAACAACTACTACCACGTCGCTGCCAATAAGGCGACGGCAGCCTTGGTCCAGGCGAACGGGTTCTGGCGCGACTATGCGGGCCACGATGGCAAGACCCCGTTCCTTTCCACGCACTTGCCCGAAGCGACCGCCAATTTCTCGGAGACGATGCTGGCGCTGGCGGTGCTGGACCTCCCCTTCGAGGGCGAGGCCCCGGAGCCGGTGTATGATGGGGCGAGTATGAGCTTCACCCCCAAGCACTCGGTCATCGTCTTCCACCAGCAAATCCGGGAGGCGAAGCCTACAGCCGATGCGACTCCGTTGTTGCTAGGGCAGAACTTCTTCGCGGCGGACGAACGGTATCGCCATGAGGGGGTTCGCAAGCTCGACAAGTTCGTGACCGAGGAATTCCAGTCCGGGCGCATCTACGGCTGCCAGGTGGTGGTCACCAACCCCACCTCCACGCGGCGGGAGATCGACCTCCTGCTGCGCATTCCCCTCGGTGCCATGCCGACGAACAAGGGCTTCCGTACCCGTGGCATCCACCTGGCCATTGGCGGCTATGCAACGAAGACGGTGGACTACCACTTCTACTTCCCGAAGCCCGGCGACTTCCCGCTCTACCCGGTACATGCTTCGCGGGAGGGCGAACTGCTGGCCTTCGGCAAGCCCTTCCAGTTCCATGTGGTGGAGAAGCTGACCAAGCTCGACACGACCTCCTGGGATCACATCTCCCAATATGGCTCGGCGGACGAGGTGATCACCTTCCTGAAGGGCAACAACATCGACCGCCTGGACCTGACGCGGATCGCCTTCCGGATGAAGGACAGAGCGTTCTTCGAACGGACCCTTGCGCTCCTGCGTGACCGCTACGTATTCGACCCCGTACTGTGGAGCTACGCGGTGCTGCACAACGACCCGGCGGCGATCCGCGAGTACCTGCCGCACACGCCCTTGGCGGACGGGTGCGGGATGGCCTTCCAGAGCCCCTTGCTGGCGGTCGATCCCGTGGCACGCGTCCGTTACGAGCACAAGGAGTACTGGCCGCTGGTCAATGCCCGCGCTCATCGTGTGGGTGGTCGCCCGCGCATTCTGAACCAGCAGTTCCACGGGCAATACACGAGCTATCTGACCACGTTGGCGTACCGTCCCGCGCTGAGCCACGAGGAGAACCTGACTCTGACCCTGTACCTGCTCCTCCAGGATCGGGTGGCGGAGGCGCTGACCGCCTTTGCCAAGATCGACCCGGCGCAGTTGGACGAGCGAATTCAGTACGACTACCTGAGGGCCTATCTGGCCTTCTCGCAGTCCGATCTCAAGGCGGCGCGGCGGATTGCCCGTGGCTACCGGCAGTATCCGGTGCCTCGCTGGCAGAAGCTGTTCGCCGAGGTGCTGGCCCAGTGCGACGAGATCAAGGGGGACGCCACGGCCGTGGTCGACAAGGAGAACCGCACCCAGACCCAGACGGCGCTGGCGGCGACCCAGCCCAGCTTCGAGTTCGCCATCGAGGATGGCGAGATCCGGCTGGACTACCAGAACCTGGAATCGGTGGAGCTGAATTTCTACCGCATGGATTTGGAGCTGCTGTTCTCGCGCACCCCGTTCCTGATGGAGGTCTCCGACCAGTTCTCGGTGATCAGGCCTAATGCCACGCAGGTGGTCAAGCTAGCCAAGCGCAAGGTGAACCGGAAGATCGCCATCCCCAAGGAGTTCGCGAGGGTGAACACCATGGTCGAGGTGGTCGGGGTCGGGAAGCGGCAGGCCAAGCCCTACTACCCGAACCAGATGACGGTGCAGACGATCGAGGCGTACGGCCAGATCCAGGTCACCCGGGCTGGCACCCGCAAGCCGTTGTCCGCCGTGTATGTGAAGGTCTACGCCCGGCAGCCCGGCGGCAAGGTGGCGTTTTTCAAGGACGGCTACACCGACCTCCGCGGCCGCTTCGACTACGCCAGCGTCAGTGCTGGAGAGGTGAGGCGGGTGGACCGCTTCGCGATTCTGGTGCTGAGTGACGAAGCCGGGGCGGTCGTTCGCGAAGCCAAGCCTCCGGCGCGGTAGGCGTCCCAGAGTAGAAGCGGCGTCTCGCCGCTTGGCTTCCGCTCTCGTGACTGTCGCCGTTGTCCTCCGTGGCCGGGCTGCTTGGCATTGCTCAATACTACAGGCACATTAGCTGAAATATCAGAAAGGGGTGCCGAATATGTTCAGAGCTTGCCTTGTTGCCGCAGCGCTCGCTGCTTCCCTGATCTCGCTTGCTGCTCCGCCTGCTGATCCAGTGCTCCGCCTGGAGTTGGCGGGTTCGCTGGTGGACACCGGTGCGAATGCGGCGCGTTCGGATGGGATTGCCCGTGGTGGAGTGGGGACCTATGTGGAGGCCGGAGTGCCCAAGGACGCGGTCGGCAGCAACGGCAAGGCGCTGGTCTTCGACGGCAAGGACGACTCGGTTGCGTTCCCGGGCAAGGTCGGCACTGAGAAGGAACTGCTGTTTGCAGGGGCGGCGCCGTTCTCGGTGTTCATGCGTCTGCGCTTTGACCATCTGAATGGCATTCAGCATGTGTTTTCGCGTTGGCCGAATGGTCACTCCCTCTTCCATCAGAGCAGCCTGTGTTTCGCGGTACGCCCGATGGGGCCGACGGTGTTCATCGGCACGGGGCAGTCCATCGAGCCCAAGCGTTGGTACGACGTGGCGTGTGTCTACACAGGTCCGGGCAAGAACAACGTGAACATCTACCTGCACGATACGGTGACCGGCGACTTGCTTGGCCACAGTGAGACCACGATCGACAAACCGCTCAAGGCGGATACGCCCGCGATCATCATGGGCTCGGAGGGCGGGAGGAACCACTTTGCCGGGCAGATTGAGCGGGTGCTGGCCTTCCGGCGGGCGCTCACTCCCAGCGAAGTCCATGCGTTGACCACCACCAAGGAGTGGCGTTTCGTCAAGGGCAAAAGGGACAGCTTCCCCAAGGTGCGCACCTTGCGCTTTGCCGCCGATGCGCTGGTCCCCTTCGCCGGCCCCGCCTTCGCCGCCGATTGGGATGGCGATGGGTTGGTTGACTTGCTTGGGCGCAACTCGCTACACAGGAACTCCGGAGAGATGGACGCCAATGGCCTGCCCATCTACGAACCATCGGTGCGGATCGATTTGCCCACCACTGTGGGCGGGGATCTGAACGGGGACGGGATCGCCGACTGTGTCGCCTCCCATCGCGGCGGCTTCTCCTGGTACGCGGGGGAGCAGGGCGACAAGGGACTTCGGTTCGTCAAGCAAGGCGATCTGCAGCATCCCTTGGGGCGGGCGGTGCCGATCCCGGAAACGGGCGAGGCAACGCCCAAGTCTGCGCTGGTGGACTGGGACGGGGATGGTCGCGTGGATCTGCTCTCGGGGACGTGCAGCGTCGGGTTGGCCAAGTATCTGCCCAGAAGCGGTCCCGGCTTCCAGCGGGGATGGGCGGACGGCACTTGGTATTTCCGCGACATGACCGCGACTATCTACTGGCACCGCAATGTAGGCACGGCCCAGAAGCCGCTGTTCACCGATGGCCTGCTGCTGACCACTGGCAAGCTGGCGCGCGCGATCACCTTCTTTGATATGGCATGGCCGTTGCCCGTGGACTGGAACGGGGACGGACGCACCGATCTGATGGTGGCGACCTTCGACCGGGTTGTGGTCTTCCTGGACACCAACGCCAAGGGCCAACCCGCCTTGGACGATGGCCATGTGGTGACCCTTGCCGGCCGGGATACGACCACCTTCGAGCGTCGGCCCATTCACCCCCACCGGGGCAAGGACGGGCTGTGGCGGATCAACGTCGGCGGCTCCATGGTGCGCCAAGCACGGCAACTAGCCAAGGATGACCCGTTCCGTTTCGGCCCCCTGCACCTGCTGCACACGCGCGGCGGCTCGCTGCGACTGGCCAACTTCTCGGTGCCGGATGCCGTGGATTGGGACCACGATGGCAAGCAAGACATGCTGGTGGGTACCGAGGATGGTTTTGTCTGGTTCGTGCGCAATCTGGACCCG
>Ga0307987_1001486_pt1 | contig 12850 bp, 6 predicted proteins | sample EllFjometagen181_FD_203157 | JGI IMG/M metagenome (GOLD analysis project Ga0307987, IMG submission 203157) | Marine microbial communities from Ellis Fjord, Antarctic Ocean - #181 | ecosystem: Environmental > Aquatic > Marine > Unclassified | place: Southern Ocean | collected 2014-10-08 | reverse complement strand
TGTATCGAGTTTACAGCCGGGTGGAGACTCTGGTGTATCTCTACTACGACGCCCCGCTGGCATTGCGGGATCTGTTCGCGGTCATGGAGACGAACTACACAGCTCGCCTGAAGATCGCCCTGGAGAGCGCGGCGGACGCCTATGTGGGAATGGATGACACCTCCACAACGGTCATTTCACCGGCGATGTTCGAGGCCTGCAATCTGGACCTGACGGACCGCAGGGCGGATCTGTGCCACGGGGCTGGCAAGCTCTATTTCCATCACTCCTGTGGCCTCATTCGTGATCTGCTCCCGCTCTATCGACGGACCAGGATGGATGCCGTGCACGCCTTCACCGAACCCCCCATCGGCGACGTCAGGATCATCGACGGTCGCCGGGCGCTTGGGGACAGAATCGCCATCCGTGGCGGGGTGGCGGTCATGGCCGAGAGCTCCTGGGAGCCGGAGGCGATGCGGCAGAGCGTCCGGGCGCTCTTCACAGGCATTGCCCCAAGGGATCGCATCGCGCTCAGCATCACGGCCTACCCGCACCGGACGATCAACCAGATGAAGGCGGTCGTCGAGGCCTGCAAGACGTACCGGGATCTGTAGTAGGGCCGGCTATGGGCGAGTGGGATGGACGCGGGCGGTCATCGAATTCGGGGTCTTCCCGCGGCGGAACTCGACCGTGTGTTTGGCGAAGCGGAAGCGGGCGACGTCGGGTGGACCAAGGAATGGTTTGAGGAGGCCTGCTACCGAGCGGTCGGCAAAGTCGTCGATGACATGCCAGCGTGGCGGGGGCGTCGTTCCCTTTGCGTGTTGCTCGTAAAGCTTGCGGGAGATGATGCAGGTGGCACCAGCCGCCGCCCGGCGGGTGAGCTCGGCGAAGGTCTCCGGGCTCAGATCGTGACCGCAGACCACAAAGCACTCGACTCCATCCAGCACGGCTCCAGTGACCGTGTGATCGAAGACGGCCACGCTGTCGATGGGCATGAAGAAGTCCAGCAGCTTGGGGTAGATCATGGGGTTGTTGTAGTTGATGGCCCCGGCCTTGGCCGCGCCATGGGTCAGAATCGGCCAGACGTGCAGCCACTCCGAAGCAGCCTTGTCCAGGGGCATGTCGGGATTGCCGAGGAGCCGGTTCCGGGATGAAGCTTCGCCGTGCGGAACGGGTTTGTGCCCGGGGCTGAACTGACCCCAACCGCCATCCGGCAGGCGGATGATCGCGACCCGGGGGCGGTACGTCCGCCAGTCCAGGGCGCGAGGATTGCGCGGCACATACTCCGTGTAGAACTGACGAACGACTTCGCCATAGGCAGTGAGCGCAAAGGTCTCGCGGTCCTTCCAGACCACCAGTGAGCCTCGGTCGGGCGCTTCGGGATGGCGTGTTCTGGGGCCGGCGGCCGGGCCGTTCTTGGGTGGCCCTTGGTAGTCGATATTCTCCACATAGATCCCTTCCGCTCCGAGTTGGTACCCCATCAACAGGGCGGAACGCAGGGATTCAGGTGGATGACCGGGGTAGCCGAGGGGACTCCAGAGGTCGGGCGACACCCAGAAACGGCCGCCTCGATCCTGATACTGCACGGCCGCCCCAAGCGCAATCGAGACGACGACGGCATTCAGGTGCTCTTTCAGTAACTTGGGCGCGGCCGTCCAGCCCGCTCGGGCGAAGATGTGGAACAGGTCCGGCCACACTTGCTCGGTGTGCAACGGCACGGGCAGGCGGTAGTGCGTGTCCCGGATCGCCTCACACTCCTTGACCAATGCGGTCCAGGCCTTGGGCATGGACATGCCGCGCGTATCGACGAGGAACGGCTTGTCGAAATCGGCGCGGGGGAAGTGGGAGTACTTGTTGTTGGAGAGCTGCATGTGTGCGGGCTCGTCGTAGATCACGGCCCGCAACAGCGGTTTGGGTTGGGCGGGGGGCAGGAGGGGGCGCAACCACTCGGGGCGCAGGAGCCAGAAGTGCCGATCCCCGGAGTGCTCGTACTCGTTGACACCGGGAGTGATCTCGGCCTTCGGGGCGAAGTTGGGCGCTTCGATGGAGAGCGTGTAGTACAACCCGCGCTGGCGGCAGGCCCGGTCGATCTCCAGGAGCCTTGCCTGCATGAGGGCTGAGTTGCGCTTCCCCGCATGGGTGATGGGGCTAACGTGGAAGTTGACGTGGTTCGCCCCGAGGGCCTTGAGCGAGCGGAAGAAGGCGTCCACCTGCCATGGCGGCGTGCCGCACTCTGTCCAATGGTAGCTGCCAGCGGTGTCGACGCCAAGGATGATCGGCTGGCTTGGTTTCATGACCGGGGCTCCGTGGCTGGTTGGAGTGGCACTGGCGACCAGCAGGAGTGTGCCGAGGACTGCGAGCCAGCGAAGGATGGAGAACTGCCTGCCTGGCGGCTGGTCGGTCGCGCGCTTCCCCTGGGGTCTGGTCCGCTGGCAATCCATGCAGTGTCTCCTTGGTATGGGATTGTGTCGTGCCTCTGGGGTCATTGGCCGACGGTCACTTGGATGCGACTCGTCGCCCGAATACTGCCCACGGGCCAATCGTCGGCCGTGCACTCAAGTACGTAGCGGCCCGGTTCCCAGCCCTTGGTGCTGACCTGGAACACCCCATCGCCGTTCGCGTCATGCAGGATGGCGCCCCAGGGCCTCGCCTCGAAGCCTGGCAGATTCTGAGTCGCAGCTGTCTTCTTGAAGCCCAGATACCAGCGTTTGATCGCCGTTCCGCCAGCTCTGGCATTCAGGCGCACCGTGAAGGTCCCTCCCCGTGCCACCTTGCTGTCTTCTGGCTTCGGCGCGATCTCGATCCAGGCCAGAGGCGCGGTGGCTTGGCGATGCTTCCGGGGCAGATACTGGAATCTCTCGCCCCACGACAGGATGACTGCCTTTCCTCTCTTGATGGACGACTTATGTCCGTTCCACTGCGAGCTGTAGGACCCCGTTCCGGCCCCGGCTTCCCCGCGTTTGCGGTGGGTGAACTCGTACTCGTGGCCAGGGATGAAGAACGGGTCGAAGAGCCGCCGGATTTGCGGCAATGTGTCTTTGGTTTCTGCGAAGAAGAGGGCGGTCACGTACAGGTCCAGCCCCTCGCCACGAGTCTTGACTTGGCGGAGCCATGGCAACATCCGCTCCCCATTGTTGATATCGCCCTTGAAGAGCACCGTGACCCCATTGTCGGTGGTAATCAGATACGCGTTGCACGGGCACACCGAGCTGTGATCCCTGGCCATCCATTGCCGACCGCCCAGGACTTCCACGTGGAGATCCCCGACGCGGTGCTTGTGGCCCGGCCGGGGGGGCAGCACGGTCAGCCCTGGCAGGAATGGCTCGTTGCGCCACATGGTCCGGATATCCTCGGGCACCACCACGGTCTTGCCTGCCGCCACGAGTGCCTCCGTGATCTGGTAGTTCACATGGTCGTGGTGCCGGTGCGTATGGAAGGACACGTCCACCAGCTTGGCCAGGGCCGTTCGTTGCGCGGCGGTCATGTGGAGCTTGATGCCTGCCAGGCCCGCGACCTTGTCCGGATTGCCGTTGCCACTGTTGGGGCCCTCGTCCAGGTCGATCCCGAAGACGACCTTCGGGGTCTTCACGACTAGAGCGCAGCTGTACAGTTTCCAGACGACGACGCCCTCGGCGACCTCCGTGCTCGCGATCTCGGCGAGTGCTTGGTCAATCATTGCCCGGTAGTAGGTTGCCACACTGGCTGAGCGTTCGGAATCCGGCTGCTGGAGGAGTCTGTCCAGACTGGCCAGCAACGCCTGTCGTTGGGGATCCTCCCCCGTAGTCGCGGGCCTTGCCAGCAGCCCGGTTCGCACTTCGTCAAACGTGGCAGGTGCAGCATGCACCGTCCCGATTCCGGCTGTCACTGCGATGATCCACATCCATCTCATGCGGTTGCCTCTCTTGGTCGAACGCTGGGTGCTGGCGTGTGCATTCTGCTTCATGTGGACACTATACGCATGGCCGCTCAGAACCCAACCCGCTCCGATCGTGGAGACGGCATCCCCCAGCAAAGAAACGCCGCCCGGTCGAGGTCAACCGGGCGGCGTGGTTTGCTGGAGGCAGGAGTGCCTACTTGCTCTGGATGGCGGCCTGGGCGGCAGCCAGCCGGGCGATGGGCACGCGGTAGGGCGAGCAACTCACGTAGTCTAGGCCCACCTTGTGGCAGAAGGCCACGGAACTGGGTTCGCCGCCGTGCTCGCCGCAGATGCCGAGCTTGATGTCGGGACGGGTCTGGCGACCCAGATCCGCCGCCATCTTGACCAGTTTTCCGACGCCAGCCTGGTCGAGAACCTGGAACGGATCGAACTCGAAGAACCGCTTGTCTTCATCTTCGACGTAGGGCTTGAGGAAGCGCCCGGAGTCGTCGCGGCTGAACCCGCAGGTCATCTGGGTGAGGTCGTTGGTTCCGAAGCTGAAGAACTCGGCTTCCTCGGCCACTTCGTCGGCCGTGATGGCGGCGCGGGGGACTTCGATCATGGTGCCGATCTTGTAGTCGATGCTCTGGCCGGTTTCGGCAAAGACCTCCTCGATGGCCTCGATGGCGAATTTCTTGCAGTAGGCCAGTTCCTTCAGCCCGCCGACCAGGGGGATCATGATCTCGGGATGGACCTCGATGCCTTCAGCCTGCACGTTGAGGGCGGCTTCCATGATGGCACGCACCTGCATCTTCTCGATCTCCGGATAGACGACAGCCAGGCGGCAACCACGGAAGCCGAGCATGGGATTGAACTCATGGAGTTCATTCACCTTGGCCGCCACTTCCTCGGCAGAGATGCCGAGCTGCAGGGCGACTTCGTGCCGACCGGAGTGCTCGTGGGGCAGGAACTCGTGGAGCGGGGGATCGAGCAGGCGGATCGTCGCGGGGCGACCATCGAGCGTGCGGAAGATGCTCTCGAAGTCGCCGCGCTGCATGGGCAGGAGTTCGGCCAGGGCTCTCTTTCTCTCGCCGATGTTCTTCGCCAGGATCATCTTCCGCATGGAGGTGATGCGCTCGCCCTCGAAGAACATGTGCTCGGTGCGGCACAGACCGATGCCCTCGGCCCCGAAACGAACGGCGACCTTGGTGTCGGCGGGGGTGTCGGCATTGGTGCGCACGCCCATGGTGCGGTACTTGTCAGCCAGGTCCATGATCGTGCCGAAGGGGCCGGTCAGGGCAGCCTGGACGGTCTTGATCGCGCCTTCGTAGACGACGCCGGTGGAGCCGTTGAGGCTGACCCAGTCACCTTCCGCGAGCACCGTGCCCTCGAAAGTCAGGGTCTTCGCCTTGTAGTCGATCAGCGCCTCGCCACAGCCAGCGACGCAGCACTTGCCCATGCCGCGGGCGACCACGGCCGCATGGCTGGTCATGCCGCCGCGGGCGGTCAGGATGCCGTTGGCCGCGTCCATGCCGCCAATGTCCTCGGGGCTGGTCTCGATGCGGACGAGGATGACGTCCTTGCCGTCTGCCTTCCAGGCTTCTGCCGTAGCGGCGGTGAAGACGATCTGCCCGCGGGCGGCACCAGGACTGGCTGGCAGGCCTCTGCCCAAGGCCCCGGCTTCCTTCTCTGCGGCCACATCGAACATCGGATGGAGGAGCTGATCGAGCTGCTTGGGATCGACGCGGCAGACGGCTTCCTCCTCGGTGAGCAGCCCCTCGGCGGCGAGATCGACGGCAATCTTGACCGCAGCGGCGGCGGTGCGCTTGCCGTTCCGCGTCTGCAGCATGAACAGCTTGTCTTTCTCGATGGTGAACTCGAGATCCTGCATGTCGCGGTAGTGCGTTTCCAGCTTCTCGCGGATGCTGTCGAGAGTGGCGAAGGCTGCTGGCATGGCTTCTTCGAGGGACGGGAAGTCAGCGGCCCGGTCCGCTTCGCTGACCCCGTTGCTCTCGGCCCAGGCGCGGGAGCCTGCCTTGGCGATCTGCTGGGGGGTCCGAATGCCGGCCACCACGTCCTCGCCCTGGGCGTTGATCAGGTACTCGCCGTAGAAGTACTCGTTGGCCCCGGTGGAGGGATCGCGGGTGAAGGCCACGCCCGTGGCACTGTCGTCGCCCATATTGCCGAAGACCATGGTCTGGACATTGACGGCGGTACCAAGCAGGCCGCGCATCTCGTTCAGCGCCCGGTACTTGATGGCGCGCTCGTTGTTCCAGGAACCGAAGACCGCATCGATGGCGGCCTGAAGCTGCTGGCGCGGATCCTGGGGGAAGGGGTTGTCGTTGCTCTCGTAGACTTTCAGGTAGGCAGCGACGACGTCTTTGAGGCCGTTCACGTCCAAGTCGGTGTCGAGCTCGACTCCCTTGGCGTCCTTCACGCCCTGCAGGGCGTGCTCGAAGTCATGGTGCTCCATGCCGAGGACCACATCGCCGAACATCTGCAGGAAGCGCCGGTAGGCGTCCCAGGCGAAGCGCTCGTTGCCGGTCAGATCGACCAGAGCTTGGAGCGTCTCGTTGTTGAGACCGAGGTTGAGGACGGTGTCCATCATGCCGGGCATGGACTGGGCCGCGCCGGAACGGACCGAGACCAGCAGGGGATTCGGCCCCTTGCCGAAGGTCTTGCCGGTGGCTTCTTCGAGTCTGGCCAGATTGGCATCGACTTCCGCCGCGAGTCCCTCGGGATACTTCTCGCCAAGCTTGTAGTACAGGTCGCAGACTTCGGTGGTGATGGTGAAACCGGCGGGGACGGGCAGCCCGAGGCTGCACATCTCGGCAAGGTTCGCGCCTTTGCCGCCGAGCAGTTCCTTCATTCCCGCCTTGCCCTCGGCAACGCCGCCGCCAAAGAAGTATACGAGTTTTTCACTGGACATTTCGGACGTCTCCTTCGCTCTCAACATGTCCCTTACAGAGTAAAGCCGACTGCGGAGGCAGTCGGCTGAGGGGGAGAAGCTAGCGCTTCATGGCCAATTTGGCCTGCGCCTTCTTGCGTTCCAGGTACCGTTTCCGCCGAATGCGCTTCTGAAGTTTGTTGGTCTGCTTGCCCATGTCGAATCTCCTTGGTCGTGGTCTATCTGAAGGGACAGTGAGTCGGGGTCGCGTACTGGTCTGCAGGCGCAGGGCAACCAAACAGGCCAGCCCGTAACCTAGCATACCGTACGCGGCCTGTCGACCCACCCTCCTGTGGTGCGCGGAATCTGGAGCTACGGGAAGCAAGCGCGGAAGACGTCTGCTACGTCATCGGGGGTCATTTCGGCTGGATCCAGTGCATAGAGCCCGGCCATGGTATCCATGGAGTTGCGGGCGATGACGTCTGCCTCGTCGGCCGAGATGCCATAGCTTGCCAAGCTGAGTTCCGCCTGGCCGATCGCCGCGATCAGCTTGCGCAGGGCGGTGATGAAGGCCCCCGGGCGCTCGGCTTCGGGCAGGGCATCGACGTCCTCGCCCATGGCCCGGGCCATGGCGGGGAAGCGTTCGGGCGCCTTTTCCGCGAGTTTGCTGAAGTAGGCAATGGAGGTCAGGGTCAGCCCCGCCCCGTGCGGCAGTTCCGGGTGATGGGCGCTGATGGCGTGCTCCAGGCTATGATGGGAGATGCAGCAGGAGAGCGACTCGACAATGCCGGCGGAAGTATTCGCCCAGGCTATGGCGGTGCGGGCCTCCAGGTTGTTGCCGTCGGCGACTGCGACCGGCAGCCATTTGGCGACCAGGCCGATCGTGTCGAGCGCGTATTTGTCGCTGGCCCGGTTGGCGATGTTGGCCAGGTATCCCTCGGCGGCGTGGAAGAAGGCATCCATGCCCTGGAACGCGGTGAGTTGGGGAGGTACGCTGAGCATCAACTCGGGGTCAACGATGGAGAGGAGGGGGAAGGTGAAATCCCAGCCTGCGCCGATTTTCTCGTTGGTTTCGGTCTTGGTGATCACGGTCCAGGGGTCGGCCTCGGTTCCGGTCCCGGCGGTGGTGGTGATGGCGACGATGGGGAGTGCGCCCTCGGTGGGGTCCATGCCCTTGCCGCTGCCGCCGCCGATATAGTCCCAGTATTCGCCTGGGTTCTTGGCCATGACGGCGATGCTCTTGGCGCTATCCATGCTGCTGCCGCCACCAAGGCCAATCACGAAGTCGCAGCCTGTGTCGCGGGCCATGGCCGCGCCTTCGGCCACATGTTCGGACACGGGGTTCGGCAGGATCTTGTCGAAGACGACGCTCTCGATGGCGCGTCCGGCGAGCATGGTCTGGACCCGGTCCAAGTAGCCGAAACGGCGCATGGAGCCACCGGCACCGATGACGATCAGGGCCTTGCTGCCAGGCAGGGGGAGTTCGCTGAGTTCGGCCAGTCTGCCTGGGCCGAAGACGATGCGGGTGGGCATGTAGTAGTCGAAGCCGGAGATCATGGGGGTATTCCCTACGTTGTGGTTACTCGTTCTTCGTTTCGAGGACGATGTTGTCGAGATAGAAACCGGTCCTGGTCGTGGCGTCGGAGACGAATACGACCCAGTCCATGGCCTTGAAGCGGGCGGTGACCTTGGCCTCGGCCTTGGCAACTGGCTTGCCGGCCACGGCTACCGTAGCCCAACATGTCTGTAGCGCTGGCTGCCGCATGTCGGCGGCCATTTCCACGCGCAACCATGTGCTCGCCGGAACCGCGCAGATGACCGTGTCGTTGAGGGTCGCCTTGCCATCCGCCGTGGCCTGGAAGGTGACGCCGCCGACAAAGGGACCGTTGCCGTATCGCCATTGGTGCGTGAAGATAGCGCCGGGTTCAAGGAAAAGGTCGAAGCTGCCAGCCAGTGTCTTGCCAATGAGCCCGGCTGTGTAGTAGAGGTGTGGGTTGTAGGATTGCTTCACATCCGGTCCGTCCTGGAAGTGCAGGCTACGCTTGCCCCCTGCCGCCTGGCGATCGGACACGCTGATGCCAGTGGTATCTGTCTTGCCGTAGATGGTTCCGAAGGAAGGGGGTTGGCCGAGGGCCATGCCCTCCATGTCCGCATGCAACGGCGGCTGGGCAACCCGCTTTTTCTCGGGCAGACGGTCCATCTTCGGGCGCTTGATTGCGGCCGCCCGGGCGCGCCAGGCGGTGCCAACCAGACCAGCAGCGTCGATGTCAAAGGGCTTGAAGCCAAGCTTCAGGGCAGGGGACTCGGGACGCAACCGGAAGTCGAACGCCTTGGCATCCACGAACAGTGGGTCGGCCACCACCGACCCCTCGTCATTGCCCTTCTTCTGCCAGCCTGCAAGATCGAGAGCGCCGGGGAACTCGATGGCTTCCGGGCCGTCCGTGTGCCAGTAGAGATTGCGCCCCGTATGCAGTTCGCTCATGCGTTGGTAGAGCCCGCCTTCGGAGTAGTAGATGATGTTGTTGAGCAAGGTCTGGCTCGAGCCCTTGTCCGCCCGTCCCAGGTGGATCTGCGAGCGCTGGCCGAGGGCGAAAATATTGTTGCGGACCATGTTCTCCTTGCCGTAATGGACAGTGAGCCCGCCGTTCTGGGTGAGATAGACCAGGTTGTTCTCGATCAGCAGGCCGCTGCTGCCCTCGTCCGGGTAGATTCCGCCCGCGCCGTAGCCTTCGACGAACCCCCAGATGTGGTGGATGCGGTTGTGATGGATGGTGGTGCCGGTGGAGATCCCCAGCGTGTAGATGGCCGCCATGTCGTAGAGTACATTGCGCCCCAGGTGGTGGAGATGGTTCCAGGCGATCTCGTTGCGGTGGCAGGTGGTCTCGGCGAAGCCCCAACTCCAGCCGACCGAGATGCCGGTGTAGTTGAAGTCGCAGATCTCGTTGTGCGTCACCTTGTTGTCGCTGGCCTGGCCGACCCAGAGGGGAATCGCCCCGTAGTAGTCGGTGGAGCCGTCGTGGATGAAGTTGTTGTGGACGGTGTTGTGGTGGGTGGCATTTGTGCCTTTCTGGCGGCCTTGGTCGCCGATGCGCACTCCGCCGGCCCCCAGGTCGCGCAGTTCGCATTGCTCGATCCGGTTCTCGGCACAGCCGCGCCGGAACCAAATCCCATACCAACCGATGTTCCGGACTTCGCAGCGCAGGATCCGCACCTTGCGCGTGCCATCGGCCTGGATGGCGGCGGGAATGGTCACGGCGGCCTGCCAATCGCTGTGCCCCGTGTCGGGGACGGGGTTGTCGGTGTGGGCAAACGTCAACCCTTCGAACGTGAGTCCCTCCACGTAGCGCCCGGCTGCCGGTTCGCCCTTCATCACCACCAGTTGGGCGAGGCGAGGGGCGACCACGTGCGCCTTCCTCATGTCCTCGCCGGGAAGCGGACGGTAGTAGAGCACGCCCTGCTGCCGGTCCGCCCACCACTCGCCGGGGGCATCCAGGGCTTCCCGGAAGCCCTCCACATAGTATCGGGATCCCCGTACCATCGCCCATTTCATGGGACCGCGGAAGATCACCATGCCGGTAGCCTCGTCCACACTCTGGAGGGGCAGGATTGCCGACTCCCAGTTCTTCATCACCACCGCGTGGGTCTCCTGCAGCCGCGGCCAGGCTCGCAGATCCCCTTTCTTGAACACAAAGGCGCGTTTGGTGGGGTTTGTCTCCTCCCCGGTGGCGGGATCGGTGATTGCCAGTGGCGGACCGAGAACCCGAAAGTACTCGCCGCTGTTGGGCATTCGGGCCAGCGTCCGTCGCAGACCGTCCACATACAGTCGGCGCGGGGGCTTGGCAGCCAGTTCTGCTGGCAGTTTCGCCATCCAGGTCTTCTGGTCCACCCGTTGCCAGCCCCGGATGCGGGTGCCGCCGGAGATGACCGGCTGCTCACCAGGATGGGCCACATAGCGCACGTCCCCGGAATCCTCCGGCGTGAACAGCAAGGGCGCGGGAAGCTCGTAGACCCCGCCGCGGACGAGCACCGTGACTGGAAGCCGGGGCATGGTGCGTCGCCGCTCCCGGACCATTTCCTGGGCCCGTTGCAGGGTTCGCAGTGGTGCCCCGATGCGCCCGTTGCCGGCGTCGTTGCCATCTGGCGACAGGTAGATGGGGGTGGGAGCCTGCGCGCCTGCCATGGGCACCAACGCGCAACTCGCAGCGATCAGAAAGCACACGGTAGTGGAACAGAAGGATCGCATGATGGGGTTCCTCGGTGTGGGACACACAGGTACAGCGAACAATGTCCTTCCTGCAAGGCGAGCGGTCAACCCGCCTGCCGTCTCTCGGGAAGTCTGCCAGCGTTGCTGTAACTCCCGCGTTCCAGAGATAGAGTAGTGGATTGCCGATTTCCATGTCCGGGCGCGACTCGCTCCGGACCGACCGCTAGCTGAAAGTAGCTGCCTCGATGAAGAAGACAACCATGCGAACCAAGACCATCCTGCACCGGGGGTGGCGACTCTGGGCCTCGGTCCTCCTGGTGGCCTGTACGTGGTGCCATTCCCAACCAGCGGCGGTGCCGCCGGCGCCGGTAGGGGTCGCGCCAGCCGCGCCAGGGGAAGAGCCGGCACCGCCCGTGCCGACGCGTGAGGAACTGATGTACCAGGCGCGCGAGCGTGGGCGGCGGGCGCTTGACATTGGCGTGTATACGACGGCGATCAAATTCTTCAGCGAGTACCGCAAACTGGCGGGGACAGCGGAACCACAGTTTGCCGACGCGACGATCTACTTGGCCCGTGCCTGCCTGCTTGATGCCAAGCCGGACCTTGCCTCTCTGGCTCTGGACCGGCATCGGAAGGACAGCCCGGGCTTGCAGGATGCCGACTACAAGAACGCTCTTGCCTACTGCCGTGCAGCCACGCTGCTGGGGATGGGAAAGCCGAAGCTCGCCAGCGAACAGGGGCGTGCGCTGCTCAAGCCGGGGCTGGATGCCGAGTACCGTCGCATGACCCTGCGCTTGTTGGCGGATGCCTATGTCGAGATGGACCAATGGCCCGAGGCCGAAGAGGCGCTGGCCACGATCGTCCGGGAGTTTCCCAAGGCCAAAGGCTTGCTCAAGGTTCGGCAGCTCCTGGTCCGCGCGCATGTGTCCACCGGCAAGTTCACCGAGGCGGCTGCCCTGCTGAAGGACATCACCCAACTGCATCCCGAAGCGCCAGCTGCGGAGGTGGGACGTCAGCGTGTCCTTGTCCTCACCCATATGGGGAAGCTGGACGAGGCCATGGCTGCCTATCGCGGCATCAGCGGCGAACGTCCCCGACGCCCCGAGCAGTCTTGGTGGCTGACCGCGTTCTCCCTCGGCGAGGGCCTGATTGGGGCCCGCCGCTACGACGATGCGTTGCTGGTGCTCCCCGATGCCGTGGGCTTGGCAGTGAACGAGGAGGACCGGGTGCAGAGCATGCTGACGGTGGCGGAATGCCAGATCGCTCTGGAGAAGACGGCCCTCGCAATCGACACGCTGGAGACGTTCAAGAAGGAGTATCCCAGCCGTCTCGAGATCGTGCCGGTGATCATCAAGCTGGCCGAACTCCTCCGGTTGATTCAGAACTACATGACCGCTGGTGACTATTTTGGCCAAGTCATGGGCAACGAGAAGGCAGCCCCTGGCTTCCGCTACCGTGCCTGCGTGAGCCGAGGATGGTGCTTCCGCGATGCCGGCCAGTTCGACCAGGCTATCAAGACCTTTGCCGAGGGCGAGGGGCTTGGTTCGACGCCGAACCAGAAGGCGCAGGCCCTGACCCTGGCCGGAGACACCGCGTTTCATGTCAAGAACCATGTGCAGGCCGCCGGCTTTTTCGGGGCCGTCGCCGATCGCTATCCCGCCTCCGACCAGGCCGAACGGGGACGCTTGCTCGAAGGGCGCTCCCGGTTCGAGGCCAAGCTCTTCGATCAGGCGGCAAGCAGCTACCAGCGGTTCCTCAAGGACTTCCCGCAGAGCACCGAAGCGGAGACGGCCGAGCTGGAATACGGCATTGCGCAACGCCATGGCGCGGACAGCGCCGGGGACTATGCGCAAGCCTTTGATACGCTGAGTGGGTTCGTCGTCCATCACCCCAAGTCCAATTCGGTGCCTCGGGCGCTCATGGA
>Ga0307987_1001484_pt1 | contig 12856 bp, 11 predicted proteins | sample EllFjometagen181_FD_203157 | JGI IMG/M metagenome (GOLD analysis project Ga0307987, IMG submission 203157) | Marine microbial communities from Ellis Fjord, Antarctic Ocean - #181 | ecosystem: Environmental > Aquatic > Marine > Unclassified | place: Southern Ocean | collected 2014-10-08 | reverse complement strand
CCGCGGATCTGGCCTTGATGAATCCCCCCTACCTGCGGGCGGGCCAGGGAGCTCCCAGCCCCGACCCCTGGAAGGCCGCGGCGCGCACCGAGCTGAACGGTGGGCTGTCGGAGCTGGTGGCGGCGGCGGCCCGCAACGCCTCCCGGCTCTGTCTCGTCCTGAGGGCGGATCGGGGTGACGAAGCCGTGGATGCCATCCGCAGTGCTGGACTGCACCCCCGCAGGCGCTGTGACATCGACAGCTCGCTGGTGCTCGTGGAGGGCGGGAGCGCTGTGGGCGTCCTGGCTCACGAACGGGTGACCATGCGAGGCCCCGATGGGACCTGGTCGCCACGGGTTCGGGGCTGGTACGCGGCTGTGGGTGCGCGGCTGAGCTGAAGGCGCTTAGTGCACCATGGGCTGGGGCTCAGTGGGGCTTTCGTCGTCGGGGTTGTCCACCCGCTCGAGGCGCAGGCTGAGCTTCTGGAATCGGGCTCTGGAGAACCAACCACCGAAGCCTTTGGGTCGGGGCTGCCCGTCCAAGGCGCGGCGCACCACCAGGGGCATGTCTTCCACCGGGCGCATGGAGCGGCCGAGCAGGTGGTAGCCGTGCCACCAGCGATTGTCGGGCCACTCGATGAACGCGCTGCCTCCACGCCCCAGGGGGCGTCCGAGTTCCTCGAGATCGAGCACCGCGAGCAGCGCCACCGCCTCGACCTCGGGCTGACCCGTGGCGGCGGCGATGAAGCGGTGGACGCTCAGGCCGGCCTGCAGGATCGGGCGCAGATCGATGATCTCCACGTGGTCGGGCTTGAGCAGCAGCGCCGAGGGGGGAGGGACGCCCTTGGACACGCTCCGCAGCACCATGCTGGCGAGGCTCTCCCCCAGGGTGTCGTCCCCGGGAGGGAACTCCACGGGATCGCGTGGACGGGCGCCGACCTTCAGCCGGATGCCTGGCGGGGGAGGAAGCAGGGTCACGTTGGGACTCGAGGGGTGCCGAGGGAGGGTAAGGACGAGGCCGTGGGGTGACAAGGCCTCGAGTCGCTATCAGGGCAGGAAGGCCTCGGTCTCGTTGCCCTCGCTGCTGCCATCGGCGTGCCGCCACAGATAGTCGAACACCACGCCCTGGTCCACTACGACCACGTCGCCGGCGGCCAGCCCTGAGACCCAAGCGGGCTCGGAGCGCAGCACACCGTCGATGGCGGTGCTCTGCCAGCTCACCACCTGGACCCACAGGTACTCGAGCGCGCCGTCTTCGCCGTGGAAGGGAGCCTTGACGTAGAGACGATCACCCGAGGACAGGCCGGCATCCCAGGCTTGGCGCACCGGGCCGTCCAGGTTGACGAGGGCGCGGGTCTGGATCTCGATCAAGGTGGGGACCGGAGGCGGGGGGGCGTGGAGGTCGGCGGGCGGGGTCGGCGCGGGCGTGGGAATTGGCTCTGGTTCGAGCACCGGCTCTGGCACGGGCGCTGGTTCGGGGATCGGCACCGGCTCGGGGACCACCTCGGGGACCGGCTCCAGGCCGTCCACCATGTCGGTGGGGTAGCTGTCCAGGGGGAAGGCGGGGTCGGCATTGAAGCGGCCGTCGAAGCCCAGGACCACCAAGGGGTCCACACTGGTGGACCAGGACGAGTTGGCGTTCATGGCGTAGACGGTGCCCTCGATACCCACCGCGCGCAGGCGTGCTGCTGGGAGTTCGATGGCTGTCTCGGTCACGAAGGTGCGCCCCTGGAGCCTGCCCTGTTCCCAGGAGATCTGGGCCGTGGCGTTGATGAGCGCCGCCCAGTCGTCCAGCTGGCTCTCGGCCAGGGACTCGGCCCGCATGTCGTGCAGGCCCAGGGCCCGCAGGCCGACGGTCTCGAGGTCCGTGGTTTCCTCGTCTTCGTCGCCGGTGGCTTGCAGCACAAAGAAGGCGCTGGTGTCGATGGGGACGGTGGTGACCCGGGCGGCCTGGTCCGCGAAGCTCAGAGCGTCGAACAGGCGACCTGTGGTGAGATCCTCCACCACGCCACCGCCGGACTCCAAAGCGGAGAGGAAGGCGGGGTAGGCGGTGGTCAGCAGCTCGTCCACCCGCTCTCGAGGGGCGGCGAAGCTCACCACGAGCACCTCCTGGCTGGACTCGAGCACGCCGGCGGCGTCGCTACCCAGGCCGTCGGACAGGCCACCGAGGGTCTCCAGGTGGGGGCGCCCGAAGTCGTCAGCGGTGAGCAGGCCCATGGTGCGCACAGGCTCCCCTGCGGCCCTGGGCATACGCCTGCGGGTGGGGATGGGGTCCAGGGCGGCTTCGATGGCCTGGATGCGTTCGTCGTCGCAGGTTTCGGGGCAATACAGGGCCAGCCCGAAGCGAGCGTCGGGCACGAAGGCGGGGGGAGCGGCCTGCAAGGCGGAGACGGCGGCGATGAGGATCAAGGACATGGAGAACGGCCTCGGCAGGGGAGGGGGCAGCCCGGTCACCCGGGCCATGAAGCACGCGTGAGCTTTGCACGCGCGGCGTGCCGACGGATCCCGCGGCGTTCTATTCGATGGAATTGCACTTGTCGCGGGTCCGAGGGGCGCTGGCGGCGTCGCTGACGGGGCTCGGCTGTTACACTCCACGCTCGAGAACTGGAGCTCCTCTCATGCATCCGCTGTTCCTGATCCCGGCACTCATGGTCGCCCCGGCTAACGCACAGGACGTGCTCGTCCCGGAGTTCACGCCGGTCATCGCCGAAGACTTCACCCTCGCCTACATGTTCTACTCGCTGGTGGTCGACGAGCTGCGCGTGCGCGGCGTCGACTTCATCGACGGAGATCAGCTACGCCAGGTCGCCGGCTCCGATGCCGAAGGCTGCAGCGAGTCCATCACCTGCCCCTCGGGGCTGTGGGGCTACTTCCCAGGCACAGGCCTCGCCCTGGTGGGCACCGTGGGCCTGTACAACATGGGCACCGCCAGCGAGAGCATCGAGGTGCGCGTCGAGTTCTACGAGCGCGACGGCTACCAGCCCTTCAAGACCGTCGAGCGCACCATCGTCCCCGGTGGCGAAGCCGACTTCGCCGCTGCCCTGGCCAAGGCCACCGATGTGCTGGTGCAGCGGCTCACCGCCACTCCGGAACCGGAACCCACCCCCGAACCCGAAGCTGGACCCGAGGGTCGACGCAGCACCCTGAGGGGTCGTGCGGGCCGTAGCGAGCCTGAGCCGGAGCCAGAACCCACCCCCGAGGATCAGCTCTACCAGTCCTACTACGACGTCGATAGTGACGACGATGACGACCGCCGCAAGGACAAGCCGCCCAAGGCCGAGCGCGAGCCAAGACAGCGCGACGACAGCCCCGCGTCCACCCGTGCACCGCGGGAGCCCAAGCCCAAGCCCGAACGCGAACCCCGCGAGCCTCGCCAGCGCAGCGCGTCCAACAGCGAGCACCACCTGCTCCAGGCACAGGCCTTCGCGGGCCTGGCCATCGGCGATGTGGGTCGCAGCTACGACGTGCGTATGAGCGTGATGGGCGCTGCCAACACCGATCTCGGTCGCTACGAGCACGACACCTTCACCAGCGGTGTCGGCACCACGTTCGGCGGCGGCATCATGGTCGCTCCGGTGGAGTGGCTCTCCATCGGCGCACAGCTGGGTGTGGTCACCGGCCGCAAGTACCTGAGCACCGGCTACGAGCGGTGGGCCCAAGGCGGGCAGGGCAGCGCAGAGATCCAGGACTACAAGCCTGCTCCCGCCATGCGGGGCCTCATCCAGCCCCGTGTCGCTGTTGCCCCTGTGGCCATCGGGCCGGTGCGCCCCTCGGTGCACGCGTTCTTCGGCTTCCGTCGCTACGACGGCTACGAGGTCACCGACCTGACCGAGCTCGCCTACCCCGACCGCAATGGTGGGTGGCAGCTGGTGCCGGGCGCCGGGCTGGGCGCGGTCTACGACCTGGGCGAGGGACGGGGCATCAGCCTCGATCTCAGCCATGCCGTGCGCCTGGGCGCCGACGAAATCCACCACGTGCAGCAAGGGCTGGTCACGGATCTCCCCGAGATCCCAGACCCGGCTCAGCGCACGACGACCATCGCCGTGGGGTTCACCCAGGGGTTCATGTAAAGTCTAGAGGTTCGGCGCAAACCCCGTGCTGTGCGTGCCGTCGCTGTAGATCCAGACCCGCTGATCCGCGTCCACTCCAGCGATGGTCACCGCTTGTTCCTGGTAGGGGAAGTACACGGTGATGGAGTCGACGCTCGAGCGGTCGCCCAGGCCGAAGTGCTGGGTCTGGCTGTCTTGACTCGAGGTGCCCGAGCCGCCACTGACCATGCGGAGCTGTGACAGGTCGCCGCTGTCCACCTGGACCACCGCGCCGATGGCGGCGGTGTTGCCCTCGAGACCTACGGCGCGCACCTGCAGCCAGTGGTTGTCGTTCGAGGCGTCGTTGCGGAACAGGTCGTAGGCCACCAGATCGACGTCACCGTCGTTGTCGTGGTCCGCCGCGGCCGCGCCCCAGCCGTTGTCCGCCACCAGGCCGCTCTCCCAGTTCTGGAGTTCGAAGTGGCCCGTGCCGTCGTTGACATAGAAGTCGCTGTCGCGGCCGACGTAGACGTTGGTGATGAAGAGGTCCAGGTCGCCGTCGTTGTCGGCGTCGAAGAGCACGGGGTTCGAGGCGGTCTCGCGGTAGTAGATGCCCCGCTCGTCACCCTCGTTGGTGAACCCCCCCGCGCCGTCGTTGATCAGCACCATCGTGCGGTTGGAGAAGTGGTAGTAGAAGGGGTGGGCCAGGTTGGCGTGGACCATGTCGAAGTCGCCGTCGTTGTCGATGTCTCCGAAGACAGACCCGATGGTGTGGCCGTAGCTGCGCCAGTCCATGTCGTAGTCGCCCTGGGTGCCGTTCGAGGCAGCGATCTCTTCGAGGGCTCCCGAGCCCTGGTTGTCGTAGAAGTAATTCTTGTCCAGGCGGTAGTTGGACACGAAGATGTCCACGTCCCCGTCGATGTCGTAGTCACCGGGGGTCACCCCGCGGCCGGCCTGGTTGTTGGTCTCGATGCCCACTTCTTCGCTGACGTCGCTGAAGGTGCCGTCGCCGTTGTTGTGGAACAGGCGGTCGTCGTAGTTCTCGTAGTAGTCGTAGGACGACGAGCACTCGTAGTTGGCCAGGTACAGGTCCAGGAAGCCGTCGCCGTCGTAGTCGACCCAGCCGACGCCTTCGGTGGGGCTGTGCTCTTCGAGGCCGTCGCCGTCGCAGTCCCGGGCGTCCTGGGTGTCGTCGATGCCGGAGCTGGCCCATGTGTCGGTGAAGGTGCCGTCGCAGTTGTTGTGCAGCAGGACTTCACCGGCGGTGTAGCTGCCACCCTGACCGAAGTAGTCCAGGCAGCCGTCGCCGTCGTAGTCGCCCCACACACCGCCGCCGGAGCTGTTGGTGGTGCCCGCGGGGATGGCGGTAGAGCTGACATTGGCGAAGCTGCCGTCGCCCTGGTTCTGGTACAGGGTGGGGCCGTTGGTCATCAGATCGTCGTCGCCGTCGCCGTCGTAGTCGCCCCATGCGACCCGGCTCGAGGCCCGCAGGGCGTCGTCGTCTTGGAAGGGCTTGTCTTCGGGGGCCAGGCTGTCGTCGTAGATCACGGCGAGCTCGACCGAGAAGCCGTAGAAGGGCGTGATCATGCCTTCGTAGTAGGTCTCGTCGTCGACACTCGGCCAGCGCACGCCGGTCACGGGGGGATCCGGGATGCCCCCCATGCTGGGTGCCAGGTAGACCAGCTCAGGCTGCGTGAAGTCAGGCTCTCCGTCTTCTCCGTCCGGCACCGGGTCGCGGTGGTAGCCCAGGAACACCGGCAGGGGCTGGGTGACGGTGACGGGCTCGGGGAAGACGTAGGTGACTTCCTGGTACTCGTCATCGGGACCCAGGCAGCGGGTGTAGCTGCCGTAGGGGTCCCAGATGTCGAAGGCGTAGAAGTCCGAGGAGAAGTCCCGCCACAGGAACAGCTCAGCGGCCATGTCGGCCTGGGGCAGGTGACCCCACACCACCCTGGCTCCGTAGATGACCGCCGGTGCCTCGAGGGAGAAGTGGCCGGCGCCGTAGACCTCTTCGGTGTTGAGGTCGTAGCTGCCGTTGTAGCCCTGGTAGTTGGGCTCCATTCGCTGGTCGGCGAAGGTGTAGCGGTTGCCCGAGGCGCCGGTGTCCAGCCAGGTGACCCCTGCCGGCATGTCGCCGGCGGCGTCGTCCGCGCAGGCCCAGCCGGTCTCATCGGGGGGCTGGGTGTCCACCGCAGGCTCGGTGTCGGCGGTCTCCACCGGGTCCTTGTCGGCGGGGCAGGCCGTGAGCAGCCAGGGCGCGAGGATGACGAGGGTGCGCGACATTGGTTTCCTCCAGGTTCGAAAAGGAAAGATAGCCCACTGCACGGGCCTCATCACAGGCTTCCGTGAGCTGGCTCGCGGAGCGGGGGGGCGAGGGGGGTTAGGCTGCCCGCCACCAGGAGAATCCCATGAGCTTGCCCAGCTACTTTGTCCAGAGCCTCTCGGGCCGCGACCACGCCAAGGGCGACAACGCTGCAGCCCAGATGGTCAACCTCGCCTACCTCATCGGCGACCGCGAAGCGGGAGAGTGCCTGGTGGTGGACCCCTCGTGGGACCCCATGGGCCTGGTGCAGCGCGCCCGGCAAGACGGGATGCGCGTGGTGGGCAGCATCGTCACGCACTACCACGGGGATCATGCCGGAGGGAACCTCTGGGGCCACCTCGTGCCTGGCGTCGCCGAGCTGGTGCGCGCCGGTGTCGGACCCGTGCACGTTCAGCGGGGCGACGCGGAGCTGCTGGTGGAGCGCTGCAAGCTCGACCCAGCCAAGGTCATCTCCCACGACGAAGGCGCGGTCATCACCGTGGGCGCCTTGGAGATCACGGTGTGGCACACCCCGGGTCACAGCCCCGGATCGGCCTGCTTCCAGGCCGACGGTGCGCTGCTCACTGGCGATACCCTGTTCGTGCAGGGCTGCGGCCGCGTGGACCTGGACACCTCGGACCCCCAGGCCATGGCCACCAGTCTGCGGCGCCTGGCCGCGGTCACCGATCCCTACGAGGTCTTCCCGGGCCACGACTACGGCGGCGTGCGCGCCCAGCTGCAGGAAGTACAGAAGTCCAACCCCGTGTTCAGCATGTGGTAGGGCAGGGGCCCCGCTGACCGCTACAGCTCCGGGTGCTTCTTCCAGCGTTCGTCGGCGGCGTAGTCGATGAACAGTGGGTGATCGTCCACGGCGGCCCGCAGCCGGCAGTGGGCCATCCAGGTGCCGTACTCCTGCGGGTGCTCCCGAAGCCAGGGATCGGCGTGCTCGGCGATGAAGCGCCGCATCAGCGTGCGCCAGTCCTTGCCCTGTGGGATCAGGGGTTCTCCGAGCTGACAGATGCTGGTGGCCTTGGCGGGGGTGCGGCACAGGGTGGGCACGATGGCTGCGCCGGTGCTGGCCGCCAGCCGGAAGGCGCCGGGGTTGAGCAGGGCCTGGCGGCCCAACAACGGCGTGCGCACCCAGCGGTTGCCCTGTCGACCGTCGAAGGCCAGCGCCACCAGCTCGTTGCGGCCCAAGAGGCGGAACAGCGCGCGGGTGGGGGTGTCGATGGTGATGAACTTTGCGGGTAGGCGGTCCTCGTGGGACTCCTTGACGGCGATGACATCACGCTGCCAGCGGTTGGTGGCCAGGGCTTCGGGGTGCAGCGCGGCGACATCTTCGGGGGGTAGGCCCCGGGCGGCGAACTGGGTGTACGGGTAGCCCTTGAGGGACAGCGACGCGATGGGCAGCATGAAGCTGCCGGCGTGGGCGCTGAGGATGATGGCGCCCTTGCCGCGCTCGAGGGCCCGCTCCAGGTTGGGCACGCCCCGCAGGTCGAGGAAGCTGTCCACGGTGTCGGCGTCGAGCTTGCCCATCAGCAGCTCTTCGAGGTGTACCCGCAGTGCCACCCGGTAGCAGTCCCGCACCATGCCTTCGATCTGCAGGGAGGGCACCGAGGGGCCGAACACCGCCCGGAGCTCGTCGGCCATGCGGCCACGCTGATCGCCCCCTGTGCGATAGGCCAGGCGCCACAAGGGCCCCAGGCGGCGCAGCTGGCGCGGGCGCTGGGGATCCAGGGCGCCCCGGAGCTTCACCTGAAACGCCCAGCGGGCCAGGTCGCGGGGGTTGGCCAGCAGGTCGGAGAGGGCGAGCTTGGACTCGGCAGGGCGCATGGGCACTCCGTGGTGGGAGCTTGACTAACCGGAATGCACCCGGCAGGAACGGGGGCGGATGGATAGAGCTGGGGTCCAGGAGTTACCCATGCCGCCGCACATCGCCGTGCTCACCGACTTCGGCACCACCGATCCCTATGTGGGGATCATGAAGGGTGTGGTGGCCCGCATCACACCCGGCGTCACCGTGCTGGACATCAGCCACGGGGTTCCGCCTCAGGACGTCCTGGTGGGCGCTCTGTGGCTCGACGGCGCGGTGGACTGGTTCCCCGACGACACGGTCTTTCTCGTGGTGGTCGACCCCGGCGTGGGCTCCGAGCGTCGGGTGGTGGCAGCCGAGATCGGAACTCGACGCTTCGTCTGTCCCGACAACGGGCTGCTCACCGCCGTGCAGCAGCGGCTGGGCTCCGCCCGCTCAGTGGTGGCGGACGACCCGAGCTTCCACCTCCCGGGGGGCTCGAACACCTTCCATGGTCGCGACATCATGGCTCCCGTGGCGGCTCACCTGGCCGCTGGCCTGGCCCTCGAACGGCTGGGCCCGCCCGCGGGTCCGCTGATCAGCCTGGAGTTACCCCGCGCTGTGGCCACGCTGGACATGGTGGTGGGCGAGGCACTGTACGTGGACCACTTCGGCAACCTGATCACCAGCATCCTGGCCTCCCAGCTGCGGCCCGACGCGCAGATCATGGTGGGCGCCCAGCGACTGGACCTGGTGCGCACCTACACCGAGGTCGCGCCCGGCGAGCCCTTGGCCCTGGTGGGCTCCACCGGTCGGGTGGAGCTGTCGGTGCGTGACGGATCGGCGGCGGCGGTCCTCGAGATCGACGCGGGCGAGCCCGTGATCGCCGTGGGTGGGCAGGGCTGATGGTTGGGCAGCAGCCACGCCTGGAGGTCGAAGACGTCGGCGACCGCACCCTCACCACCGATCGTCGTGGCCTGAAGCGCGTGCTGGTGGAGATCACCCTGCTGTGGTTGGTGGTGCTGCTGGCCATCCGTGCCGTGGTCGCCTTGCAGGAGCTGCTGGGCCTGCACGAGGTGGTGCTGGCGCTGGTGCCCTTCCTGTTCATCTACGGTCCCGTCGCCCTGTGTCGGCTCCGGGGGGTGGACAGCTACGGCTATCGGCTCTTCGTGCCGGCCTTCAGGGACTTCGACGCCTGGCGGCAGGCCCTGGTGAGTAACCTGCGCTTGCTGGCCATCGGGCTGGTGCCGTGGATGCTGGGCTACCACCTCTACCAGACCCAGCTGTTCGGCCACAGCGCGTCGTTCACCAACCTGCTGCGCTACGCCCGCAAGGCCGAGACAACCCCCTGGCTCACGGAGAATTTTGGCGGCCTCGCCGCCGACCCCTGGGTCATCGTGATCGCCCACTTGTCGGTGCTGGTGGCCTACCACCTGTTCTTCGTGGCCATCCCCGAAGAGTTCTTCTACCGGGGCTACGTGCAGACCCGGCTCAACGAGATGCTGCCGCGACGCTTCATGGTGGCGGGCATCCCCTTCGGCCATGGGTTGTGGATCGCGGCGCTGTTCTTCGCCTTCGGTCACTCGCTGGTCGAGGTGCAGTGGTGGCACTTCGCCACCTTCTTCCCTGGCCTGCTGTTCGCCTTGATGCGTGAGCGCAGCGGCGGGGTGATCACCGGCGCGTTCCTTCACGCGGCGTTCAACGTCATCGTGCACGTCCAGGACGCGCTGTACGGGGTGATCGCGCCCCCATGATGATCGGCTAGTCCTCTTCGTTGGCCTCGATCCGAGCCTCGAGTTCGGCCACGCGCTTGCGCAGGATGCCTACGGTGGACTCCAGCTGCGCCTGGCGCTTGCGGAGCTCGTCCAGGTCGGTGCGTGTGGGCACGCGACGGCGGTCCAGGACCTCGTAGATGACGTCTTCGAGCGCCCGCTCGAGGTAGGGGAGGGCGGAATCCACCAGGGTGGATGTGAAGAGATCGCGCGTGGTGCCCACGGAGCCTCCGTGTCTCGGCTGGCGCTGAGCACGCCGGCCATGGAGCAACCTATCCACGCCGCACCCCCACTTCCAGCCCTCCCGGCACGACATCGAGGACCGGCGTGCAGGAAGCGCGAATTGCGGGAATCCAGCTTCAGCTTTGGAACCCGAAGGCCGACAGGGGTGTCTGGCTGAAGCACAGGAACCCTGTCCTGGTCTGCATCCACAGCAGGTGATACAATCGCCCGGTCCAACGCGGGAGCACCCCGACAGGTACGGGAAACCCGGAGACACGATGGCTCATTGCCCGTTCTGCAAGTCTTCCATTGACGAGGAGCTCGCGCGCTTCGGCGGTCACTGCCCGAAGTGCGTCATCGAGATCCCAGGGGACGAGACCCCCACGGATCCCGGCATCGGCAAGCGGGCGGAAGAGCAAGTCGAAGACGAACGTCAGCGTCGCTGGGGTGTCTACGCAGCGGTGGGTGGCCTCGCGGCAGTGGTGGTCATCGGCGCTGGTTCCTTGCTGTGGTGGCGCATCGATCAGCAGCAGAAAGCCGCGGACCTGGCCCAGCTCGTGGCCGAGTCCGACACCGAGTTCTACATCCTGCCCGCTGAAGAACATCAGCTGCCCACCCTCGAAAAAGAAGAAGCCCCCAAGCAGGCCAACCCCGGTTCCACCGCGCGGGTGCGCCAGGGCTCCACCGTCACCACGGTGCCTTCGGGGGGCTCCGGCTCCACGGGCGGCAATCGTTTCGACTTCATCGGTAACTCCGACGCCGGCCAGCCCGAGCTGGCCAAGCTCCAAGAGCGCGAGATCGACGTCGCCCCAGGCGCCGACCACGGCGCCGACCTCGGCACCGTCGGCCTCAGCGTCCCGCAGATCTCCATCAGCCGCACAGGCCTCGCATCCGTGGCCCTCAGCGATCCCGAAGAGATCCGGCAGTCCGTGGGCACGGCCCTCAAGGCCTACTCCAAGCAGATGAACACCTGCTACGAGCGGCGCCTCAAGAACACCCCGGACCTCGCCGGTACCTGGGACGTCAGCTTCACCATCACCACCTCGGGGCGCACCTCGAACATCGGTGTGGTGCCTCAGACCACCCGGGACACGCTGATCGAATCGTGCATGTCCCAGGCCATCGCCGGGTGGGGCTTCCAGCCCATGGTGCAGCCCCAGAACTTCGCCAAGGGCTACAAGTTCGGCACCCAGTAGTCGGCGGGGATCAGTCCCAGCCCAGCCCGGGGGAGAAGGGGTTCGGGCTGTAGCTTCGGCTCACGTGCACCGGGTCCTGGCCCCGCACGCCTGCGGCCATGGCGCAGAGCAGCTCTGCCGAGGTGAGCCCGTAGGCTCCGATGCGGACGAACGATGGGAGCTGCTGGCCCGGGGCCGGTGCGATCTCCGCCACTGAGGCCCGCAGCTGTTCGAGGGGAATGTTTGCGCCTTTGGCGGGCAGGACCGATCGGGGGGAGCTCTGGGGCGGCAAGACCGGGTGGAGCGTGTACGGGGGCGACGCGCCAGCCAAGGCCAGGGAGAAGCCCAGCCAGGTCTCGCTCAGGCTGAGCCCGTCGGCCACCCGGCGCGGGAGGGTTGCGCCAGCGGGGCTGCAGGCCAGGTCCTCGGCCGCGATGGACAGGGTGTCGGCGTCGATGCTTCGAGTGTCCACGGGGACCGCCGCCACCGTCTGGGGCTCGGCGCTTCCCCGCTCCCGTGGTTGCTTGCGGAGCCACGCCCGCAGGGCTTCTTCGGCGTGGGTCCGTTCGTAGATCTCGGCGCCGCAGGGCTCGAGCACCTGTCTGCGCCAGGTCTCGAGCAGCTCGGACTGGGCGACCACCGTGCGCGCGGGCAGAGACAGCCGAACCACGGGATGTTCCCCTTGGGCGAGGGCTGCAGCGGTGCGGTCCAGGAGCGCCTCGAGTCCGCCCTGGGGGCCGAGATCGCCGTCTTTTCGCAGGGGCTGCACGGGCCACAACACCAGCCCGGCGCCTTCGCCACCCTGGAGGTCCACCACCCTGCGGGGGGCCTGGATCAGGCCGTCAGGGGCGGGCAGCAGCAGGGTGAAGCCGAAGATCTCGAGGGAGCCCTCGAGGTCCCGGGGGAGGTGGCTGGCGCCGGCCGCCCGAGGTGGCTGGCCCAAGGCTCGACGGATCTCACGGCGATCCTGCCGTAGCCGTCCCCAGGACGCCGTCGGCGGCAGCGCGCTGACATCGTCGGGCACCCGGGGCCAGTCCAGCCAGAGGCCCAGCTCGATGTTCGCGGCGGCGAGGGCCTCCAGCGCTTGGGTGTGGCCTTCGATCGTTGGTGGGCGTGTCAGGATGAGCCGGGACAGCTCCATGGCCTCCATGGCCGGCACCAGCGCTCGCAGATCGGTGTCGGACCCCAGGGTGACGTCCACCATCAGGCCGGCCTGGCAGATCTCGGGTCGTTGCTCGAAGCTCGGCTCAGCGCTCGGCTGCGTGGCTCCGAGCGACAGCAGCGACACCAGCGCCAGCGTTTTCAACGTTTGACCTGATCGTCGAGGGAGAGCTCGAGCAGCAGGGCGTCATCACCGGGGCCGTAGTAGTCGCGGCGACACCCGCAGCCGGTGAAGCCGAGGGAGGCGTATAGGGCCCGCGCAGGGGCGTTGTGGGAGCTGACCTCGAGAAACAGCCGCCCCGTGTCTCGGTCCCGCAACCAGGCGATCCCCGCTGCGAAGAGCCCCTGGGCCAGCCCCTGGCGCCGGTGCTGGGGATTCACGCCCACCCGCAGCAGCTCCCCTTCATCAGCCGCGACGCGCAGCAC
>Ga0307987_1001483_pt1 | contig 12857 bp, 10 predicted proteins | sample EllFjometagen181_FD_203157 | JGI IMG/M metagenome (GOLD analysis project Ga0307987, IMG submission 203157) | Marine microbial communities from Ellis Fjord, Antarctic Ocean - #181 | ecosystem: Environmental > Aquatic > Marine > Unclassified | place: Southern Ocean | collected 2014-10-08 | reverse complement strand
AGATCCGCCCCCATATGTGACTAACCAAATTCCTGACGTTCACCCATGGAAAAAGCAAAAATCGAGAATTATTAATTACCCATGCAAGATTCATTAACCGTTGATTTTGAGCCCATCCTATCCATTTATAGTCTGTGTAAGTTCCTTCCGACTTAAATTGGAAAATAGACTGACTGTTTCCTGGATCTCATTAATTTCCTGGTGGGTAATTGGCCGACCACAACACACAAACGCTGGATTGTCTTTTTGAATCATAGCTGTATCCTTTCAGTTTAGTTATTTAAGGACAACGCTACGTTACCAAAATCAAACAAAGATGTCTTTAGTTTTTTTGCGATAAAAAAAAATAAAAATTTACAGAATGCCTTCCTATCATTGGCTTAAAAAAAACATGCGTCAGCCGTGGTTCTTTCGCTATTCTCTAGTGGTGACTCTCTGTTATTTTACGCATATAAATCAACTCTTTTGAAAAAATTAAAGTAAGAATTCGCGTATTATGCTAAAGAGGTTGGAGAACTCTCTTGATATAAAAGGGGAACCCACACCATAATCATCAACCTTAAGGATACCTGCCATGTTTACCAAAAACGACCTTCTGGATATTGCTGCAAAAATGGAAAGAAACGGGGAAATCGTTTATAGCAGGGCACAAAACGAAATAAAAAACAAAGAATTAAAGGGATTGCTCCAATGGATGGCCCGGGAGGAATCCTCTCACCAAAAATGGTTTATAGAACAAAAAGAGACCGGGGATCAGGGCCCAACCGCAAGCGATTTTGCCGAAATGCTGCCCGATGTTCTCCAGGAAATGATGGGAGAAAAAAGCCTTTCTCTGGATGAGGTTGATTTTTCAAAAATCACCCATACCAGCCAGATGCTGGAAACCTTTATTGAATTTGAGGTGGATACCATCCTTTTTTACGAATTTTTAGAAACCTTTATCCAGGACGACGAGACTTTGGGCGGTTTGGAAAAAATCATCCGGGAAGAAACCGCCCATGTCAATAAACTCACTGAAATGCTCCAGGCGGTTGAAACGCAATCCATTCCGGAAGAAATGCTTTCATTGCAGCACTAGGCCTGTTTTCGCCCGAATCCGGGCCAAGCGTGTTTGTGACCTGCCGTTTTGTATCCCATCTTTTGTTATGTAAATAAATGATTATATTGTTAGGCGAACCTTAAAAAGGTGACAAAAACCTTTTGGGCGGCATTTATAACAAAAGAATAGGAAAAACCATGACACCCAATAGAACAACACTTGAAAGCCTGACCTTTAACAATAAATTTACCAGGAAACTTCCCTGTGACCCTGAAACCGACAACACCCGGCACCAGGTGAACCGGGCCTGCTATTCCCGGGTGAGCCCAACCCCGGCAAAAGCGCCCAAACTGGTTGCCTTTTCCCGGGAAGCGGCCCGCCTATTGGATTTAGACGAGAAAACCTGTCAATCGGACCTGTTTAGCCGAATTTTTACAGGGAACACGCTTTTGGAGGGCATGGATCCCTTTGCCATGTGCTACGGGGGCCATCAGTTCGGCAACTGGGCAGGGCAGTTAGGAGATGGACGGGCCATCAACCTGGGAGAAATTGTCAACCAGCGAGATGAGCGATGGATGCTCCAACTGAAAGGGGCCGGGGATGTCTGTGCACAGTTGACAACAGCCCCTTCCTGGACAGCTCCAGAACAAATCTTGTTCACCTGGAATTGTCCTATGGTCAGTTTGAAACCCTCTCCATCAAAGGGGAGATCAGAACCGGCGGATATCATTGTTTTTTATGCCGGCATAAAGGACGCTCCCATCACTCTAAAAGAATAATTATAGACTGGGAAATCCGGTACTTGAGATCCAGGTGTTTCTCTGCCATGACCCTTACCATGTCCGGGTCCACTGCTTCTGCCGCATCCACTCCCGCCGTCAATACAAGAATTCTGCTCTTTACGGCGTCTTTTAAAAAAGCGGCTGCCATCTGACATAGACAGGCATCCTTGTTTGAAACAAACAAGATGCTTTTTTTGGCGATCACAGGCTCCAGCAGGTGTTTCACCGCATCCTGGATCTCCTCTGCCAGCTCGGGACGGGGAAGGATCTCTCCGGCATCCTCCACATTTCGATAGGTCAAAGAACCGGCATAATCGGCAGATATGGCATCAAAAAAATATTGGGTCGTGAGCTCCACCCCTTCAAAGAGTCGTTTCCCCCCCGATGCCGCCACGGACAGCAAAAATCCCTGGCGGGAATACCCATCGGGATCCACAAGCCTGAGTTTGTATTTCCGGCCCCAGAACATCTGGCACCGGTCAATGAACACCTTTGCCTGGGCCGTTACATTATAGAAAAAAACCGGGGATGCCAACACCACCACATCTGCCTGTTTTACCAGGGCATACCCCTTTTCCTCCATTTCATCCCGAATGGGACAGACCCCTTTTTTTTCACAGACAAGCAATTCACGGCAGGGACCGATATCCAATTTTTCCGGATGAATCACACGGGTTATGGCCCCATGGGATTCGCATGTCTTTAAAAACAAGGTTAACAGATGATCGCAATTCCCCTTTTTCCGCGGACTTCCCTGTATACCCAATACAAACATGGTTTTCTCCTTTTATGGATTTTTGGTAACCTGCCACAAGGATCAGGAGGACAAAACGTTTGCCGCCTAGGCCCCAATGGCTGATTTCCTTGGGCATCACCTTACTCCAGATACTGGGTGGTATATCCTATTCTGCCGTCTTGGTATTCATATATCCGGAAACAGGCCTGATGGCCCCATTTTTTTGCTCCAGGCAAAGTAATTGTTTTTTCACATCAATGCCACCGCCGAACCCGGTGAGACTCCCGTCTTTGCCAATGACCCGATGACAGGGAACAATAATGGAAATGGGATTTTTTCCGTTGGCCATGCCAACTGCCCGAAAGGCATTTGGATTGCCGATTCTGGCTGCCAGTTCGCCATAGGAAATGGTCTGGCCGTAGGGAATCTTTTGCAATTCCTGCCAGACCTTTTGTTGAAAAGGGGTTCCTGCCGTTAAATCAAGGTCCAGATCAAAGTGTCTAAGGGATCCGTTAAAATAGGCCTCCAGCTGGTTCAGGACATCAGAAAAAAAAGGATGCGTGAAAAAGGATACAATCACCACACCAGGTAAAAAATTGACCGTGTGAATATCAACGATAACGTGAAAATTGCAGCTGCAAGCCACCAGAGCACGGTGGCTTGCAGCCTGTTACAGCGATTCGACTATTTAAACCACCAGCGTTCAGCAGTCCTCATGCCATCCAAGGCCATGTGACCTGATATGGGGCCATGGGCCAGTTTATCCGAGCTGCCTTCAACCATCTGATTGTACATGGGAACAATGGTGCCGCTATCATCTTTACAAATTTCCTGCATATCATGGTACATCTGTCGACGTTTGTTTGTATCCAATTCTGCCCGTGCTTCAACCAAGATTTTGTTAAACCGCTCATTTTCCCAGTGGGTATCATTCCAGGGAGCTCCTTTTGCATAGGCAACGGAGAACATCATATCCTCTACAGGACGCCCCCCCCAATAGCACATGCACCATTCTTTTTTCATCCAGACATTGCTCCAGTAACCGTCATCGGGTTCCCTGACAACATTGATGTTAATGCCGGCTTTTTTTGCCTGCTCTTTTATGAGAATGGCTGCATCCACGGCTCCGGCAAAGGCAGCATCTGCGGCGTGCAGGTTAAAAACGTGGTCGAGCATGCCGGCTTTTTTCATGTGAAATTTTGCCTTGTCCGGATCATGTTTTCTCTGCTCCAAATCTTTTGCATAATACTGATTTACCGGCGCAATGGGATGGTCATTGCCAAGGGCCCCATAACCGCGCAGGATCTGTCGCAACAGTTCTTCACGGTCAACGGCAAGCTTTAATGCCATGCGAACATTATTATCATTGTACGGTTTTTTATCCACGAGCATGGGGATGGTGTAATGGGCAGTTCCGGTTGTGGCAGTGACATTGATTCCGGGCATCTTTTTCATGAGATGGACTGTTTTGAGCTCAATCCGATCCATGTAGTTGATCTGGCCTGTCTTTAAGGCATTTGTCCTGGCACTGGTATCAACGATGGACAGGGTCTCAACCTCATCAAAATGGGCACGACCCTCTTTCCAGTAATTGGGGTTGCGGGTTGCAAAAGCCCGCACACCCGGTTCCCAGTTCTCAAGCACATAGCCACCCGTACCAATCCCTTTTTCCCATTCCTGACCACTGGTTCCTGCAGGACAAATGCTCAGGTGATAGTCTCCCAGGAGAAACGGGAAATCAGCACTGCCGCCGGAAAGTGTAAAAACAATCTCATTCTTGCCGTCCGCTTTTATGGCTTCAATGGTTTTCAAAAGCCCTTTGGCGCCGGATTGGGATTTTTCACCTAGATGGTGGTTGATGGAAAAAAGCACATCTTCCGATGTTAGGGTTTTGCCATTGTGGAATTCAACCCCTTTGCGTAATTTAAAGGTCCACACCTTTGCATCCGGAGATGACCCCCAGGATTCGGCCAGTTCAGGAATGGGTTTAAAGTTGTGGTCAATTTCCACAAGGTTATTTCGAATCTGCCAGTTAAGGTTTTGATTCATATTGGAAGTAAGGGTTGCCGGGTTCATGGAATCTGTGGTTGATCCTCCGGTACACCCCAGAATCAGACGCCCTCCTTTTTTGGGGACAGCCGCCCGGGCTTTGCCCGGGAAAGAAAAAGGAGAGACGGCAACACAAAGACCAAGGGCAGAGGTCTGGGTGATAAAATCCCGTCTACTGATTTTGTTTTGATTCAACATGTTGGTTAAGTGGGCGAATGGTGTCATGTTTTTCTCCTTGTTCGTTATAAAGTTACCTGCAGATTCAAAAATTGTCCTGTTGATTATTAAAAAATTGATTATTAAAAAGTTGATTAAAAATAAGTTGCGCTACGTTCATCCAGAAGATTATCCAGCCAATCCGGGTCCATCTCAGGCACAGAAGCCAGCAGTTTATCCGTGTATTCATGGTGAGGCGGTGTCAGGATTTCTTCTTTTTCTCCCTGCTCAATAATTCTGCCTTCCAGCATGATCACAATCTTATCTGAAATGGCCTTCACGGTTGCCAGATCATGGGTAATGAACAGGTAGGAAAGATTCATCTCATTCTGAAGATCCTGGAGCAGTGTAAGAATTCCTTCCGCAACAATCTGATCCAGGGCAGATGTGACCTCGTCACAGATGATGAGATCCGGTTGTGCCGCCAGGGCCCTTGCGATGCAGATCCTCTGTTTTTCACCGCCTGACAGCTCTGTGGTGAGGCGGTCTATATATTTATCCGGATCCAATTCGATCCGGGTGAGAAGATCTCGGATTCTATCTTCAGCCTCCTGACCATTGATGCCGAAATAAAAGTCCAGGGGTCTGCCGATGACGGTTCTGACGGTCTGTTTGGGATTCAACGCTGTATCCGGGCTTTGATAAATCATCTGCAACCGTCTTAAACTGTTTTTATCCCTGTCTTTGAGCTTGAGTGGCAAATCCTGCCCCAGAAAGGAAAGGCAGCCTTTTGTTGCGGGCAGCAGGCCGGTTATGACGCGGGCCAGCGTGCTTTTGCCGCTTCCGGATTCCCCAACCAGCGCAACCGTCCTGCCCCGCCTTACGGTCAGATTAATCTCATCAAGTACGTTCTCATCGCCGGTATAGGTGGCATCCACATCCTGCACCTTGAGAATCACATCCATTTTGTCCGTAATCTCTTTATCCTCCCGGAGTGTCCGTACGGAGAGCAGTTCACGGGTATATTTTTCCTTTGGTTTTTTTATCAGTTTTCGTGTCTCACCTTCTTCCACAAGTTTTCCATTCTTAAGCACCATGATGCGATGGGCTACCTGGGCCACCACAGCAAGATCATGGGTAATATATAAAGCGGCTTTATTCATTTTTTCAGTGATCTCTTTTACCGCTGCCAGCACCTCAATCTGGGTGGTTACATCAAGGGCTGTGGTTGGCTCGTCAAACACGATAATATCGGGCTTGCAGGACATGGACATGGCCACCATGGCCCGTTGTAACTGCCCCCCCGAAAGTTCGTGGGGATACCTAAATCCTATCTCTTCAGGATTTGGCAGAAAAAGTCGTTCATAAAGCTCTATGGCCTCCTTTTCTGCTTCATCATACGCCATTATTCCATGCTGGACAGGTGCTTCTGCGTACTGCTTGATCACGCGATGAAAGGGATTGAACGAGGCAGCCGCGCTCTGGGCGACATAGGCAATCTTGGAACCGCGAATCACCCTTAACGCCTCATCAGAAGCACCCATGAGCTCATTGCCATCAAGAAGGATGGATCCCGAGGCAAGTCGGCAGCCCTGCCTGGTGAATCCCATGGCAGCAAGGCCCAGGGTGGATTTTCCCGCCCCGGATTCTCCGATAAGGCCAAGGACTTCGCCTCGTTTTAGATTAAGGCTGATATTATCAACGATTGTGTTCCACTCGTTTTCATAAAAGCCTTCGATATAAAGATTTTTTATTTCAAGTAAATTAGGTTCTTCCATGGTGATCCTCCTTGCTATTCATGCAATCCACTTGATAAGTGGAGAAACCAGTCGACAATTAAATTTACGCCAACCGTTAAAAACGCTATTGCTGCTGCGGGAATCAACGGAATATAGATTCCAAAGGTAATGGCTCCGGCATTTTCCCTGACCATACCTCCCCAGTCAGCAAGTGGGGGCTGCAGCCCTAATCCAAGAAAGCTTAGGGAAGCAATGAAAAGAAATACAAAACAGAAACGAAGCCCGAACTCCGCCACAAGGGGAGGCATTGCATTGGGCAGTATTTCGTGCCGCATCACCCACCATGATCCTTCCCCTCGCAGTTTTGCCACCTCCACAAACTCCATGACTTCAATATCCATTGCCACTGCCCGGGATAATCGATACACCCGGGTTGAATCCAGTATTGCAATGGTAATGATCAGGATGGGGGTTGATGACCCCAGCACTGAAAGAATCATCAACGCAAAAATCAGGGTGGGAAATGCCATGATGATATCAATGATTCTGCTTAAACTCTGATCTATCCATCCGCCCTTGGCTGCTGCTAAAAATCCCAGGGTGGTGCCCACCATAAACGAGAGCATGGTGGTTATAAATGCAATTGCCAGGGTATTTCTGGCGCCATAAACCATACGGGTGAAAAGGTCCCGTCCCAGGTGATCCGTCCCTAACCAGAAAGTGTCTGAGAAAGCTTCCCACACATCTCCCACAATAGCGGTTTCAGCATAGGGGGCAATAACAGGTGCAAGGATTGCCATTCCGATATTAATCAATATGATAACCATACCGATTCTGGCACTTAAGGGGGATTGTTTTAATAAATTCAAGGTTTAACTCCTTCAGGATAGTTGCGATTGCCTCAGCTTCGGGTTAACAAGCATGGATAAAACATCTGCCATAAGGTTCAGAAAAATATAAGCGGCGGCAAATATCAGGCCGGAAGCCTGAACCACCGGAATATCGCGTTTGGCAACGGAATCCACCAGAAGTTGCCCAAGGCCGGGATAAACAAACACGACCTCGACAATGACAACACCGACAACAAGATAGGCCAAATTCAGGGCAATAACATTAATCACAGGAGACAGAGAGTTTGGAAACGCGTGCATGGTAATGATGCGCAGTCGTTTTATACCCTTTACCTCTGCCATTTCAATATAGGCACTGGCAAGAACATTGATGATGGCAGCTCTGGTCTGACGCATCATATGAGCTGTCACAACACAGGTCAGGGTCAGAGCGGGGAGCATGATGGCATAAAATTTTGCCCATATACTCATGCTATCATTGATGGCCGCCATACTGGGAAACAGATTCAACTTAACTGAAAAAAGGGTGATCAGGATATAGGCGATAAAAAATTCGGGAAACGAGATAAACGAAAGTGTTATTGTTGAGATTAATTTATCAAAGAAGGTATTGCGATAAAACGCGGCCAGCATACCAAGAAGTACGGCAAGGGGAACTGCAATGACAGCGGTTGTCGCGGCTAAAAATAGAGTATTGGCAACTCGCCAGCTAATCAGGTCGGCAACAGCTCTTCCATTGGCCAGAGAAATTCCGAAATCCCCATGAACGAAATCTGAAAGCCACACCCCATATCGGATATGGGGGGGCAAGTCCAGTTTCAGCGCTTTTCTGAACGCTTCAACTGTATCAGGAGTGGCGGATTGCCCAAGTATAGTTTCGGCAACATCCCCCGGCAAGAGTTCAACGCCGATAAAAATAATCAATGAAATAACAAACAATGTTATTAAACTGGCGCCAATGCGTTTAAAAATAAGCCAAAAAACCTGTTTCATAATTTAATTTTTCTTCCCTTGTCTGATGGGTTGACACAGCCTGTTCCCGACAGGCTAAAATGCGACAGGAACGGTTGAACAAAGCTTCCAGCAGATAAATTCAGGAGGCTCATCTTTCTTTTGAAAACAAAAAGCTACGGCCTAAAGGATCTTAGCCTTGTTTCCATGGCTCTTCTGTCAGCACCATGGATAGATATACTTTATTTATTTAAAACGAAAAAAAGGAATTGCAGCAGCTATGTATCTGGAACTGCAACAAGAGGAGGGGGGGATACAAATTTATGAGTTGAAAGATTATGCCCAGTCTTTAGAAATTTAATCGTGCTTTTCATTGGTTCTCCCATTTATAGTGTTTAGAAAATGCCTGGAATCTGATGTTCTTCCAGGAAAAAAAACCGTCACCGGTCAGAAATAAAAAAACCGCCCCTCTCTCCTATTTTTCATTAAACGTTGACGCTGTGCTTTTCACAAGCTTGTTTTCATAAACTATACATTAGCCAATCAAGCCCGACTTGTCAAACCCTATACGAATTAGTTAACAATTCGTGCGTCTACCCTTTAAGACAATTGCATCCGATATGTTTTCAGATAGTTATACCCGTTCTTCCCATTAATTATCTTTTCTTTTATCAATAAACAAGCTATAGTTTTAACCTTATAATTTTGAGGAGAACACATCATGAACACGAGAGACAAACGATATACGGCCTACCTTGATATCCTGGGAGAAGAGCTTGTTCCGGCAATGGGTTGCACAGAGCCCATTGCCATTGCCTATGCGGCAGCCAAGGCAAGACAAACCCTAGGCCAACTGCCGGACAAGGTGGTGATTCAGGCCAGTGACAATATTATCAAAAATGTAAAAAGCGTTGTGGTTCCCAACACCGGCAACCTCAAAGGAATAAAGGCATCTGCGGTTGCCGGAATCGTTGCCGGGGATGCCGACAAAGTACTTGAGGTAATCTCCTGTGTGGATGATCAGGGACGAAAAAAGATTCATGCCTTTCTTGAAAACAATGAGGTGACCGTCTGCAAATCACCCAGCGATTTGACCTTTGATCTGGTGGTGATAGTTTCCAGCGGAGAATCAAAGGCATCTGTCCAGATTTCCCACTACCACACCAATATTGTCTTGATCACAAAGAATGATAAAATTATTTATCAGAATCAGGAATGTGAGGAAATAAAACCCACAAACCTTACCGATCGGTCCATGATGAATGTAAAAGATATTCTTGAGTTTGCCGAATCCGTGGTGATTTCCAACGTAAAAGACCTGCTCGATCAGCAAATTGAATACAATACCCAAATTGCAGCCGAAGGTCTTCGAGGCGATTGGGGGGCAAACATCGGTTCTGTTCTCCTTGACATCTGGGGGGATGACATAAAGGTCCGGGCAAAAGCCATGGCCGCAGCAGGAGCAGATGCCAGGATGGGCGGGTGCAGCCTTCCCGTTGTCATCGTTTCAGGCAGCGGAAACCAGGGACTGACCGCGTCCCTTCCCGTGATCGAATACGCAAAAGATTTGGGGGTAGAAAAAGAGACCTTGTACAGAGCCCTGGTGGTTTCCAACCTTGTGACCATCCATCAGAAAACAGGAATTGGACGTTTGTCAGCCTATTGTGGGGCTGTCAGCGCCGGAGTTGGCGCAGGCGCAGGCATTACCTGGCTCCATGGCGGCCGATTCAAGGAAGTCGCCCACACCATCGTAAATGCCCTTGCAACAGTTTCCGGGATCATCTGTGACGGAGCCAAACCCTCGTGTGCTGCGAAAATTTCGGCGGCAGTTGAGGCAGGGATGCTAGGGTTTTATATGTACCAAAAAGGGCAACAGTTTTACGGAGGAGACGGGATCGTAACAAAAGGAGTTGAAAACACCATCACCAACATCGGCAGACTCGGCCGTGAGGGAATGCGTGAAACAGATAAAGAAATCATCCGAATCATGGTAGGAGAGGATTAACCGATGTTGGTGATCACCGCATGGCAATTGTTTTAACACGGTCTTCCACAATAGCCTTCAGGGCCTGCATCTCCTCGGAAGAAAAAAAATGGTGATCTTCTTTTAAAAAATCAGGATCCAGTACCTGGACATTCCGGGAGCACTTTTGTAAAATATAGCGTTGGGCCCCTTTGATCAGCACAGCAATATCGGCCATGATGTCTCGCGTGATAAAAGGCCGGGCACAGGTGGTGCGAAATTCATAGGCCGGGGCCCATTCCATTATCAAGTCAATGCTGTCATGAATTTTCCCCCCATCAAAATCACCTTTGACCAACAACGGATAATGGGCCAGGCTGGTCTTGATATCCATGGCCAGGTAATCAATCAACTTTTTTTCCAGCAGGGTCTCAAGGACATGGGGCCTGGTGCCGTTGCTGTCCAGCTTGATCTTGTATCCCATTTTGCTAACCTGTTGACAAAATTCAATCAGATCCGGCTGAAGGGTGGGTTCACCACCGGTGATGACCACCCCTGAAAGCTGACCTTTCCGGCGTTCAAGAAATGCAAAGATGGTGTCCGGGTCATAAAGACTGCCGACCCCCTCCAGGGGGCCAGCAGCAAGATCTGGGTTGTGGCAGTAGGGGCAGATAAAATTACAGCCCGAGGTAAAGACCACACATGCAATTGTCCCCGGAAAATCAATCAGGGAATTTTTCTGAAATCCGCCAATGTGCATGGATGTCCTTTCTATGCCACGTTGTAAGTGTTATAGGTTTTTCTCATGCAAAACTCAGTCTGTTTCCCGTTGTTCCATTGTCCCACCGGGCGAAGATACCCCACCACCCGTGAATAAATCTCTGTTTCAGAATCGCAGATGGCGCAGCGTTCATGCTCTCCTGAAATATACCCATGGGAGGGACAGACACTAAAGGTCGGGGTCAGGGTAAAATAGGGCAGCCTGAAGCTTGAGGATACTTTGTTGACCATTTGCTTGACAACTTCTATGTCGGTCACTTCTTCACCCAAAAACAGATGCTGAACCGTACCGCCGGTGTACTTGGTCTGGAGATTATCCTGAAGTTCCAGGGCCTCAAATAAATCATCGGTATAATTGACCGGCAAATGGGTGGAATTGGTATAAAAGGGATCCTTGCCCTGTTGGTATTCTTCTTCATTTGCGCACAGAATGTTTTTAAATTTTTTCTTATCCATGCTGGCAAACCGATAGGTGGTGCCTTCAGCCGGCGTTGCTTCCAGGTTGAACATTTCGTCAGTTTTTTCCTGTAAGGCTTCTATCCGCATTCGGATATGATCCATGACCCGGATGGCAAACGCCTGGCCCTTCTGAGTGGCAATACCTTCTCCAAAAAAGTTGACACAGGCCTCGTTCATGCCCAGGATACCGATGGTGGAAAAATGATTGCGCCAGTAAACCCCGGTGCTTTCCTTGATTTTTCTTAGGTAGAATTTGGAATAGGGGTAGAGATCGCCGTTGGTGAATTTTTCCAGGATCTTGCGTTTAATGCTCAAGGAATCGGCGCAAATCTGGACGAGCTTGTCCAGGCGAGCCAGAAAATCTGCTTCATCCGTGGCCTGGTAACCGATTCTGGGAAGATTCAAGGTAACAACCCCAATGGAACCGGTTAAAGGATTGGCACCAAAAAGTCCCCCCCCTCTTTTGCGAAGTTCCCGATTGTCCAGTCTCAGGCGGCAGCACATGGACCTTGCATCTTCAGGGTCCATATCGGAATTAACAAAATTGGAGAAATAGGGAATCCCGTATTTGCCCGTCATCTTCCAGATATTGTCCAGGTTGGGGTTGGCCCAGTCAAAATCTTCGGTGATATTATAGGTGGGGATGGGAAAGGTAAAAACTCTTCCCTTGGCATCCCCTTCCATCATCACATCTGCAAAGGCGGCATTGAGCATGTCCATCTCTTCCTGGTAGTATGCATAGGTCTTTTCTTGGTAAACACCCCCGATCATGACCGGGGAATCTTTGAGGGTAGAGGGAACAATCAGGTCCATGGTGATATTGGTAAAAGGCGTCTGAAATCCTACCCGGGTGGGAATATTGATATTGAATATAAATTCCTGGAGTGCCTGCTTGACCTCTTTATAATTGAGTTGGTCTTCCTGGATAAAGGGTGCCAGCAGCGTGTCAAAATTGGACATGGCCTGGGCACCGGCGGCTTCTCCCTGGAGAGTATAGAAAAAATTGACAACCTGGCCCAGGGCGCTTCTGAAATGCTTTGGCGGAGAGGATTCCACCTTGCCGGCCACCCCTTTAAAGCCTTCAGCCAACAGGTCCTGAAGGTCCCAGCCCACGCAGTAAACCGACAGCAGACTTAAATCATGGATATGGAGATCCCCGGCGTAATGGGCATCCCTGACTTCCGGGGGATACACCCTGTTGAGCCAGTATTCTGCGGTAATGTCCGAAGAGATATGATTATTAAGTCCCTGGAGGGAATAGCTCATATTGCTGTTCTCTTTGACCTTCCAATCCATCCGGCTGATATAGGCCTCCATGAGGCCCACATTTTCATCAATGGCTATTTTGCGGA
>Ga0307987_1001482_pt1 | contig 12860 bp, 6 predicted proteins | sample EllFjometagen181_FD_203157 | JGI IMG/M metagenome (GOLD analysis project Ga0307987, IMG submission 203157) | Marine microbial communities from Ellis Fjord, Antarctic Ocean - #181 | ecosystem: Environmental > Aquatic > Marine > Unclassified | place: Southern Ocean | collected 2014-10-08 | reverse complement strand
CGCCATCTGCACTCCCCCGGATCGCAGGCTCATCGAGCCAGCGACTACTCGCCTGGGAGGTGTGACAGCATCGGATGGTGCGGCATGGCCCAGACTTGCCCCAAACGTGTAGCAGTAGCGTGTATGAAGCAAAGCCAGGGAGTCAGATTGGGAGATTGAGCCGCTGGCATCACAACCACATCCCGTTACTTTGAAACTCCCCCAAACGGACTCCGGAACAAGGCGGATCTCGACCATGGCTTGCAGGTGGCACCACGATCTCCCGGCGGCGACGGTTGCGCTCATCGGCTGGATTGTGGCAGTTTGCTCGCCCGTCCCCGGAGCCCCGGCCGATCTCAAGGTGTTGGAACCGAATCTGAGGAAGGCAGGGACGTGGCCCTCGGAGCTTCTCGGCAGGCGGGTGCCGCTGCGTGTCTACTTCCTCGGCAACACGAGCGGGAAGGAGGCGGCACCGGTCATCGTCTATGTGATGAATCACGCGGCGCCCCGCATCGGCCAGGAGCCCGATGCCTCGATCCTGGCTGACTACATCGGCCGCCGATACATCGTTCTCCTGCTCGACTACGAAGGAGATGCCCGAGCCGTTTCGCCCGACCTGGATTGGGATCTGCAACGGCTTTTTGCCCGGATCTATGGCGCGAAGACTCGTTCGCCCCTGCACGGGTTGGCCCTGACCCCGCAGGAATTCCGCTGTTTCTTCCTGCCGGCGGGGTACCGGGTCGAGACCGACCTGCCGTTCTGGTCCTATGGCAAGCATGGTGTGTTCGGCACGATGGAACGGACGATCGACACCTACAACCGCTTGGTCGTGGCGCAGGACGGCCGGTTCCACGTGCCCGGGCGCGAGCCAGCTCAACGTGCCGAGGATCTGCGGGACGCGGCCGGGAAGCCCTTCGATCTCAGGATGCGCATGGACATCGTCTACCCGTCACAGTGCAAGCAGCGCGTGCCGTTGGTCTTCCGCATCTCCACACTCACCCGGCGGTGCTTCATGGTCAGCCCACGCGTGAAGCGCCCCCACCTGGTCGGCTTCACCATGCGGGGATACGCGGGGGCCGTGATCGACCACTGCTACAACCCGGTTGCGAAGCACTTCAGGCATTTTGAGCCCGGGTACTCCCTCGACGATGCCAACGGGGTCAAAGCCTACTCTGCCGCAGTCCGTTTCCTGCGGGCCCACGCGGGCACATACAGCCTCGACGGCGAGCTCATCGGGGGCATCGGCCACTCGAAGGGAGCGTACGGGATCACCCGTTTGTCCGACGCGGCAGTGTCCGAGACGTCGAAGGAGCACTGGGCGGGCATCCGCGGCTTCCCCAAGGGCACGCCCGGGCCCCAGCCGTTCGCCGGCTTCGCGTCGAACCTGGCGGTGGGCTACCAGTCCATGGGCAACGGAACGCGACGCCCGCGATACGTGACCGATACCTATGTTCCGACCCTCATTGCCTGCGGGAAGCGCGACCGCTTCGGACACTGGAAAGTCTGGCGGAAACTCCAGAAGACCTACGCCGACAAGGACCTGAACTATTTGGCGATGGGCATGGAGGACCTCGGACACGATTTGCCTCGCGGACCGGATCCCGCGACCGGGACCGATCGCTACGCCATCTTCCACGCCTTCTTTGACCGCTATCTGAAACCAAGAGCCAAGCTCCCCCCCGTCCTCTTGGCCTTGTCCCCGCCGGGCCCAACCGATGACGCAGGGGCAAACCGCCCCGTCTCCATCCACTTCGCGCCCCAGATGAACGAGGCGACGGTCAGGGACGGAGTCAACGTCTTCCTTGAGGGCCGGGCCGAGGCCCTGCGGGGTGAGTGGCACGTATTCAGGCGCGGCACCTACTTCACCTTCATACCCGAGAATCCATTTGTCGCTGGCAAGCGCTACCGGGTCGTGCTCTCGCCAGAGGTCCGTGACCGGCACGGCATCCGGCTGGCAAAGGGAATCACCCGTGAGTTCACCGTGCCCACGGAGGGGAACTGATATGCGGCAGCATGACGCGCGACGTGTCCCCGATCGATGGGGTCTGCACCTGCGCACGACAGGAGGGTCATGGGAGCCAACTGCAGGGAGACGGGCTGTCCCGAAGGGCAGCAACGGAACAGAAATGGAGTCACGACGGAACGATGGCAAAGCGTCCCACATTGGATGAGCGGCTGGCAACCCTGAATGTGCTGGCTACCCGTGAGCTCGATGCGGGCGGCACCAAGGCGTTGCGCAAGGCCCTGCGTGGGGCGAACAGTGTCCTGGCGGGGAAGGCAGCCCAGATTGTGGGCAGGCACGGCATCACGGTGCTCTACGAGCTTCTGCCCGACACGTTCGAGCGCTTCATGGTGGATTCCCCGAAGAAGGACAAACGGTGCCATGCAAAAACGCAGATCGTGACCGCCCTGCGGGCCTGCGATATCCCGGCGGGGGAGGTCTTCCTCCAAGGCGCCCGTTTTGTGCAGATGGAGCCTGCCTATGGCGGGCCGGTGGACACCGCCGTGATGCTGCGGGCGGAATCCGCGCTGGGACTCGCGGCCATGCTGCATCCAGATGCATTGCTGGTGCTCACCGATATGCTTGTGGATCGGGAGTCCTCTCCGCGTGCGGCGGCGGCTCGGGGTCTCAGTTACCTGGGTGGCGAGGCCGCGGCCCTGCTCCTGCGCCTGAAGATCCTCACTGGCGATGCAGATCCCGAAGTGCTTGGGGAGTGCTTCGGCGCGCTGATTTCCATCGATCCGGCGGAAGCTGTCGCATTTGTCAGCGGCTATCTGGACGGCTCTGACGACGAGGTCAGCCAGAGCGCAGCCCTCGCCCTCGGTGAGCATGGGGGAGAGGCCGGGCTCAGAGCCCTTCTGGATTGCTGGGAGGGCACCGTGTTGAGTACGGCCCGCCAAGCCCTTGTTCTGCCGATTGCCCTGTCCCGCTGCCCGGAGTCGCGGGCCTTTCTGCTCGATGCAGTCAGGACCGCAGATCCCAGACTCGCAGCTGCTGCCGTGGAGGCCCTTCGCATCCACCGGGCTGACACGGCCTTCGCCAAGGAGGTCCGGGACGTCGCCCTTGGCCGCAAGCAACCAATCATTTCACGAGCCTATGTGTCGGCATTCGAGTAGATGAGCCATAGAAGCCCGCCCCCAATCCCGCATGCGAACTGACGCCCCGAAAGCAGGATAGGCAATGACAAGGATCGCTCTTCTCTTCATCCTGAGCCTGAGCACGGTAGGTCGTTCCGCCGAGTTTGCTGTCATCGACCTTCGTTGCGAGGACCTCGTCGATCCGCTCGGGATCGACATTGCCAGGCCACGGCTGTCCTGGCGGATGCGGGCGGACCACAATGGGGCTGCCCAGACGGCGTACCGGATACTGTGCGCCACTGACCCACGTCTGCTCAAGGAGGGCTCGGCGGGTCTCTGGGATTCGGGCAAGGTCGCCACGGACCAGAGCCAGCACATCGCGTATGCTGGCAAGGAACTGCCGCGCGGCACTCCGTGTTACTGGACCGTGCGCATATGGAATGAAGAAGGAGAGGAATCTGCATGGAGCTCGCCCGCCGTCTGGACGTCCTTCGATATGGCATCCAGTAGGGACTGGCAGGCCAAGTGGATCACCGATGGCACAAGCTCTCCCTGGTTGCGTCGGTCGATGGAACTCAGGACCAGCCCAGCCAGGGCCTATTTCTATGTCAATGTTCTCGGGTACTTTCAGCTCTTCATCAACGGCAAGCGGGTAGGGATCGACGAGTTTGCTCCGCATGTGGGCCAATACAACAGACGCACGTTCTGTATCACGTATGACGTGACGAAGTATCTGAGGAAGGGAGAGAACGCCATTGGCTTCTGGCTGGGGAGCGGCTGGAGTCGCGGCGGAGCTGGCGTCAGCTTGGCCCCTTCGGTGCGAGCACAGCTTGAGATGGCGGATGCCAAGGGCGAGGTGACCACCCTCAGTACCGACGAAAACTGGCGCGCCAAACCCAGTTCTATGGCCTACCGAGGGAAGTGGCGTTGGGGTGATTTTGGTGGCGAAGTACATACGGGGGCCGCAGACCAACCCGACTGGGCCAATTCCGACTTTGATGATGGTGCCTGGCCTCGGGCCAAACTGGCCAGGGTTGCTGATCTCCCCGTCTCCTCGGAGATGCTTCAGCGCAGTCGAGTCGTCGAGACGATCACTCCCGTGAAGGTGACGAAACTGAAGCGGGGGCCTGAGTTGGGCGAGATTCGGGTAGCCGAGAACGAGAGGATCAGAATCCGGATAGGAAAGGCCCTGTATGGCATTCCCGGCCAACTGCACCAACAGGTCGACATCAGCGAAGCTCTGCAGAAGATGGCGGGCAGTGGGAACTACAGCTTCAAGGTATCCAATGAGTTGGCCGGGCGTGATCCGGCGCGAGGCACGAAGAAGCTCCTTGTGCTGGAGTACAATCTCAATGGCAAAGCCATCACGAGGAGCCTCAACGAGGGCGAAACCTGCGCCCTGGCCATCGTTGGGACGCCAACAGCGGCCGAGAACTGGCTCGTCGACATGGGCAAGGCCATGACCGGGACCTTTGCGATCACCTTCCCCAAGGCTGAGAAGGGACGCAGAGTGTTGATGCAGTTTGGCGATGCCTACACCCCGAACAGGAATGGTGGAGTAGGCAAGCTGAATAGCTTCAAGCAGTCCACCGAATACATCTGTCGGGGCAGCGGCACCGAAACGTTCAGGAACCGCTTCAACTATGCCAGTTGCCGATACATCCTGATCACCAACGCCCCCGAGGGCAGCCTCACTCCCGAAGACATCAAGGGGTATCTCATCACGACTGACTTGCCCAAGGCCAGCACCTTCAGCTGTTCCGATGGCACCCTGAACGCGATCCACAATATGATGGAGCACACCTTGCGCTGCCTGATGCTGGGAGGCTATCAGGTGGATTGCCACTCCCGAGAGCGGCAGGGCTACGGTGGCGACGGCCACTCCTCTCTGGACACCACGCTCTGTCTGTTTCGCTCCGATGCCTTCTACCGCAAGTGGACCAGAGACTGGCTGGATGGTCAGAGCAGCGATGGCGGACTCACCTACACGTCCCCCGCTTCAGGTCACGGTGGCGGCCCCTTCTGGTGCGGATTCCTCACGGCGGCGACCTTGAAGCACTATCATCACTATGGGGACATCTCCATCGTGCAGCGCAATTACCCAGCGATCAAGAAGTGGTTCGAGCTGGCCCAGAGCAAGACAGTCAACGATCTGCAGGAGAAGTTCTGCGGTGGTTGGTATCTGGGCGATTGGGCCTCACCCAAGGGAGTCAACGACAAGGGAAACGCTCAGGTCTTCATCCATGCCTACATGTCGTATGCCCTACAGCAGGCGGCTCAGTTGGCCGATGCCTTGGGGAAGACTGCCGATGCCAAGACCTTCCGCGGGTGGGCTGCGGCTCGGAATGCGGCAACCCACAGGAAGTTCTATGCCCCACAGGGCAAGAGATATGGCAGTGGTGATCAGGTGACCTATGTCCTGCCGTTGATGGCCGGAGTTGTGCCGGATGAGCTGCACGACCAGGTCTTCGCTGGATTCGAGGAGAACCTGATGGTGAAGAGCAAAGGACATCTCTCCACTGGCCTCTCAGGCACCTACATGATGATCCAGTACCTGCAGAGCATCGGCCGGGACGATCTCATCTACAGCTTTGCCTCCAAGACCACCTATCCATCCTGGGGCTATATGATCGAGAATGGGGCCACGGCAACCTGGGAACACTGGAATGGTGCGGCATCCCGGATTCACAACTGCTACAACAACATCGGCTCCTGGCTAGTCCAAGGACTTGCCGGCATCCGTCCGGATACCGAGAACCCCGGCTTCAAGAATGCCATCATCAAGCCTGCCTTTGTGAAGCAGATCAGCTATGTCAATGGCAGTCACGATTCGGCCTACGGCAGGATCCGGAGTAGCTGGAAGCGGTCCGGCGGATCGATTCTCATGACTGTCAAGATCCCGGCAAACACTACTGCGACAGTCCACGTGCCAGCCAAGGCCGCGACCGAGGTCACGGTGAACGGGCGACCACTCGCGGCGGCCGAGCATGTCAGATTCCTCAGAATGGAAGGGAATAGGGCTGTCGTGAGGGTTGCGGCAGGAAGCTACGAGTTCCTGTCCGAATAGCGTCGAGGAGAGCCGGACAAGGCCCTGAGGAGGACATGGTAGCTCAGTACGCGACCGAAGGCTCACTTCCCCTTCGCCAGGTCCTTGATCTGATCGACCGGCAGGACCCGCCGCCAGATCTGCAGGTTGTCGATACGCAGTCGGGCGCTGTCCTGAGCGATGGTGAGTGGGAGCTTGGCTGGCACGCGACGGCCGGCTGGCACGGCGTCCACCTCGATGCCATCGCGATAGGCGCGCAACCACGTGCCGTCGCTGGTGAATGCCAGGTGCGTCCACTGCTCCGCAGGCACGTCGCCGAAGCGCACTAGGCGGCGTTCGCCGGAACGATCGAAGATCTCCGCGTACCAGCCGTCCTCGCCGGCGTGGTGCTTGAGGTAGTATCCCGACTTGGCCCAGACGAAAGCTGCCAGCGGGATGTGATCGCCCACCTTCTCGCCAGGGCGGACGGCAAGCGCGACGGTGAGGACGGCGGAGTCGCCAGCGGGGTCGGCGATGGTCTCGGCTTGGCCGTCCACACCAGCGGCGAGTTGCTCCCGAAACGCGCTACCCAGCCCGGCCGCTGCGGCCCGGATATCCTCCGGCACGCGGTCGCCAAAGGTAGTCCATAACAGGCGCAGTTCCCTCAGGGAGGGGCGCCGGCTCCCGCGATGCAGGAGCCGACTGTCGGCGGGCCATTGCGTAGTGGTATCGCCATGCCTGAGATGCAAGGCCAAGCCGTCCTCTCTCACCACCCAGGGCACCCGCAGTGGCGCTGGCGCGGTGGTCGGTCGTGGCCCGCGGTCCTGGTCCCAGACATCGAGAATCGCCTGCTCCTGGCCGAACCCCTCGGGAACCGCAGCGCTCGCGTCGTTGCAGATGTACATCCAGGTCTTGCGCTTGACGACCGGGACGTGTGCCGGACGTCGCCCTGGCAGTTGGAGGTGACCGCCCGGGGAGTTGCGCCAGATCCAGTCGTAGAACTCGTGGAGCACACGGTCGCGCAGGGCTGGCTGTAGATTGGCAAACCAGGTCGCTTCGTCACAGCCCCAAACCAGGGCGCCGCCCGGTTTGCGCAGGCCGGCGCTGAAGTTGTCGAACTCGTAGAGTTGCGGCAGCACGTCGCAGCGCCAGCCAGAGGGATGCAGGCCACCGGGGAGGCGCCCGTAGAGCGTGCCTGGCCGGGCGCGCAAGGTGGCCAGGGGGAACTGCGCCGCATCGACCGGCCGGAGCGGGAAGCTGGCGAAGTCCCACAGGAACGTGCCGTCGCGCAGCAGATTGGCGGGATTCGGTCTGGCAGAAAGGTGGGCGTCGAGTAGCACGTAGCGGCGGCGCCCATGCTTGGCGGCGTAGCGCCGCACCCGGGCGAGCAAACCGGCCCAGTGCGTGAAGTCGGGATCATTGCGTCCCATGAGCTCCGGCTGGCCGAAGTGGATCGCGTCGTAGCCGGCATCGAGGTAGCGTTTGGCGCGGTAGTACAACCACATCCGGGCCTCAAGCCGCGAGACGTCGGGCACCGAAGCGCCGAGGCCCCACTGGTTGCGGCACTGGCCGTCTGCATAGACGATGCCCTCATAGTCGAAGGTCCGCTCCACGACGGGTTGATCGAACTCGCGGAAGACCCAGTCGGGCACGGGGAGCGTCTCCACGCCAGCACGGGAGAAGGTGCGCTTCTCGGCTCCGACAGATTGGCTCGAATAGACGGTCTCGAACACGCAGGCCTGGAGCACGATGTCCGGGTCGATGGCATGGACCTTGGCCGCGTTCTCGGCAGCCAGTCGGTAGTGCTTCTCGTCATCGCCGGGGCAATCCCAAGCGTAGGCGGCGCGGCCGATGAAACGTGGGCGCAACCGTTTGACCAGTCGCAGATTGTCCTCCAGATGAGCCGCCGGACCACTCGAACCCTCGCTGCACAGGCCGAGGAACTGGAGAGACCGGGCCAGCCGCCCGTGCAGCTCGTCCGCGGAGATGCCGCCCTCCCAGGTGTGGGGCGGCGCCACGGGAGTCGCGAGCGCGAGATAGGTCAGCGTGAGGAAGGTGGTCATGCAGTACTATACCACACCCTACGGGCGTCTCTGTCGGTCAACCGGCAGTGCCCCACTCCGGGCCTCCTGCCCCACAGTTTACGCTCCGTTTCTTGCACCCACATCCACCCCGCGCTATCAGTCCTCTCAGGCCCGGAAAGCGATTCCCCGTCAGTGACTCCCTGCGCCTTTGGCACGCCAACGCTACCGTAGGCCCTGTCGCGACAACCCCACCCCTGCCCATTCGCAGTCCTCGCCGAGGAGAAGCGTCATGTCTCTGTCTCACCCGTCTGCGGCCGTTCGCGTCGCCATTCTGCTTGGCTGCGCAGCCGCAGCGAGCAATGTGCGAGCCGTGGATACGCCCCCGCAACGTGTTGTGTTTCACGACCCACTCTACAGCGTCGTCTATGCCGGACAGACGGAACCGGCCCGACGCTATTTCCACGCCCATGGCTTCGAAGAGATCGACACCCGCGCGCTGCTTGCGTGGATCGAGGCACATCTTGCTGCCGGCACCTGCCCAGGCACGGTCGTGCTGCAACTCAGCGACGTCACCCCCAAAGCGCTGGTCCGGCCTTGGGACACCACATCGCCGTTGTTCCGTTACTGCGCCGCCGGCGGCCGTTACGTCTCGCCCGGCGGCAATACGCTGTACCGCTTCGAAGGAGAGACGGACATCACGATCATGCAGCAGGGCCAAGGCACACCGGAAGATCACCGGTACCTGACAAAGGGCTTTGGGGTCCACTTCGTCTACGGGCTGCGAGGCAAGGGCAAGACACTGACTGATGAAGGCAGTCGATGGGGTTTGGCGAGCAGCGGGTGGACACGATACCTACAGACAGGTGTGCCCCTGGAAGACGTCACTCACGCATTCGTTCAGAGCAAGGATGGCGTAGCCGCACTAGCCTGGATCAAGACAGTGAACGCGAAGCACCCGGGTTCCGGCCTGATCGGGATGACGGTGACCCTCAACGACGTCGAGTCGCTCCTGGAGAGCATCTACCGGCTGTGCACGTTCGACGGCACTGCCCCGGTGGCGGTGCCGCCGGTCAAGTGGCGCAACGACGGTGCCGACCCGCCGGTGACAGTCACGTTCTCCATGCGTTTCGGGGCCATCGAACGCCGCGCGTTCCAGCGTGGCGAAGAGATCCCGCTACACCTGACCGTGACGGGGGACGCCTACAACGGCGATCGCGTTTCGGTGCGTCTGATACAGAATGACACCGTGTTGTGGACGGCCGAACGCGCGCCTGGCAACCACCGGACACTCGTCCTCTTCGAGACCATACCGACGACCCCCTGGCGCTGCGGTGAGTACTGCCTGGAAGCGGTAGTCGGAAAGCGGGAACCTGTGCGTGAGCGCATCTGGATCTGTGCGGAACGCAAGCAGAACGCGTTCCTCTTCTTCCTCTGCAAGAGCCGGCGCCTGAACCTGCACCGGGAAGAGCTCGCCCTGAAGTATGTGCGCGATCATTACCTGAACGTGAACATCTTCAACATGCACCAGATGGCGAACGCCGATACGCGCCCCGAGCAGGCCAAGCAACTCGGTGCCTACCTGGACCTGCTCCTGCGTCAGAACCTGCTGGCAAACGCGCGGGCCATGGCCATGCCGCACTACACGACGGAAGAGAACGGCGACGAGCAACTCGTCCTCTACGACGGGCGCCCGCTGAAGCACGGACAGCGCTACGCCCTGGGCTTCCGCGCCATCCGCGAAGGGCACTTGCCCGCGTACCGGGAGACGCTGGGCAGGATGTCGAGTCTGCTGCGCCGTTCCGCGTCACCCGCAGTCGTGCCCATTTTCTGGTCGAACGACGATGGGTCCATGGCCGGCTACTACGACTTCAACGAGAAGACGCTGGCGAGCTTCACCGCAGCCACTGGTGTTGCCCGCGACGCGCTCCCGCCACTGAAGAATGCAGAGAACATGAGCCCGCGCATGAGCCGCAACACCTTCATGCCGGATGTGCCGGAAGGCGTGATCCCGGACGACCATCCATGGCTGCGCTACATGCGCTACCACGCAGGCAACTACGCTGCGGTCTCCCGAGCGGGTATGGAAGGGCTACAGTCCGGCTGGCCCGGCGCGCTAATGGGTGACATCGGCTGCATGGCCGGGCCGCTCTATGTGGCTCGCGGCTACTACCCCCCCATCTACCAAGCACCGATGAATTTGGCATCATTCTACCAGTACAACTTCTGGTTCCACCACTACTCGTTCGCTATTGCTGCGGTGCGCATGGGCAACCGCGACAAGCCCTTGAGTGTCCTGACGTCTGCGGCTTACACGGCCTGGGGCGAGGCCTTTCAGCGAGGCGTGCTGTACCACATTCTCAGCGAGGCACCGCAGTGTGTTGGGTTCTGGTCGCTCGATGCGCGTCGGGACCATCTCTACACGCTCGAAGAGGAGTCATACGACGCTCTGCGTGAGGTCGCGACGAAGGTTGCGCCGGTCGCCGAGTTCCTGCAGCAGGCAAAGGTACCGCGAGCACGCGTGGCACTCCTGTTGGATCTGGCCCAGCTCTGCTTCAACGCGACAGACCGACACCAGTGGACCGAATTCATGCGCACCTCACTGGGCAATGTCCAGCGCGCCGGGGCACGGGTGGATCTCATCTCCTCCGAAGACGTGTTGCGCGGAGACGCCGCACGCTACGACTTGGTCGTCGTGTGCGGCCATCGCTGGATGATGGCAGGCGTCAAAGCCGCACTTGAGGCCCACGTGAGGAACGGCGGCACGGTGGTGTGCGACGGGGCCACAACGATCCCTATCGAAGGCGCCGAGCGTATCGACGACGCGTTCGGAACGGACGTGGGCACCTACGCCGCGCCAAAGGCGATGGCAGCGTGCCGGGCGGCCATTGGCCGATACCGGACCATGGAAACGGTCACATCGCCGACGCCGGACACCCTCGTGCGCGTCAACCGCGTTGGGGATCTGCCCCTGGTTTGGGTGTTGGACATCGAGTCACCGGAAGAGGCGCGAGCGCTGCAAGCGGCGCAGTCAAAGGACTGGACATATGGTGTGCCCAACTACCTTCGGGGACGCCAAGCGGCAGAGCCGCGCGTGCGCAAGGCAATCTCAGTTGCACCGGGTTACTGGGCCTACGACCTGTGGCAGAACCAGGAGATCGCACTGCGTGCCGGTGCAGAGGATCGGCGGCTCGGCGACGTGCAGACAGCGTTCTACGGAGCTGTGCCGATCGCGCTGTATCGCGACCGGATCGACGCGTTGCGCGTGCTGCGCACAGTCTCCTCGGTGACCTGCGGCGACACCGTACGCCTGGCATTCGAGCTCGAATCACCACGCCGGACGCCGGTAAGGGGACTCGTCCCCGCGTCCGTGAAGGTAACTGGTCCGGACGGTTCAGAGGCCTGGGAGCACGGCGGCAACGTCCTCATTGAGGACGGGCTGTTGACCGTCGCTCTGCACATCGCGCGAAACGATCCGCCCGGTGCCTGGCGCCTGACTGTGCGTGAGCTGTGCAGCGGGCGCAGCGCAGAAACAGCCTTCACCGTCCGGAAGTAGCTCGGACTTCAGTGTGAATCAACGGCCATCAACGGCTCACAAACGAACCAGAACACGGATCCAGCGATCCGCCATTGTGCAGGGCCAACTTCGGCTGACCTGCTGGTGGATTGCCGAATCAGTCGCGTACTAGGAGACTGCGGAATGAATGACTGGCTGTGTCCACTTGAGCTCGATTCCGCACGGCGCGTTGCCGCCGGCAACCCAGCGGCGCTGGCCGATGCGATCCGCCGTGGTGCCGACCTGCGCATTTACACCGAGTTCATCCACAACGAGCACATCGACGTCACGTCCGACAGCCCGGAACGGATCCAGGAAGTGGCGGAATTCGGAGTCACATATCTTCTGCGAGACGCGTGGACCGCAGGGATCATGAGCCTGCGACAGCCAATCGAACTTCCAACCGGATTCGGTCCGCGCCCGTCGATGTCGTTCTTCCTGTACAACCAAGACGGGACGCAGGGGATCGCGCGGCCACATCTCGACGGCCCACCCAAGGCCGGGCTCTGCGGCCGAGCGCCCGACGAGCCGCCACCGGACATGCCCAAGTACCATGTGACGAGTACTTGGGACACGGAAACAAACGCCCCGAGCCACAACTTCGTGTACGATTTCGACGTCTTCCGCTACTGCGTGTGCGACACCTGGCGTGAAGTGTTTGCGCACGACCAGAACGGCCGCGTCTGCGCCGGTGCATTCACGGATCTGATCGACGCATTCACTTCGGGGTGTGCGCTCAAAGTAGGAGTGGAGGGTCTGTGTGCGGACCTCACCGAGGGGAGCGCGCAGGACGAGACACATCAGCTGTTCGTGCAAGCCGGCCCTGGCTACCACTACACGGAGCAACGTCTGTTCATGACCGGCACACATCCGGTCGTTCGGGTCGCGCCAGCAATGCCCGTCCGCTACAGCAGCGGGAATTGGGACTTCGGCTGGCTCATGGTGCGTACCGACGGGCACGTTGTGTACCGCCGATGTGACCCCTACTCGTTGAAGTTCGAGGACATCACCTTGCGCTGTGCCCTACGCTGGTTCGCGCGCTGACGCACGCCGCCCAGTGTCTGAAGTCGGGATCGTTGCGTCCCATGAGCTCCGGTTGGCCGAACTCGCGGAAGACCCAGCCGGGCAGGGGGAGCGTCTCCACGCCGGCACGTGAGAAGGTGCGCTTCTTGGCCTTGGAAGATTGGCTTGAGTAGCAGGC